>Ga0302325_10012936_pt1 | contig 17858 bp, 18 predicted proteins | sample Palsa_T0_2_FD_201948 | JGI IMG/M metagenome (GOLD analysis project Ga0302325, IMG submission 201948) | Peat permafrost microbial communities from Stordalen Mire near Abisko, Sweden - Palsa_T0_2 | ecosystem: Environmental > Terrestrial > Soil > Palsa > Peat permafrost | place: Sweden: Abisko...
CACCGGCAGCCGTGGCTCGCGCAGGTAGCTGCGCACCGTCATCGACAGCATGCCGGTCATCGGCGTGAGCAGGCGGCCGGTTCGGCTGCGCCCGCCTTCGATGAAATATTCGATCGAATGGCCGCGCGCCATCATGGCCGCGAGGTATTTCATGAACACGACCGTGTACAGCGCGCTGCCGCGCAGGCTGCGACGGATGAAGAACGCCCCGCCCTTGCGCAGAAAGCGGCCCACGATCGGCAGATTGAGATTCAGCCCGGCGGCGATGTGCGGGACCGCAAAGCCATGAGCGTAGATCACATAGGACAGCAGCAGGTAATCCATGTGGCTGCGGTGGCAGGGCACGTAGATGAGTTCGTTGCCCCCGGCGATCTGCTGCAGCGTCTCGACGCCCGTGAATTCGATGCCGTCATAGACCCGGTTCCACAGGCGCGCGAGCATGTGCGAGAGCGCCGCGATGAACACGGGCGAGTAATTGGCCGCGATCTCATTGGCGTAGCCGCGCGCCTCGAGCAAGCCCGCACGCCGCGAGCCGAGGCGCTCAGCACTCACCTGTTGCGCGACCGCGGCGCGCACGGCGCGCGTATGCAGCACCTCGGATACGATCGTGCGGCGGTGGGACAGATCCGGTCCGATGCGCGCAGCGCGCAGCCGCGCGAAGGTCGCACGCAGTTGCCGGCTCACGCGCCGTCCGGTCAGCGCCGTGTCGGCATCGGCTTCGAGGAAGCCGCGCAATGAGACCGGATCGCCCAATTGCACGGTCGTATTGCGGCCGTTGAACACGACGGTGAAGAAGCGGCGCAGGCGGCTGCCGATCGCCCAGTCCTCGGACAGCAGCAATCGGATCATGGAGCGCTCTTTTTGCGGCGCTCGACCCCAATAGACCGCTGCGGGCACCAGGCTCACATCCAGCGCAGGGTCGGCGCGCAGCGCGTCGATCAGCGTCAGCAGCAGCTCGGGTGGCCGCCGATCCAGGCGCGAGCGCCACAGACCGACGCGACGGGTCAGCGCGAAGACGGAACGTCGCTTGCGCAGCCGCTGCGCGAGCAGCCGGCGTCCGGGTCGCGGCAGCCGTTCACGCACGCAGATGCTCTGCAGTACGGCGAGGTCATTGCGACTGCTGTGTTCGAACACGTAGCACAGCGGCAGCGTGCGATCGCCCAGGCGCGCGGCAGCGTCCTCGGGCCGCAGCGTGGCGCGCACCCAGATGGCGAGAATGCGGCTCAGCAGCCCCGACATGGCCTCGAGTGCTCCGCGTGCCTCGCCTGGGAAGATCTGCCGCGGCCGCGAGCCTCAATAGTAATAGGACTGGCTCCTTATCTAGGGCGACGGCAGATCCAGGCCGATCAGGAAAAACTCGAACAGGTATTTGATGAAAGTCAGCTGGTCGTGCAATTGGTGATCGCTGTTGAGCAGATGCAAAGGCACGCTGTACTCGCGCGCAAAGCGCACGCTGTGCTCCAGGGGTACGACCGTGTCGTGCCAGCCATGCACGAGTGCGGCCGGACAGTCCAGGACACGCTCGCGCAAAGGCGGCAGTCCCTCCATGTAGAGCGCCGGGGCCAGCAGGAACACGCCGCGTGCGTGCAGCATGGAGGCGGACGAGAGTGCCACGAACGCGCCCAGACTTGAGCCAACCAGCACCAGATCGCCGGACAGGTTCTTGCAGACCTCGATCAGCCGCTCGATGCGGCCTTTGACCGCATCGATGCCACGATAATCGACCGATTCGACGCCGTAGCCCTCGCTGCGCGCCACATCAGCCAGGGCTGTGATCTTTCTGCCCCAGGGGCCGCTGTCCTTCCCATGGGAGAACACGACGTAGCGATTCGCCATCCTGAAATTGTCCTTGTCATTGATGACGGTCGACCATCGACCGCACCGGATACCGCGCTTATGTTACCCCGCTGATATGGCAGGTGCGGGCAGCGCGTAGCGATTCACGCTGACGGCTCGCACTGAGCTGCCGGCGCTCTGGTGTGTGACCAGGCAGGTCTCGAAATCCCCAGCGCGCGAGACGGCAAAGCCGAACAACAGCCGCAGCTGAGCGCGCGCGAGGGCCGCGGGTGCATTGAGTCTCTCATCGCAAACCACGAAATAACTCTCGGCCGCGCTGCGCCCGGCGAAGGCACCGTCGCGCTCCAGAGCTTCCAGAAAGGCCGCGACCTGCGAGCGCACCTGCTGCCAGATCGGCGCTCCCCCGTGCACGAACAGCACCCAGCGCGTACCGCGCTCGATGCTCGTCATGACGAACAAAGCGAAGCGGCGCGCGCCAAGCATGCGCACGGCGGCTTTGGCGGCTATCTCGGGCAGCAACGTACACAGGCTCGCGTGCGCGTGCCCTCTGTTGCGGCCCGAGCTCAGCACGTTCACGCCGCCCTGCGAGAGCCGGATGCGATCCACTTCGGATACCGTGGCGGCCAACCGCAGCCCGGCACGCAGCATCGGCTCCTCATTGCCGGCGGTGGACCATACCGGACGCAGCTCGTCCGCGCGCGCGAGCATGCCGGCGGCGGCGGCGGCCGAGCCGAATTGCTCGTAACGCCCGCGCAGCCGATCAAATGCCAGCAGCCGCGGATAGAACATCAGCGCGTTTTCGCTGTGGAACGGCCAGTGGCGCACCGCCTCGACCGCCGCGGCCGGCGTGTCCCAGGCCGTCGGCGGATCGACCAGCAGCATCGCCTGGCGCTCGCGGCACAGGCGCAGCGCCACCAGCAGCGCCGGCAAGCCGACATCGCTCGTGCGCGCGAGCGATGGCAGGCAAAGGAAATTGAACGGGTCAGCGCTGCGCAGCGCGAACACACCGGTGCCTTTGCGCGCATCGCCGATGAGGTCGTAGTTGGTCAGCGCGTCCCCGTCATCGCCGTCTGAATTGGACACCGCATAGCCGACCGCGCCCGGGCCACCGGGGCCGAGGGTTCGATCCGGGCGCTGCGCAGGTAACGCACCCACGAGGCGCACGAGTTTAGAGGCGGAAAGCGCATCGGTCAGTTCGCGATCCGCGCCGGGCGCGATCGAAACGCGACGAAAGATCTCCTGCTCCTCGACGAGCTCGCTGCCGGCGGTGCGCAGGCGCTGGATCAGCAGATTGAACCGATCGGCATCGGCCGAGTCGATGCCGTCGTAGTCCACCGCGGCTCGCAGGTATTCCCGGCTGCCGGGCGAGAGGCCGATCAGCTCGAGTGTGCTGTGGCCACAGCGCAACGACAGTGAGGTCGCGCGGCCGCCGTTGCAGACGCGCACGATGACGCCGACGCGTCCGCCATTCTCGAAGTACTGCTCGACCGCGTACGAGAGCATCGAGGGCTGCCACAGGCCGCCAAAGACGCGGTGATAGTCGTCAAAGCTGCCGACGGTGGTGGGCAGGTTGATCGGCCCCTTGAGCGCACGGCCGACGAAGGCGGTCACGGCGGTGCCGGCGCGCGCGATGGGCGGCTGCGGCTGCGGCAGCCGCTGCGTATCTAAATCGGAAAAGAGCGGCTCGGGCACGCCGTGTCCTTCAGCTGCATCAACTCCGCTGCGCGGCACGCGGCTCTTCGCGTGGCTGTTGCGCCGCGCGCGCCGCTTGCTCCTCGGCGCCGCGGCGCGCTTCCTCCTGCTTGCGCGCGATCTCGGCCAGCATGAGCTGCAGCCACTCGCTCAGCGGGGCCACGAGCGGCCTCAACCGCGCGGCGCGTGCGGGGCTGGGGCCGGAACGACAGCGGCGGGCTCACGCTCGGACAAGAGTTGCTCGGCGCTCTTACCATCGGTCCCGGTATCGTCGATGCCGTTCCAGTTGGCGCCATCGGGAATGCGGTTCTGCACGGTCGGGGCTGCGGCCAGCACGCTCTCGACGCTGCCGCCCTCGCCGGAGACGGGCACGGTTATGCCGCGCGGAGCGTGCGTGATCGCGCTGACGGTGTCCCAGTCGATGGCGTTGCCGTTGCTCTGCAGCGCGGCCTGGATATTCGGGGCCAGGGCACGCGCAAGCAGCTTCTTCTGCGCCTTGTCCCAGTCGCGCCTGTCGTCTTCCAGCACGGTATAGGCCTGCAGATAGAGCTCGCCGCCATACCAGCCGAACACGAAGGGCTGATTGACCACGCGTACCGGGGTGCCATCGGGAACCATCTCGTATAGTTTCTCGATATCTTCGGGATAGAGCCGGACACAGCCGTGGCTTGAGCGCAGGCCCACGCCGTAAGGCTTGTTCGTGCCATGGATCAGGTAGCTGCGCCAGCCGAGCGTGAACTCGTACTTGCCCAGCGGGTTGTCAGGGCCGGGCATGACTACGGCGGGCAGGTCCTCGCCATTGTCATTGCGATGATCGAGCCGCAATGCCACTGATGGGCGCCAAATCGGATCCTTCTTGTGGCTCACGACGTGGGTGACACCCTCGGGCGTCGACCAACCCATCTTGCCGATGCCGATCGGGTGCGTGTAGACGCGCTGCGGCTCACCCTTGCGATGCGGCGGATAGTAAAACAGGCGCATGGCCGCAACGTTGATGACGATGCCCTCGTGGGGAGCGTTGGGCAGCACGAAACGAGTGGGTAGCACAACTTGGCGGCCCTCACCGGGCAGCCAGGGATCAACGCCCGGATTGGCGCGCACAATCTCCTCGTAACCGACGTTGAAGCGTCGCGCGATGTCCGGCAGGGTGTCTGCCTGCGAGGCGGTGGTGATCTGCACCTCGCCGACGACGTTGTCTTCAGCATTGCTGAGCTCGAACTCATGCGTATCAACCGGCGCCGGCAACGCTACCACGACCGGGGCGGCTTGCACCGCCGGAGCGCTCGGTTGCGCCACCACGACCGGGCGTGACCCGATCAAGGCACAGCCCGCCAGCACTAGCGTGAGCACACACGGCACTGCGGCGAGCATCGATCGGCGCTGAAAAATAGCCATCACGCCATACATTCTAGATGAGTATCGGTTGATTGGGCAGCTCGTTACCCGAGGAGCGCGCTGCCGGAAAATGCTGCGCCAGCAGCTGCGCGACGCCTGCAACGGCAGCGCGCGAGCCCTCGACGTAACGGCCAGCGCGATAGTGGGTCTCTACTTCGCGACAAACCTGCTCCCATTCCGCCGCGCTCACGCGCTCGTTGATGCCGCGATCGGCGACGATTTCGACCGCCCGATCGGCCAACAGCACGTAGATGAGCACACCGTTGTTGGCGTGTGTGTCCCAGATATGCAGGCGCGCGAACATCTCGAGCGCGCGCGCGCGCGCGCTGACATCGTGCCAGAGCGCGCGCCATGGCAGGGCGGTCTCGACGACGAAGCGGATCTCGCCCGCGTGCTGCGACTCGGCGAGCGTGATCGCCGCTTCGATCTGCGAGCGCACCTGCGCCGAGAACAGCGCGCGCGTGTGGCGCGCGCTGCCAGTCAGATGTCGAACCAGACGCGTCAATTGCATTACCAGCGTCCCGAGGCGCCGCCGCCACCAAAGCCGCCACCACCGCCGCCAAAGCCACCCCCGCCGCCAAAGCCGCCGCCACCGAAGCCCCCACCCAGGCCACCGGCAGTCCACATGCCCCCGCTCATGCCCAGGAACAGTGCCGCGACGAATCCCAGAACGCCCGCCCCGATCGCCAGTGCGATGCCCTGCGTGAGCAGAAACACCAACAGCCCCGCGCCGCCGGCGCTGAATGCGGCTCCAAGCGTGCGGCCAAATATCGCACGCATGACGCTGGAGAAAATCAGGAAGCCGAAGATCGCGAATGGTGCGATATTTCTGCGCTGCGCGCCGACGCCCTGCCAGGTGCGGTCCGGCGGCGGTAGCGCCTCGCCGTCGATCAGTCGCATCATCTGATCGACACCCGCGCCGATCGCCGCGTAGTACTGGCCCTGGCGCAGCAACGGCACCATCGTGTCCTGAATGATGCGGTTGGAGGCCGCGTCGGTCAGCACGCCCTCCAGACCATAGCCGTTCTCGATACGCAGCGCATGATCGTTCTTGGCGATGATCAGCAGCGCGCCGTCATCAATCTTCTTGCGCCCGAGCTTCCATGCCTCCACGACCCGGATCGAGTACTGCTCGATCTGTTCGGGCTGCGTGCTCGGCACCAGCAGCACCGCGATCTGAGCGCCCTTGCGCGCCTCAAAATCAGCCAGTTTCTGCTCCAGCTCGGCCTGCTGTGCGGCCGTGAGCGTGCCGGTCACGTCAGTGACGCGCGTCTCGAGTTTCGGAATGGGCTGCAGCGCCTGTGCGCAGCACAGATCCGGGGCACTGCCCAGGATCAGCGCCACCAGAACGAAGCGCAGGCGCACGGATGCTGCCGCGATGAGTCCCTAATGCGCCGGCGCAGGCGAGCCCGGCGCGACGCTCGCACCGGCAGGTGCCGTGCTGAAATCCACGGTCGGCGGGCGGGCGATCTCGGCCTCGTTCTGCACCGAGAAATTCTGTTTGAGCGGATATTTGAACATCATGGCGGTCAGATTGGTCGGGAACGAGCGCACCAGAACATTGTAATCCTGCACGGCCTGGATGTAGCGATTACGCGCCACGGTGATGCGGTTCTCCGTGCCCTCAAGCTGTGACTGCAGATCGCGAAAGTTCGCATCTGACTTGAGCTGCGGGTAGGCCTCGCTGACGGCGATGAGGCTCTTGAGTGCCTGCGTCAATTGACCCTGGGCGGCCTCGAATTTCTGGAACGCCTGCGGGTCATTCACGAGCTCTGGCGTGGCCTGAATGGTACCGACGCGCGCACGCGCCTCGGTGACATCGATGAAGACCTTTTGCTCCTGGGCAGCGAAACCCTTGACCGTGTTGACGAGATTGGGCACCAGATCAGCGCGTCGTTGATACTGATTGACCACCTCGGACCAGGCCGCCTTGACCGCCTCATCCTGCTGCTGGAAGCGGTTGTAGCCGCAGCCACCGGCCAGCAGGGCACAGCCCATAACGAGCCAAACCTTGAACATGCGCATGATCTTAGGCCTCCTGATAGATGTGTTCCGCGCGCGCGCAACGTTATGCGATCTTCACACGTTCCACCGCGCGGTGGTACCGTTGATCAGCGCATGGGACGTTTTCGTCTGCCGGCTCAGCCCGGCTCGCAATACATCACACCGGCCGGGGCGGTGCGCCTGCGCGCAGAGCTCGATGAGCTCTGGCGGCGCGAGCGGCCGCAGCTGACCGCGGCCGTGGCAGTCGCCGCCGCTCAGGGTGACCGCTCGGAGAACGCCGAATATATCTACGGCAAGCGGCGGCTGCGTGAAATCGACCGCCGGGTGCGCTTTCTGCGGGCCCGACTGGAAGGCATGAGGATCGTCAGTGAGACGCCGCGCGATCGCGGCCGCGTTTATTTTGGAGCGCTCGTGACACTCGAGACCATCGAGGGCGCGCTGTGCCGCTATCGCATCGTCGGGCCCGACGAATTTGACATGGACCCCACGTACATCAGCATGGACTCGCCCCTGGGCAAGGCCCTCTTGGGCAAACGTCTGGACGATGAGCTCGTACTGCAGCTCGAGCGCGGTGCGCAGTCCTACCGCATCATGGCGATCGACTACCCCTGAAGGCCAGGAGCGCGCAACCTTCAGCTCACCCGCACGTTCTTGAACTGCCAGGGATCACTCTTATCCAGATCCTCGGGGAACAGCCGTTCCCGATCGCTCAATGGCGTCCAGTCGGTGTATTGACCGACCACGGGCCCGAGATAAGGCAGGCAGATCTGCAATACCCGGCGAAAGTCGATCTCTTCCGGCTCGGTGATGCCGTTGTTCGGATTCTCGATGGCCCAGACCAGCCCCGCGAGCACCGCCACGGTGACCTGCAGGCTCGTAGCGCTGTTGAAAGGAACCAGGCGGCGCGCCTCATCGATCGACAGCTGCGAGCCGAACCAGTAGGCGTTTCTCTTGTGGCCGGCCAGCAGCACGCCCAGTTCATCGACGCCCTTGATGATGTCATCGCCGAGGATGCGCTTGCGATCCTGGATCTGGTAGTTGCGGCCACAGAACTCGTGCACGGACAGAACCGCCGCATCGCAGGGGTGGTAGCTGTATTGCACGGTGGGCCGATAGAGCACCTGCGCGTCCTTGCGCAGCGTCAGATAGTCGGCAATGGAGATCGATTCGCCATGAGTGATCAGCAGTCCATGATACGGACCATGCAGCGGCGTCCAGCTGCGCACACGCGTAGCCACGCCGGGCTGTGACAGATAGATCGCCGCGCCGCCGCCGAAATCAAAGCGCCGGCCGTCGCGCGGGAAATTGTGCTCATGCGAGCCCCAGCCCAGCTCCGCGGGTTGCGAGCCCTCGGCTACAAAGCCGTCGACCGACCAGGTGTTGACGAACTCGTTGGGCTCCTTGGCAATCGAGGACACCTGCGTATCGTGCTCGGCGATATGAATGACCTTCACGCCGAGGCGCTGCGCGAGCTCGCCCCACTCGGTGCGGCTCGCCGGTACGCTGTCCTGCCCACCGGCGTCTTTTGCAATATTGAGCAGAGCCTGCTTGAGCAGATGCGAGACCAGGCCCGGATTGGCGCCGTGGGTCAGTACCGCGGTCGGCGCGCGCGCGCCGCCGGCGCGCAGTCCCAGAGCCTCCTCGCGCAATGCGTAGTTCGTGCGCTTGGCCGCAGGCAGGGTGGGGTCCGTGTAGCCGCCAGGCCAGGGCTCGGTGCAGGTATCCAGATACATTGCACCCTTCTCCCAACAAAAGCGGATCAGGGCCACGCTCGAGACATCGACCGAGACATTGAGCAGAAAGTCCCCGCGGCCGAGAATCGGATCCAGCACGCGCCTGAAATTCTCGCGTGTGAGCGCCTGGCGCACGAATTTTATGCCATAGCGTGCGGCCTCCTCGCGACCGACATCGTCAGCCGTCACGATCGTGAGGCGCTCGGGGCTGATGCCGATATGACGCAGTATCAACGGCAGCACGCCTTGGCCAATGCTGCCAAAACCGATCAGGACGAGATGACCCGGGAATTCGACGTAGACTTCGTGCGTACTCATGATGCTCCTGCAAGCAGCTCACCGCAGAGTAGCAATGGCAAGGCCGCCAGCGCCACCCCGAGGCGCGCAGTACAGGTAGCTACGCTAGCGCTCGCGCCAGTGCGGCGGCCAGGTACGATCGTGGCCGGGCAGAGCCGCGACACGCTCGAGCCAGCGGCCGATGGCCGGATAGTTGATTTCCATAGGCAGGAAGCGCGCCGCGAGCTCGTGCGCTTCGGGTCGCTGCAGGGCGCGCAGCAACAGGCGGATATCGGGGTAGATCATCATGTCGGCCGCAGAAAAACTCTCACCGACCACCCAGTCCGAGTGCGCAAGTCGCTGCTCGATCGTGCGCGCCTCGCCCGCTACCCGGTGCATGGCCCCGGCGGTGCCGTTCCCAACCGTGCGCTCGTGGCGCTCGAGCAGCGCCGTCACGATCTGCTTGAGCGGCGGCTCGGCATAGGCCTGATACTCGCAGATCACGCGCATGATCACTCCGGCTTCCTGCGCATTGCGCCCGAAGATAGGCGGCTCGGGGTATCTGCGATCCAGGTAATACAGGATAGCCAGCGATTCGAACACGACATAGTCATCGTCGCGCAATACCGGCACTTTGCCGCGAAAGTTCATCGCCAGCATCTGCGGTGACTGGTGCTCCTGGCGATCAAAATGCAGCAGATGGCTCTCGTATCGCAGCGCTTTGAATTCGAGTGCGAGCGCCACGCGCCAGCATGGCGGGCTGCCACTGCCCCAGTAGAAATCAATGCTCATCCGTCCTTCGCCGCGTAAGTTCCATGGTAGCCGATTGTAGCCACTCGCCCGCGCGTCGGGAACGCGCCGCGATGCATGCGCGGACATTTACTTGTCTGATTGTTTTGCTATGGTGCGCCCCTGAGCTGCGGGGCAGCGTGGGAGGATGATGACGATCGTGGGGCAACCACAGATGGCGCGCAGCGCGCCGGCCGGGCGATCCTGGGGCATCGAGGATTCGCTCGAGCTCTATAACGTGCCGGCCTGGGCCTCCGGTTACTTCTCGATCAATGCGGTCGGCCACGTCGTGGTGAGACCGGATACCTCCGCGGCACATGAGATCGATCTGTTCGAGGTCGTGCAGGGCCTGCAGGAGCGCGATCTGTCGGCGCCGGTCGTGGTACGTTTCTCGGACATCCTGGCTCACCGGCTGCGCCATCTGCACGCGGCCTTCAGCCAGGCCATCGCCGAGAACGACTACCGTAACCGTTATACCGCGGTATACCCGATCAAGGTCAACCAGCAGCGTCTGGTGGTCGAAGAAGTGTTCCGTTACGGCAAGGAGTTTGGCTTCGGGCTCGAGGTCGGCTCCAAGCCCGAGCTGCTCGCGGTCATGGCGATGACGGAGGCCTCGCCGGAGCGGCCCATCATCTGCAACGGTTTCAAGGACTCGAGCTACATCGAGGCGGTGATTCTGGCGACCAAGCTCGGACGCACGATCATTCCCGTGATCGAGAACTTCTCCGAGCTCGAGCTGCTGCTGCGCCACGCCGAGAACTATGGCGTGCGCCCGCAGCTCGGGGTCAGGGTCAAGCTCGCCAGCGAGGGCTCGGGCAGGTGGCGCGATTCGGCCGGAGAGAAGTCCAAGTTCGGACTATTCATCACCGAGATTCTCGAGCTGCTCAACACCCTCAAAGCGCGCGATATGCAGGACTGCCTCAAGCTCATGCACTGCCATCCGGGCAGCCAGGTGCAGGACATTCGCCGCGTCAAGGAATCGATCAACGAGCTCGCGCACGTCTACGCCGAGCTCAAGCTCATGGGCGCGGGCCTCGAGTACATCGACGTCGGCGGCGGTCTGGGCGTCGACTACGATGGCAGCGGCACCAACTTCCCCTCCTCGATCAACTACACGCTCAATGAGTACGCGAGCGATGTGGTTTACCGCATCGGCAGTGTCTGCAACACGCGCAATGTTCCGCATCCTCTGATCATCAGCGAGTCGGGCCGCGCAATCGCGGCGCATCACAGCGTGCTGATCTTCAACGTCGTAGGGTGCTCGGCGCTGGATCGTTTCGAGGTCAACGGCCGCGAAGCGCAGCAGTACGGCGGCGATCGGGCGCTGCCGCAGCCGGTGCGCGACCTGCTCGATGCCTATCGCAACATCGATGAGCGCCGGCTCGTCGAGTGTTATCACGATGCGCTCACGGCACGCGACCAGGTACTGCAGATGTTCAATCTGGGCCTGCTGTCGCTGGAGTTCCGTGGCCTCGCCGAGCGGCTCTATTGGGCCAGCTGCGCGCGCATCCGCGACTGCTGCCGGCGCCTGGATCGCTTCCCGGAAGAGCTCGAGGACCTCGAGAACATATTGTCGGACACCTATTTCTGTAATTTCTCCATATTCCAGTCTCTGCCCGACAGTTGGGCGATCGAGCAGTTGTTCCCGATCATGCCGATTCACCGCCTCGATGAATTGCCCTCGCGCAAGGCGGTGCTGGCCGACATCACCTGTGATTCGGACGGCAAGATCGACCGCTTTGTCGGCCCGCGCGAGATCAAGCGCACGCTGGAGGTGCATGATCTGCGGCCCGGTGAGGAATATTTTCTGGCCGCCTTCCTGGTCGGCGCGTACCAGGAGACCCTCGGCGATCTGCACAACCTGTTCGGCGATACCAACGTGGTACACATCAAATTGCACGATGAGGGCGGCTGGTGGATCGAGGAGAGCGTCAAGGGCGACACCGCCAACCGCGTGCTCGAATACATGGAATATGACGTGGCCGAACTCGCGCCGGCGCTGGCGCGCGATTGTGAGCGTGCCGTGCGTGAGGGCCGCCTCAGCGTGGCTGAAAGCCAGGCGCTCAAGCGCTTCTACGAGAACGAGCTCAACGGCTACGCTTACCTCGAGCCCTAGACAGGACCGCTCGAGCTGTGCGCGCGCCGGATCACCACATATCCTTCAGGCGCGCGGCGACATTCAGCGTGCTGCTGCTGGCCTCATCCATACCCATCGCCGGCGCCAGCTGCGCGGACTGATATACGGCCGGCGTCATGCTATTGAGCACTTTATCGCTCATGAAGCGGCTGCGAGCGCCGTACACGTGGGCATCGCCACTCCTGGACTGCTGCGTGAGCGGAAACTTCAACGGCACGCACAATTGCAGCTCATTGCGCGCGCGTGTCATTGCCACGTACAGCAGCCGGCGCTCCTCTTCGATGAGCTCGGTGCGCCCGGTGGCAAATTCGGAAGGAAAGCTGCCGTCGATCACATTGAGCACGTAGACCGTGTCCCATTCCATACCCTTGGCTGAATGCACGGTCGAGAGCACGAGATAGTCCTCATCGAGCGATGGCATGCCGGCCAGGTCGCCCGTAGCCTGCGGCGGATCGAGCGTGAGCTCCGTGATGAAGCGCTCGCGGCTCGGATACTGGCTTGCGAGCTGCTCGAATTGATCCAGATCCCCGAGCCGCGTGTGGACCTGCTCGTAGAGCCGCTGCAGGTGCGGCTGGTACCACTCGCGCACGAGCCGCACCTGCCCCGGCCAGGGCTGCTGTGGATCGGCGAGCGTGCGCAGCAGGCTCACGAGCCGCTGGAAATCCATCGCCATGGGCTGTGGCGGCGCATACGCCTTGAGCGCCTCGAGCGAGCCGGACTGGCGCTGCAACAGCTCGATGCATTTGTGCGCGTTGATGGGCCCCATCCCCGGCAATAACTGCAGTGCGCGCCCGGCTGCCAGCGTATTGCGCGGATTGTCGGCCCAGCGCAGTACCGAGAGCATGTCCTTGATGTGGGCGGCCTCGAGAAACTTCAGGCCGCCGTACTTCACAAACGGGATATTGCGACGCATGAGCTCGACTTCGAGCAGGTCGCTGGTGCTGGCATTGCGGAACAATACCGCCTGGCGCCGCAGGTCGACGCCCGCTTCGCGCCGCTGCAGCACCTGCGCGCACACATATTCGGCCTGACCTTGCAGATCATCGAGCGTGACGTAGAGCGGCTTGGCCCCCTGGCCGCGGGTCGAGAGCAGGTGCTTGCGAAACTGGCGCGGGGCCTCGCCCATGAGCGCATTGGCGGCGTCGAGCACCGCCTGTGTGGAGCGATAGTTCTGCGCCAGCGTAACGATCTCGGCACTGGGATTGAAGCGCTGCGGGAACGTCAGAATATTCTCGATGGCCGCGGCACGGAATGAATAGATCGACTGCGCGTCATCGCCGACCACAGTGACGCCGGAGCCGTCAGGCTTCAGCGCCAGCAGGATGTCGCCTTGCAATTTGTTGGTGTCCTGATACTCATCGACCAGGACATGATCGAAATTGGCGCTGACGGCCTGCGCGAGTCGCGGCTCGGCCATCATCATTCGCCAATAGAGCAGCAGATCGTCGTAGTCGAGCAATGCGTATTGCTGCTTGCGCTCGACATAGCCGCGAAACAGCTGCCTGAGTTGCGCTTCCCAGTCCTTGCACCAGGGGAATTGCTGCTCGAGCGCCTCGTGCAGGCTCTTTTGCGTATTGACGCGCCAGGAGTAGATGGCCAGACAGGTATCTTTGCGCGGGAAGCGCTGCTCCTTGGCGGCGAGCCCGAGCTCAGTGCGGATCTCATCGAGCAGATCGGCCGAATCGGCGCGGTCGATGACGGTGAAGGCAGGGTCCAGTTGCAGATGCCGCGCATAATGGCGCAGCAGCCGGTTGCCGATCGAGTGATAGGTTCCCGCCCAGACCAGGCGCTGCAGAATCGCCTGCGACTTGTTGCCGAGCGTATCGCTCGTGGCCTCGCGCACGATGTCATGCGAGCGCCGGCGCATTTCGGCGGCGGCGCGCCGCGTGAAGGTCAGCAGCAATACGCGCGACGGGTCGACGCCATGCAATATCAGTTGCGCGACACGATGCGCGATGGTGCTGGTCTTGCCGGTGCCGGCACCGGCGATGACCAGCAATGGACCGGCACGCCAGCCCTTCTGAGGCAGCGGCTCGCCGTAGGTGACAGCATTGCGTTGTGCGTTGTTGAGGCGATCGAGGTGCGATACGGCGGCCATCAGCACGAATATAATGCACCCTGCGCGAAGGCACGAGGATCAGCGCCATGGGCATCGAACAAACACGCACGGTGTTCCGCGGCCGAATCATCGTCGTGAACGTCGAGAGCGTGCGTCTGCCCAACGGGCATCTGGCCGAGCTTGAGATCATCCATCATCCCGGCGGTGCGGCGGCCGTCGCAATCGATTCCCAGCGCCGAGTGTGCCTGATCCGGCAGTATCGACACGCCGCGGGCGGCTGGATTTGGGAGCTGCCGGCCGGCAGGCTCGAGCCCAGCGAGCCGCCGCTGCACACGGCCCAACGCGAGTTGCTGGAAGAAACCGGCACTAACGCGCAAAATTGGAGTTCGTTGGGCGTTTTCCTGAGCTCGCCCGGCGTTCTGACGGAAACCGTCCACCTGTACCTGGCGCAGGAGTTGCGATCTGGCACAATCAACCGCGAGCCAGCAGAGGTCATTGAAGTGCACTGGATCGACTTGGAGGAGGCGTGCGCGCGCTCAGTGAACGGGGACATCAACGACGGCAAGACGGCACTGGGGCTGCTGCGCGCCCGCGAGGCCCTGCGCACGGCACAGCAGACCTGAGCCGCCGGCTGGTGGCATGGCTATGGTGAGTAAACGCAAGACTGAAGACCCCGATACGCCGAACGCAAAATCGGAGCAGGGCATCTCGCTCGAGGATACGGTCGCTCAGAAACTGCGCGGTGTAGCCAAGCGCAGCCGTAGCGCTCAGTCCGGTTACAACCCCTATGACATGGTGCCTAAAGCTGCCCCTCCTAAAGAGGGGCAAAAGCCGAAGACCGACCTGCGCAAACTCTCGGAGTGGATACGCCTCTCGCGTCAGGTGGCGGCACTGAAGAAGGATAAACCCGAGTAATTCGCTAGCTGTGCTGCTGGATGTGCGTGACCTTGCGCTCCCGGCTCAGGCGATAGAAACGGCGCAGCTCCGCCAGAGTCTCAAGGCGCGCACACGCGGCCCGAGTCGACAATTGGCGCTCGAGGCGCCGGCAGAAGCGCGCCGCGTATTGATTGGCTTCCCGATATAGATCACTGCGCTCGCCAGCCAGACGCAGATCAATGCGAGCGCGCTCGAACAGCAGGCGGTGCAATTCGGCCGGATAGCGCGCCGGATCCTGTTCGCGCAACAGCCACCAGCTCGCCACGTATTTATCGATTTCCGCCTGCAATTCGAGCTCGAGTATGCTCACGCAGCGGTCGTATCCGGCGTTCCAGGCCAGGTACAGAAAATGACTGACGCCCTCGAGCGCGGTCCAGTAGTCGGCCAGATTGCCGCCGTGCAGCGCCTCGAGGGGATTGGCGAGCGCCAGACGCTCGAGCAATTGCGGATCAAGAAACAGTCCGACCGCGGCCGCGCCATCTTCGTCCAGCACGAGCAACTGCTCATCGGTAGCCGACTCGCGCACGCCCTGCGGCAGCCACTGGCGCTCGGTAATGAGGAAGTCGTGGACCCGGTACTGGGTCGGCAGGTCGTAAATGCCGCTGAGCAAATCCTGCAATTGCTGCAATACCGGGCTCGCGCAAGGGCTGTGCATCAGCGCCGGTCAGTTCGCAGCCAACGCCACTGGCGTGGGCGTGACGCCGAGTCGCTGCAACAGCCCGTGCGCGCGCGGACTGCCGGTCTTGAGCCATATTTCATACAGCCGCAGGATGTCCGCGTGGGTGTAGCGGCGCGCCGAGTCGCTGATCTCGCCCAGCGCATCGACCAACGGCAGGAATTTGGCGGCCAGCTCCGCGTACACGCGACTGAGCACCTGCTGGCGGCCCCGGGACAGCGCGCTCGCCAGTGTGCCGTAGGCGCGTCCGCCCATCGCGATGTGGTAATCGATGTCGATCAGTTTGCGCGCAAAGCTGTGGGCGAAGAATCCGGCGATGAACAGCGAAATATCGCCGAGCCGCTGCAGGCCGCGCTCACGCGCCTGGGCGGTCGGGGCCTCGAGCGCCTCGGTGAGCATCTGCACCAGGGGCTTGAGCCGCGCGTGACCGTCACTGTTGTCGAACAACTGCTCGGAGCGCGCAAACAGCGTGAGCAGATTGACGACGTATTGCTTGGTCTGATCCTCGACTGCTACGTGCTGGTGCGCCAGTGCACCATGCAGCGCGTCGTGGAAGTACTCGCGCAGATTGGCAACCGTCAATACCGCCTCGCCGGGCTCAGATGCTGGCATGAGTTAATCCTCGTTAAAACGCGGCTTCGCATGCACTTGCCTTGCAGTTGTACCGAAGAAACCGCTGCACCTCATCGGACTGGATCACAGTTACCCTACGCCAAGGCCTTGCAAGAACCCTGCCGCGCTGGCAGCTGATGATGTTGAGTGCTAAAAGGCCTCGTTTTCGAGCATTCGCGCACACATCGGTGCGCGCTGTCAGGACCGGGGCTGGCGCGGCGAGCGCCGCGCTCTGCAGCTTTCAGAACCGATTGCGCAGCCGTGTCGCGCGCAACCCGATGCGCAGCGTCTTGGTGGCGAAGAGTATCTCGCGCAGAAACAGTGCGAGTGCGCCGATGAAGCTCAACATCGCGACGATGAACAGGATCGCGATCACCAGCCCCAGTTGAAAGTCGAGCAGCGCGCCGAGGAACAGCGTCACCACGACCAGGGATACGAGCAATGCGCAGACCGTGCACAGCGCGATGGCCGCGCCCAGCAGCCGCGAGCGCAGCTCGAGCGTCTCGAGCCGGTGGTTGAGCTCGCCGAGCTCGCTCTCATGCGTGCTGCTCTCGGCCTGCTCGAGTGCGCGTGCGCGATCCACGACCCGCGCCAGCCGGCTCGTCATGAGCGTCAGAGTGATGCCGACGCCCGATAGCAGAAACACCGGCGCGACCGCGACTCGAACGACGTCGCCGACCTCGGTGATCTGCGAGGTTACGCCAAGGGCCATGTCGCGCGCGTCGCTCGCCTGCCCATCAGTTCTCGCCGCGCCGCTCGAAGCGATAGAACGGCTCGACGTCGCTGCCCGAGAGCTCGACCAGGCCATCGGGACCAATCTGTTGCTCGATCAGCGAGAGTCGATCGCCATGCAATTCAAAGCGCTGTTCGATCAGCAGGCCCTCGGAGCGCGACGCCGGATGGCAAGAATCGGATTTGCGGTGCGCTTCATAATCGCTTGCGACCTTTTCTTTATCTTTCCCAGCCTTATCGCCCCCGACCTTGCTCCAGAGCAGCTCACAGCCGCTCAACTGCCGCAGATCCTGGGGCAGCAGCGACTGCAGCAGTTCGGGCTCTTCAGTCACATCGAGCCAGCGCTGCGGCTCTTTGAATAGGTAGATGCGCTGCTCAACATGAGACACCTTGGTCTTCACCTCCTGTGCGCGACCGAGTACCCAGACGCGCTGGGACAGCACGCGCTGCGAATTGTTGCTCGCGCTCTGGCGCACATAGAAGACCGCCTTGCCGATCAGATCCGCGTCGGCCCTGACGATCACCAGATCGACCGCGGCATGCGCGCCAGCCGCACCCGCGCGCGCATCGGCACTGACTTGAGTGGCATTGTCGTAGCGTCCCGGCAGCAGCTTCTGCAGTGCCGTGAACTGCGCATCCTCGGCTCTTGATTGAGCCATGCTGGCGCAGCCCTCAAGGGCGAGTGTGCCCAGTGCCAGGGCCGTTAGCGCCGGTAGAGCAACTCCGGGAAACGAGCGCCGGCCGGCGCGCATGCTTGGTTCAGGCATCGAAATTCCGCCATTCCGCGCGATAGCCGCGCCCCAGTGCGATGATGCGCTCGAGCAGTGCCCGATAGTCAAGGCCGGCAGCGCGCGCCGACTCGGCGAAGTCCTCCTCGCCGGCGAGGTTCGGGTTGGCATTGGCCTCCAGCATGAAGAGGCTGCCGTCGGTGCGCATGCGAAAATCGATGCGCGCGTAGCCCGACAGATGCAGGGCGCGATAGATACGGCGTGAGAGCCGGTCCAGACGCTGCACGACCGC
>Ga0302325_10012937_pt1 | contig 17858 bp, 20 predicted proteins | sample Palsa_T0_2_FD_201948 | JGI IMG/M metagenome (GOLD analysis project Ga0302325, IMG submission 201948) | Peat permafrost microbial communities from Stordalen Mire near Abisko, Sweden - Palsa_T0_2 | ecosystem: Environmental > Terrestrial > Soil > Palsa > Peat permafrost | place: Sweden: Abisko...
CCCCCAACTTCAGGACCCATGTGACTGACTGCACTGGTTATCAAGGCAAGGCTCGACCCGAACCGTTCAATCGATTGACAAACCAAAACCATCGCGATCATTCCATCACATCGCGAAAACAAAAGCAATGAAGCTTTGCTTATCATTTGTCCAGCTGGGCAAATGCCCATCGTGCCATCAACAACGCGCGCGTAGGTCTCGATCCCCTTTCGGGACACATTTATCATGTCACAAGACAGTGCCAGGCACCAGAAGAATTACATCCTATGAATTTTTCCATTGGCTGCCATCAGACGTGCATGTATTTTTGGAGACTTTCCATTTTCCTTCCCGTTTGGACATTGGAGGAAAAGTCAGGAGGTCATATGCGCAACATCTGTGCTTGTGCTCTGCAGCCTGTGCAGCGGTGCAAAGCGGTTGTTTGAACAACTCATGAAACAAGCAGGCTGCGAACAGAGCTCCTGGACGCTGAACGCGCGCATCACACTCGCCATCTCGGCACTCCATCTATGACTCTGTGTCTGTCAGTGCCCATCGCCGTCGCCGTGCGGATGCCCTAAATATCATCAGCTGTGCGCGGATCTTTCGCGCCGGACATGCGCGTTGCAATTTGTCCAACGCACAGCGAGAGATCATCTGGCAGAATGAGCGCGGCCTCTGCGCCCGAGACATAAGCATAGCAACATGTCATTATACCCCGAACACGACTGTGAAATATTGGGGGTCTATTGATTATTGAGGGATTCGAGGCCTCGAGATCCTCGTGAATGCGAGCGGTGATTGCTGTATGACAACGCATCAACCGCATCTTGTGACTTGGAGCGATAGGCGTTCCTCAGCCTCTCGATACGACTCCCGAGGCCTGCTCAGCCTGACAATAATTGCTGTGGCGAGTGCTTCTGCATGAGCTGAACGCAGCTCGTGATCGGTATTGCGATGAACGTAGTGCATTGGTTACAAGTACGATTTCGGACATTAAGCGTTCGTGATGTATGACGAGGACGATGACTCTGCCTTGGAATAAGGATGGTAATTGCCTCGTCTCGTATACTGTACTATTCTCAGCACTACCGTCGCATGGTCGGCGACGTGCAGGCTATCTGATCAAAGTCAGCTGTCTCTATTGTCATGCCTTGCACATCGCATCGTTACAGGCACAACCGACTCATCGCTGGAACGGGCCTTTCACCCACAGATCTGTCAGAAGTCAGAAGGCGGCCCTGAATACCGACCGCCATCAGGATCAATTGGGCAGCCGCTCGCCCCCGCGAAATTTCTAATTCAGGTACAGCACACAGCAAAATCCGCATCAGGGAGTATCACATTCCATCACGAGGACCGCGCTGACACTCAGCCTTGCGACGCTCCGCCACATCTTGGGGGTGACGAGAATGATTGGGGGCTACAAGGCGAAACGCTTGTTGGCTTTCACCCTAAGCGCCTGAGTAGGACTCGGTCCAACCAACGAAAATAATCGCCCATTTCTCGACAATAAAAAATTAATAATCATTGAAATAATAGCACCGTCGGCAGGAATGAAAGAATGGCAGAAAAGAGAATCAGACGACTGGCGATCCATATGGCCGAACGTGCTACCCCAGCCATGGAGACCGAATTTGGCTTTCCTTGATATCATATGATGGATGGATGAATGGAGACGCTCTGGCTTTCTCGCCCCCGCCGAGCTACGAGTCTTCCCGCTCCCACGTGAAGGGTTGGAGAAGTGCGGAGAAGTCGGGGTACAGTACCGTAGACACGACTCGAGGCTCGGCGCCCCCGAGACGAGGAAAGTGCCTCGGCGAGTCGACGAGAACATCAACACCGGCACGAAAGCTATCACGAGTTATTAAACTCTACTGTACTGTGCTGTAAATCCCGCAGACCAGCGACATTTTGCATGCGATCTCAATTCCAAGTCGCCGTGAAATTCCGCGGTCGTGAACGTGAAGGCTCTTGATGCGACGAAGTCATGTCACCGTCATAACGACTCTCGGAGCAGTACCTAGTACCTACAGTACCGTACCGTACTGTACTCTACGCTGTAGAGAGTCGCAGTCATGTGAGCGAAATCTCATGCGCATAAACATTTTCCCATCACAGTCACATCCTCCCAGTGGTAATTTTAGCACAGTCCCAGAATCCCAGGACGCTGGCTGCGCAAATGAGCCGGCATTTCACCCGGGAGTTTAGCCCCGGGCCCTGTGTTCCCCTTTCGTTCGAGACGCAGGGGGGCGTGATGGGTGGTGCGCGCGCGGGGGTCTACCATTGGGAAGGATTGTCTGGGAGCGGAGAAGCGCGACGACCGGCGGGGAGAACAGGGAGCGCCATCCGGCGCCTGGGGTTTGGCCGCGCATTGGAGACGCGAAGCGTTTTTGATGCCGTCCGGTGCTTCAATTCGCTGCCCCGGGAGTTGAGAGTGCCAAGCCGGGACATGAAGTTGCACTCACGGGACTCTCGAAAAGAAATCAAATTTCAATACTGTAATTTCTGCTCATTCGGGCAAGTATCATGGAATTCTTTGAGTTCGGGTCAAGCTGCGCGCTGCGTGGGGCGGCGCAGCGTGACTCGAAGACGATTGTTTCATCCCGAGCTCGAAAGACCCATGGATCGTCTCTACACTAATTCCAGCATCGAGGGTCTTCTCGAAACAAAAAATGCCGACGTCTCATCTGAATTTCGGGAGCGAGCCGAGCCTTTCCCTGTTATCGTGCCTTATTCACGTTTCGATGCTGCTCGAGTCAGATGTGAAACTTTCGCCGTGTGATAGGGGTTGCGGCTTTCGGGGATCGAACTCGGGGAACCTTTCCGGCCTGGGACATTCTCAACGCAGCATTGGGCAACGGTGCATTCGCATGGGAAGATCTTCCTCTGCCTCGACTCGAGTTCTGGAAGAGGGTTGTGTCTGTGTTGACCTCGGCATTTTAACTCTTCTCTGTCTGTGTTCAGATGTTTTATGCAATTCTCAGGGGTTCTCGCTTGGGGGAGGCGATGGTGGCCTTCAAGTTGCGAAGCTTGGTGGTGTGTACAGACAAATTAATATTCCAGTCGGCTTGGAAAATAATAGGACCCTGCAAGCGCAAGCCCCTAAAACCGTTATTCTTCGAAATTCGAACCTCATGGTTGAGCTTCCTACATATGGCTGCTCATCTCCCAAATCCGTCAAATTCCATGCTTCTTCGCTCAGGCCTCTCCACACATCCCCACGGCGGACCGCGGAGCGGGATTGCCTCCCGAGATTATCTTGTCCTTGCCACCCTGCAATCAATCACCAGTCGTGGCCATTTGCGCATGTACCACGGTCCCGAAAGCAATAAAATAATTAAAGCCTTGGAAGAACGGTTGAACTTCCCCAGCGCCACATGGAGATCCACCTTATGCAGGGAGGGTCTTTCCAGGAGAATCTCAGAACCAGGAAACCTTCAGTTGGGATTTCAGATGGAGTACTACTGTACGTAATTCAGAGGCCTGGGACCTGACCCGCCGAGCGGAATCGAGACATGACGCTACCGCGGAAACTGGGTGTGCGACCCGCAAAGGAGCCAGCGAACTTGAGGACTGTGCCTGAACTGGCCAACGGACGCGCCAGACGCCGCGTAGACGTTTCCTGAAATACTCATTTACTACAATGCCTTCAGCAGCGTGGTCGTCGTATGCAATTCAACGCGAGCCATTAGGCTAAGCTGAAGCTTTTCCTGTACTGTACCAAGTACAACGTACACAGGTACACAGGTACACAGGTAAGCCTCACGTCGCGCCGCACCATTTGACGCAAATATGCAGGTACCAAATGCTCAAGACGTCAATTGCGCGCACACACACACCCTCACGACTCGCACCCCCACCACCCCCCCTCCGGGCAACTTGGGCAATTGGAAGCATCTTGCGTGCCCCCCTGTGCACACCCTCAGGCCCACTCGCGCGGAAGTGCCGCCCACTTGCGCGCATTCTAGCGTCTCACGCTAGAGCTTCCATGCATGGTACCCATGCTCCCATGCTCTCAATCGCTCGGCTCCCATCCTGCGATCCGACTCCTCAAACAACGACCCATGGCGCCCTCGTGGCTTTTTCGAAACAGGGGCTCCGCTCTGACAGGCCGTTACTTGCCCGACGCAAACCCACCAATCAAAAATGCACGCCGTGCAGCAACCTCGCTGCCTCGGGGATCGGTTCCCTCGGCTAAAGGAGGGGAACCTTAAGTGAGGCAGTCGAATGCCTGATCGCAGCCGATTGGCCTGAGATTGGTGGACTGGTTTTTCCGTAGTACGTGATGGGGAGTACAGTACCGTACCGACTGTACGAGGGTACATTCTGCCGGAGTCACGAGATCGCAGGCCAAGCAGGGTTGCACTTTCGGATCAGACGAGTGGAGATTGTACAGTGGTAGAGTAGTACAGCACAGTACCTTCGTACTCTACTTCGTACTCGTACTGTAAACGACGGCGAAGCCATCAGCCACAGTCCGCGTCGTCGCTCATCCTGACCAGCAAAGAATGGGACAAGCCAACCCGTCATCCCTTTCTCCTCGCCTCGCCAGGCTCGCCCTCAGAACGAACCCGCCACATCTTCAGTACTTCGTACAGTAGATGGAATCGTGAAGACTCCGAGTCACGTTCCCTCTTCAACTCTGGCGGGTTGACCTTTCACTTAGGTAAAAATGCTGACAGGCTGAAGGTGCTCCGAAGGGATTCGGCGCCTCTCATTGGCGCGCAACGTTGTATTTGTTCGGGTAAGTGGACGAGTGAGGGCGTGTACCAAAGTACAGTATCGCCGCCAGTTGCCAGGGAGGGGTTGCTAGACTGATTTCCGAGGTCATGGTTCACTCCCAAGCAGAGCTAGTAGCGCTGATTCCACATCCCACGCAACGTTTCCTTGGGAACTAGAAATTACTGTCCTTCGTACTCAGATTCAGATAAGCATGACCGCTCCTACCACCATCAAGGGGGCGATCGGGTTTCCCACCCAAATGCGGACGTCGACGTCCATTCAAGTTGGTCCCGCAGACTCCCGCTGGAGGAAGGCGCTAAGCGTCCCGCCGCCAAACCCCACGCGGGATATCCATCCATACTCAGGACTCAAGGCACGCGGTCAAGCGAAGGCGTTTTCCACATGTCTCCGAGGAACGGGAAGTCCCCGCCGGGATAGAATCCTCCTTATCGTACTGGACGCCCTCCAGGAAAGAAGAAGCAATTTCATGCATCCCGCTCCTCGGGCTGAACAAAGGCAGGTACGAAAGTACTTCACCGTTTCGCGAGAAAGATTGAGATTGCCGTCGGCACAGCTTCTGCCTATCGATACGTTATCGTCGCCATGTGCCAACCCATCCCATATCACGGGTTTCCGAAACCCACGCCTGCCTTCCCAGCAACCCATACCAGACCAAACCATAAAAGAAATGGAAAACCTAATAATCTTAATAGATTAATTCTCAGGAACACTTCCACTTCCGTCACCTCTCCATCCCAAGCATCATCCCTCTCGTTCCCTGACTCGAAAATCCTCCTGTCCCACAGAACGAAAAACGTCCCGTGCACTGTGGAGAACCCCACGAAAGCTCATCTTCGGGCCCCCTTAGCCCGCCGGGGAACACACCCCAACCACCCGCTCGGAATCCTCCCAGCCAACCACACAACCTTCCCCTTCGCCGTCAACTCCCTGAAGAAAACGCACGTCCTCCTCCCGTGAATGTGACCGGGGCTTGCAGCGCGGAAACCTTCTCAAACGCGATCTGCCTCCCCATCACGAATCAAGTGCCCTTGCTTGCATCCCCGAGAAAATAATCGATGGGAAAATAAAAAGGTTACAATTTAATTGTTACTTTTATGTCAATTGTTTCTTTATTCGGAACGGAGGTGAGGTACGGAAGGGGAATAGTATTTTTATTTATTTACTTGGGGGCTGGAGGGATGTGATCTTGTTTTTCTTCTTCCTTTCTCTTCATTTCACTATATGCATGTGCAAAAAACGTGCTTGGGATAAATAAACGCGATGCAATAATGAGGAGGCTCAGCGTGGTGTCCCAAACCAAACGCTACAGTAAACTTTAGATATTGGGGATTAGGGCTGGTTCTCGTTCCTAGAAGCTAGAGACGGGAAGCGAGTATGACATCTGGCATGTTTATGCTTAAATATTATTTATTTATGCTTTCGGTACTGGTGGGAGTTGAGCATGCACAGCCTTCCCTTGCTTTGCGTGTGCTCCCTTGCTGTTGCATAATCCCATCTCAGAGAAGTACACTCCTTACTTTTTGCATGTATTCCCGCCAAGATCAGAGAAAGATGCTCCTTACTTTTTGCATGTATTCCCACCAAAGATCAGAGAAGTATGCTCCTTACTTTTGCATATGTATTACCCAAAATATCAGAGAAGCGCGCTCGGGTACTCGGGATTATGAGGGTGCGTTATCGCGTCCCAAGCCCCCTTCCCTCCTTACCTGCTCTCGATTTTCTCGTCGGGAGTTGGGATCGGGAATTGCACGGGAATTGAATGGGTACGGCACTTTATTATTGATTTATTTATTCATTCATTTATTTATTTATTCATTCATTTGTTTCCTTATTATCTATTTTTATTCTGAGATTTTTCTTATTCGCACGCAAGAACGGTGTAAAGAAACCTTGCCTTCCTTCCATCCCTTGCACCCTCTCTCTTCCTTTCAATACCTTAGTCGGTGTACTGGAATACTGGGATTCTATCCACCTCTCCGCATCCTCCAGGATCTAGCCAGCAATAACCAGCTCCTCTCCCCCGCCCCCAAAATCAAATCAAATCAAACAAACGTCATCAAAAAGACAACGCGACCAAACGAATATTCTTCCCCATCCCCCAAATTTTTCCTTTCTCTCTCTCTCAGTTGCGGGATTCCGAGCCAGGGCATCCGAATGGTGTGCTCACCGATCCCACGCGCGCCAATCAGGAAATCCGATTCCCGCGTTCTCGTGATTTGACGGCTGATTGGGGCGTGTGGTGGGGTAGAGGGATTTCTCGGCACATTTCTGTGATGGGCGAGGGGGAGGTGGAAATGAGATTTGTGAAAGGGGGGGGTTGGGGATCGGGTGCTGTAAGGGGTGAGAGAGGTGACTCCGAATGAGGAGCGGTGTTGATGCGCTGTGGCTTGTGATTTTTGTTGACGTTCAATACTTTATTTAATTGTTTAGGGCTGGAAGTAGATCAGGATTAAAATGTTTTCTTGTCTGCTAAGCTCCTCGAAGACCCGGTGGGATGTGATAGTTTTTATCGGGACAGAGGACCGCTGTGCAAGCACCATACGATCTTCACCTCCTTTACCCTTTATGCATTTGCCTTTGCCGCTCCTCCAGGCCTCCTGAACTTTCGCTTGTCTTTCCTACTCATCCTAACTCTGTCACGAGTGCCTTTTCCTCCTTCCCAGAAGCCCCCTCCACGACTCTTCCCAGACATCATCCCGTGACAAATACCGCAGTCTTCAGGCCTGTAGTTCTGCTCTCTGCTGCACCAGCCACAAATCATGCGATTCGCCCACTCGTTCGGATGCTGTTCTTCCTCATCGTGGCATTTATCACAAGCGTAGACTTTCTTGCAGCAGCTAAAACGGAACCATCTGTAGCTCTTTGAGTAATGACGGCAACGGCCTCTCTTTGGGAGTTCGGTGCCGGGTTGTAGGCCGAGTGTTTCTTTCTTTCTCCGGGGTCCGGAGGGAGGGAGGCGGTTGGTTGAGGAGATGCGGAGGAATTTGACTTGGGGGATCTTGAAGGTGAATTTTTGGTGGCATTCGCGGCAGATGTTGCTGGTTGTTTCGCCCTGAACAGAGACTATGCCTGGTGCTGGATAGGCGGTCGAGCATTGAGAGCATGTTGGGATGAATGTGCTGAGAAAAATTAGTAATTGTAGAAGCTCAAATAACGAAATGCATACCTTGGCAACATATCACCCGCAATGCATCCCTCAAGGTCTAAGAAACCAGCTCGAACAGCATGTGCGTGAACTAAGTCTCTTCGGAAGGTTATGCCCAGTGGACTGGCACATTTTCTGCAACTCTCCGATTTCGTGATGCCATTCTTCAACCCCTTTATTTCGGTTGCCTCCTTGCATCTCTCGCACTTGACAGTAATATTCAAGATCACAACTTCAAGAAGCTCGATGCCGTACAGTTCGATAAAGGGGAACGATAGTGCGGTGCCTCGTTCTGGATTCTGTGTTGGTTGCTGGGTTGACTCCGGCTCACCAGCCTCTTTCACTCCAACTCCTCCATCATCATCAGATATCTCCTCTTCTGTATCGTATGAGTAAAGATCGTCACTGTCAGTTCCGGAAACATCTTCATGGTCGACAATTGCCCATTCTGGAGGTCGTGAAATGTATTGAATATGACTGCGGTCTGGGTCTTGCTCGCTCTGAACAGATTTCCCCTTGTCCACAGAGCTGGGCGTAATTTTCAAGGATTGGGGAGCTGGGGCAGCCACCAATTTTGGTTCCAGTGGCGTCTTGGCCAGAATGTGTATGTTCTGTGCCAGGTAATTAATGTGACCCATTAATGTTGTTTCTTTCTTCTCGGAAGATTTCGTCTCAAATCCAAGGACGACCGCTTTCGAATCTTCCGAAGCAACTCCCTCAAATCCAATTCTGCAAGCCTGGAGAGGATACGATAATGGAACGAACAGTTGAACGGTTTTGACAGCTTGCATTGCTGCTGGCAACTCAGCTCGTCGTCTCGGTTCAAGTGGCAGAGTGTATTCGATTCCGTCACTAGACTTCTTATAAAGGGGAAGTCGTCCCATTCTCGCTTCCAATTGTCTGGTCTCGGTCTCTCTTTTCTTCTTCGCTTCTGTCTTCTGCTCTGCTGTAAAAGTCTCGACTGCTCGAATAGGAGCTCTCATAGCATGTTCATTAGCAATTTCTCCAACTTTAACATCCGTGGGTACTACAGTCGGTTCAACTGAGCGTGAAGGTATAGCTGAAAGATGCCTCGTGTCTTTGTTCGGCACTAACTTAACTGTCTCTGCTTTTGGAGCCGACAGGAATGCTTCCAAGTTCTTGTCAAGAGCTTTCACAAGATCCAAAAGACTCGCATCGGGCTTATCGTTAGCCAGACCGTCAAAGCCAGCCTCGACATTCAGAGCAAACCCTCGCGGAATGTCTTTATTGCCAACCTTCAATGATGGCCTATCTTTTGGATATCTTGCCGGCACAGAGAGCAGACATTCCAAGGCGGTCATCTCAAAAGGGAAATCAGGGTCCGATGGAGGAAGGCTGAACTTCAGCAAGGCTCCTCCCCCGGCAGACTGCTTTGTCTCCTTCGGAGAAAAGCGCCTACGTATTTGACCCAATTGGAATTCCCGAGGATCTTTGGTCTGCGCTTGGGGGATTGGCTTTGGGACAACACGTGAAGTAGGGACCGGCTTTGTGACCGCTTGTCTCCTGTCTTGAATCATCCCGTCTTCTCCCGGAAGATTCGGTGCGCTTGCAGACGTTGAACCCTCTGCCATCTCTCTCTGCGCTGACTTCGTATTGACTGCCGAAGCTCCAGGAAGTCGTGTGTCATCGTGCAGGAAGGGGCATTCGTTGCCTGCTCGACAATAACCTGTGCTTCAGATCAGCTTCACATATCGTATGATTTTTTCGTCCTCGAGGCTCTCTGCTTTGTGCAGCCATGTCACGTGTGTGTAAAAATGGGGTGGGACGCTGGTTTCCCATGACAAAGCCACATGGAGAGCCATCTCAACATTTCCATATCAACAAGAACATCCCCCACGCCCTGAGAGCGGTGTATAATCACTTGATCCACAGACCATGCTGCGCAACACACTTTGCATATGCAAATAAGAGCACACGGAGCCAATAGAAATATTTGCGATGAAAAGAATTATAAATACCTGTCCCGCTGAAATATCGACAAACCCTGGTTTTCTGAGATCGCTGTTCTCCAGCGCGTGAGGCGGAATCGGCGAGGTTTGCGAGTCCTGCCACTGCCAACGCATAAGTCAACGAGGTGCTCATGACCTAACACTCAGCCATGCCCCAGCCATGCTCTGCATCGCTACCTGGTCCTGACCGCCAGTGCAGATTGGGTGAGAGAGACTAGCAAGGCGGTGAGGGAAGCTGCTGACCTGAGGGAGGGGTCGCGAGGCTGGACGCGGAGGCCATTTCCACGGCCTGAAAGCTCAAGTCCGGGGTAGACGGGCGTAAGAGTTGGGCAGCTGGGGAAATAGGCTGACGCTTGCCCTGGGGATCGCGGAGTTGCCTTGGCTCGTCTTTTGCGCTGGAAAAGAAGACTGTGACAAATCTGCTGTATGTCAAGAACAGCTGCAGCTGCAGCTGAAGGTCAAGGTCAAGGTCAAGGTCAAGGCAGGCTCATCTTTATGGGCTGGCGATCACGAGATGGAAGAAGCGAGGCGAGGTGCTGATGAGTCAAAATCTTTGGCCACAGGCATGACTTGCTTTGGCCTGGAAGTTGAGTCATGCCGACTCATTCTTCTTCGCCTTTGAATCCTCCTGCAAGAGTGAAAGAGGCATTACTGTATTATTCCTAGCTTCAATGTCAGAATGAGTGAATTCTTTTTGGATGATTGTTTCACATAATAACTTTTAATATTTACAGTACCTCCGGTTCGCATGGTGCATGGCCGGAAGAAATATCGCCGTTTGTCGGCACTTTGCCGGTGCGCCTTCAAGCCAATGACTTCACACATAACTCAATGTCACACCCTCGATTTCTTGTTTCTCCTCCTCTCGGCTTCACTTCCACAACACCCGCTCGAAACGGGCGTTTGCTCGCGAATATACTTTGTACTCTGCGCTTTCTTTGCCGTAGTCGTTCGCGTGGTGTTTTTTATTCCGGGACCACAGAGATCGTTAGGAGTCAGGACCCTGTGGACACCCAGAAGTCGCGTCCGGGGTCGACCGCTCTTGATTCTGCGGATGCTTAATACAGTACCTTTTCCTCATCTCCAAACGCAGACGTCAACATTTCGTCCCGTGTTTCATTTCCCCTCCCGAGAAGACAACATTTCATTGAGCCTTTCAGATATAGACGTGGTCCCGATAATGGCTACTATGCCCAGAGTACACCTTCCTCCGAGAAGAAAAGGGGTTCGCATTCCTTCATTCCTTCTGAAGATGTCACCAGTGGTGATGGCTGAAGATGGCTCGCCATTAACTTGGCAGAATTGGAGATTCCTTGTTAGACCATTGCCGAAGCCGAAGTGGAGAAAGTGATTCCCCAATTTCAGTTCTGGGTATTTTCCATGCGACCCTTTTGTGGGGCTACCTGAGGGGGTTTCCCGCTGTCTCCTTGTGAAGTCTACTGGGCTAAAGCGATGATGAGATTGTGCTAGTGAAAGGTGTAACAAATTACGGCGGCTGATTGTGACAGTTGGAGAAATGGAGATGGACTGGGGAAAGAAAGTTCTTCGGGAATAACTTCCCTTATCATTCGACGTCCGGCCGAGGTCTCCAAATACCCCTCGACCCGTACACCCAGTTCCTCGGAATTTGATAACAAAGAGGATATCTAGGAGGACTGAGCTTCCTCGGGGATGACAAACAGTACCTCCACAATGTAATATTCTCGATTACTCCTTCCCCGCATCTGCCCTGGTACACTAGAGAGGACTTTTCGCGGATTCTGTCAGATGATACCCAACGTAGCTCTATCAATTTCAAAGACAATCTTCTGTCTCCTGTGTATCTCGTAGCTTCGCTGTCTTTGATTTTCGTGAACATAGCTTCCCCCTACAAATTAATAGTGCTTCACTTTGCTCGCCACCCAGGCTGAGTTCCTTCACTAGATCCAGCCCTTGAATGTCTACGTCATCCGTTGGACCTCACTACAGAGGCCTCTCCGAGAATTCCCTAGCCTGCTTTTCATCAATAAAATTGAGCCCACTCGCTGAAGCTTGTCCGTTTGACAGAGATATGTCGTATCCGCTCACAGCGTCTCCTACTCCTCCAACTCTGATGCGAGACGAACGGGCTGGAGAGGTGGTGTCAATTCCGGTAAGATTTGCCGACGAAGAGGAGTATGTTCTAAATAAAAGATGGTTAATAGGTATGAAATGTAATTCATTCCCTTCTCTTGGGAATATGTCGTGGAGCCGAATCGTAGTCGTGGCAAATTTAGCTAAACGGATGATACAGTACTTGGATCGAAACAATATTCTACTGTAGTTCCTGCCATGCAGCGGAGATATTTGTCGAGCATCAGCCTCCTACATGCAGATCAGAAGAATGGTGATATATGCCAGGTTGTCGTTTCCCATTCCACGAATTTTGAGGCTCCTTCCCAAACATCTAGGCCTTGACCGAAAGAGGCTTGGTCGAAGCTTGCCCTTTCCTGGGACCGAGTGCTAAACCAGCGTCATAGAAGTCACCAGACACGACTTAGTTTTAACTTACATGGGCTTTATAATAATTAATAAGAAATTTGGTGTTACTCCCTCGGGTTCATAGCTGGTTCGTCCCCTGACACCCTCGGAGGTTCGATAAAAAGAACAAACATCCTCTTTAAAACTGTCACTCGCTGATGGTTTGGACGGTCATGGCCCTTCCCCCCACTGGAATATATCACCCTCCAGTGGGAGCCATGACTGAAGTTTTGCGTCGGAGGGCTATTATTGCTGAAAGCTGGTACAATTTTTTTTACCTTTCTGTTTTTTTTTTGATGCAATTTCTCATTTTTTTTGTCTCTGCTTGCTAAGCGAGGTCTGGCTAAAAACGGCATCGCTCGATTTGTGTTGTGACTACCACATTGAGAAGGCATATCACGACATTATTCTGCCTGTAAGTTTTAATTCACGTTAAAAATGTATTCTCGTTATGGTAACGATACTGGTGATTAGAACTTATTGTTTGAAGGTGTCCGAACCTTCGGCAATTATTAAGGGGAGGTCCTCGCTAAATCACAGGGTGGGACGCACTGAAATTTAGCGACCGTCAGGTGATTCAAAGATCAAAGAGTGATGACCCGCTTCTTGATTACATCGAATCAATAAGGAAAAGCCTTCACTCCATCCAACGTCACTTCATTCGTGAAGTCTCCATCCGCGAAATGGATATTCATCTCCCGTGATGGATATTCAGGAGAAATACCCTCGGCAGATCATCGATTAAAGCTTGTTTCAATGCGAAGCGATTGGCGAAGCAGCCGCTTCAGGGACCCGCGTTTCAAAGGAGTTGATTGGCGACCGTTCAACGACGATAACATCTTGAAAGTTTCCACGTCGATGCGGCTCCAATCACCTCATTTATTCTGGGATGGCCGTCTGAAAGTTTCAACTATAGGTGAAAGGACGATCGGACGGCCACCCGTTGACCAGAACATGCCCCAATGCCCCATGGAAATGGACGCTGCTACGGCCTCGTCACCTTCGTGGCTAGGTACAAATAAAACGTTCTTGCCAGCTCGAGGCTTCTCCTTCAATCATTCGGTCAAATTTAGGCTGGATGGTGGGTCGAGTGTGTTTTACCTTGCGAGTATCGACCTTTGGGCACCAGAAAGAGACCTGTCTAGTGCATCTCTTGAATAAACTCCCTTGTTCCTGAAACTTGGCAGCTGTCATTCTTTGTTCGGAAGGGGCGCGAACGTTCTCTGATCTACAATTCGAAAGAGTTCTGAAAGACTTAAGTCGGGACAGACCCGTGGATAAATATTCTCGATGTCTTGGCAAAGCAAGCTTGTCGCTATTATTCTATTCTCGCGGATTTTCCTTTGACTTATATTCGCGAACCTTCCGAGTTGTGCTGGTGCAACAAAACATTCATTGTTAATACTTGTGCTCGACCATTACAATACCATTGTTCTTTGTTATTCTGTACAATACCTCCCGGTGCCATAAATTCTGTCCTCGAGTCGTTGTACAATACTTTTTGAAACCATCAACGGTCACCACCTGACACAACTACTACAACACAAGCAAACAAACCAACAAACCAACAAACAACGAAAAAGCAATATAATCAGCAGGAACTGACTATCAAGACTTCGAAATGACATACACCATCGCCCTCGCGGTCCTGGCCTTCGCGGCCACGGCCCAAGCACACATGGAACTGTCCTTTCCACCACCTCTCCGATCCAAATACAACCCAGCAGTCTTGGCCTCAGCCCCTGGCAAGGTCGACTACTCGATGACCTCCCCTCTCTCCGGTGCTGCGCAGTTCCCCTGCAAAGGCTACCAATCTGATCTTTCTGACACCACCGGCGCCGGCGCATCTGTGGTCACCTGGAATCAAGGAGCCTCCGTTAATTTCACGCTCGCAGGGAGCGCGGTGCACGGAGGAGGTTCCTGCCAAGCTGCTCTCTCATATGATCAAGGAAAATCGTTCAAGGTCATCCACTCGTTCATTGGCTCATGTCCATTGAGCAATGGACAAAACTTTGATCTCACCATCCCAAGCGACGCAACCACAGGAGCAAGTCTTTTTGCATGGCTCTGGTACAATGAAATCGGCAACCGAGAGATCTACATGAACTGTGCCTCGATCACCATCGCCGCAGGTTCAAAGACTCGAAGAGCCGCGACCGTCGCCTTCTCATCTCGCCCCGACCTCTTCGTTGCAAACCTGGCAAACGGATGCACCACAATCGAAGGCCAAGACGTCCAATTCCCAGACCCCGGACCAGATATCACGAATACACCAAAGGCAGGTGCAACCCCAGGGACAGGCTTCTCCGGAACCTGTGCCGCGGTCAACGGAATCGGTGGCGCCGACTCATCCCAGTCATCTGGCACATCAGCAGGTACCAATGCATCGGGGACAGCCAGTGCTCCAGCTGCCAGCTCTCCAGTGGCATCCAGCATGGCATCCAGCGCTCCCTTATCATCGGCCTCGATCCAGTCCATCCAGATCGTCCCACCAACCACCTCCGCATCTGGTTTCGCGACCTCAACGTACAGTGTGCCAGGTGCAGCAGCAACCTCCAGCGCTCCAGTCGCTGCATCATCCACAGGAACAGCTCCATCAGCAACCGGCACATCTACCTCTGGTCTCACGATCAGCGCAGATGGACAGTGTGGTGGAACTCAGACGTGTGCGGGCTCTACGGAATTCGGGCACTGCTGCTCTCAGTGGGGATTCTGCGGAGTCACCACCATGCACTGTGGTGCTGGATGTATGGCTCAATTCTCTGGCGATGGCTCATGTGGAACGTTCTCAAACTCAACCGCCCCAGCGCGTGCGCGTGCTGTGGTGGCTCGGAGGTTCCTGGCGTAGGCGGATGATGGAGAGGATGGAGAAGGTGGAGACTTGTAAGATTACGTACATAAAAAGGAGAAGCTGAGTCTGGTACTCTAGAACTTTCTGAAGATTCAATTCTTGATGGAGAGATTTTAGAAAATGGGCTTGATAGATTACAAAATGAAAGAGTACATATATCCCAATATCATTTTTATGACATGACTTTATGCAGTGAGACTTCAAATCCATGCCTACTAACCACGATATGTTTATAACAATAGAGGTAGTAACGGAGCACCACTGGTAACTTTGTGTAAGATCTTATGAAATATCTAAAATGGTTTATTCTTAAACTACAATTCGTTTCAACGATAATCTCCCTTCTCGTAGTGCTCATAGTAGGACAATGAGCTCTTTGTTACAAAACCCACAAAAGAGGGATAGTTTCTAAGTTTCTTCAGGAACAATGTCTCATCAACGAGCTTCTAACTGACAAAGAAGAAAACAGCTCTTTAACCAGGGTTATTCGTCTCTACTCTTCATAAGCTGGATGATGCGAAATCCTCGTTCAATACCGGTCTACGTCTGACTACTGAACTTGAAAACGTTAATAGAAAGTCTTAAGTCCACATCGATCAGTAAAACAACAAAAGCACCCACAAAATGTCCAACAATCCCGAATCCCTACCCACTTTCAATCGTATACCCCGCACTCAAATCCTCTACCTCTTCTCAACCTACAGCTGCTGGGGCACCAAACCTCTCTCCCACAGCTTCAACTGCATCCACAACAACCTCAACTATGCCTCCACTCTCGAAGAAATAACCCACCGTCAACAACGCCGCAAACTCGAGACCTGTCTAGACCTAGTAGAGAACTTCTACGTTATCTTGCCAGGAAAATGTGGAAACTGCCACCCAAAACTTGACGTCTTTGGCTGGCTGATTGAACGGAATCGTGCGATGAGTGCGAGTTGTGGGGTGAAAATGGAGTTGGTTGCGCTTCCTATGGAGAATGGGGAGGAGAAGAGAGGGGAGTTACGGAGGGAATGGGAAGGGAGAATTGAGGAACAGAAGATTAGAGCTGTGAGGGGCGACGAAGAAGGAAGGAAGAGAAGAATGACTGAGAGGAAGGTGGAGGAAGGGCTAGTCGGATCAGAGAGTAGTCAGATTCTAAATTTTGAATAGTTAAAGGGTCGACCCTTCTGGTAAAAGCTAGAAATGTACAAAGTTAAAGCCAGAAGGCTCTTGCTGCTGTCGAAAGTGTCGGAATTAGTTCTTAGATCAGATAACTGTGAACTTCTGAACGTCGCGAAAAATGAATAAACCGTGACAGTACTACTTCTCTCAAATATTGTGAGCCGTTGAGGAAGGGCTGATTGGAATCTGTAAAGTTGTCTAATCTGGGGCTCATTCGTGGAGGCGTAATACTTTGAAACAATGCCTTTCACATTCTCACTCAGCCAGCAAAGAAAGAAAGAAAGAAAGAAAGAAAGACCACTGGCAATTCAAGAACAAGCCAGAACAAGCCACTCTTTTGTGTCTCCGTTGTAACAACAAACATGAACATGTTCGGAAATATTGGTAAAGACTCACCACGCTATTACCACCCATCGCCTCAACAGCAGAGCTTGCCAACCAGACAATCTATCCTAAGGAGATCTTCGAAGTCTTAATAGGACCTGCAGTTCATCGAGATATAGCCCACGCTCTGCACGAAGCAGGATTACCGGTGGATCGAGTATAGCTGAGGGCAGCTGGACCGTCATGACCTGCTTCGGCATATGCATCTCAATGAGCAAGCAGACTTCTACAGCAATCGCATGACTGTCATGGTGGGGGCTCGATAGGGACCGAGAGCAGCCGTCTGGGAGTGGGAGTATGTGGACCTGAAATCTCAGGGCCGCATCCTCTGACAACCCTTGCATAAGATATGGTTCAATTGGAAGCTGTCATGCGGATAAGATATTATCTTACCTCTCTAGGAGATTTTTTCACACTGCCTGGCCCTCTAATTGGCCACTTTTTGTCCAGCCAAGTAAGCTGTTACAAGATACTGCCATTAGATAAGGGAAGGTCCTAAACCTCCAAAAACTGGTAGAAGTTGGATAAGATATTATTTTAAGAGCCAATTGATACGGTAGCCTAAGCATGTGAGAGTCAACAAACAGCAGCTAAAGGACACCAACGGATTTCGGACGACGAAAGAGACGGATTAACAGGTCTCCTTTCCTTAGGAGCTTTCCTTAAGAGAGTCGGATCTAATCAGTTGGAGAGATGAGGAAATATCAATATTCTGTCTGAGTGATTGATTCACTCACCTTGAAGCAGAACCAGTGACTGAAAATCTAAATTGTGAAAAGTATGAATTGGAAAATTTCAACAAACATTTGCTTTTCTTCATTGAAATGACACGAGTGACGAGCTCTTGTAAATACGCTAACACTGAATAATATAAGCATACGAAAAATCATTTTAGATGCAAGAGACTTTTAAGCACGCTCAATATCCTGTAAACAACGATTTTCCCTTTGTACAAATCTTCACACACTTATTCCGAGACGTGGATTTAACCCTCCAAACAGTTTGTCAAAGGAATACTCAGACTACTCAACTACTTAGAGTAGTTACTCAATGAGTATTGAGTAGAGTATGAGTACTATCCCTTAAAATTAGTTGAGTAGAGTAGAGTAATTACTCAGAGTTA
>Ga0302325_10012939_pt1 | contig 17857 bp, 14 predicted proteins | sample Palsa_T0_2_FD_201948 | JGI IMG/M metagenome (GOLD analysis project Ga0302325, IMG submission 201948) | Peat permafrost microbial communities from Stordalen Mire near Abisko, Sweden - Palsa_T0_2 | ecosystem: Environmental > Terrestrial > Soil > Palsa > Peat permafrost | place: Sweden: Abisko...
CGAACAGATCTCGCTGCGACTCAGCCCTTCTGGGAAGGTTGGTTTGTTGGTCTCAGCAAGAAGTTTCTCGAGGCCAGAGGTGGTAAACTACTTCTACTAGCTGGAACTGATCGACTGGATAAAGAACTTACAATCGGTCAGATGCAAGGTGTGTATTATGTGTCCTGGAACAGGTCAAAGTTAACTCAGTACTGAAGGCAAATACGCATTACAAGTATTCCCGGAAGCTGGACACTTCATACACGAAGATCTCCCTGAGAAAACCGCAATGGTGATTGTGGATTTCTACAAGCGAAACGATAGGAGTGCCTTGGTATTGCCTCCCAAAGTATCAGATATGCTTCATGCTGGCAAAAAGGTATAGCTAAGGCTACTAATTTCAATGACGACAATCCATGAAATAAAAGAAAGCCAGGATTCCTCGAGAAGGCAAACGAGGCTCTTTCCCACGTATCGTGGGGCGTCCGTTGGCAACGGAGAGCGCCTGTTTTGGAAACAAACCAAGTCGAGCTGAAAGATGAAGCTTTACACCCGCTATTTTTACACTACAGAAAGGAGCTGAGCCGTGTGCTTTACTCTTTATATGTCCTAGTAAGCAGAGCGGAAGACGGAGACGAAATCACTACCCGCCCTCGATCGCCGCTGCAAATTATGCAACAAGGAGGTTGATAAGTCTTTATCTACAAATCGTTTCTCCAATCACTACCATGCTTACTGAATTGTTCGAGTTCTTTAAACCTGGAAGGTTTTCTTGGCTCTTTGTTTCTTTCGCTCTTCGGGGCAAGAGTTCAAAACCCATATTATTCATTAAAACTTAGACCAAAATCAGACATGGAAGTTGGAACCCATGAATGCCCCAAATCGAGATGGAAATTATACATTTGATGTTTCATCGCTCCCTCTATGCCCTCATGGCCAGAACTGACATAAATTCCCAAGCGGAGGAGGGACTCAAAAACCTGAATTCGCTTAGTTTGTCTTATTTCAAAGTTACTTTAGTTCAAGCTAGTTCTTAGGAGTAAGGATCTGCAACATCAGCATTAGCCGCTTCGATCTTTTAGTTTACTGAGCTAATAAGAAATATTGTTTTCGTCATTGGGCGGAATTGCCAAGGATGCAATTATTCGCTTTGATGGCTCTGAAGCCTGAAATGAGACAAGGCTACTTCGCAAATTCTTCAACCCCTTTACGTGAATACCAAGCCTTGCGGCGCAGCCACGAAGAGGTGTTGACGCTTCAGCAGTTGAGTCTCCCTTATCTTGTTCTATTTAAATGGGAACTTGGTTCCTCGTTCGTCAATACTAATTTTATTTCCATTAAGCTCATTTGTATACTATCGCCTCAAGTGTAACCATGCAATTCGAGCCCGTCCTTGCCTTTACTGGGCTCCTAGCATCTCTCGCGGCTGACAATCCCAATTCCCAGTCCCCAGCGTAAGTGTCTCTTCTTCTTTCTATATCTCCTCATATACCTACATTATTTTACATAACTACTACCAAAACAGTAATTAAATGCTAACACTACATAGACAAACGATAGCCGCCGCCCAAGAGCTAAAATAATATTCCCTATCGCTTCAAACCAACACCGAGCTCCTCGCCACCCTCTCCTCCATATCCACCGATACCGCCGCTCTCGGCAGCATAACAGCCCTCGACGTCTAGGCCTCCAGCCAGCTAGCAGCCGACGAAACACCGAATACAAACTTCCTTGACGCTTTGCCAAGTTAAGTCAGGCCGTTCTTTAGCGGTGCTCTGAGCGAAGAATATGCTATTTTGAGTACTAATGGATTTACGATCCGGCTGCCTTCCAGTAAGAGTGAGGCTGCTGCACCGAGGGAGACGGGTGGGCTGAAGGTTGCGGGCGTGGTTGCTGCAGGATTTGTGGGCGCTGTAGGTGAAAGGAGAATCTCGATTTATGTACTACAAACGACCTTCGTCTTGATTTGAGACGAGGATCTCTTGATAGCAAATAAGAAATGGAATTTCAAGGTAACGACTTGAATATTGTTTTATACATGATCATGAGAAGGGGCACTTTAGTCGCGATCACGTGTAAGAAACTGAAGCTACCGCGCCAGCCAATCTTGATCATTTACCTATCGCTCTCAACACGCGCGAGCTCCATCAGTCAGAGCCGCATTCAATGCTCGCTTCTCTTCCATCTCTTCCCCAAGCCATGTGAATCTTCACATCGAATACAGCTTTCAGACCTTGTCCCAATGATGCCCAAAGAGCTATGAACAATGACTCCACGCCAACAGACCTGCCCAGGAGCGAGAACCCCACAGCCACGAGCGAGGCAGTACCGGGAGCAGATGCGGTAGAATCCACGCGGAGAGGCCAGGATGAGCATAGCCCGGCCCAGAAGAGAGCTCAAGCGCAGATGAAGAAGAAGGTTGAGTTTGTTACGAGTCTCATGAATAACCTCGACATCCTAATATACGCCGAGCTTAGCATAATATATTACATGGAGTATATCCACCTCTACCTTCAACGATTCCTTACTAATACTTGGATAGCTGCTCACTCTTTCGTCTTCTCCTCCGCGTCCTTAATCAAATGATGTTCCTCACGCCAAAGCCCAGCTTTATACCACCTGCACCACAACATCGACCCTACACTGGCGCCATCTTTGGACCAAATATCGTCTGCATGCTTTTACATATCTTCACTGCACGATCGGAAGCTAGCGAGGCTATGCGTGGCTATCTTCATGGGGGAATAATAGTGGACCTAATTGGACAAAAGGGACCGACGTCGAAAATACATCTAGTGCTTTTGGATCTGCTGATCTTGGGTTTACAATGTTTTATGCTGGCAGTTCATGTGGAAAAGGAGAGGTTATCAGCATTGTTGGCAGCATATCTATTGCCAGCTGGGTCATCTACGGATCAGCCGCGAGTAGCGGTAGTATCAGCTCAGGATCATGATGCTGAAGAGCGAGGAATCATGAGGGATGGCATCACGAGTAATGAGGACATTGAGCTACAACCTCTGGCACCACGAAATGAGGAACCCTCCATGTTGGAAACAGAGGGACGAGAACGGAACGAGGAGCGCGAACGGCTTTTGGCTGAACCACCTCCGCGGCAAGACGACGAGGACGACTATCCTTTGGATACCTTTTGGTCTGGCACTGCTGTAGTGGCAGATTTTCATGTGTTGCACAATCTGAGGAGGCAGTGGGAGGACTATGGAAATGCGACGGAGTCTGCGATACAGACTGTAGGCTTCTCCGCTGAGTTCGCTGCTGTTGCTGCGAATCGTCGTTTGAATGCTGCCAGCGCACGCTTTCAGCAAAACCTGAACGCCTGAAAAGGCCTGCTTTGTATAATACACTTTGGGGCAAAATTTCAAGAGCCACTTAAAATCACAGTCCTATCCAAATTAGCTTTGACAGTTTTGATTATGCTATCTTCCTGCCTACGTTGCCCACGCCAGTGCCTTTCACTGAGACGATGATATCCCCACTTCCATCATCTTCGCCATCTCTTAATCCCCAACTGCTCGCCCCAAATTTCTTGAGATCCCGTCCCAGACCTATTATATCTTCTGTGGCCACAACATCTCTCCCTAACCGCACTCTCCCAACATCTTCTGAGCCCATAGCCATTAATGTCAGGACTGTAGGTGCGCCCACTCTTGTCACACATCCTCCTTGCGATATAATTTCCAACAGCTGGTAAGCACATTGCTTCCCTATGTCCTCAGGTGTAACACCACCTTGACTCGGAGCTGGCACATCAGCAGAATATATCACCCCTTCTGAGCAGCTTTCCGCAATCAAGCACAGCCCAAATCCAATACCCGTCCTTTTCTTTCCCTTCAAATCAGACTTATCCCCACTCGACACCAACGGCGCCTGGTCATACTGGGCAGCAACATGAACATCAGAGACCAGTGGATTTAGTACCCCTCTTGCAGCATGTATCATCCTCGCATTCCCACTCGCTGCGACGCCTGTGCAATACGCCACACCTCTTATCCTCTTCACCTTCCCCGGACTCCTATTCAGATGCAAAGTCTTCGGTAACCTCACTTGACTCCCAAACCTCAACTCCACCACTCCACCACCTCCCTTTCCACCCGGTCCCGCACATGATCTCTGCAACACCCTCAACTCCAATTTGCTTCCGATAATTCCAAATTGTTCGTAAAGAGGTAAAATCGCTGTGCGCACAGTATCCACACACACATCCCCCGTCTCCGTCGCACTCGTAATGACGCCCTCCCCTTCAAACCTCACATGGACAGGCCCTTTCGAAAACGGCGCCAACATACAAAGCGGCAGCAAGAACCAACTCACACCCCGCCTGCATGTCTCCGGTAACACGCATTTCACGACATCTCCTCCACCACCAGGCCCCACGCTCCCTGTTATCAATCCCGGCATGTAAGTGAGCGTGGTGCCAGTGTACGAGATCTGCATGAGCGAGCCATTCGTTATACTCTCTAGGAGGCGTAGGAAAGAGATTTCGTGGGGTGCGAGGCCAGGGTTGGTGGGGGACGAGGAGCGGATTTGAGAGATGTGGATGGGGCGGCCGGTGAGCGTGGAGAGGACAAGTCGATGTATGAGTGATTTATGGGTAGTAAAGCGCAGGAATTCGGGGGCTGGTGTCGCCATTCTCGTTATGGCTTGTACAGAGTTGAAGTCTTTGAAAGGATTGGAACCTGGTATTTCGAAATGGCAGAAAAGACCCAGATCGCCCAATTCGGTACCGCCTTTTTTGTACGAAATAAGTCTAATGCTCAGACTCGAACGCCACTTGCACTTTCTCTCATTACACCAAATTCATTAGATTCACATCAAGTCCTCTCAATGCAAGTGAAATTAGTATAAGGAGCTTTTATTGCCTAGCATAATGAGGAACTGCTAATACCAATCAGACTGATAACGAGCGTTCATGCGTCTAGACGACCAAGACAAACCCCGATTCCTCTCCCTTTGCCCCGCTTTCATACCTCCTCCCTCGTCCGTCGATGGTGCAATTTTAGAAAGTCGAAATTTGTACAATATGTGGATCATGATATGCCAAGCAGCTCCGAAACCAGGTTGAAAGACTCCAGGGATCGCATAATGTTACAGTCAGAATCGCAAAGCAGAATCGCAACGCGAATGCCGAAATTTTTGCTCTTGTGCTTGCTGCCTAGAAGCTAATGCTCCAGAGGACGAGCAATGACCAGTAAAAGTAGTGCAGTGATTCATCAATCGATTATCCCTTACGATGCATCAACGGTATATGTAGTATGATGGTGCGCTGACGCAGCACTCATCACCAAGTAATCGCAAAGATGAGTAATTAGCTAATTAAGCAGAGGTTTCGACCGGGGCCGGCTCTGGGATCGAGTCCTGTGTTACTTTGAGTTAGATCTTTGGTAATTATGAGGGATTTGGCCATACCTTCGTGGGTTGCTCAACTGAAGGTGCGGGCGCAGCCCCTACATCTGTTGGAGTCTCCTTGATCTCTTGGGCCGCTGACCCTGCTACAGGAGCATCCTCTTGAGTCTTTTCTTCAGACTTCTCCTCCGCGGGAGAGTCCTTGCTTCCGTTTGTGGGCTCCGTTGGAGAAGCTTTGATATCCTCAGCGTCGGTCTTGGCCTCAGTGGAGGCTCCATTGGTAGTTGCTGGGGCCGCCGCTGGTGTGCCCTGCTCACTAGCTAGAAGCTTGTTCCATTTATCAAGAAGAGTTTGAGATCGGGGTTTGAATTGGAAGTCCTCTTCCTTGGGAATGGAGTTTAGCTTCAAGATGGCCTTGAGAACCTTGTTTATTTTTGTAGCCCGAATAATGCTGACCTCGAGATCTGCATAGCCTTCGAGTTTGCTGACAAATTCGGACATCTGCTTCATCTCTTCTTCCTTTGGATCTTGGTCTCGAGTCAACAAGCCCTTTTGGAGCTTGTGTCGCAAGAAGAGAATCTCTTTCTAAAAATTGTCAAAATCCGACTCTGCATCAAGAATTATAATTACTTACCTCCTTCTTGGCTCGCTTCTCCTCCGCTGTAAGTTCTGGCTCCTTTGGTGCAACGATCTCGGGGGTCTCGGGTGCCTTGGGAGTAGATTTCTTAGTCTTTGATTTCGTAGATTTTGTTGTAGACTGCTCTTTAGCGGACTTCGGGGTGGAGGTGCCATTTGTTGCCTTTGGCGTAGAAATTGTCAATTTAATGTTGGATCGAGGCTTCTTGACAGAATCGCGCTGCGGGGTCTCAGTAAACTCAGCTTTGATTGCAAATGCGTGCGAGGGATAACTTACGTCTTCTGCAGTAGACTTGCGCTTCTTCTTGTTGACCACCTCCTCAGGTTCAGTCACTCCTGGCACCTCAGAATCGATCTCACCGGGTGCGTCGACCATGTCGACATCCTTGTCGTCTTCACCATCCTCGACGACCTTCGCGGACCTCTTTTCTTTCTTGGCAGCTGCCTTCTTCGCCTTCTTCTCAGCTTTAGCAGCTTCTTTCGCTGCCCGCTCGGCCTCGCGAGCCTCCATAAAGTTCTTCAAAATATCCTTAAAATATTCCAAGTCATGCTGTTCGGCTGCGAGTAGATGTGCCGCAGCCAAATCCTTTCTCATGCTGGCTGGAACATTTCCAACTTCATCAAAGTCCAGGTTAACGAGATCGTAGTTGGGGATCCAGCCGCTAGTTACTTGATTAGGATTTCTGACCAAGAAGCGAGAATTTGACAACTTACAATTCATTGGTGTGCAGGTACATGACTGGAAATGATCGATCCTTGGCTTTGGGTCCGCCATCCTCAAAGTCCGCACGATAACTACCATCTGGCCTCGCAGCTGCGACTGGCCTTGACTTGATCAGAGTGTTTGGGAGCATGCTCTCGTCACAAACGATTGCAGGCCACAATGGATATCCCTTCAATCTGACATAAAAGTAATCGCCAGGCTTGGCATCAGAATGAGTCATCTTTGCCTTGGAGGCTTTCTTGTTGAGCTTCTTGCCCTTGTGCTCTGTGATACTACCCGACTTGCGACGAGGAGCTTTGTTCTTGCCTGCGGAAGCTGGCGTGTCAGCCGTGGGCTCAGCAGATTCATCAGCTGTAGCCGAGACATCTGGCTTTGTATGGGCCATCTCGACGTCTTCTTGAAGGGGGGGTGCAGGTTCGTCTTGTGTGACGTCGTCGGAGGTGGGTTGTTTGTCGTTTGCCTCTTCTTTAGCTAGACGCGAGAAATTTTGAGTTAGCATAGTGAATGTCCCGCAGGTGAATGGAACATGGAAGATCGATTGAAAACTTACGTTCAGCAGGTGCTGGCGCGTCGGTAACTGTGGGTATCGCGACTTCCTCACCTCCCTCCGGAGCACCATTGGGCACTTTCCCATTTGTGTCTGCCATCACCTTCACTTCTGGATCGGACACCGTTTCAGGGGCAGATGCAGGCTCCGCTGCAGGAGGAGGCAGGACAGCGGCTTGCGGGTTTGCCTCGTCCGACATCTTGTCGTCGCGAGCCAGACAATGAGAGGGTGGAAAGATTGCGTAACTGCGAGCTTGTACTAGACGCGTCGGGATATCGCTCGATGATCGCAATCAGTTTCAAATTTTCTGATGCACGAATCGATGGATGCCTTGATGTGATGGCTGACAGGTGAAGAGAATGGGTGGGATGCAGATGGAAATACTATGATCTCGCGAAATCTTTGAGGGATCGAAAAACAACCTAGCCTGCACGTGACAATAATCCCAGCCACCACCCAAGTGTAACCATCAGCAACGGTTGTGTGAATCGAAAACCGAGGAACAAAAATGCGCAAAGTTGATGTATTGTACTCGTCTTTGACTTGACCAGTGACAGAATTTTTGTATCAACCGGGACAGTGAGTGAATAACAAAAAACGAAAATATAATGCGTCAACATCGAGATCAACAAGAAACTTGGTGATGAAACCAACAACCATTCTGAGAGCAACGCCATGAAAAGTTGCCCCCCTTCCGCCGGGGCCAATCATGAGTCACCTATGTGTTCTGCGCCGCCGGACCCACATCACTGATAGCCAAAGAGTAGAATCCAATGGAATGCGCCCATCGCAAGAAGTCCCTCAGCGACTTGAATGATGACCGACTACTGCGATTTGTCCGAATTAACTCTTCCTGCATTTCCGGTCTATTATACAACACAGTTCTTCTGGTGGAAAAGTGACGACGATACGTTACTCCGTGTCTTCCTCATCCTCTTCATCTTCATCCATTCCCTCAGCAACATGAACAGTGAAGCTTGGATCTTGATCAACCCCAACGTAGCTGTCACTCATCAAGAACAACTTCAACTCGTGCTCCCCCGGCGTTGGCACCGTGTACTCAAGGCGCAAGTTCAAGGACTTTCCTATCGTGATACGCTTGATCGAGAGTAGTGTCTTCGAGCTCTCTTCGCCCACAACCAGCCACCAGTTTTCCATCTTATTCTTCACGGGATAGAAAGGTGCATGAACGGTAGTGTCCACATCAGACGACTCTTCATCCTCATCAACATCTCTGGTAATCTTTACCTTGATGTAGGCGGGAGCTCCAGCAGTGATCTCGTCCGAGTCCTCTAATTCGAAGTCGAGCTCAATGTTGGGATATTTAGAATTGGTGAAATTTGCTGCTTGCGCTAGCTGACTTTGAGATAACCCGAGACGCTTGACGAGTGCATCGTAGTTAGGATTTTCCGAAGGGTCCATCGCATCCATGAATTCAAATATATCCTTGATCCTGTAACAAATTTCATAATTAGTGTCTGAAAACTTGCTGTGTGATAAGGATACATACCCAGCTTCATTGGCAGCCTTGACGGCTTCGGGAGTGAAGTGAGGAATTTGCTTCAGGGGACTGTCGCGATCCCACATGGCCTGCACCACCATTTGAGACATCTCCATGGCATTCATCGCGTTAATGTGGCCATCAGAAGACAACACATCTACCGTAGCACTGAGCAGCCCCAGAACCTTGGACAATATAATCTCTTGGTCCTTTGCAAGATCGATGGGCAATTGCATCCTAGAGAAATGTGCTTGAAGCAGTACAAAAGCCTTGAAATGCGGTGAGTCATAGCTAGGCTGTGCCATCTTGACGGGAACTCTATCGTAAATTCGTCGGAGCAAGCTATCTTCATGTCTTCTGATCTGAATCGATTCGAATTCCGTGGCTGAGGTGACAATTTCGAGGATACCTTTCAGCTTCGTCCTAGCGCCCAACGATAACAAGAACGTCTGCATGGTGATGTAGGAGATGTTGTAGTACGCAGCAATCATAGCGGCATTTAGCGGCGTCACTGAATCTTCTTCTTCATCAAGGTCGATGATCTTGAATTCGGCTAGATCCTTCAGTGTAGTCTCGACGAGCTCTGATAGATGGGCACTGAGGCCGTCGTGAGAGGTATCTGTGAGACTGTAATAGCTTGGATTTGCAAGCAGGCGACGATAGAAGTATGTGAACGTGGTCCAGTTTATTGCATCGTCAGCAGACTCAATCATCTTGGTGCTGATTTCAGAGACGAAAGCGTCATGCAGATAGACCTGGAGATGACTCTCTATAGGGAGGGCTTCGTTCAAAAATTTCTTGTAATACTCGCGCTTCACAGCAGGCACCATTAAGACTCCTCTGCCAACCTTGTCTTCTAATGGACGTGATGCTTTGCCGAACATTTGAAGAACTTCGCTCAGTGGATAGTCAACATATCGGTGCTCTCGGCCTTCGTAGTATTGGGTGCCCATAACCACGACCAAGTGTGCTGTGCAGTCTAGCTCCCAGCAAACATCTCGAGACGCGACTAAGACTTGTATAGCACCATGGTCATAGAGATGCTTAACAATTCGCTTGTCACTGGTGCTCAGAGCTTCGTGATAGTAACCGATTCCGTGAGATATAGCCTCAGCTAAAGCCTCTTCCTGAATTCGTTCCAGGATGGATTTCATTTCCACGACATCTGCGTGCATGAAGCGATCTTCATCATCACTTGCCACACAAGCCAATAGCAAGTCTCTAGTTGTAGCTCGAGCCTGCTTTCTGCTAGGGACAAACACAATTGCAGGCGCATCTGGAGACATCTGGAGAATGGAAAGGTAGGTCGGTTTAGCCATGGCAAGCATGAGTGATGGAAAATGAGGAATCGTAAATGATTGTATGTGAAGCTCCAGAGGTACAGAGCGGGCATGCGGGCTGAAATTGTATATGTTGTGCTTCTTTGCATCAATCCATTCACCAATATCTCGAGCATTGGATAGAGAGACACTGAGGCCAATAATGCGGAGAGGGAGCTGGGTCTGGGATCGGATGTAATGCATTCGAGAAACAATGATCTCGTACACAAATCCAGATTGGCCACCAAGCATGTGCAGCTCGTCGGCAATAAAAAGCTGGATGTTCTGAACATTCTTTCGTCGTTGCCATTGTCGCGACAAGACGTCCCATTGAGATGGCGTCGCAAGAATCAAGTCGCCCCGATCGAGGAGTTTTAAATCGGCGGTCGTTTCTCCAGTCAGTTTGACAATGTCCTTGCCCCCACGGAGATTGGCAAATCTACTCTGCCAATCTTCAAGTCGAAGATCAATCAACTCTTGGAATGGAGCAATGTAAACCGCACGACCAGCGTCATGCTTCGACCAGTGGTAGAGCAAAGCAAATTCTGCGCACACAGTTTTGCCACTTCCGGTGGGAGCGCCGACAAACACATTCTCATCAGTCGTGTATAACGAATTGAAGGTCTGCGTTTGGATCTTATTAAAGCGTTCCCATTTGGGATAGAGAGCCCGATAAGCATCCGTCTTCAAGGCAGCAACAGGCAGAGGTTGCAAATCAAGTACTTGGGTATGTGGCGGAAATTTTTCTGGGAGAATAAGCTTCTGAAAAGAAACTGCAAGTTTCGTCTCCGAGTGCATCCATCTATCCGAAGTGACGGTGACAAAATAATTCGGTGGCATTGGCTCCGTGATTGGTACCGTGAATTCGACGATATGCTCATTCATTTCTGCCTGTGCAAAGTCTTTTCGGAGGATGAATTGGTCGTGGAATAATATGTCCTCCCCATCACAGTCTTCAGTTATAATCCAAAAACTTTCTGCTGTTCCATGAATTTCATCGTCCCATTCGAACTTCGGAGTGATTGTGAGTTCAATCCTCAGCACTGACCTAGTCATAGGTTGGACCTGTGCTTGGACTTCGACCCTTGGGAATTTGGCGACGAGACTGCAAACAGTCTTACCAGCTTTGGGCATTCCAAGAAGCTCTCCCATACGTGGTGGATCTAAGTCAAAATAGCTAGACCACGGGACGTCAATTCTCTCCGCCTTTTGTATGATGTCCCTCGAGCAGGACGGGAATTGACGCAACGGTGTCATGGTTGGCCACATTCGCTTTTCGGCCATTTTGCACAGTTCTAGGGCCGTCTTCGCGACAGAAGACCATCCCTTCTTGAGAGTAATTTCAAAGATAGCTCGGAGGATTCGTCCAGCTGATTGAGTGACATAAACCAGATCGGCCATCAAGGCTAAGCCCTCAAGCTTGAGACGAGATATGTAGGCTTGCAAGAGTACGTTGATTTTGGCGTGAGGTTCTTCAATGCTCTCCTTGACTGGAATAGGGACGCGGCCCAGCAGCTTGGCGAGCTCTAATTTCTCGTCCTGACGGACAGGAATATATTTGAACTCATCGCTCAAGGCAAACACGCGGAAGAGCTCGATTGGGGTAATCGACGGTTGGATGTGGTGATTATAAGTCAGCATCGAGCTATGAGTAATGTAGTAGTGAGACGCAATGCGTCCTAGTTCAGTTGGTTGTAATTTGCCAGCTTTCTTGTCGTACTTAATAAGATTGGATTTCTCTAGTACCACAGCAGCAGAATGAATAAGGTCCACACGCTTCTGTTCCAAAGAGTTATCTTCTTCGTAATCGGCGCCAACACTGTACAGACCAGGCGAACGTAGCATACGTACGAAGAGATAAGTATAACCGAGCCATTCAACACCTTCGTCTCTGCTACGGACATTACCAAGAACAATTTCGGCATTGAGATTGTCTGCAAGGCGACTGACAAATTGGCTTTCAATAGGAAGTTGTTGGTTGAGGAGGGAGAGGTAGTACTGCATTTCCGTCTGAGTGGTAATGATGATTCCCTCTCCATATGTGTCGTATTGAGGTCGACCAGCTCGGCCAAGCATTTGAAGAACATCTTGTGGACTGAGCTCAACCCAGCTTCCTTTTTCGGGCGAGTAAACTTGGGTGCCTTTGATGATAACAGTGTGGGCTGGCAGATTCACACCCCAAGCAAGGGTGGCAGTAGAAACAAGCACTTGGATGAGACCATCATTGAAAAGCTCTTCAACGGAAGTTCGATCCGGTCTGCTCATTCCTGCATGATGGATTCCAAACCCGTACGGGAGGAGGTCCTTCAATTCTCGATCGTTAACGGACTCTGCTTCAGCATTCAAAGCTTCCCTGCTGCCTGCATCGCTTCTTAGGATTTGTCCAATCGTCTCCATTTCCAGGGCCTTGTCTCTGATATACCGGGCAGTCTTCGAAGTTTCTTTTCTGGAGTGGACAAAAATAATCATTTGGTTCCGGTTCGTCCCAACATGCTCAAGTACTTTCGTATAAGTCACATCGTTCATGGTCTTCAACTGCTTGATGGCCTTCTTCTCGGTAATGCCGACGAACTCTTGGCGAAGGGGACATGGGCGGTATGAACCATCGAAATGGAACATGCCCTTGCCAGGGTCGACTCGGAGAAAGCTAGCAACGTCACGGTAGTTGGGCAGCGTAGCTGAAAGGCCAACTAGGCGAACTGGATCACCTGTCTGCTCCATCTTTCTGATTGTACGACTAACAATGCTCTCCAGGACCGGTCCACGGTCATCGTGCAAAAGATGAATCTCATCGATGATTATGAGCCGTACAAGATTCGTATAGCTGAGATCAGTAGCCTTTCTTGTGATCACATCCCATTTTTCAGGTGTGGTCACAATAATCTGTGTATCTGCAATTTGCTGCTTTGTGAGTTGTCGATCGCCAGTCAATTCTGAAACTTGAATGCCATAAGGTTTCAAGCGGGCACCAAAATTACCAACTTGTTCTTGGACTAAAGCCTTCAAAGGGGCAATGTAGACAATCTTGAAAGCATCGAGATTTATTTCTCCAGTTTCCGGGTTACGATTCTTGCCGATCTCGCGAAGTATCGTAAGCATGCCGACATTTGTCTTTCCACTACCAGTGGGAGCACAAATCAGCATATTGCCATCGTCATTGAATGCTTGAGGGAAGCATTGGGACTGGATCTTATTGAGCTTGGTTGCCGAGCTGAATGGAACGCGAGCCCATTCTGGCATCTCAGTTATAGGAATATCTCGATCGCTAGGCTCATTGCGCTTTTTTGGCGGAGGAACGTGGATCTCCTCGTAGCCTTTGAACGTACGTTTGGTAGATCCCTCTGGGAGTTTGACCTTGGGGTTTGTCATAAGATGGTTCCCTTGATCAAAAACAAGATTCTCGAGGTTGAGGAGCTTTCGTGGTTGCAACCCTCCAACGAGCCCGCCATCGCCAGCATGCTCTGCTTTGGCATCGCCGTTCATGTATGAGGCTGGAACATCGATATCCATCTTGATCTCAAGCTTCCGCTTTTTCGAGCCATCTCCAGAAGGAGCAATTCCTCGCAGTTCATCCAAAATCCAGCGCAGACCCTCAGATGCAATTTCTCGTTCAATTACTCCTCTGGCCTCGGCATCCTCAGCCCGAGCCAACTTTGTAAGCCAAACAACCTTATCCCGATTAGCAATAAGCTTATGGACAAGTTCGTGGTTCTCATAATCGAAAAGCTCTGCTAGATCATTCTCGATCTCTCTCAGGGGCTTCTCCTCGCCGCCTTCTTCATCTGGGGCTCCGGATAGGATCTCCAAAGCTTCTCGAGTCTTGACCTGTTGGGTGTGTGGATCCGAGTAAATAGAACCAATCTGTCGTTGGAGCCAGTAGGCGTCGATCTCGCGAGCAGAAATGAAGCTCCTGTCTTTGTCTTTATTATTGCCATCATTCAAAGGAGCAGAGTCTATGATCATTGCCTCCTCTTCGGGCAGCTCTTCGGCCTCTTCTTCTCTGTCTTCCCCCGCGCCACCAGCTGTTGCGACTTCCTCCAAGCCTGGACGGTCCTCAATATCGCCTTCGTCTTCAGACGATTCGTCACGGACTTCGCCAACCATCTCCTGACCGTCTTCGTCTTCCGAGTTGTCATCAAAAACAACTGCCACACCCTGGCGATCATCTATATCCGCCCCATCTTCTGCAGCATTTTCTCCGTCGCCCATGACCTCGTCTTCATCTTGTGCTTCGTAATCGGTAATTTTCTTTCCAAGGTTTACTAGCTCGTTGAACTGCTTAGGGTTCAACGTTGTGCCGAGCAGATCATCAATCTCCTTCTTCTTGTCGAAATCTTTCATGTCATCGTCCTTCAAATATTCCAACACGGCATCCGCGGCGCTGCGAACGATTTCGTGTGAGACATCTCCTAAGTTATTCGCAACGGTTGTAAGAATCAGGTCGTAGGTCGCTCGAGTGGCAGAAGTCCTTGGCCGGTATACTATTCCTTCCACCAAAGCATCTGCCGCCGATAAAATTCCAGTTCCTCGAAGCTGTGCCGGCTCACCACGTTTTCGTTTGCGCTGCTCCCGCTCTAGAACATCCTGACCTTCTTGAAGACCTCCTCGCTCGACGTCTGGTAAGCCTGAAGCCTTCTTCTTTTGCTTGGGGACGATATCGCGAGCATTTCGAGAGCCCATGTCCCTAATACTCAACCGTCCCGCAAGGGATTCTGGGTCTCCTGTGACCTCGTCATTGCGCCGCGTAACAAATCGACGGTCCGCCTGGAGAACCAGGTTGGACATCGCCGAGTACTTGTACTGAGAGACATCTCGCTGTTGGTCCGTCATTTTGGCGTTTGTTTGAGAGGTATTGTAGATTCGAGATCAGATCAGGTTTGAGGTGGAAGGGGAAATCTTCAACACCGAGGTAAAGGCTGGCGAAATCCGGCGGAAATCTTGGCTGAACACATCAATCCTTAACTACACAGATCTATCATGAAATCCGAGCAGCAAGACGAAAGATGAGCTGACTCACGCCTTGGGACAAAAAGGCATGTGAATACGATCAAAATTAAGGATCCAAAATTTTAAGGTTTATCAAGCGAATTTCAGCCTCATATGGCGCTAATTCCGAAGCGTGTCAGAGCGGAAACTCCCGATCGCGACGTGAACACCGTGACAGCAATTTGCTCGGTATGGAGGACCAACATGGACTCCCCGAAGCTTTGAAGAAAGCCAGTCGCTCCCTGCAACCTTTCATCAAGCAAAGGCAAGAAGTTACTCAGATTCGAAGGATCTTAAGTTCACATCTCAGCCTGCATCTAAATGCTGATGGAGGCCTGCTTGTCTCTCGACCACTCTCCTTGGTTGATCCGATCAGCAGTATAGAAGCAACGCCACATGGAGTTAGAGGAATTCAGAAGGAATATCTTCGATGTGTTCGCGCCAACATTAAGGCCAGAAGGGAGTACTCAAAAGCCAGTCAGGAGCACCGTGTTGGACTTGAAGGGCATCATGGGCATGGTCCCGGCGGTGTGGTGCGTGATATTTCGACATCTCAAGATGGTGCTACCTCGATGGAATCATTTCTCGATCTTGTCCGCCAGCGACAAAAGCACGAACGTCTATGTATCATTCAAGACTACATCGACATGCTCAGCCAGAAACCAGCCGCCAGTGTCGGTCATCTCGATCCCCAAGACGTGTTAAAAGACGTGGAAACGCTGCCGAAAGTACCACCTGAAGTTGTGAACGCCTCTTCTTCAAGTCAGTTGTCAGACGGGAAAGATCTGAAGGAGCTTGTCGATCAGCTAGAGAAGTCTGTTCTTCGTGCTAAGATGCTCCTCAAGAGAGAGCAGAAGCTTCTCACAAAAGTCCAAGCAGAGAATTCCACATCCCCTGTCAGTCATGGCGGCCGACTTCAAGCAGTTGAAGTGACTAGACATGAATTGATAAACTGGATAGAGGGCGAATTGGCCAGGGCAGGTGATAGCCCGGTTACATCCGAAGGTCAAGATTTGACCAAATCTGGCGAAATGGGGAAGGAATACATTGATGCCGAGCTGTCATCGATTCAAAGACAATACATCCGATACACAAAGGCCAGACAAGCTTTAATTGCCGCATCAACCGGTAAACTGGAATCCCCAGCTTCACTAGAGCTTGATGAGGGATACGATGCACAGTCAATGAAGGAGTCCCATAGCTCCAGCGGCACAAATAATGTCATCTACCCTTATCTGGAGGCAATGATATCTGTTTCAAACGAGCAGAAGGCGATGATTCAACAGAAATCTCATTTGACAATCAGCCTGGCAAAGCAACTCAAAGAAAGCAGCCAAGGTCTTGATCGACTGGCTGATGAGAGCCATCTCCTACCAGCGCATCCGATGCCAGCTATGAGTTCGCAGCGAAATGGTTCAGAAGGAACCGTATCTTTTGGCGGGCAGATGTCGAACCACGAGAAGCCAGATACTTCCCGTCGAGCTCGAGCTTGGGTGTTCGCATCCAAATCTGCAACCAGTACAACTAAAGATGCTATTTCAGAGTCTCTGGAAGAAGGAACAAAGTCTATTGCGGAGGGCCAGAAGAAATTATTTGGGCTTCAGAATCTCCTTGGTAGTGGCAGTGAAGAGTCAACAGCAAATACAGGAGGCATTGGGAAAGATATATGGGCCACATTAGACGGGGATCTGGGTGCCATTAAAGGGGATATTTCAGAACTCTAGAAAACTGTTGATCTGCATTGTCAATGCAACTTTACCCGCTGGGGTGTAGAGGGCACTCTCTTATGTTCCGTACAGCTTCAGATACCTCTCTGTCCGTATCCAGCTCTCCGCATAGTATACTTTCTGCTCTGCCTAGAGAGAGAACGATTTTTTTGTAAATTTTAGCCCAAAAGAACCGAGGGTGATATGGGTGACTAAAAGTTTGCCTTGTCCTCTTTCGCAGACACCTTCGATTGCCGTTTCCGCCAATGCTCTTAGGGGTCATTACCCAATTGGGACGTACTCGCGAGTTGATGCCTTAGGCTTCATAGGAGACACTCAGTCTAACTCGCCAGATCAGAATAAACTTCCAGTGACTCAACTTCGAATGTGAATACAACAGCTCTCCGCGCAGTTCTCTCCAAGTGCGTACATCTTCAGCAATGGCGACTGGTCAAAATGGCCAACAAGGCGATCTGCCATCTAAAATACTCCAGCTACTTTCCAGGAACGATACCATCCTGTCTTCAGAGGCCTTCCCATCACAAAAATCGGCGGATGTCAAGAGCGCATTAGACCGGTTAGCCTCGCGTTCTATGGTCGGATATGATACGATCGACCGAGAAGAAGCAATACTAGAAGAGGAGGGAGTGGAAATCGAGGCCAATGGCAGTCATGAAGCACGAGTTTTCGAGGCTTTGCGCAAAGCTGTAGAGGGGCTGACAGTGAAGGAGTTGGAGGCTGCTATAGGAGATAAAAAAGCCGCCAGTGTTGGACAAGGAAAGGCTTTCAAGTCGAAATGGATTGCTAAGGCTAAGGACGGTCGTCTGGTGGCATCTGTGAGTTACTGCATTACGAAGTGGTTATTGACTTGTCACTAATGGCTACAGACCGATTCAATACAAGACACAACCCGCGAGCAACTCCAGATCATTCAAAATACTCGAACACATCCGGATCCAAAAGTGGTTGCAGATTTGAAGAAGCGAAAACTTGTCAAGATGCAGAAGGTCATCAGCTACAAGATTCACAAGGGTCCAAAGTTTGCTCTCGAGATGGTGAAAGAGGAAACGGACTTGACAGCCGATATGTTAGCCTCGT
>Ga0302325_10012942_pt1 | contig 17853 bp, 10 predicted proteins | sample Palsa_T0_2_FD_201948 | JGI IMG/M metagenome (GOLD analysis project Ga0302325, IMG submission 201948) | Peat permafrost microbial communities from Stordalen Mire near Abisko, Sweden - Palsa_T0_2 | ecosystem: Environmental > Terrestrial > Soil > Palsa > Peat permafrost | place: Sweden: Abisko...
ATTATCCGGAGGCTGGCAGAAGCGCTTGGCGATCGTGGAGGCGCTGGTTCAGACACCCGATGTCTTGCTACTCGATGAGCCCACGAATCATCTGGACCTCGCGGGAATTCAATGGCTCGAAGATCTGCTGCAGCGGGCGCCATTTGCCTGCGTGATCGTGAGCCATGACCGCTACTTTCTCGAAAATGTTGCAACCGATATGGCCGAGCTTAACCGCGTGTACCCCGAGGGTCTGCTTGGAGTGCACGGGAGCTATGGTGAGTTCTTGCAGAAGAAGGAAGAATTCCTCCACGCTCAATCGAAACGTCACGAAGCTCTGGAAAACCTGGTTCACTCCGAAATTGAGTGGCTTCGGCGAGGAGCAAAAGCGCGGACGCGAAAATCCAAAGCTCGCATCGATAAAGCCGGTGAACTGATGAGCGAGCTTGCCGGCTTGAATGCCAGAACCCGCAGCGCCACTGCACAAATTGATTTCTCAGCGACCGAACGCAAGACCAAGCGGTTGATCGAACTGCAGGATGTCACTTGCGAAGTTGGGAATCGTACATTGTTCGAAGGATTGAACTTCGTCGTTTCCGCCGGGATGCGGGTCGGCGTAGTAGGTCCCAATGGCAGCGGCAAGACAACCCTCTTACGCATGCTGCTCGGCGAAGTGACTCCCACGCGCGGCGAAATTCGGCGCGCTGACTGGTTGCGCACTGTGTATTTCGACCAGAGCCGCCAGTTCGACCTGAGCTTGACCCTGCGTCGCGCGCTCGCTCCCGAAGGAGATTCAGTCGTCTATCAAGATCGCGTCATTCACGTCGCATCCTGGGCCGCCAAATTCCTGTTCAGCGGGGAGCAACTGGATCAACCGGTCGAGCGGCTTTCGGGAGGCGAACGCGCCCGTGTGCTAATTGCTCAGCTCATGCTGCAGCCTGCCGACATTCTTCTGCTGGATGAGCCCACCAACGATCTCGACATTCCCACCCTCGAGATCCTCGAACAGAGCCTGCTCGAATTTCGTGGTTCTCTCGTCTTGGTCACGCATGACCGCTACCTCTTGGATCGCATATCTACCGTCATACTTGGCCTCGATGGTAAAGGCAGTACGGAAAGCTTTGCGGACTATTGGCAATGGGAAACCTGGCAGGCACAAGGCAAGCGCTCCCGGAACGAGAGTGTGACCAAATTGGCGCCTATTTCCAGTTCTTCTGCTCCATCAGTACCGGCACACAAGAAGCTCTCATACCTGGAAGCACGCGAATATGCTGGCATTGAGCAGCGTATTGCGGACGCCGAGCAGAGGCTACAAAGCAAACGTATTGCACTGGAAGATCCCGCGATTGCCAGTGACGGACCCAGGCTCGTTGCCGCTCACGCCGAAATGGAAGCGGCACAAAAAGATCTAGACACACTTTATACACGCTGGGCGGAACTTCAACAGAAAGCTGACAGTTTGCCCCCTCGCTGATGTGATGCTCCCCTTCACGCAGTGTCGGTAGCGACTGAAATTCCGAGTCGAGTGTGCTTCATCAAATTGGACCTCATCTCCTCACCGGTTGCTGAATTCTTCGATTAAGAATGAGGAGCCACCGGACTGCCTCTAACCTCAGTACGCGGACCTTGTATGACACTCCCGTCATTGTTGTGGATTGTTATCCCAGTGACAATGCCGTCCATTCCCTTTTGAAACTCGATTTCCGTTTCCTCCGTTCGCAGGAAGAACTTTGTTTCCGAGCCAGCAAAGAGCCAATAGTAAGGCTCCCCCGAAACCTCCAGTATCAGGTGGCCTTCCCGGAGGGCAACATTTGTCGTGCTGTTGAAGAGCTTGTAATGGCCAACATATTCCGCGAGCTTAGCTTCACTCACGCTGACCTCTTTTCGATTTGCCAAGGCGATAAATCGGTCGAAACGAGCGACCAACTCCGCAGGGCGCTGGATTTGGATCAAATGGCCTGTATCTTTCCAGATTTCAAATGAGGCCAATGGCAGGGCAGCCTCAATCGCGCCAGAATATGCAAACACGTCGCCAATGTCTGCGTCACCAACCAGGACCAGCGTGGGCACCTTGATCTCCGACAGACGGATTGCGGACGGTGGTGAAGGGCGGATCTCGAGTTCGCCTGCAACTTTCAGATTCTGTGGGGTGTTCACCAGAGCGTTATAAAGCTTCTTACGTGCAGGCATGTCGTCGCCTGCAATCAAAAAATGGTCTTTCGACCAATTCTCGGCGGCCGCTCTAACATCCCCATGAACCAGCGGCGCACTGTTCCGACTTCCTCGTTCATTGAAATAGTCAGTGCTAGCCATTCCGTGGACAACTGGCCCTATGAGAAACAAGGCCGTCACCATTTCGGGGTGAGCAAGAGCAAAGTCTAACGCCAACCCTCCACCAGAAGAGTTTCCTACGATCACAGCTCGGTCAATATGCACGATCTGCAGAATTCTCAAAAGATCGTCTTCGGGAACGAACGAGGTTTTCGCCGGCTCAGACCTGCCATATCCTCTGCGGTCATATCGCAGGACGTGGTACTTGGAACAGAGCGGCGCCCAAACGTCATCCCAGGTGACGGAGTGCACCAGACCATCATGGAGCAGAACGACTCCGGGTCCGGTTGTTCTTGATCCACATTCCTCGTACCAGATCTTGGAACCACCCACATCAACGTACTCGCCGCCAATCGCGATTGAAGTCGACGCTTGACCGTGCGGAAGCGCAAATACAATCAACAGTGCAATTCCGGAAGCTATTTCGCGGATCATCCAAAGATTTTCGCACGACTCCTCCAGACAATCGGAGGAAATGCTCAAGTAACGGTAACAGCCAAAAAGCTCCGATATAGATCGGAATTGAGAGTTCCGGTCGAATTGCGGCTTAACCGGAAACTATGTTTTTGATCGCAAAATCACTTCACGCTAATACCCCGGTCGATTGAGTCTATGAATGCCGGGTGACCCACACAGCGGGAGTAAAGTCTGGCAGGCGCCAGATCGGGAGATCGGCAAGGCCGGGGAGAATCGTAGAACAGTAATCGCGCACCGGGACTGCCAGCCGACGGCAGCTTTCCACGACCGAGAGAATCGCCGCAACCTTTGGTCCCGCTTGTGGGCTGCCGATGTGCAACACACTATCGTTCGCTTATGGTGATCCGGACCGGCACCCCCGCCCCGGTTCCAAGGCAGAACGATCAATGATGGCCCAGGACAAAATCCAACAGCCCGTCCAGATTGTTTGAGGTGCGGTCCGCACCAATCCCGAGTTCCTCTGCGGGCAGATTAAACCGGTTGACCCAGTAGGTCGTGTAACCAAAACTCTTGGCCCCGTAAGCGTCCCATCCCCCAAAGGCGGCGAACAGGATATCTTCTTTCTTGAGTTTCAACTTTTCCACTCCCAGTTCATAAGCCCGCGGGTCCGGCTTATAGGTGCCGTTGGCTTCGGTGCTCACTAATTCGTCGAAGAGGCCGGTGATGTTCGCGCCATCGGCGTTGGTGCGAAGCATTTTTCCGCTGAAATTCGAAATGGTGATGATGCGTACACCGGCGGCTTTCAGCTTGTGCAACGCCACGGCAGCATCCGGCCATGGCTTCAGGGTGAGGTACGCATCCAAGAGGCGCTTCCGCGTTGCGGGGAGCAACTCCAGTGTCATCGCCTCGGCGGTGTAAACCAGGGCGTCCTCGGTTACTTTAAAGAAATCTGTTTCACGGTCGGTAATGGTTCGCAAGTAACAATATTCAAATTGTTTTGAGCGCCACATTTTGGTGAACTCGGCGCCCTTGCCCGGAAAGGCCCGCTCGACCTCGGGCGTGACGGAATTGGCGTCGAAAATGACGAAATAATCGAAGGCGACTGCCTTGAAGCGCGGGACCGGTGGTTCCTGAGCGTGAGCGGGAGCACAAAAAAAAAGCAGGACTAGAATAAGGATAAGATTCTTAGCGGCCGACGACTGGATTATTTCCCATTTGATTGGTAGCCAGTTGTGCCTTTCCACGTGCTTTTCCATCCCATCGGAAGACACCTCCTCCGTGGCATCCATTGTTTTCATGCGAGTCCTTTCACTTTTCGCTTCATCCGGTTGCCGCTGCGGGCAAGCTCAGCCGCCCAATCCCTTCCAGATGGCCGGAACAACTCTCGCGGAACCACCATTTCCGCCATCTGGAAGTCGATCTTTCGGGAATGGCGAACGACCTTCGCCCAATCTTAATCAATTTCTCCCGCAATGTTGTCAACGTCCAGTGGGGGCTTGTTAGCCGTCACTCCGCTTCAAGCCCGCAACACGTTTTGGGAGCATTTTCCCGGGATGTCGGTTTTTCGTCCTAGTGAAGCCAACACGTTCGTAGGCACTTGCCGACTTCCCAGGACAAATCGACGGCAAATGGAATCGAGCAGATCTCATTTGTCCACTCACCGACCTGTTGTGCTGCGCTTCCTTCGCCGGTAGGGGGCAACCGTGAGCTTGTTGCCGCAGATGAATATCACCAACCTCAGATAAGATTCAGACGACGAGGCATTTGCGACGGGCGGATCTTTCAAGGATTCCAAATTGCAGACTAGCTCGGGGCGCTGGCCTGGCATATCATCGCCCAGGCGGAGCGCCACGAATGAAATTCGCTTGTTCGCATCGTGCCTCCGAAGGTACGCGGTCTTCTCCCCGACTGATGAGAGGGCATGGAGTTCCTGGTATAGAGGCCATTCGTCCAGGCAGCCCTTCATAAGGAATGGACGCTGTTCTTGCTTCATGTGATCGAACTCCCAGGTGCTGGGCCGTTCGATGTGAAGAACCGCTGGCATGTCGAAGGCGAGCGGCTCCGGGTAGGTGCTCATCGTTTTTCTACCTATACTCGTCCGATCGAGGCGCTTCAGAGTTCTATGATTCCATGCGATCGCGCCAGGTGTAGGGAAAACACTGGTCGCGGGGCTGTCGCTCCTTCGTGCGCGCTCACGAGACTATTCACTGTTGCGGCACCCAGCACGGCCTCAGCTCCGTAGGCGTGTGGGGTAGCTCACAAATAGTAACTGACGGGTAGCCGTCAATCGGAGGCAATCCTGAAAGGCGCGGAGGAGGTCTTGCACACGTGTCCACGGAGCTGCACTATTAGAGAGTCTACTATCATCCGCGTTGCACCTTCGCCCGGCTCGAGGGCTAGGCGTGGCCAAAAAGTTCGTTGTAATGCTTCCAGTAGCCCTCGACTTCACCCATGATGCGCTGGAATTCGGTATCTCCGCGCACTCTGTCCCAGTTCTTGTCGCGTTGAAACCAGGGAAAATTATGATCTCCAAGTTGAACCGCCCGTCTCAGCCAGGCGAGGGCTGGTTGCTTCTCTCCCAATAGCGCATACACCGCGCCAATCCATTCCGCCAGATCGCCGTCCACCACTTCTTCCGGTTTGTAACGAAAGACACGCGGATCAATGCGGTCGCGTTCGCCGCGCGACGCATGGACAATGCCGGAAAAAACCATGGGTTCTTCGTCCGCTAGCGGGCCAGCTAGCTTCAATGCGCGCTCCAGCACCTGCCCTGCCTCTTCCGTTTTTCCCTGGTAGTAGAGGAAGTCACCGAGAAACGTCAATAGCTTGAACTGGTCCGGGTAGCGCTCCAAGGCCCGACGTACTTCCTCTTCCGCCTCCTTGGTTTTGCCTTGATACAACAGCATCCGCCCTTGCATCCAGTAGGGCTGTGGGGGCGTGGGATCCAAGTCATGATCGCGCCGAAAAGCAGCTATAGCCAGGTCGATCAGTCCAGCATAGTGATAGATGTAACCAAGGTGTCTCCAGGATATGGCTGAGTTTGGGGCGAGCGCGACCGCTTCGCGCAATCTGAGGATCGAATCCGCGATCTTGCCTTGCTCGCCAAAAATCCCTCCCAGAACCATGTTCGCTTCGGATGAATGCGGGTTCAGAGCCAACGCTTTGCGGGCCGCCTGTTCCGCCAACGCGAGGTTGTTCGCCCCGTTTTCCTGGAAATTAGTCGCTTCGAGCGTGTAGGCCTCCGCCAGCAACGAATAGGCATCCACAAAAGAGGGATCTTTCTCGATGGCGCGCAAGGCTGAGCGCTGCGCGCTGTGTAAAGGCTCCCGCGTGGACTCCACAAAATACGCCGCGTAGTAGGCTCGAGCCTCTAGTAACAGGTCGTAGGCTTCCGTGGAGTTTGTGGATGAAGTTTTCAAAGTTTCGAGCTCCGCCCCGGAAAGCTGCACGCTCAAGCCATCCACCACCTTTTGCGCGACATCATCTTCAAAGCGCAGCAGGTTTTGACCCTGCAGGTCATAGCGTCCACTCCAGCGGGCAGCGCCGTGATCAATCAGCTGCACGGAAACGCGCATGACTCCGCCCACTCGCTGATAGGTGCCAGCCAGCACAGAATTCACTTCGAGCTCTCGCGCGGCAAGGGCCGGATCATCACCACCTTTCGCATACTTGAGAACGGAATTGGTGGGGCGCACCGCGAGATTTTGCAGCGTGGCAAGGCGGCTGATGATGGCGTCGGCTATGCCGATGCCCCACACCTCACTCCCGCTTTGCCCTGAAAGGTCACGGAAAGGCAACACGGCAAGCGTTCGAACGAATGGCGGTGCCGCTGTGGGCGCAGACGCAGGTTCCGAGGCTCGCGGGGAGCGATAGTGCACGAAGGCGCCCATCCCTACCGCGACAATCACAGCGGCCGCAGCGAAGCCGGCGATAATCTTTGGTCTCGCTGGCCTAGTGTGCTCATCCACGGTCGGGGTGCGGCCGGATTCCGTGTCGCGCTTCAGTCGCTTCAAGTCCGCCCGCATATCAGCGGCATGCTGATAACGCAATTCGCGGTCCTTCTCCAGCGCTTTGTTGATGATTCCTTCCAGATTCAGCGGCAAGTCGGGGTTGACGCGAGCAGCCGGTGTCGGCACACGCTCCAGGATAGCGTGAAAAATGACGCCCGAGGTCTCGCCCCGAAACGGCAGCAGGCCTGTCGCCATCTCGTACAACACAACCCCAAAGGAGAACAGGTCTGTACGCGCATCCAAGTCCTTGCCCCGTACCTGCTCTGGGGACATGTAGTCGACCGTGCCCAAAGTGCTGCCCGGACTAGTCAAGTGTTGGTCGCTTAACGCCGTGGGTGCCGTTGCTCCTAAGGTTGCTCCGTCCGCCTCCTCGGCCAAGACCTTCGCCAACCCGAAATCGAGAATTTTTGCCTGACCGCGCTGCGTGATGAAAATATTTGCCGGCTTGATGTCACGATGTACGATGCCTTTGGAATGGGCCGCATGGAGCGCGTCGGCGATCTGGATGGCAGCATCGAACAGGGTCTCGCTGTCCAGCGGACGGCCCATGATGCGGTGCTTCAACGTGGTGCCGTCCAAAAACTCCATCGCGATGAAGGGCTGAGCCTGGTGCTGCCCGATCTCGTGAATAGTGCAGATATTGGGGTGGTTCAGAGCCGAGGCTGCACGTGCTTCGCGGCGAAAGCGCTCAAGAGCGCTCGGATCCTGGGCGAACTCAGGCGGGAGAAACTTGAGCGCCACGAACCGGCCCAGTTCCATATCTTCGGCTTTGTAGACAACGCCCATCCCGCCGCCGCCCAGCTTCTCGACGATGCGGTAGTGCGAGATGGTTTGGCCGATCACAGGGCGTGTAACTACGGTGCTTTATCTTACGAAGGGGCCATCGGCGAGTCAATGAAGCGCTGGCAGCGCCCGTTGGATAGCGGCCGAGTAACCGAGTAGCCAGACGGGATTGCTCACGTCCAGCCCTCTAAGAACTGTGCATGAAAGTTTCCTCCTTCCATCCGGTTCGGGCATCGGCCAGAGACCCGGCCCGTTCCGGAAGTAATTTGGGTCACACTCCGATCCTCGAGGCTGTACTTTCCAGATTTTCGTGAGCCCGTTCACCGTCCGGGGGAACAGCACGGCTTTGCCAGGCTCGAACCACACCACGGCAAACGGATTGTCCGCCACCTCGTTGTGGTCTAAATCGGTCGCCTGATGGCTGGTCAGGTTGATCCGCAGGAAATGAACCAACGCGAAATTGTCCGATACAACACCGGCCGCGAGCAGTTCGTTGTTGCCAAGGGACTCGGCCACAGCTCTATGCGGCCGCAAACGGTTTAGCGTGACATTAGAAATTGGACTTCCTGCTCAATTTCCGAGATCGCGATTGGAGCGAGACCTGCTTCAGACAATTTCTGATTAAGCCGCCGAAGCTTATTTGTTTTGAACTCGTTCCATTCCGCGATGGCAGCTTTGACGCGCTGGCTAGACTCGTTGTAAACCGCAATCGCCTGCGAAGGCACGGCACGATCTCCACTTTCGACCACACGCAGCGCCGAGGCCATATCAGCGAAAGCGTCCTGCAGACCTGAGGACTCCCCAACGGCTCCTGGCTTGGTTTCTATCTTTGAAATTTCAGTTTGAGCATCCGCGAGCGCCGGCTTAAGGGCCGAATCTTTCTCGCCGACCTTCTGCTGCAGATCGGCAAGCTGTTTCCGTAGCGAGGCGATCTCCGCAAGTGCGCGCCGTGCTTCCATGGTTTCGGCGAATATCTGCCGACCGAGTTGCAACTGCTGGTGAAGTATCTCGGGAGTGGCGGCGGAACGGGGGTCCATCACGACTTCTAGAGGCTGAGTCTGCGCCTTTCCGTCAACCGTGAGTCTGACTGTATAGATCCCCGGCACGACTTTAGGCCCCCTTGGATTGCGGAATTCCGATTCTTCATCCACGCTCGGTCCTCCGGAGCTGCGCCAACTAAGATCCCAGACAAAGCGCTGCAACCCAGGATTAGTTTCGAGGGCTTCCGGCTTGGGGAACCAACGCTCGGCAATAGGAAGCGGTGGGCGTTTTTCCGGATGCTTGTCTTCCGAAGAGAATTTGTGGACGAGATTCCGTTGCGCATCGAAAATCTCCAGCGAGACAGTACTGGCGGAAGACTTGAGGAAGTAGTCAAGGATGGCGCCTGCAGGCGGGTTCTCGGCGGTTGGTTCCTCTGGCGGAAGAGGAGTGCCCTGGAAGGAGTCGTTATCAATGCGATATGCTGGCGCCGGATGGTAAAGCCAGAATGCATTGTCCTTCTCGGCATCGAGCGCCTGTCGAAGCGGCGTAATGTTGTCCAGAATCCAGAAGGAGCGGCCGTGGGTAGCGACTACCAGATCGTCCCCGTGAATTGTAAGATCGCGGACGGAAGTCACCGGCAAATTGAGTTGCAAAGACTGCCAAACGCCGCCGTCATCGAAGGATGCGTAAACCCCCAATTCAGTTCCGGCAAAGAGCAAACCCTTTCTCTCGGTGTCTTCGCGGATGCCGCGCAGGAAGGCGTTCGCCGCGATGCCTTTGGTAATCAGTTGCCACGTGGCTCCATAGTCGCGGGTTCGATAGACATAGGGTGTCTGGTCCTCCAGCCGGCTGCGATCTACAGCCGCGTATGCAGCCGCGGGATCAAAATGCGAAGCTTCGATAAAGGAGATCTTGCTCCACGCTGTCAGGCCGGCCGGCGTGACATCTTTCCAAGTTTTCCCACCATCGCGGGTGAGATGAATTAGTCCGGTATCGCTTCCTGCCCAGATCGTGTCGCCGTTTAGTGCCGATGCCGCAATCGTGAATACGACGCCATAGCCTCGTTGCTTGGCGTTCTCGCTCGTCGCTACTCCTTCCGCTTTGTCTCCCGGCTGCTGTGTGGATCCGGTGAGATCGGGGCTGATGGTCTGCCAGTGCAGACCACCATCGATAGTTTTCATCACATATTGCGTTCCCAGGTAGAGCGTTGTGTAATCAGCGGGGGAAAAAATGAGAACTGGGGTCCAAGGGTCCCTATATTTGCGCTGATTAATCTCGGAACCAAATGTCGGCACCGGCCACGGAGTTACATCCTGGCTGAGTCCAGTTCGCCTGTTGTAACGGCTAACCGAGCCGTAGGTTCCGCTCAGATAGATGATGTTCGGATCCTTGGGATCGGGCGCCATGTATCCACTCTCGCTCTCGCCCGCGGGAAACCAATCGCGCGCGGTGATCTGATTGTGATCGGTGCGGCTGGGCACGGCAGCGCTTCCACTATCTTGTTGCGCGCCGTACACGATGTAGGGAAACTGGTTGTCGGTGATGACATGATAGAGCTGTGCCGTGGGCTGGTTGTACCAAGTGCTCCAGGTCTGGCCGCGGTCCAGGCTGACTGTAGTGCCCTGATCCGTTCCAAGAACCATGCTGCCGGAATTCTTGGGATCGACCCATATCTGATGGTAATCGTCGCCGCCAGGCGCGCCGCGGACAATTGAAATTGTTTTTCCTCCATCTTCGGATCGATAGAGAGCGACATTTGGGATGTAAGTCACGTCCGCATTTTGTGGGTCGATGGTGATGCTGTTGAAATACCACGCGCGGCTGGTGAGACGCGGGTCTGCGTTTTCAAGAGTCCAGGTGTCGCCTCCGTCGTCGGAGCGATACAAACCTGACTTCTTTGCCTGGATGAGGGCGTAAACGCGTTTACCGTCTGGCGCAACGTCGACTCCGATGCGTCCCCAATCACCTTCAGGCAGCCCTTTGTTCAGACGGGACCAAGTCTCGCCCGCATCCTTTGAGCGGTAAAGACCACCGCCGGGTCCATCGATGGGAGCATAGGTGCTCCAGGGAGGGCGATGCGTATTCCATGTTCCGGCAAACAATAGCTGCGGGTTGCCGGAACAGATCGCCACATCTGAAATGCCGATTTCAGATCTTTCATCTAGAACCTTGGCCCAATGCGTCCCTCCATCGACGGATTTATAAACCCCACGCTGTTCGTTTGGTCCATAGGCATGGCCGAGAACACCTACGTAAACCACATTCGGGTCTCGCGGATCAATCACGATCCGGCTGATTTGGCGCGTGTCCTCTAGGCCCACGTGCGTCCATGTCGAGCCAGCGTCCTGGGATTTGTAAACCCCGTTGCCGGAGGACAAGTCGGATCGAATATCCGACTCGCCGGTTCCGGCGTAGATTGTCTTTGGGTCCGACGGCGCCACAGCAATGGCGCCGATCGAACCGACAGGCTGGTTATCAAAAATCGGCTTCCAAACCGTTCCGGCATCGGATGTTTTCCAAATACCACCGTTGACCGCGCCGAAATAGAACGTCGCCGAGTCGCCCGGTACGCCGGCCACGGCAACCACTCGACCTCCGCGGAATGGGCCAATGAGTCGCCATTTGAGGCCGCTCATCAATTGCGGTGGAACCGACTGGGCAACTGCGGGGCCCGCAGGTAAAAGAAGGAATACTGGGATGAAGCCGTGGAGCAAACACGACCGTAGTTTGTGCAAGTGGCAATTCCTCGTTCGCTAGCCAGTTTACTGGAAATCCAGTATTGCATTCGGGCCGAGAGCGGAGATCAAGGAAGCTGACCGGATGGGTACGATGAAGTCGGCAAGTGTTTATCGATGAGGCGGCGGCGCTTCGGCAATGTCGTTCTGGGTGACGAGGCACCGGAAGCTGTCAGATAGCAATTTCCGTAAAATCAACCTTCGAGCAGCCCAGTCCATGAAATTAAAGGATCGCCGGCCCTGGGCCCGGCCGGTCAAAGTAACTTAGCCGATAGGATCGTCCTGCGGTTGTGCCAGTGATTTCTGAAAGTTGTGGCGATCGATTTGTCATAGTCGAAATTCAAATTCGTTACTGCAAATTTTGATCTTTGGAACCAATCAGCCGTCGTGTCGGGGCCTCAATGCGAAGTGAGGTCATTGCGGACTACCTTGCCGTCCTTCATCACCAATCGAACTCGCTCGAGTTCGCTGATGTCGGCAATCGGATCTCCAGTAACGGCGACAAGATCGGCAAATTTCCCAGGCTCAACCGCGCCCACCTTGTCCTGCAAGCCCAACATCGCTGCAGCACTTGTCGTGACCGCGCGAAGGATGTCGAGCGGCGGCATGCCTGCGTTGTGCAGGCTGGAAAACATCGTTGCCGTCGCTTGGCCCCGCGTCTTTCCAGGATAAAACCAGCACATGTCGGAGCCGGCCGCAAACTTCACGCCGGACTTCAATACGCGCTGAACCCGGGCCGCTGCCCGCTGCCGCGCCCGGTCGTCGGAAGCGACATTCTCAGCTCGAAGGGCTGGAGACATCACGATGCTCGCCTCGTGGATCTTCATCCAAAAGCCGTCATAAAAAGTGGGCGTCAGGTCGAGGAATGTCCCCTTGTCGCGCATCATCTTAAGTTGCTCGTCGGTCACAAAGTTGCCATGCTCGATGGAGTCTGCGCCCGCATCAATCGCCATCTGAATGGCGGTTGTCGAGATAGCGTGGAAGGCAACTCTCAGGTGCTGACGGTGAGCCTCATCGACGATCGCTGTCGCTTCCGCCTGCGTGATGTCGTCATCGATCGAAACTTTGATGAGGTCAACGTTGTAGAAAAGGTTTGTGCGTACCGCCTGCCGCGCTCCGTCGGGGCTCTCTATCATCAAGAATTCCTGTTGCAGGATTGCCGGTGCGAGAGCGGGATTCAGACTCTGAGTGTAGGAATCCAACGCCGTAAGTTTACGCCCGGAGGCCAGAATCCTCGGGCCCGAGACGCGCCCTGCGTTGATCGCGTCGCGCAGCGCAACATCCCCGTCAATGCCGGAGTGGCCGAGATTGCGCACTGTAGTGAAACCACTCTCCAGATCCTCGCGAGCCAATTGTGCGCCCCGCAACACGCGTTCGCTGGGCGACATGGTGATCGCCAGCAACAGCCCCGGAACAAACTCCCCGTTGTAGCGGCGTGTGCTCTCGGCTTCTGTGGGGACGGTTACGTCGAGCAGCAGGTGAGTGTGACTATCAATGAACCCGGGCAGCAAGGTTGCGCTGCCCAGATCAATGGTCCTGACGCCGGCCGGCGCATCCGCTTGCACTTGCGAAGGCGGACCGACTTCCTTGATCTTGCCTTCTGCAATGAGTACGGCCGCGGGGGAAAGCACATTCCCAGTCCGCGGATCGAGCAGCCGGCCAGCTTTTACCAGAGTTACGGGCACGGGCGATTGGGCGGCGAGCGGCCCGGTCGAAAACAGAGCGAAAAATAGTGACGCCAACAGCGTGCAGGCTCGCATTTGTTTCCTTCGAATGACTCTGCTGCGCGAGGTCATGAGATCCCTATCAGGGCGTTGCACTGAGCTTCTGGAGTACTTCCTGCGCGCCGCGACGAATCTCACCGCGGCAGCGCTCTTAGTGGCCGTGCGCCGTGGATCTTCTTGCCTGGTCATACACTTGGCGGACAGCGATGATCAAGGTCTCCGGCTCGTCAAACTGGATGTATTCCGAGCTATTGTGGGTGAAGATCTGTTTAGAGTTCGAAGACAGTGTGAGCCAGCGTCCCTGCGCCAGCGTGGTCTCCTGCTCATATTTGAGGTGCTTCGGCGTGTCCGGGGGCTTCGCCTCCAAGTGGCCGACCCCGTGGTTCCTGGACGTGAGCACGCGGATGGGGCGTGAGCCGAGTGAGCGGCGGTGTTGCTGCAGATAGGCTTCGTCCGCCGGTGTTTGTTCCATTTCCGAAGCATCAGCGTCATACATGGCAACCTTGGTTTGCGCGATCTCCAACACTTTGGCGTTCAATTCCGGAGACCACTCAGCTTCCGGCAGGCCGCGAAAAAAGAACTGCTGAGCGCAGGTCTGTGGTGGCTGCCCAGGACCCGACGGCTGAGCTGGCAACGGCTTGTGCTCGGCAATCAAGTTTCGACAATCGCGCAAATCCGAGGGAAGCCCAGCCTTTGCTCGATGTGCCTCTTCTTGCATCGCCTTCGGTTCGAGGTCGTCGGGATCGGCATCATCCAGGACCAGCCCCGCAACCTCATCCATGTACAGGTCGGCAAACGTGCGCACGTTGTCGCCGCCGTAGGCGCTTCCCACCAAGATATAGGGCCCGGCGATTCCGGCATTATGAAGCGCGGTGCGTAGCTCACTCGCGATGCGCACGCTGATACGCGGAATGGGACCCGGATCGCTAAATCCCGCCCCGGCACGGTCATAGCTGCACGCACGGGTCCACTCGGCGATCTGTGGCTGCACCTTCGACCACGCTGGTGCCCAATCTCCGAATCCGGAATCGAAAACAACTGCCGGCAACCCGCTCCCCATGCAGTAGAGATTCAGCCGAAATCCACCGACGTCAACGAGCTGGCCGGGTTGCGTGTAAACCATGTCCGGGGGAGCGCTGCCGCGGCTCGCTCCCGGTTGACCGGAAACGGCAACTGTGGAGAGCAGCATTGCGATAACAGCAAAGATAAAAAGCGCCGATAGAAACGGAATTCGTATTCGTCTCATCAGAGTGAATCCCTCAATTGGCTTGTATTCCGGAAATCGGTGTGCGGTCAAAAACCACCGGGTGCCTCACCGCCGCGAGTCCGGCGGCACCAGATTGTTCGCGCGGTAGTACACCACAAGCTGGCCGTAGTGCTCGGCGCTGTGCTCGATGGCGAACGTCCAGATGGAGGAGTTGTGGGCCAGCCGGTTCCCGAAGAATTTCGATGTTTTGTCCAGCCCGGCGTCGCCTTGTTGTTGAATCACGTTCGCTCCGTCCGCCACGGCCTCTTGCACGAACTTCACCACGTCGGCCTTGGTTTTGAAAACGTCTCGCGAAGGATTGTCGCCCTCACCGAAGTCGGGCCCGAGGTTTGATCCGGAAACCCTGCGTATCAGGACGAAATCCAGTGCGGCGGCGTGGAGAAGATTCTGGGCAAAGGTGCGCTCGTCCTTCTGCACCTTGAAGTCGTATTTGTCTTCGGGAAAATCCTGGGCCATAGCGATGAGTTTGTTCCCGATGCCGTTCCACCTGTCCAACATCTCGTCGGATCGGGAGAGCGCAGGACTCGGCGTCCGACTCACCGATTGCCCCTGACTGTCGAGACGCGTTCCGAGGACTACAAGCAGAATGAGCGCAAGTAACGCAAGCCCAGACTGCTTCGAACCTCGTTCTATGGTGGAGGCGAAAGCGCACGTGGCAGGATGCCGCGACAGCGCCATATCGTCTTTTAGGTCACTCTTTACTTTCATACGGCCTCCTGGAGATTAGGTCGGAACCACCCAACAACAAGCTGTATGCGCGACGGCTCCAAGGGCGGACGCAAAGACAACAGCGCCGCTTCGGTACTCGCTCGTCAAGAGCCGAGACAGGAATCCTAGAGCAATACTGGAAACTGGCGTCTTGTTCATATCTCCTACACAACTCGGCAACCCTACTACATTACCCGTTGTATGTGCAAGTGCTGTTAGATCAACTGCCCGGTTGAAGGGCGTCCCTGCCAAGTTTGGAGTTTTGTTTAGAATGGATAGGTATGATTGGCGAAGAGAGAGAGTTAGCGAAACATGGCGCACGCCGGGAGAATGACCCGCAGGTTGCCGGGGACTTGGGTAGTACCGGCTTCCAGGGGGAATGTTTGGGCAAGGGGTACAAGACAACAGCAGATGAATGAGCGCCATTTTCATGCATCCTGAGGGAACTCCCTGCCTTCTAAGGACGTACTACCCCTCATGAGAAGATTCGGTCTCGCTCCGATTGCTCTGCTCATCATTCTCTTTGCCAGTCTGTTCGCCTTCGGGCAGGATCAATCCGCCCCTCCCGCCTCCGGGAACTTGCCTGGCGATGCTTCCCTGCTTGATTTAAAGACCGACGCCAGCGGCAAGCTTTCGCAGGAGCAGATGCAACAATTGCTTCGTATTGTCGCCGACAAGGACCTCGAAAACGACAAACGGCTGCGCGACTATACCTACATCGAACGCGACCAGGAGCACAAGCTCGATGGCAAAGGGCAGGTAAAGTCCACCGAAGTGAAGACTTATGAAGTGATGGAACTCTACGGTGAGCAGGTGCAGCGGCTGATCGAGAAGGACGATAAAAAGCTCGACAAAAAAGATGCGGCCAAGGAGGAGGAAAAGATTCAGAAGATCATCGACAAGCGCAAGAACGAATCGGAAAGCGACCGCAAGAAACGGGAGCAAAGAGAAGAGAAAGATCGTGAAGAAGGCCGTAAGTTCGTGCGCGAGGTCGCCGACGCCTACAATTTCACGCTGGTGGGGACGGAAACGCTGAGCGGGCGCGAAGCCTGGGTAATTGAAGGCGAGCCGCGTCCGGGATTTGTGCCGCGGTTGAAGGAGTCCAAGTATCTGTCGAAGTTCCGCGGGCGCGTCTGGATCGACAAGAACGATCTGCAACTGGCCAAGATGGACATGGAATGCCTGGACACCGTTACCTGGGGATTGTTCCTGGCGCGCTTTCACAAGGGTTCGCGTTTCATGCTGGAACAAACGCGGGTGAACGATGAAGTATGGTTGCCCCTCCATGTCACGGCCAAGATCGACGTGCGTTTGGCCCTGCTCAAGAACTTTGATGTGGACCTGGAGCAGACCTACCGCGATTACAAGAAATTCCGCGCCACGGCGAAGATTGTGAGCGTGGGAGCAGTGCAGGAGAAGTAAGTGGTGCGTCGTAGTTTATCCTTATCCTACCTGCTTGTGATCCGGTCAATGAGCCACGGCCCATGCACCCGGCCCGACAGACGGTCTGCTTTCACCGCCGGTGCTTTACTCTCGTGACGTGACGGTATGAAGCAAGTTTCACTTTTTCCGTCATTCCCTCCGCTTAGCTGCCCAGTCCCAGTTGTGACGCTCATCGACCCAGCCGCGTAGAAACCAGCGAATCACAACTGTTGCAACCAGGCCATTGCGCTCACCGAGAATCGGCCCCGACTTCCGACCAAAGTCAAAAAGCGCAATGGCGATTTTGCAACAGCCATCAGACTGGTCCGATGTAATATTTTTCTGAAGGACCGTAGCAGTATCAAATTGCGAGCCAAAACAACCATTGCCGTGTTAATGGCCGGGATCTTCTGTGCCTGTGCCGCCACCTTGATTTCGACACTATGGGTAGTTTTGTTCTTGGTTGTTCCGGCTCATGCAGTCCATGACTTGAAAGGGTTTCTCAGCGTTGCTTTTTCGATCTTCTTCTTTGCGCTGGTCCCTGCTTGTCCGTTTGGTTTCGTGTGTGGCGTGATTTGCCGCTTGTATCTCCTCGCAAGATCAGCGCATATTGCGACTACAGTTCGCCTGATTTCAGAATGCGGCATTATTGGTGTTCTGTACAGTTTGTGCTTCTCTTTGTTTCTCCGGCTCCTTGGGTGGGGACCGAAAGAGTGGACCAATTTGAAGGGAATACTGTTCATTGTCAGTGTGGGTTGTCCCGTTTCTATCCTGTACGCAATTCTCTATCGAAGGCATTTGATTCGTCGAAGCTCATCCTCTCCAGCCCCAACCAACCAAGGGGGGCACGGTTGAGCGGCAGGCTTGGGTAAATTCTCTTGTGCCCAGATCGCTCCAGTCAACAGCCCGGCTAGGATGCTTAATCTCCCAGACTGGGTGTTCGACTCTCAGCATAAACACGCTCACCTCCGCAGCTGGAAGTCTAGAATGTGGCCATCCAAGCAAATTATCGGGATTAATAATGGAAATTGGCCAGAGAAAAGGATCCGTCAGAATAATTGATGTAATCATCGATCGGCGGGCCTGCCTGATGTGGTGTGGCAGTAAACAACGGCTCGTGTCCTTGCTGAAGCATTTTGAGTTTAATGGCGTTTTTTTCATCAACTGACCTCCAAAACCTCGTGCAAGTCCTTTTCGCTGACAGGTTTGGCCCGATCCTGCTGCCGAGAAACTGCCCAAAGCACGCATGGCTGCTTCAAGTGCTTGACAGCCTCGCCCGCAGCCCCGCAGCGACCAAAATAAATCTTCGCCCTCCCCTGTCGTCTTTTCCCTGCCTTTTCCGATTTCATCTATAGGAGCAAGAAATTGTTCCTTTCGCAATCTGGCTCTCAGGAGGAGGAATCCTTATGTTTCGAGTTAAGTCACTACTCTCTTTGCTGCTCGCGCTGCTGACCCCGGTATGTGGTTTCGCTGCATCCAACTACTGCATCGCTACC
>Ga0302325_10012943_pt1 | contig 17851 bp, 17 predicted proteins | sample Palsa_T0_2_FD_201948 | JGI IMG/M metagenome (GOLD analysis project Ga0302325, IMG submission 201948) | Peat permafrost microbial communities from Stordalen Mire near Abisko, Sweden - Palsa_T0_2 | ecosystem: Environmental > Terrestrial > Soil > Palsa > Peat permafrost | place: Sweden: Abisko...
AGAAAATCCTACGGCTTCCGCACCTTCCGGGTCCTCGAACTCGCCCTCTATCACTCACTTGGCAAGCTGCCCGAGCCCGAGTCTACCCACGATTTCTTCTGACGAATCCCATTTGTTTGGGATCAAGCCACGCTGCGAAATGGCACAGTATCTACGCTAAACACCGACTTAGGCAAGATCGATCTGCTAGCCGAGGTCGCCGGACTCGGGACGTTCGAGGAGCTTTTGACGGGATCGGTCGTGACGGAGGCGTTTGGCCGGCAGGTACGGATCTTGAATCTCAAAAGCCTGATCAAGGCAAAGCGAGCCGCAGGCAGGGAAAAGGATCTCATGATGCTGCCCGAACTCGAAAGTCTGCTGGAAGCCCAGGAACCGTAGACTACGCGCATGCTTTGGATGGACAAAAGCAAGGTGCGGCCGGTTGAAATGCCCATGGCGGACGGATTGCCGCCGGACATCCTCATCAGCCCGGGCACGCGGCGCGCGAGACGCCTCCCGCCCGGAAAGAACTGCCGCAAGAAGTGGCCGGTACTGGATGCCAGCGGTCCGCCTGCGATTGATTTGCAGCGCTGGCGTCTGGGACGATTTTCTCAAGATGCCCAGGGTGAAGGTCTTCGCCGACTTTCACTGTGTTACGCGCTGGTCGCGGCTGGGCAACGTTTGGGAAGGCGTCTCTACCCGAGAGTTATTGCGGCAGGCGGGCGCCCGCTCCCGGAGGCCGCCTAAGCGATGGCCTCCGGCTTCGACCTCGGCTGGATGGACAACGTGCCTCTCGCCGACTTTTTGGGCGAGGACGCGCTGATCGCGTCCCATCACGATGGCGAGCCGATCGCTGTCGAACACGGCGGTCCGGCGCCGCGACCGCGCCGGCTTCTGGGAGAAGAACGGCTACCATATGCACGGCGATCCCTGGCGCGAAGGACGTTACGGCTTTTGACGAACGCATCAGCCAACAGGCAGGCGCGCACGAACCCGGAAAGAGAAATCCAGATTGTCCCTTCAGTACAATCCTGTACTTCACGCCCGCGGCTGCGACCTGCCCTTTCGCACCACCCCCCGCGCATCGCTGAACTGGTTGATTCGGACGGTTCTATCCGGAAACAACACCCGGATTTCGAGCTGACCCCCCATGGCCTCGACAAACTTGGCAAGAGTGCTCACATAGACATCGGTGCGCCGCTCCATTCTGGAGATAGCGGCTTGCTTCAGGCCCAGTTTATGTCCCAGCTCCGCCTGGGTCATTGCGCGGGCAGCGCGCAATTCATCGAGGGCCATGTCCTTGAGCATTGCGGTGGCCCTTGCCGCGCTTCTGGCGCGCGACCCGGACGCCATCTTTCTCTGTAGCTCCCTGAAGTTTCGTGTCATCTTGTTTCTCCTGTGTACGGGCGCGTTCTAGAAGATACTCCGCATAAAGCTTGTCGGCGCGCCGTACGTAGACGTCGTACCACCGATCGTTCCCGCGCTTGCTGCCTCGGGTCAGCAGGATCGCCGATCTCTCCGGATCGAAAGCGTACAAGACCCTGTACGGCCTGCCGGCGTGTTGAATCCGCAACTCCCGCATATGGGAATAGCGGCTCTGTGACACGCCGGAACTGTGCGGGAAACCCAGGTTCGGGACCCAGTTTCTGCACCTCCCATGCCATACCTTAAATATTACACCTAAGGAATGTGATCCGCAAGCGGCAGATTGTCTCCGGACCATGTTACACGTCCCGGATACGCCCGAAAACACAGTTGAGCTAAAGACGGTGGACATCGTGGCGAAGGGTCGGATCGACCTGATCGGATGGACCGATGCCGGACCGCGCGCGGGAACCTACTCGTACCGAAGCACTTCCGCGGGCGCGATGCGCGTAGCGCTGCGCGCCGGATAAATCGTCGCCAGAAAGCTCACCAGGATCGCCGCGGCCGCCACCCACACGGCATCCACCCAGCGCGGCTCGAACGGCACGAAGCTCAACGCGTACACTTGCTCATCGAGCCGGATCCAGCGGTAGCGATCGGCGAAATAGCAAAGCGTATATCCCACCACCAGCCCAATCGTGGTGCCCACCACGCCGATCAGGATGCCTTGCAACATGAAGATGCCGCGGATCTGCGCGCGCCGCGCACCCATGGACATCAGCACGGCGATATCGCGATACTTCTCCATCACCATCATCACCAGTGTGATGAGTATGTTCAAAGCGGCCACCAGTTCGATCAACCCGATGGTGACCACCGTGACCGCCTTCTCCATCTGGAGCGCGTTCAGCAGTTGACGGTTGCGCTCCATCCAGGTGAGGGTGGCGTATTTCGGCCCGGCGATCTTCTCGATCTCGCGGGCAACCCCGGGGGCGCGGTTCAGGTCGTCCAGCTTCACCTCGATCTGATTGACCACGTCCTCGAGCGAGAGCGCCTGCTGCGCGGCCGCCAGCGAGGTGTACGCCCAACCGTCGTCTATCTCGTAAAAGCCGGATTCGAAGATTCCCACTACGCGGAAGCGGCGAATACTGGGACGCGGTCCGAAGGGCGTCATCTCGCCTTGCGGACTGGTGACGCTCACGATGCTGTTGAGCTGCATGCCAGTATCTTCGGCCAGCCGCGCACCCATGACGATGCCGGGCACGCCGGCATCCGGCGCCGCGCGCAAGCGGTCCACCGAGCCGGCTTTCAGGTGGCGCAGCGTATCGCTGATCTGCATCTCGGTGCCGATGTCCACGCCTTTCAGCAGGCCGGGCTTCGACATCATCGGCCCGGAGAAGAAAATGGGGGTGTTGTACAAGGCGGGTCCTACGGCCGTGACGTGGGGAAGCTTACGGATCCTGGCCGCCAGCGTTTCCCAGTTCTCGATGCCGTTGCGCGGCTCCTTCTCCTGCACGTTGATGTGCGCCATGGCGCCCAGCAGGTTGCCCTGCAGCGTGTCGCGGAAGCCGTTGTTGATGGCCAGCGCCACCACTAGCGCCATCACGCCGGCGGCCACGCCCAGGATGGAAATGGCGGTGATGACGGAGATGACGGCTTCCTTCCGGCGCGCCTTCAAATACCTCCGCGCAACGAACAGCTCGAAAGAAGTAGGCACCGCTCAGCGCCCGTCCAATTCGCGCAACCGGGCCACCAGATCGATGGGGCCCTCGGGACGCAGCAGCGGAAACAGGATCACGTCGCGGATGGATTTCGAGCCGGTCAGGATCATGGTCAGGCGATCGATGCCAATGCCCTCGCCGCCAGCGGGCGGCATGCCGTAGCTGAGGGCGCGCACGTAGTCCTCGTCCATCTGGTGCGCTTCTTCGTCGCCGCGCTCGCGCATGGCAAGCTGCATGTCGAAACGGCGGCGCTGCTCCTGCGGATCGTTCAACTCGGTGTAACCGTTGGCCACCTCCATGCCCGCCATGTAGATTTCAAAGCGTTCCACGAAGGCCGGATCGTCCGGCTTCTTCTTCGAGAGAGGCGATGTTTCCACCGGATAGTCGTAGATGATGGTGGGCTGGATGAGCTGATGCTCCACCACGCGCTCGAAAATGGCCGCCAGCGCTTCGCCGGGCGTGGCCTTACCGGAGTGGCCCAGCAGCCAATCGGGATCGCACACCTGCTCCGGGGTGGGCCGCCCGTCGCCCTGCCAGAACTCCACGATCGCCTCGCGCATGCTGAATTGCCGCAGGCGGCCGAAGTCCAGCTTGTGGCCCAGGTACTCCACTTCGACGCCGCCGGTCGCGTCGCGCGCCACCTGCGCGAACAGTTCGGCCGAAAGATCGATCATGCCGCGGTAGTCCGTGTACGCCTGGTAAAACTCCAGCATGGTGAACTCCGGGTTGTGCTGCGTGGACAGCCCTTCGTTGCGGAAATTGCGGTTGATCTCGTAGACCCGTTCCAGGCCGCCCACCAGCAGGCGCTTCAGGTACAGCTCCGGCGCGATGCGCAGGTACAGGTCGATGTCCAGGGTATTGTGATGCGTAACGAACGGCCGCGCCGCCGCGCCGCCATAGAGCGGCTGCATCATGGGCGTTTCCACTTCCACGAATCCATGGCTTTCGAGCTGGCGGCGCAATGAAGCGATAATGCGGCTGCGCGTGAGGAAAACCTGGCGCACCTCGGGGTTCGCGATCAGATCCAGGTAGCGCTGGCGGTAACGTGTTTCGACGTCCTCCAGACCATGCCATTTCTCGGGCATGGAAAGCAGCGTCTTCGCCAGGTATTCCAAATGTTCGACGTGTACGCTCAATTCGCCGGTGCGCGTGCGGAAGAGGTAGCCCTCCACACCGATGATGTCGCCCAGATCGATCAACTGGTAGATGGCGAAATCGCGCTCGGGGAGGGCGTCCTTCTTGACGTAGATCTGCAAGCGTTCGCCCGCCTGCGCGAGATGCGCGAAACCGGCCTTGCCCATGCGGCGCAAGGTTTGCACTCGCCCGGCGATGCGGACCCGCACCGGCGCGGCCAGTTCTTCCGCGGTCTTCGATGCATATTCGGCCAGAATGGCGGGGATCGTGTGGCTGAATTCGAAGCGCTGGCCGTACGGCCGGAAACCCAGCGCTTCGATCTCGCGAATCCGTTCCAGGCGTTGCTCCAACAGGTCGTCTTCGAGGGACAAATCGTTCTCCTAGGGGAATTTAGGTATTATAGGTCTTCCTTGACCCGATCAATCTCCATTATCATTCCAGCCTACAACGAAGAGAAGCGGCTGCCCGCCACCCTGCGGCGGGTAATCGATTATCTAGGGCGCGGCGTTTGGCCGTTCGCGGAGATTCTGGTGGTGGACGATGGGTCGACGGACGGCACCGCGCGGGTGGCGGAGCAAATCCGCGCCGAGTATCCCGATTTGCGCGTGCTGCGTAATCCTGGCAACCGCGGCAAAGGCTATGCCGTGCGGCACGGAATGCTGGAGTGCCGAGGAGAATGGGCGCTATTCACCGACGCGGATCTCTCTTCGCCCATCGAAGAACTGGATAAGCTGTGGCAGGCCGCTGAGCGGGACGGGGCGCAGGTGGCACTGGGATCGCGCGCGCTCGACCGGCGCTTGATCGGGGTGCATCAATCGTTTTTCCGGGAAAACGTCGGGAAGGTTTTCAACCTGGGGATGCGCCTGGCGACCGGGTTGCCGTTTCACGATACGCAGTGCGGTTTCAAGCTGTTCGAAGCCGCCGCGGCGCGCGAGATCTTCCGTCGCCAGTTGCTGGACGGCTTTGGCTTCGATGTGGAGGTGCTGTTCATCGGGCAGCGCCTGGGCTACCGCGAAATTGAAGTGGCCGTGAAGTGGAACGACGTCGCAGGCACCAAGATGACCACGCTACGCGGACTGGCGGCGTTTCTGGAACCGTGGCAGGTGCGATGGAACCAGATCAAGGGGCGGTACGGGTGAGGCGTTCCCGGTTTCGCGCGCGCGGTCTCTGCCGGACCACCCGCGCCGTCGGGCGGGCAATTCGGCCCAACGCCACTTGTGCCGGTCCACTGGAGTTTAGAACGCTACCTGGAATATCGTGCCGTAGCCTCCTGAAAGGCCGCCCCCATAAGTCGTGCCGTATACCAACCCGCCGGCTGGGCTGAAGATCAGGCCATTAGGACCAAGCCCGCTGTCGCCGTCAAAGACGGCCAAGTTGCTTTTGGTCCACGCCGTACTCGGGGCCACCGGTGGCCGCAACAGGTAGACAGTGCCGCAACCCGTGTAAGATACCGGGAAGCACGCGGCCGTCGAAGCCCCGCCGCTAAAGGTCGTACCGTAGATCCCGCCGCTGGGAGTGGGGAGTGCCAGGCTGTAAGACGGCATGCTGCCGTCTTGGGGCGGCCCTGCGAAGGTATAGATCAGACTCTCGGTCCAGGCCGTACTCGGGGACACCGGCGGCTTCAATTGGAACACTACGCCGCAGCCCTGTTCGTAGCCTCCCTGCGGACAACCCGTGGGAGTCCCGCCCACAGTCGTTGTGCCGTAGAGCGCTCCGCTCGCCGCGTTCAGCACCAAGGCGCCAGCGGGAGCCCCTCCGTCGCATGGCGTCGGGTCGCCCGTCGTACCGCAGGCGCTACCGCCGTCAACACTTGAGGGTGCGCCATTAAAGCTGTAGATCACCGTCTCAGCCCAGACTCCGGCGGTCTGCGCCAACCGAAACACCGTGCCCCAGCCAGGGCCCCCGCCGCCGTAGGTCGTGCCATAGAGCACTCCGCTAGGGCTAAAGGTCAGGTTGGCTACGGGATTCGCTCCGTCGCAAGCCGGATTGCTGGCGGTGCCGCAACCTGCAGGCGCTCCGGCAAAGCTCCAGAGCGGCTTCTCGGTCCAAGTTCCGCCGGTCACGGGCGTCAACGAGAACACTGTGCCGTAACCCGCGGCCCCGCCGCCGTCGGTTGTGCCAAAAAACACTCCACTTTTGGAGTTTAGGACCAAGCCTGCTTCGGGATAAGCCCCATCGCCATCCGTCCCGGTGAAACTGTAAACCACCGCCTGGGTGTACTTTCCGCCGCCTGCGGCGGTCAACGTGAACACCGTGCCAAAGCCCCAAGCCCCGCCTTGTTCCGTGGTGCCAAAGATCAGCCCATGCGAGCTGAAGATCAAATTCCCCCGAGGATTCGCCCCGTCGGCGCCGCCGGTGAATGCATAAAGCTGGTGGTAGCTCCAATTCTCGCCCGATACGGCCGGCGGTTCTAACACGAATACCGTGCCCCACCCCGAACCTCCCGCGTATGTCGTACCGAAGAGGTCGCCGCCGTTGAGGACCAAGCCCGCTTCCGGAAAAGCGCCGCCGACGTCAGTGGCGGGATTGCCGCCCGGGAAGTTGTATAGCGTGGTCTGCACAGGCGTGGTAGCGCCGCAAGGCATGCGCATCGCGAATAGGGCGCCGATCAACACGGCCATGGGTAAAAATTTCTGCATATCTCTATGAATTCTGCGCGATGGGCGCTGCAAAGTCAACTGTGGCAGGACTAGTATAGTACCGCGCACCTATTCGCGGACTCATGCAATTTCGTGCTAAAACCGCTTGCCTGATCCCTGGCATTGTTGCAGCCCGACCGCAGAGCTTCCCCATTTTGGGGGGGTTGCGGCCACCACGGCCCCGGTCAGCCGGAAACCAGACTTGCGGCTAGTTTGGCCGCAAGTGGTAGTACTATATCCAAGAGTGAGGCAGGGCGCGGAACGGGCGCCGCCGCGTTACTTCAGAATGAGCACGGCCATCCTGGCGTCCGTATTCAAGTTGTCGCCGGTGGCATTTTGCCCGTGCCGCGGCACGTTCGGCCGGTCCACCATCAACAGCGATTGGACCTTCCCCGTCAGCAACAAGTCGTTGGCCACCTTCGAACGCTCCAGATCGATCTGCGAATCGATCTTGTGGATAAAGGTGCGGTCCTGGGCTGAAAAGTCGATGCCGGTATCGTGCGTGGCGGCGCAGACCCACACCGGCTGGCCGAGGTACCGATCGGGCCGCAGCCAGATGCGCAGGTGATGGCGCTTGGAGAAGGTGTTATTCAGCTTCTCGAAGATCATCTCCGGCGGACGCCCATCCAGGTACAGGATCGAGACTGGCGCCTCGCTGTATCCTCTGTCCTCGGCGATGGCGCGCAGGGCTTCGAGTTTGGATTTCTCGCCAAGCTTGGCTGCCTGGCTCCAGCCCGCATCGGCGAAGGCGCCCTGCAACTGCTCCTGGCTGCCGATGAACATAAGGGTCGTTATGTCGGATGGCTTGGGCGGGCTCCGCGCGCGGCTCTGGAAGGGCTGTCGATTGACCAGGGCGATTAACGCTCCCGGATCGGCGACCGGTTGCAGCGCGGCATCGGGTCCGGGAGGTGGCGGTCCGATCAGCATCAGCGCGGCAGTGAGCTTCAGGTCCATCTCGACGCCCGCATCGTAGCTGATATCGCCCTCGGTCGCTTTGAAAACGGCTTTCTTGGCGGCGTTCAGAAAGCCGCCGAATCCGGAGTACCTGTCCGTGACCTTGGCGATACCCGAGTCCATGCGCGAGGAAAGCGTTTCGTTGGCGAGTATGCCTTGGATCTCGCCTTTATCGTTGACGCTTTCGCGCGCGTTCTCGACGGCGGTCAGCAAGGTGTGCACCGGTATGCGCCGGCCGCCAATCTCTAGTTCCCGGAAATCCAACGCCAGCGTCGCGCGCACCGTCGGATCGGTGGCCGCGCTGGCCCCGGTGACCACGCCCCGCAGCGCGACGCCCGCGGGAATGGCGAGCGCGCCATTCACCGTCACCGGCGCGATTACGATCGATTCGACGGGGTCGCTCGGCTTGGAAGTATTGGAGGCGATCTTGGTCTTCAACCGCACCTGGAGTGGAGTGCCGGCGGGAACCACCACGGCCAACGCCGGCAGCGCCAGCGCCCACCCTGCCAGCAGGCTATTTCTCAACCAATTCGGACACCGGTCCATCTACGTCCTCAACGCGGATTTTCAGGTTGGTGCGCGCGTCCAGCTTGGCGACGGGCATTTCGAAGCGCGCCACGATCATGCGGTCTTCCGAGCGCCGCCCCGGAATCTTGTCGCCGGTGATCAGCGAAGCGTTGAACTTCGGACCCAGAATGGGGTAATACTCGAAGATCCGCTTGGCGTCCACCTCGGGGACCGGCGTGCTAGTGTAGTTCTGCTTATCGGCGCCCGTGGCGGAGACATCCACGCTGCGCACCACAAAGGGAACATCGGAGGGGTTCGCGAAACGGAAATCGACCACCGCCAGGGAGCTGTTATCGTCCATCCCCATGGTGCGCACCTTGAGGATGGCGCCCTTAAGCTCGACATGCGCGCCGCGCTGGAGATACAGAATGCCGGCAACGAAGATCAGGATCACGACCAGTCCGATGCCGAAGGTCAGTAGGAATTGTTTGCTCAGGATCGTGGGACGATCACCTGGTTCATACCCGGCCATATAGGAAGATAATAGCAGCAGGTTGCATGCGATGCAGTGGACTGCGCCCACCGGAAAAACGCTGAAGTTGACCAGCGGCGATATCACGCGGGTGCCGGCGGATGCCATCGTGAACGCCGCGAATTCCGAGCTGGCGGGCGGCGGCGGCGTGGACGGCGCCATCCATCGCGCGGGCGGGCCTTCCATTATGGCGGAGCTCGACCAGATCCGGGCGCGCATCGGAAGGTGTCCCACGGGCAGCGCGGTGGCGACTGCCGCCGGGGCGCTGCCGGCCCGCCATGTGTTCCATGCCGTGGGACCGGTCTACCGGGACGGCCAACAGGGAGAGCCGGAGTTGCTTGCCGCCTGCTACCGGAAGTGCTTCGAGTTGGCGGAGGAACACGGCGCGCGCTCGGTCAGCTTTCCGGCCATCAGCACGGGCGTCTACGGATATCCGTTGCGCGAGGCGGCGGCCATTGCGGTGGGCGAGGTGGCACGCCACTTGGAACGCGCGAACGGCGGTGTGCAGGAAGCCATTTTTGTGCTGTTCGACCGCCGGGCTTATGAGGTGTTCGCACAGGCCGTGGCGGAACTTGGGGAACTTGGGGGGGCTATTGACTTAGTTTAGGACTTAGTCTATATTAAGAGCATGACGACGACCATCAACATCCACGAAGCCAAGACCCACCTTTCGCGGTTGCTGGTGCGTGTTCAGATGGGCGAAGAGATTATCCTGGCGCGGGCGGGAAAACCGGTTGCGCGGTTGGCTCCCATCGAACGCCAGTCCGAAGGGCGCCGGCTGGGGTCCGCTGCCGGGGAATTTCAAGTCCCTGACGACTTCAATGCCCCGCTGCCGCCGGAAATCGAGGACACGTTCTGGCGATAAGGATTCTGCTGGACACGCATGCATTCTTATGGGCCATCACGGATGATCGGCGGCTGACGCGGCAGGCTCGCCGGATTCTTGGGACGGCCGAGCTGTTTCTGAGCGTGGCCAGCCTTTGGGAAATCATCACCAAGGTGCAGACAGGCAAGCTGGGGCTTCCGGAACCGCCATCCAAGTATTTGCCCCGGCACATGGCCGCGCTCGGCGCCCAACTGCTTCCCATCGAAGCGGCACATGTGCTGCGCCTGGAATCGTTGCCGTTTCATCATCGGGATCCCTTCGACCGATTGCTGTTGGCGCAGAGCTTGGCAGAGAAACTGCCGCTACTGAGCGGCGACGAGTTGCTGGCACCCTACGGCGCCGACATCCGCTGGGAGTGATAGCATCAGCCTGATGGCCCTGGGAGATCTCACTAAGCAAATTGCCGAGCAGGCGATCCGCAACGCGGTCAACCCGCCCGCCGCCCCGCCGCGGCCCGACAATCCCGGCGCGGCCATGCTCGCGCAGGTGCAGGCCATGCAGAAAGCGCTCAAGGACGACGAGGAACTGCTTGTCCTGTTTCATGCCGGCGGCGAGACCTTGCGCGTGCTGCAATTCTTCTTCCCATCCTGGCAGGTGGCGGTGCTGATCGGCATCGATCCGGACCGGTCGGTGACGCGCGTGATCGCGCGCGCTGACTCGCTGCAACTGGTCTGCAAGGTGGCCAAAGTCCTGCCGGGCGCCGCGCCCGCGCGCATCAAATTCGTGACGCCGCGCTGATACACTGTTCTGGTGACCCCCACCCTGCTTGCCCCGTTGCACCCGCCCGCGCGCCTGCTGCTGGGGCCCGGACCCAGCATGGTTGCGCCGCGCGTCTACGAGGCGATGCGGCAGCCCATAGTCGGGCACCTGGATCCTTACTTTTTCGAAGTCGTGGAAGACATCCGTAAGCTGCTCGGCTACGCCTTCTCCACCGCTAACGAATTCAATATCGCCATCTCCGGGACGGGCACCAGCGGCATGGAAACCGCGGTCGCCAATTTCATCGAGCCGGGCGAAAAGTTCGCGGTCCTGGCAAACGGATACTTCTGCGACCGTCTCTCGGACGTGGCCCGCCGCCATGGCGCGGTCGTCGTGCGTCTGGAAAAACCCTGGGGGGAAGTGTTCGACGACCAGGAAGCCCGCGATTTCATTCGCCGCGAACGGCCGCGCACCGTGGCCTACGTGCAAGCCGAAACCTCCACCGGCGCATTCCAGCCAGGCGAAGCCATTTGCGAAGCGGCGCACGAAGTGGATGCGCTGACGATAGCGGACTGCGTCACGTCGCTCGGCGGCATGCCCGTGCGTGTGGATGCAACCGGCATCGACATTGCCTACAGTTGCACACAAAAGGGGCTGGGTTGTCCGCCGGGACTTGCGCCGCTCACGGTTTCGCCGCGCGCCTGGGAACGTCTCCGCAAGCGAACCGCGCCGGTGGATTCTTTCTATATGGATCTGCGGCTGCTCGAAAGCTACTTCCGCGAGCGGAAATATCACCACACCGCTTCGGCGACCATGTTTTATGCGCTGCGCGAGGCGCTGGCGATCGTGCGCGAAGAGGGCATCGAGAATCGTTGGGAGCGCCATCGCCGCAATCACGAGGCCTTCGTCGCAGGCATCGAAGCCATGGGGATGCGCATGCACGTCGCCGCGGGTCACCGGCTGTGGACCCTGAACACGCCGCGCGTGCCGGAGGGCGTTGACGATCTCCAGGTGCGCCAGCGGCTGCTGGGCGAATACGGCATCGAGATCGCCGGCGGCTTCGGACCACTGGCCGGCAAGGTGTTCCGTATCGGTTTGATGGGGTATTCATCGACCGAAGAGAACGTCGGCAAGATATTGGATGCGTTGCGAAGGACGATGCAATGACGGTCAAACTCTTTCCCATTCTGCTGGCGGCCGCCGCCTGGGGTCAGGCGCCCACCGCGCTCCCTACAGCATTGCCCACGAGATGGACTCCCGAAATCTCGATGCAGGTGCAACCCGTCGGCGATGTGACGCCTTCGCCCGACGGCAAGCTGGTGGCCTACACCCAAAGCCACGCGGTAATGGAGACGGAAAAAAGCGAAATAGATACGCAGATCTTTATCGCCGCGGCGGACGGTTCGCATCGCACGCAATTGACGCGCGGCGAGAAGAGCGCTTCCGCGCCGGAGTTTTCTCCCGATGGCCGCTACGTGTACTTTTCCTCCGAGCGCAGCGGCAAGCCCAACCTGTGGCGCATCCCGGTAGATGGCGGCGAGGCCGAGATGCTCACCGATTGGAAGGGCGAGATCGGCGCGTTTCATGTCTCGCCGGACGGCAAGTGGATCGCATTCGCGGGCATGGAGCCGCGCGCCGGCGAGGTGCAGGCCAAGAAAGAGAAGCGCGATTTCCGCGTGATCGACGAAAACCCCAAGAACCACAGCCTCTGGATCGTTCCAGCGGAGCCGGATAGCCAGGGCAAGCGCACGCCGCGCTCCCTGAACACGCCGGGCCACGCGCTGGATTTCGATTGGTCGCCCGATTCCGGCGCCATTGCCTTCACGCACACGCCCACGCCCGGCGCAGACGACTGGACCAAGTCGGACGTTTCGGAAGTGACCGTGCAGAACGGCGCCGGCGGCGCAGTCCGCCCCATCGCGGCGACCGCCGCCGCCGAGCACAACCCCCACTATTCGCCCGATGGACGCTATCTGGCGTACGCGCGCTCCACCGATCCGGCGCGCTGGGCGGGCATGGATCGCATCGTGCTGCTGACCCGCCAGACAGGAGAGGCGCGCGAGCTGCCGCCGACCTTCGACGAGCAGCCTGCTTTGCTGGGATGGGCCGGCGATTCGGCGCGGCTGCTCTTCACCGAAGCGCGGGGTACCGCCAACGTGGTTTACACCATGCCCACCGATGGTCCGCCAACGCCCCTATACGAACCCCGGCACGGCACATTGCAGGCCGGACACCTGAACGCCACCGGCACGGCTTTCGGCTTCGCGGGCGAGAGCTGGGATGAAGCCCCGGAAGCTTACGTTCTGAAACTCGGCGAGTCGGTTCCGCAGCGCGTCAGCAGCGCCAACCTGGACCTTCCCAAGCTGCCTGTGGGCGAAACCAAGCGCGTCTCCTGGAAGGCCGCGGATGGGTTGGAGATCGAAAGCCTGCTGACTTATCCCGTCGGTTACGAGCCGGCGAAGAAGTATCCGCTGGTCTTAGTCATTCATGGCGGACCCACGGGCGTCTTTCAGGACAACTTCCTGGGACGCTACGGCCCGTATCCCTACGCTACTTTTGCCGCGCGCGGCTATGCGGTGCTGCGCGTAAATCCGCGGGGATCGGGCGGCTACGGACGCACCTTCCGCTTCGCCAACATGAACGATTGGGGCGGCAAGGATTACTTGGATCTGATGGCGGGTGTCGATGAAGTAATCTCGATGGGCGTGGCCGATCCGGACCGCCTGGCTGTGATGGGCTGGAGTTACGGCGGGTTCATGACCAGTTGGGTAGTCACTCACACGCATCGCTTTAAGGCTGCCGCGGTGGGCGCTGGAGTGACTAACTTGTGGAGTTTCACGGGCACCTCCGACATACCCGGCTTTCTGCCCGATTACTTCTCGGGCGAGCCTTGGAACAGTTTCGACGGTTACTATAACCATTCGCCCATGGCTTTCGTGAAGGGTGTCACCACCCCCACGCTGATCCTGCACGGCGAGGCTGACGTGCGCGTGCCTACCACGCAGGGCTATGAATTCTACAACGCCTTGAAGCGGCAGGGCGTGGTGGCGCAAATGGTCGTGTACCCGCGCACGCCGCACGGTCCCCGCGAACCGAAGTTTCTGCTGGACATCATGCAGCGGCATCTCGAGTGGGTGGATAAGTACCTGGGGACTTCCCGCTCTCCTGAGAATAGGTAAGGTGGGGCGGTCCCCCTGGACCGCGCGGGACGCCCTCGTCCCGCTGCCGGCGCTGGGCACGGACCCTTGCATTTCCTACATGTGAATTGAGGATGGGGCAATAACCTCAACCGAATCGTAGCGCTTAAAATCGGCGCCGTTGAACGTCAGAGTGCGCCGCACCGCGTGTTATATTCATCACCGCCACCAAATGGGCGTCGTGCGCCTGCTTGCCGGAAACCAAGTGGCCGGAGACGAGCTTTTCCCAAGCGTCCGCTATTCCTGACTTTCCCTCTAACACCCTGAAAAGGTCACGCAATACCCGGACTTCGCCCGCCGTCGTCAGAGGGCTCATCCCGAGGCCGTTCTCCGCGGCTGGCCGCGTGGCCACAGCCCAGAACTCCACGAGGTTTTGCCGCGCGATGCACAAGTCGGTTCTTTGCCGACGGAGGCCAGCCAGGGCCATTGAGGCTATCGTGTACTGAGGATGTTCAGGCTGTAGCATTCGCAGGGGAACATGGTATCGACGAGCGTCACCATTACCATCCGTGGTCGCCATAGATCGCCTCGAGCTCCATCGCGGCATCCGGCAGGACGACCGTAGTTCCTGAATGACTCGCCACCCAGGCCTCAAACCGCCTGATCCACTCTTCCGGCGATAGCTTGCTTTGGCCGCTCCGTCTCGACACTTGCCCTCTGAGCAGGCTTTGCAGATATTCGCTGACTGGCATGCCTTCTGCCTCAGCTTGCGCCAGTATATCGGCCTCAAGCTGTGACGGCAGTTCGATGGTCACTGTCATAAGATGTGCCTGCTCTACCTCGAAGAGAATTCCCTCAAATACCCAGTGTATCGCGCCCGCCTCGTTCCACTGAAGTAATATTATTGATCCACCCCAGAGGCCGAGAATCCCCCGTCCACCGCGCGGGCCACCTGTGCGGATGAAAGCTGGGTGGGTGGTCGGGCAAGGCGGGTGTTTACAACGTGTTTTTGTGTAAATGTGTAAGATTTTGTAAAGGTGGTCTGTATTGGGCTGATAACACGAACAAAGCCCAAGATATTAATAGTAAGCGACTTGGTAGGCAACTCGTCCCTCCGCTGGGCAGCATGGGAGTTTTCAGGAGACGCTAGAGCGGAGGGTGTGTCGGTCGAGCAGGATGATTCTGTTGTCAAGGAGCGGTGGGCTCTCCGGCGGTGCGCGGCTCGGCCGGTGCGGAGGGCCCTGACTTACTCGATAGCAGGATACCACGGGGGCAATAGCGACTCGGGTTGGCGAGTGGCATTTGGCGTTTGTTTTCAGTGTGTCCTGGTTATAGCAAGTTGTGTCATTGGCCGATTGCCAATCGGCCAGCAGGTTGCCAACCTGCCCCACAACCAGTTACTGATTTACCCCAGAGGCCAAGAATCCCCCATCCACCGCGATGCATTGTCCGGTGATGAAGCTGGCAGCATCGGAGGCCAGCAGCACCGCCGCGCCGATCAGTTCTTCGGGCTGTCCGAAGCGGGCCATGGGGGTGCGCAGCTTCAGCTCGCGGCCGCGCGCGGTGCCGTCGAGGAGTTGCGCGTTCAGGTCGGTGCGGAAGACGCCCGGCGCGATGGCGTTCACGTTGATGCCGTCGCGCGCCCACTCGACGGCCAGGTTGCGCGTGAGCGCCAGCACGGCGGCCTTCGACGCGGCATAGGCCGTCACTTCCAGGAAACCCACGAATGAAGTCAGCGAGGCGATGTTGATTATGCGCCCGCAACGATTGGCCGCCAGCGGCCGGTAGAACGACTGGCAAGCCCGCAGCATGCCGGTAAGATTCACGTCCATGATCCGATTCCAGTCGGCTTCGGCGACCTCCGCGGTGGGCTTCCGCTGGGTCTGTCCGGCGGCATTCAGCAGCACATCGACGCGGCCGAACTGCGCCAGGACCGCGTCGCGAAAGCGGTCGATGGACTCACGGGAGCCCGCATCGCAGGCGTGACGCAGCGTCTTGCGCCCGGCGCCCTCGATTTCCAGACAAGCCTCTTCGATCAGCGGTTCCCGGCGCCCGGTGGGCACTACATCGGCGCCCGCCGCGGCGAGGCCGGCGGCCAGTTTGCGGCCGAGGCCGGAGGTGCCACCGATGACTACAGCCACGCGTCCGGTCAAATCCATCAAGTATTTGGTTGGCACGATTTATCCTCTACCTAGGCAAGGCTTCGCCTTGATCCGATGCGGATGGAAGTCAGGAGTCAGAAGCCAGGAGTCAGAAGGGCAGCCCGAGATTTTTCGGTCACGGGAACAAAATTCTCGTTTCGCGGCGCATAACGGGCTAATCCGGATGCGCGGCCTGGGTGCGCGGCCAAGTCCGCATCCCTTTCGGAGAGCCCGGCGACGCCCGCGATCCAAGCGCCCTTCGCGAACACTAATACCGGGCGCCTGGCGTCCTGGCCTAAGAAACCGCCAAACGAAGGGATGATTTTGGCGCGGCCAGCGCTTTGCAATAGGGCGGCAGGAACGCGGCGTCCTGAGCGGTGGGCAGCTTGGCGATGAACATACGTATTCGATTTTGCGTGAGGCGGCGTGATTTATCCGCGGTTGGGGGACTGCGGCTGTTTTCCCGGGTCCGGGCGCGGGCGGTTTCGGCTCTGCCGTGCGGGAGATCGGGAGCGGGGCTGCGGTTGCGATTAGCGGGAACACCAGAGTGCGCATTCGACCGCAGTATAACGCGGAGGATGAGGCGGTTTGCGTGCCCTTACCAAATCGTGGAGACCGCGTACCGCCGTCTGGCTGTCGGGCGTCGCCAGCATCATGCCTTCCGCCCGAGCCTGGGCGATCAACAGCCGGTCGAACGGGTCGCGGTGGGTCGGAGGCAGCTCAAGCAACCCGGTGATATGCTCCGGCCGCACCGCAACCACCGGCCAGGTGGCGCCGCTCAGAACCTCGGAGAGAACCCGCTCGATAGGGACATCGAAGGAGAACTTGCCGGCTTGGAACTTGAGTACGATTTCCCAGGCATTCACCACGCTGACGCGAATATCCGACAGCGGGGACAGCACCGCGGTTTTCACTCGCTTCGAAGGTTTCGGGTCGCCGCCGAGAATCCAGAGCGGCGCATTTGTGTCGAGCAAGATCGGCCGCGTCACAGGTAGGGTTCAAACTCCGGGAGGACGGCGTCGAAGTCCTCGGCCATGTGAATCTTTCCCTTGAACGCGCCCAGGGGGGTGGAGCGGCGGCAAGCTTTACCAGGGCGTCGTCTGGGATCGGCCGCCCCCACCGATGTCTGAGGCGGCAACTAAAGTAGTCCGTGAATCGCTGCCCCGTCCGGCGGAAGAGTGGAAGCCCTTCGGCTGGTGGTTGTTTTGTCGATCGGTACACATGCCCCTATCGAGTCGCGAGAACCTGCTTCGCATCCGAAATAGCAGCCTTGCGGAGGACGTGGCTGTGGAGTTCACCGACCTCGTAAAGGGCACATGCAAGGCTGTGGAGGCTGCTAATCTTCAGATCGTCCGCGAAAACCTCTGAGACCTCCTCGCTGATCGATCGGTAGGTCTCGAAACGACACCCCTACATCATCGCCGTAGGAGGCGCCGGCTCGTCCGGACTGCCCGCATTCCGCAGCGGGATTTGGATCATATAGATCGCCAGCAGCGCCAGCACCCCAAAACCCAGCAGCACCGGCGGATTCTTGAAGATTTGATGAAGATGGATATTCCGCAACACGAACAGAGCGATCAGCAACCCCGTGAGCGCTTCGCCGGTGATCAATCCCGAGGCTACCAACACTCCCGCGTTATCCACGCGCGCCTTCTGCGCATCGTTGAAGCCGCGGCGGTCGCGCAGCTTGTCAGTCGCCCAACGAATGACGCCGCCGACAAAAATAGCGAAAGTCGTTTCGAGCGGCAGATACATCCCCACCGCGAAGAGCATGGGACTCTTGACCTGCACCATGATGAGCGCGAAGCCCATGAAGATTCCTACGATCACCAGCGGCCAGGCCATATTGCCCCCCAAGATGCCCTGCGCCAGCGCGGCCATCAGGCCCGCTTGCGGCGCCGGTAGCTTGGGATCGCCGAAACCGATTCCGCCGCTCTTGATGTTGGCCAAGTGCAGCCACAACAGCGGAAAATACATGACCGCGCTGGCCACGACGATTCCCAGGATGTCGCCGATCTCCATCAGCTTCGGCGTGCCCCCCAGGATGTGGCCGACCTTCAGATCCTGCAGCATCTCGCCGGCCACGGCCGAAGAAACACACACCACCGCAGCCACGCCCAGCACCGCCGCTACGCCGGAAGGGCCGGATACGCCGAT
>Ga0302325_10012946_pt1 | contig 17848 bp, 1 predicted proteins | sample Palsa_T0_2_FD_201948 | JGI IMG/M metagenome (GOLD analysis project Ga0302325, IMG submission 201948) | Peat permafrost microbial communities from Stordalen Mire near Abisko, Sweden - Palsa_T0_2 | ecosystem: Environmental > Terrestrial > Soil > Palsa > Peat permafrost | place: Sweden: Abisko...
GAGCGGGATGCTCGGGGAATCCGCAGCGCTCCGGCGCGCCTTGAATCTCGCGGGACCGATCGATGATCCCCTGGGTCGGCCGCGGCTGGCGTTTTTCGATCCTTCGAGCGAGCAGATGATCTGGCCGGTCGAAATCCCGGCGGATTACCTGCCAGAGCTGTTCGCTCAGGCCGTGCTCCGTCCCTCCGATCAGCGCGACCTGATCCGGCGGGCCGGGGAGCTAGCCGAGCACCAGCCGACATTCAGGAAATTCCTCGAGGGCTGGCAGGTGCCGCTCGAGCAGGCCGGAGAGAACCTATGGGATTGGTGGAAGGATGCGGGTGCCGAGCGGGTCGAAAAGGGACCCGGAGCTCGGGTCTCGCTGGCGGCTCTCGTGGCCGGAGACGCCTTGAGGCGCTTGAATAGAAAATGGGACCTCGGCCGGCGCGGATTGCCGGCCCAGCCCCGCTTCCTCGAGGCGCTGGCCCTCCTTGGCGCCGGGCTGGTTGAGCCGAAGGAACTGGTCCGGTTTTTCAAGGGTGGAAAGAAGGAAGCCGTCGATTTGGCCCGAATGGCCACGGTGCGGGCCCGCGGGATGAAAAATGCGGACCGATTCCCCCTGCTGGCCTCCTTGATTCGGCGTCCGCTGGAGGCAGGTCCCCTGCGGCCGGAGCTGGTCGCCCGCCCCCTGCAGCCCGATTTCTTCAGTGCGAATCTTGTCGTGAGAGCCGGGAAATTGCGCCATCAAGCGCCTTCGGGCCTGTCCTTTGTTGAGCCTGGCGACGATCTTTCCAGCCAATTGGGCCAGTCCCTGGTGTCCGCCTGGCGGGCGGGGGCTGCGGTAGCTTGGGAACACACTCCCTGGGCCGACAATTTTTCGCGATTGCCGCTGCCTTCCTACTGCTTTGACCGCACCCGGTTCGGTCGGGAGCCGGTGCCGGCGCCGTTTCGGGCCGGTGCTTCGGACGGAGCCAAGGGCACGCCATGGGAGGAGGGATTCGGAGGGATTGAGAGGCTCCAGGACGACCTCAGTGAACTTCTCGTGGGAATTCTGCGGGTCGAACGCGGCGAGGTTGACGAGAAGATGGACCTGCGGGAACACGGGATGGAATCGGTCGCCCTGACCGACTTCGCCGAGAGCATCGGGCGACGCTACGGCATGGAGCTTGATCCGGTGCTCCTCTATGAGCATCCGAATTTGCGTTCGCTTGCCCGGTACCTGTTCGCCGCCTTTCCGGCCAAGTTTGGAGAGGGCGCCCCCCCGAATGCGCCGCTTGCCCCGGCCGGGGAGCCTTCCGCCCGGCCGGCGGGCGCGGCGAGACAAGTGATGCCTGAATCGGTCCCGTTGGATCGGCCGGCACCGAGGCCGGCCCATGCGAATGAGGAGGCTCCGCGCGAATTCCTGTCCGGTGCGATCGCGATCATCGGCATGGCCTGCCGGTTTCCGAAGGCGGCCAACCCCGCGCAATTTTGGGAGAATCTTGCGGCGGGCGCGAATCTTGTCACGGAGGTGCCTTCGGACCGTTGGCGCTGGCAGGATTATTTCGGCGACCCGCACAACGGCGAAAACAAGACGCTGTCCCGGTGGGGCGGTTTCGTGGCCGACGCCGGCAGCTTCGATGCGGCGTTCTTCAAGATTTCCCCCAAGGAAGCCGAGCTTATGGATCCGCAGCAGCGCTGGATGTTGGAGCTCGTGTGGGAGGCCCTTGAGGACGCGGGCTATCCTCCCTCCGAACTCAGGGGATCGCCGACGGGGGTGTTCGTCGGGGTTTGCAACAACGACTACCAGGTTCTGGTCGAGAAGCGGCACTCGCGGTCCGAGGCGCACACCGCCACGGGAGGCCACTTCTCGATCATACCAAACCGGGTTTCTTACTTTTTCGATTGGCGGGGCCCCAGCATGGCCGTGGACACAGCATGCTCTAGCTCCCTCGTCGCGCTGGACGCGGCGGTGAGGGCCCTGCAGCGCGGAGACTGCGCGCTGGCCGTGGCTGGGGGGGTTAACCTTTGCTGCGTGCCGGGTCCCTACCTTTCGTTCGACCACGCGGGCATGCTGTCGAAGGACGGCCGGTGCAAGGCATTCGACAGGAGCGCGAACGGTTATGTCCGCGGAGAAGGCGCCGGGATCGTCCTGCTGAAGCCGCTGGCGCAGGCCGTCGCTGACGGAGATCAGATTCACGCGGTAGTGCGGGCCACTGCGGTCAACCATGGCGGGGGCGCCACCTCGCTGACGGCGCCCAATCCCAACGCCCAAGCGGACCTCCTGATCCAGGCCTACAGGGCCGCCGGAATCTCGCCGGCCACGGTGGGCTATATTGAGGCGCACGGCACCGGGACGAAGCTCGGCGACCCGATCGAGGTGGCGGGCCTAAAAAAAGCCTTTTCGGAGTTGGCCCGGGTTTTCGGGGACCCTCCCGTGGTTTCGCCCTATTGCGCCCTCGGCTCTGTTAAGGCGAACATCGGGCACCTGGAATCCGCCGCCGGCATAGCGGGCGTGGTCAAGACGGTCCTGGCGCTGCGCCACAAGGTGATCCCGGGACTGGTCCACTTTGAGTCCCTCAACCCGCAGATTGATCTGGACGGCAGCGCATTTTTCATCGCGAAGGAATCCGCGCCCTGGCGTCCCACCAGGGATCCCAGCGGCAACGCGCTTCCTCTTCGCGCGGGGGTCAGCTCCTTCGGATTTGGGGGGGCCAACGGCCACGTCGTTCTCGAGGAGTTTCCGGAGCGCGCCAGCCCGGGCGCCGCGGACGAGCCGCCGATCCCCGAGCTGTTTCCGTTCTCGGCGCGAACAGCCCAACAATTGAAGGAAAGCGTCTTCGCCATGGCTTTCTGGCTGGAAACGGCCGGAGCGGGCGCCCGCGTCGCCGATGTGGCTCATACGCTCCAGGTTGGCCGCGAGGCGCTCGAGTGGCGGCTCGTCGTGATCGCCTCGGGGCGCAGGGACCTGCAGGAAAGGCTGGGGCAGTTCCTTGCCGGTGAAGAACACCCGAGGTCCCTGTTTCGCGGACAAGGTGCGGGCAGTTCCGGAGTGGGCCGGCTTGACGAGGCCCAAGAGGACCGGGAATTCTGCCTCGCACTCGCCCGGAAGGGTCGCCTTGAGCAGCTGGCGAGGTTCTGGGCGGCCGGATCGCGCTTTGCATGGCGCGATTTGTTTCCGGCTCGAGGCCGTCGAAGGATTTCGCTGCCGACATATCCTTTTTCCAAGGAACGGTTCTGGGTCGCCGAATCCCGGGATGCCATGCCTGAGAATGCCTCGGCGCCCTCGAGCGGATTCCTCCTCGAGAAAACGTGGCGCGAATGGCCATTGCCCCCGGAGCGCGAGGCTGCCGCAGACTGTTACCTTGCCATCGTCGATGGAGGCGAGGCGGAGCGGGTTTGGGAGGAACTCAGGAGGGAGCCAGGTAAATCCTGGGTGGTCGTCCGCCGCGGTGCGGTCAGCCTCGAAAAGCGCCCGGGCGAATGGGAACTGCCCTTGGGGGATGGGGAGGGCGGCATTAGGGCCGGCAAGGTCATTTCCGGGCTATTTCCGCATATACGCGGCATTTTTCACCTGGCGTCGGGCCCCGCCGTGGAGGCTGCGGGGGCCGTCGAACTTGGAGCGATCTCCCTTTATCAGTGCCTGCTCGATGCGGCGGGCGAATCTGCCTTTTCAATCGTGCTGGCTACTCAGGGGATCCAACCGTGGCGAAATCCGAGCCCTGGCATGCGAGGGGCGGCACTCACGGGCCTCGTGCGCATGCTCGGCGCCGAATACCGTGGATTGCGGGCGCGCGCCGTCGACCTGGAAAGGGGCGACAATCCGCCAGAGGCGGCGCGCAAGCTGTGGTCCGAGATGGGCGTTCGCGACTCCGTCGGCGAAGTCTGCTATCGGCAGGGCGTGCGTTTCGGCCCCGCGTTGGCGCCGTTTCCCGAAGCAAAGTCCGATGGGCCGTTTCAATTTGATCCTTCAAGAGTCTACGTTATCTCGGGAGGGACCGGCGGCATTGGATTGGGATTGGCGGAGTACGCCAGCAGCCGGGGTGCGCGGAAACTGGTACTTATGAGCCGGCAGTCGCTGCCGGACCGCGACGAATGGAGCGCGATATTGAGCGGGAACGGCGAATCAACCGCCCTGGCCGAGAAGATCCGCCGGCTTTGCGCCCTGGAGGACAAGGGCGTATCGGTCGCTCTGACCTCCATTCCGCTCACCGCGAGGCAGGAGTTATCGGCGTTCTTCAACCGGGTGCGCCTCGAATACGGCGAGATCGGAGGCGTCGTCCACTGCGCCGGCCAAATGGCTCTGGAGCCGTTGCGCTTCCTGAAGAAGCCCGTGTCCGACTTCGCGAGGATGACATCACCGAAAATCGAGGGAATAGAGAGCCTGGCCCGGCTCTTCGACGAGTGCGACCTTCAGTTCTTTGTCCTGTTTTCATCCGTGGCTGCGCTCGCGCCCGCATTGGGGGCGGGCTTCAGCGACTACGCGATGGCCAACGGATTCCTGGACTTTTTTGCCGGCTGGCAGCGTTCGCGGGGCAGAGCCTATTTTCGGTCGGTGAACTGGCCCCTGTGGGAGCGGACCGGCATGGGCCAGATCTCCCGGCCCAAGCACGAGGCCTCCGGCGTGGATTCCCTGAGCCTTGGTGAGGGACTGAGCCTCTTTGGGCGGATCCTTTCATTGTCGTCGCCAGGGGAAGTATTTCCGGGCGTGAACCGCCGCGCTGAGCTTCCCTCCGACGCGCTTCTCGGCCTTCCGCTTCCCGGACGCCCAACGCCCCGTCCCGAGAATTCCGCGCCCGCCGCTCAGGTCGAGCGCGGCCTTCACGCGCGTGTGACCGCGGCGTTCGCTAAGACGCTCCGGGTGGACCCGCATCGCATTGATCCCGCCGCTCACTTTGAGGACCTCGGTATCGACTCGATCCTGCTTTCGGAGCTGACCCGCGAATTGGACAAGGTTTTGGGCGTACCGCTCGATCCGTCGCTGCTGCTCGAATACAAGACGATTGAGCTGCTGGTGGCGTGTCTGGAGTCGCGGCTGCCTCAGGTCTCGGCGGCCGCGAACACGCCTCCACCGGCCCCCGCTGCCGCTCGGTCCGGGGAGCCCAAGGCCCGGGATCCGGTCCAACCGACGGTTCGGGCCGAACTTCGACCGGCAGCTGCCCACCAGGGCGGCAGCGCCCGGGCAGTGGCGCTGATCGGCCTCGGCTGCAGGTTTCCCGGCGCCGGCGACCCGCTCGCTTTATGGGAGAACCTGAGGGCCGCGAGAAGTTCAGTGGGCGAGGTGCCGGCCAGCCGCTGGTCGCAATGGGAATTCTACAGCGAGGAACCGACTCAGGGGAAGACGATCAGCAAGTGGGGCGGATTCGTGGATGGGATCGAGGATTTTGACGCCGACTTCTTTCACATTCCCGAGGCCGACGCGCCGGAAATGGATCCGCTCGTCAGGCTTTTTCTCGAGGCGACCGTGCAGGCCGTCCGGGACGCGGGCTACGATGAAGCTTCCATCGGGGGAACGCGGACGGGTGTTTTCGTCGGCAGCCGCATCAGCGGATACGGCGAACGAATTAGGGAGTACAAGAAGAATACAATAGCGGGAATCGGCCAGAATTTCATCGCCGCGCATGTCTCGAAGTTCTTCGACTTCAAGGGGCCGTGCTTCGTGCTGGACTCGGCCTGCTCCTCCTCGCTGACCAGCGCGCACCTAGCCTGCCAAAGCCTCCTGGGCGGCGAATGCGAGATTGCGGTGGCGGGAGGCGTCGACGTGCTGCTCGACGAGCGGATGTACCTGCTGCTGACCGAGGCCAAGGCGCTTTCGCCGGACGGTCGCTGCCACACATTCGACCTGAAGGCAAACGGGTACGTTCCGGGCGAGGGGGCGGGTGCCGTCGTGATGAAGACGCTGGATCGGGCTTTGGCCGACGGCGACTCAATCTACGGCGTCATTCTCGCATCGGCCATCAACAATGACGGCCGCACAATGGGCATCACGACCCCGAGCCTGGAGTCCCAGCGCGAATTGGTCGAGCGGACCCTTTCGCTCGCGGGAGTTGACCCGGACAGCATCGGCTACGTGGAAACCCACGGGACGGGAACAATGATCGGAGATCCGATCGAGTTGAAGGCCCTCTCCCGCGCTTTTCGGAAGCAGACGGCGGAACTGCAATTCTGCGCGTTGGGCAGCGTGAAGACCAATTTGGGCCACCTCCACAGCGCTGCGGGGATCGCCAGCCTCATCAAGGTTGCCCTTGGGCTGCGCCACCGCGAGATCGTCGCTTCCCTCAACTGCGACACGCCAAATCCGCGGTTTGATTTCGCCGCGTCTCCCTTTTTTCCAAACGTTCAGCTGCGTCCCTGGCCGCTGCGCGGGAACTGCCGGCGCGCGGGCATCAGCTCCTTTGGCTTCGGAGGTAGCAACGGCCACATGATAGTGGAGGAGTTCGACGCGGCCAAGTTTCCCGCCTATGTTCTTCGCCGCCGGGCGCTGCCGCCGGCGCGATTCTTGCGTAAGAGATTCTGGCTGGAGCCGGCGGCGCGTGGCGCTCCAGGACCCTCAGAGGGGCCTCGTGCGGAAGTTCCGGAGCCGTTTCTTGTCCTGCAGGAGGAGTCCTCGGATCAATCGACGTGAAAATCTCCGAAAAGAGCGTGGCTGTGCATTTGCGTCCGGACGACCCGGTCATGCGCGATCATACCGTTCTCGGAGTGCGGATCATGCCAGGAGTCACGTTCCTCGACATGTTTTATCGGCTGGCCCTGAGGTGCGGCTTTCCCGAGGGCGGCTTCGAGCTGCGAAGGATACTTTTCATCGAACCGGTCGCGCTGCCGGAGGGTGGCCGCGGTAAGCTCCTTCTGGAGTTGCGCGCGGCGGGGGACCATTGGAATCTGACCGCGCGCAGCCGCCAGTCGGCAGACGAGACCACCGCGGCGCCATGGCATGAGAACGCACAGGCGCAGCTCCATCTCACCACCGGTGCGGGCGAGTTCGGATTCGGACTCGAGGTGCCCGGCAATGTCGGTGGCGAGAGGAGGGATGTCGCCGACATTTACTCTCGGATGCGGTACGTGGGGATCGTTCACAAGGACTTCATGAAATGTCTCGGGGCCGCGTGGATTTTGCCCGAGGCGATCCGGGCAAACCTGCAGCTCGGACCCCTGGCGGCGCGCCACGCGGCCCATTTCTATCTCCAGCCGGCGCTTCTGGACACCGCCACGGGGCTCTCGTCGTTTGCCGACTACGCCTCGCCGCGCTTCGCCGACAAGCCATGCGTTCCAATCTACATCGACAGATTTCGCGCAGTCGGGCGCCTTGGAACGGAGTGTCAGCTGCTCCTGCCCCTGGCCGCGGTGCCAAAGAAGGCCGCGTCTGACTTCAGCCGCGACGAGCGGATCGACTTCTTCGCCTCCGACGGAAAAATGATCGCGCGCATCGATGGCCTAGGTTTCAAGCGCATCCGCGACTCCGAGGCCCTTGAGCGCATCGTGCGGCCGGGAACGGCGGAACGCCGCCCGGAGGCGACCCTCATTGCGGGCGCGGGAATGCTGCCCTCGGAGACCGCCGCGCCGGTCTCAATAAGCCAGGGCGCCGTCGTCGGCGACCTTTACCAGCGCATCCAGGAGGTTCTCCTCGGCCGGGTCGCGGCCCAGCTCAAGGTCCCGGCCGGGACGGTGAAAGTCACCGACGGGTACTACGAACTGGGCCTGGAATCCTCCCATTTGCTTGAGCTGGTCAGGCAGCTTGAGACGCTTTGCGGCAGGGAGCTTTATCCGACCCTCTTGTTCGAGTTCCCGAGCATCGCGGAACTCGTGCCCTACCTCGCCCGGGAGTTTCCCGGGGCCCCTGCCTGGGCCGCGCCCGGGCCCTTTCAACGGGCCGATGCGCCCGTCGCCAAGCCTGTGGGCGGCCCTGCGCCTTCCGCCGCCCGTGAGGCCGAACCGCCCGGGAGCCGGACCGGCTGCGGCCCCATCGCGGTGATCGGCCTCAGCGGCCGCTATCCCAAGGCGGCCAATCTGGAGGAATTCTGGGACAACTTGAAGGCCGGCCGGGACTGCATCGAGGAAATTCCGGCGGAGCGCTGGAACCATCGGGATTGGCCGAACTGCTATGCGAAGTGGGGCGGCTTCATTGAGGATTACGACAAGTTTGACCCCCTGTTTTTCAACCTCTCGCCGCGCGAGGCAGAGCTGATGGATCCCCAAGAGCGATTGTTCCTGGAGACGGCTTGGGCGACGCTCGAGGATGCGGGCTATTCGCGGGAGCGCCTTCGCCGTAGCCTTGAGTCTTCCGGCCCGGGGAAGGTCGGAGTTTTCGTGGGCGTCATGTGGACGGGGTATCAGTCGCATGCGGCCCAAGAGCAACTTCAGGGCAATCCTGTCTCGCCGCCTACGGGATATTGGTCGATCGCCAACCGCGTCTCGTACTATTTCAACTTCCGGGGACCCAGCATGGCCGTGGACACGGCGTGCTCCTCCTCGCTTACGGCCCTGCACCTCGCCTGCCGGAGCCTTGCGGCTGGGGAATGCCAGGCGGCCATAGCCGGCGGTGTCAACCTGACGATTCATCCGAGCAAATACATCATGCTGTGCGACATGAAAATCGCCTCCAGCGACGGAAAGTGCCGCAGCTTTGGCGAGGGTGGGGACGGATATGTTCCGGGAGAAGGCGTCGGGGCGGTCCTTCTCAAGCCCTTGCGTCAGGCGATTGCCGACGGCGACCAAGTCCACGGCATCATCCGCGGTTCGGCCATAAACCACGGCGGCCGCAGCAGCGGCTACACGGTGCCCAGCCTGAATGGGCAGGCTGAGGTGATCTCCGAGGCCATCAGGGAGGGTGGCATTGATCCGGGGACGCTTTCCTTCATCGAGGCCCAGGGAACGGGAACGGCGCTTGGAGATCCCGTGGAGATAGCAGGACTGGCGAAGGCATTCCAAACGGCGAACGGCTTCAGGGAGCCCATTCCAGTGGGTTCGCTGAAATCGTCGATCGGGCACCTTGAGGCCGCGGGAGGCATAGCCGCGCTCACAAAGATTCTCCTGCAGATTAAGCACAGGCAGCTGGCGCCGTCGCTTCATGCCGAGAAGCTCAATCCCGGTATCGATTTTTCGATTTCGCCCTTCTTTGTCCAGCGCGAGCTAGCCGATTGGCCTCGGCGCGGGCTACCAAACAGCGGCGGCGCCTCTCCGCGTCGGGCGGGAATCAGCACCTTCGGACTTGGAGGATCGAATGCCCACGTCGTCGTCGAGGAATGGATGGGTTCGGCGGAGCCTCTGGGGCCGCGGGGCCGGCGGCCCGAACTGGTGCTGGCTTCGGCCAAGAGCCCGGAGAAGCTGCGCGAGGTGGCGGCAGAAATGGAACGCAGAGTCTCCCGACAGCTTCGCAGCGGGGCCGAGGGCCCCGAATGCATTACGCTACCCGATTTGGCGTTCACACTGAGGGCCGGAAGGGAGTCGATGGACTGCAGGCTGGCGATCGTCGCGGAGGACCTGCAGGCGCTGGCGAGCGAGCTCCGGCTATTCCTTGCCGGCGAATCCTCCGAGCGGATCTGGTCGGGAACCACGAGGAAGGCCCGCGCGGCGCTGATAGATGCCGGCGCCGGCGCCGAGGACCGCCGGTATCTGGCGGACCTGATCGCCGGAGGAAAGCTCGCGAAACTGGCCTCGCTCTGGGTGGGCGGGGCCGCAATCGACTGGGAGTCGATGCCCCGAGACGGCGCAAGGATCGTGTCGCTTCCGACCTATCCCTTCGTTCGGGAGCGCTACTGGCTTCCGAACAAGCGGGGCGCTGCTCCGGCCGCCGCCTATAGGGCGGACGACAAGCCGGTGCATCCCCTGATCGACAGCCGGGCCGAAGCGGGCGAGGAGACAATTTATCGCAAGAAATTCACGCTCAGCGATCCCCTGTGGAGCGACCACCATGTGGCGTCGGATCCAGTACTGCCCGCGGCCGCCATATTGGAGATGGCGCGGGCGGCGGGCTCGGACGCGTCGGCATTCGGGCCGGTCCGCGCCCTTAGGCACGTGGTCGTCACCAGCCCGCTCCGTGGGTCGGGAGCAGGGCTGGACCTGGAGCTGGTCGTGAGGCGACAGAACCAGGTGCTTCAGTTTGAGGTGCGCGACCGGTCAGCTCCCGCGAGCCCGCCAAGCGCCCACGGGAAATTTGTGCTCGAGGTGGCCGGAGCGGCCCCGGCTGTTGACCTGGGAAGCGTTGACCTGAAGGCCGTTCAGAGGAGGTGCCCCCTTCGGGAGCCCAAGGCCGAACTGTATGCTGAGTTCAAACGCTCGGGCCTTACGTACGGTCCGGCCTATCAGGTCGTAGAGGAGCTTTGGGGCGATTCGACCGAGGCCTTGTCCCGCCTGCTCTTGCCGGCTGCGGCCGGCCTCGGATGGGAGCGCGAAAGCCTTGCGCCCCCCCTCCTGGATGGGGCTCTGCAAACCGTTTCCGGAATCGGCGAGACGGTGGAGAGGAACACTCGACCCCTCTACCTGCCATTCTCGATCGATGAGCTGGAGGTCGCGGGCTTCCTTCCATCGGAGGTTTTCGCCCATGCGGCATTGGTCGCCGAGGGAAAGGGATCGCGGACGTTTGAGGTCAGAATTGCCGATTCGGCCGGACGGGTCCTCGTGCGAATGAAGCGGGCGGTGCTGCGGCGCAGCCCGACGGCACAGCTGTTCCGGCCGGTTTGGCGCCCGTTCAAGGCCCAGCCCCATTGGGGCCAGCCGGGTTTGGGCGGCCCTCTCGTTGTGCTGGTCGCAAGCGAGGATCGGCTGGGTCCGGTCGTGGACAGGTGGCGGGCAGCGGGGCGCATGCAGGCGGTGATCGGCGTCGGGAGGTCGCGCGAATTCCGCCGCCTGCGGGACGATTATTACGAGTTGAATCCGCTCGAATCCGCGCACTATGCACAGCTTTGGGAAGATCTGAAAAAGGACGCGCGGCTTCCGGCGTCCGTTCTAAACCTTTGGACCTGGGACGAGGAGCCCGTAGACAGTTCCCCCTCGGGACTGGACCAGTTCATTGGCTTGGGCGCGGGCGCGGCATTTCTTGGCCTGCAGGCGCTTATGCGAACGTCCCCTGGCCACGAGGCTAGGTGGGTGCACGTGTGCCGGGAGGGGCTTACCACCACGGCGGCGCTCAATAGGATGCTGGTCGGCTTCGCCCGGACCCTCCGTCTGGAACAGCCCAAGCACCACTGCAAGCTGGTGCAATTCTCGCGGGACAAGGGCTGGGACGAGGGATTGATACTGGCGCTGGATGAGTTTGCGGAGCCCGCCGCGAACTGGTCGACCGAGGTACGGTGGTCCGAGGAGCGCAGGGTGCGGGGTTCGGCTGGCGTGGATGAAGGGCACGGACGCCACCCAACCCTCAAGAGGCATGGCACCTACCTCATCACTGGGGGGGCGGGCGGACTGGGACTGATCTTCGCGCGCGCATTGGCCCAAAGGTGCGAGGTCAGGATCGTCCTGATAGGCCGGTCCGAACTCGATGCCCGCAAAGCCGACCGTGTTGCGGAGATTCGGAAGCTGGGTTCCGAGATCCGTTATGAAAGGGCCGATCTTTTGGATCGCGATCAGATCGGGGAGCTGATCGGGCGCATTCGTGTCGAATGGGGCCCGATCTCAGGGGTGATCCACTGCGCGGGCGTCGTGGAGGACGCCCTTATCCTGCGCAAGGGCAAGGACGCCTGGGACCGGGTCTTGGCGCCGAAGGTCCACGGTACGCTCCATTTGGACTCGGTGACCGCCGACGACGCCCTGGATTGGTTCGTCATGTTTTCCTCAGTCAGTTCCGAATTTGGCAACGTGGGACAGGCTGACTATGCGGCGGCCAACTCATTCATGGACGCCTACGCAGAAACGCGGGAGGGCCTTCGAGAACAGGGACGCCGCGCCGGCATGACACTCTCAATCGGTTGGCCATGGTGGCAGGAGGGTGGGATGACGATGTCGCCCGCGATGCAGGAGGGCTTCGCCCGGAAGACCGGACTCTCCCCCCTTTCGACGGGTGCGGGAATGGAGGCGTTTTTCCAAGCGCTCCAATCCGGACATAGCCACGTGGTCGTCGGGGTGGGTGACCTCGTGAAAATCAGGGCATGTCTGGGGGTGTTCGAAGGACCAAAGGTCCCGTCTGCGGTGGTCAAGGGCGCCCCGCCAATGCACTCGGCGGGCAATGGCGCACCGGCGAAATCGCCGCCGCCGGCGCATTCAAACGGCGCCGTCAGTGCGGAGAGTTCGGGGGGCAGGACGGCCGGAAATGGTTCGCACGTCGGCGGCGCGGGATCGAGCGGATCCGGGGCGGACCGCGGGGATTTCGCTTTGGCGGTGTCGGGGATAGAGGCGAAGCTGGTTGAGATTGTCTCCGGCGTACTGAAAGTAAGGGAATCGGACCTGGATCTGGAGACCGATTTGGGGGACTACGGCATAGACTCCGTGAGTCTCATGGAGCTGGTCGCTGAAATCGAGAGGACCTACCGGCTCGTACTCGTGCCTTCAGTTCTGACTCAGTATCCGAGCATTGCCCGGCTGGCCCGGCACCTTGCTCCCTTGATCGCGGCCACTCCCGAGGTCGGCGGCGGGGCGAAGGGGGGACCGAGTCCCGTTGTACAGGGTCACACACCGCGGATTTCGCCCCCCAGGCCCTGCGTTGCCCCTTCCTCGTTCTCCGACAAGGCGCGCGGCGCCGCGGCGCCGATCGCGGTCGTCGGCGCAGCCGGCCGCTTTGCGGATTCAGCAAACCTCGAGGAATTCTGGAAGCATCTGTGTCAGGGCGACCACCTCGTTCGCGAAGTCCCGAAGGAGCGCTGGTCCAACGAGGACTATTATTCTGAGGACTCTAAGGCCGCCAACAAGACGTGCTCAAAATGGGGAAGCTTTCTCGAGGACATCGACGCGTTCGATGCGGAGTTCTTCGGAATTAAGGACGAGGATGCGATTGGCATGGATCCGCAGCAGCGCATCCTCCTGGAGCTGACTCAGGAGCTTTTCGAGCGGGCGGGCTACTCAGGGTCCGACGTGAAGGGTCGACCGGTTGCGGTTTTCCTCGGCGCCGGCCCGAGCGACTACATTCCCAACAGGCTCCCACTCTGGCCCGCGATACCTCAGCGCCAGATCATTGTGAACCAGCTCCCTAACATGGTGGCCGCGCGCATTTCCGATTTCTTTCATCTTCGAGGGCCTGCCATGAGCGTCGACACCGCGTGCTCGGCGTCGCTGGTGGCGCTGCATCAGGCCTGCCAGAGTTTGCGCATGGGCGAATGCGAAATGGCCATAGCCGGCGGAATCCAGCTCCTGATTGATCCCAGCTGGTTCGTCGGCTTCAGCCAGGCCGGCGTCCTTTCGAGCAGAGGGAAGTGCGCCGTATTCGACCGAAACGCTGACGGGATAGTCCTGGGGGAGGGCGCAGGAATCGTGCTGTTGAAGCGCATGGATCAGGCAATGGCCGACGGCGACCGCATCTTGGCAACGATAGTGGGCTCCGCGGTCAACAATGACGGGCACACGATGGGGCTCACGACGCCCAGTCTAGAGGCGCAGCAGGACGTCATTGCCGCTGCCTATGCCCATGCGGGTATCGACCCTTCGAGCGTGGGTTATCTGGAGGCGCACGGTACGGGAACGACTCTCGGCGACCCGATAGAGATCAAGGCGGCGAGCCAGCTGTTCCGTGAGTTCACTTCGGCGAACGAGTTCTGCGCCGTGGGCTCCGTGAAGTCCAATCTCGGGCATCTGCTGCGCGCCGCCGGCATTGCTGGCTTCTTGAAGATCATATGCGCCCTCGAGCGACGGATGATCCCTCCGACGCTCCATTGCGAGGAACCGCATCCGCGCTTCCGGTTCGCCGATTCGCCATTCTACCCCGCAACCCGGCTGCAGGATTGGAAGCCGCTCGAGGGAGTGCGCCGAGCCGGAATATCGGCGTTTGGGTTCGGGGGCACGAACTGCCATCTTTTGGTCGAGGGATTCGATGCGGCCGAGCGGGGCCACGTGGTGCGTCGCACCCCGCTTGTGCCGACCGTGTTTCGCCGCAAGCGCTTCTGGACGGGCAGGCCGACGGTCGCCGTGGGCGACAGCGGCTCGGAGGCGGGGCTGCGGGAGTTGCTGCGCGGGTTGCGCGCCGGGGAAATCACGGTGGGTCAGGCAAGAACCCAGATACGCCTCTGATGCGCACTTCCGACAACAATGCGGAGATTGAAGCGATCCTCTCGGAGGTGGCGGCCCGTCGCCTGACCGAGGGCGAGGCCTACACGCGCATCAAGGCGCTGTCGCTGCCCCGCGGGGCTCAGGTTTCAGGCGCCATTCCGTATTCCGCCTTCTTCGAATTCGAGGATCCCCTTCTGAAGGACCACCAGCTGTTCGGTCGACGAATACTGATGGGCGTCGCCCATTGCAGCCTGGCCTTGGAGGCTGCCCGCGGCGTGCGCCCGGGGCCGCCGGCTTGGCGCATGGAAAAAATCTCGTTTCAGGACGCCGTCCAGGCGGCACCTGGGCAGACGGTTGAAGTCTCGGTGCAGCTGGCGGAGCGCGGCGAGGCTTGGGAATTTACTACCGCTCATCGAAGCGCCGCCCACGGCGCGTGGCGGACCGCTGCCGGCGGTCGCTTGGTTGCGTCGGTTGCCGCCGAGCCGGAAACCGCGAAGCTCGAACTCCTCCTCGGGGCGGCGTCCCGCGTCGAGGACGGTTCCGCATTTTATGCGCGGCAGCCCGCCTACGGACCATCGCTGCAGACCTTGCTTAAGGTATTCTACGGCGAGGAGGCGTTGATCGGGGAGTTCGAACTGCCATCGGGTGCGGCCGCGCAGACAAGGCCCTTCGCGGTTCCGCCGGCTTTCTTCGACAGCGCCTATGTTGCGTCCCTGAGTGCCGCGGGCCCGAAGGCCCTGGCAGGCGATATTTGGGTGCCTCTCTTTGTGCAGGAAATAGAGATACATGTCCCCACTCCTGCGCGATGGTTCTGCCGGACATGGCTTCGCAAGCAGAATGAGGAGATATTCGTCACCGACCACGAGTTTTACGGAGCCACGGGCCTGCGGCTCGGATTCCTGCGAGGACTGACGGTGAAGCGCGTCCGTTCGCCGGCCGCGCTCGGGATAAGGGAGGGCGTTGAACAAGTGCCGGCGCCCCGTCCGCTTTCGGCGGCGGTCCAAGGCGCCCCTGTCTCCCCGCATCCGTCGGGATCGAACGGAGAATCCGGCGCCGGGCTGCAGGCCCAGATCGAAGGCTATCTATGCGCGCGCATTGGCGCGATAGTGGGCCACGCTCCGGAGGAAGTCTCGGTCGAGCGGCCCTTCCTCGATCTTGGCGCCAATTCCGGGTCGCTGATCGCCATAGTGAACAAGATGGAGAAGGAGATGGTAATTGAGCTCTATCCCACATTGTTCTTCGAATACCAGACGATCCGGGAATTGGCGGGATATCTGGCGACGGAACATCGCGCGAAGCTCGCCGAGTATTTCGGGGAGCATTCGGCCCCTGCACCCTCGGCGCGGAAGTCGGTGGAGGTTCCTGCGGCGGGCACAGAGATGAGAGCGCGGCAGGGCGACCGGGCCGGAAACGGAGACATCGCTGTCATCGGAATGTCGGGCCGATTCGCGCGCTCCAAGAACCTTGCCGAATTCTGGAGTCACCTGAGCGCCGCCGCCGACCTTGTGGGCGAAATTCCCTCAGACCATTGGGATTATCGGCCCTGGTTCGACTCGCGACCGGGCCAGGTGCAAAAGACCTACTGCCGATGGGGCAGCTTCCTGGATGACATAGACAAGTTCGATCCGCTTTTCTTCCACATGTCGCCGCGGGAAGCCGACTCCACGGACCCTCAAATGCGGCAGCTGCTCGAGGTCCTCTATGAGACCGTTGAGGACGCGGGCTACGCTTCCAAGATCTGGGGCACCAAGACCGGAATGTACGTCGGCGTCTGCTTCAAGGAATACTGGGACGAGATCGTGCGGCAGCGGATTCCCGTCACCGCAATGGAGGCGTTCAGCAGCGGAATGTCCTTCCTGGCTAACCGGCCTTCCTATTTCTTCGATCTGCGCGGGCCCAGCGTCCCTGTGGACGATGCCTGCTCCTCGTCCCTTGTAGCCCTGCACCTAGCCTGCAAGGCCCTCCAGCGCGGGGAATGCGAAATGGCCTTCGCGTCGGGGATCAATGTGCTGCTAAGCCCGCTCCACTATGTCTACTTTTCGGCGCTTGGAGCGCTTTCGCCGACGGGCCGGTGCCATTCATTCGGGAAGGCGGCGGACGGATACGTTCCCGGTGAGGGTATCGTTTCGGTGCTTCTGAAGCCGCTGGACAGCGCAATTCGGGATGGAGACAATATCCATGCGGTGGTCAAGGGGTCGGCCATCAACCACGGCGGCCGCGCCAACAATCCGACGTCCCCGCGCACGCAGCTGCAGACCGAGGTCCTGATTAGCGCCTGGAACGACGCCAGGATATCGCCTGAGACGCTCGGCTACGTGGAAGCGCATGGAACGGGCACGCTACTCGGGGATCCCATAGAGGTCGACGCCCTGAAAAGGGCCTTCAAGCCGTTCACGGCCAAGTCGGCTATCTGTGCCCTTGGCTCGGTGAAGGCGAATATCGGCCACACTGAGGGAGCGGCGGGCTTGGCTGGAGTCATCAAGGCCATTCTCTCGATGAAGCATGCGTCGATTCTGGCGATGCCGGGATTTAGCGAGCCGAACCCTTACCTTCAGCTCGACGGGTCGCCCCTATATATCAATTCGGAGAACCAGCCATGGCCGGCGCCAGCCGGCCATCCACGGCGAGCCGGCATCAGCTCCTTCGGAATGGGCGGCGCCTACGCCCACGTGGTGGTCGAGGAATATGCCGATGCGCGCCCGTCCGCGCCGGGGAACGGGCCTTATCTGTTTGTGCTCTCCGCACACACGGAATCCCGTCTGAAATCCTGCGTCGATCGGTTCCGCCGGCACCTGGATGGGGACGGCATCGCATGTTCGGCCAGCGATCTCTGCTATTCGCTTCAGGTCGGCCGGCAGCCCATGGACCACCGTCTCGCCGTCGTCTTCTATGGGCTGGGGGAACTGCGCGAATCGCTCGAAGGCTACGTCGAGGGCCGCGTTGCTCGGAGCGGCACCTTCGTAGGCCACCGCAAGCCGAAGGGCGACCATCCTACACAGGCGACGCTCAAGGCGTGGTGGTCGGACCGGAATCTGTCCCAGCTGGCGGCCGCATGGGCTAGCGGTGCCGACGCCCCATGGTGGGAATTCCCTCCTCACGGGCCGGTCAAGCGCGTCACGCTCCCGTTCTACTCTTTCGAAAAAAGGAGCCATTGGCTGCCGGCGACGGGGCGCGAAGGGCCCGAATGGGGCTCCCCCGATCGGATCCACGCGCTGATCGACCGCGTCATGCCCTCTTTCCGGGGGCCGGAATTCCTGAAGGCATTCCGCGGCGACGAGCGCTTCCTCCTCGACCACTGCATCTCCGGCCAGCCGCTTCTTCCCGGAGTGATTCACCTGGAGATGGCGCTGGCAGCGGCGGCAGAGCTCGGCCGGGGCACGGTCCTGGGCCTCAGTGACGTCACCTGGAAAAGGCAGTTTGCGGTGGACGCGGGCGGCCGAGAATGCCGGATCCGATTCTCCGAAGCCGATGGGATCAGCTGGAGCCTCGAATGTTCAGGAGATTCCTTCACCGAGGGCCGCGTTGAGTTTTCCACGGGCGCGGCGCTTCAAGCCCCGCCCCTGATCGATATCAAGGCAATCCGGACCCGCTGCGCCGAGATCGTCGAACGGAGCGATGTTTACAATCGATTCGCGCAAATGGGCATCGAGTACGGTGAGAGCCTCCGGCCAATCGCGAAAATCTGGACTGGAGCGAACGAGGCCCTCGCCCTGCTTGAGGAGACTTCTGGCGCCGACGCTTTCAGGTCGACTCTGCTGCTGGA
>Ga0302325_10012948_pt1 | contig 17845 bp, 14 predicted proteins | sample Palsa_T0_2_FD_201948 | JGI IMG/M metagenome (GOLD analysis project Ga0302325, IMG submission 201948) | Peat permafrost microbial communities from Stordalen Mire near Abisko, Sweden - Palsa_T0_2 | ecosystem: Environmental > Terrestrial > Soil > Palsa > Peat permafrost | place: Sweden: Abisko...
GAACATCCCGAGCTTTGGTGGCGATCCGGGCGCCGTCACCATCTTCGGGGAGTCCGCCGGAGGGTTCAGCGTGTCCATGCTCCTCGGCACGCCTGCCGCCAATGGGCTGTTCCGCCGCGCCATCGTGCAGAGCGGGGGCGCACACGTCCACAACCTCGACGAGGCGGAGCGATCGGGACAGCGTCTGGCTTCCGTCCTCGGCCTCGCGTCCTGTACCCGTGCAGCACTCGAGCACGTCCCGGCGACCGAGCTCGTGGCCGCCACCGAAGAGCTGGGCAAACGACATCCGGATCCGGGGGTGTTGCCGCTCCCTTTCCTTCCGGTCGTCGACGGCGTCCTGTTGCCGCAGCACCCGCTGGCCGCGGTGGCCAATGGCGCCGCGGCCGGAATCGACCTGTTGATCGGGACGAACCGCGACGAGCTGACCCTCTTCGGCCTCGGGAACCCTGCACTGATGGCGCTCGACGAGGACGGGGTCACCCGCTGGGTGGGCAACGCCGCTCCCGATATGCCCGGATCCGAGGTGATCGACGCCTACAGGTCGGCCCGGGAATCGCGCGCGGACTCCGTTGAGGCCAACGCCATCTGGGTCGCCGTCGGCACCGACATCGTCTTCCGCTGGCCGAGCCTCCAGCTGGCGGCCGCCCACGTCGCCCGGGGCTCGCGGGCGTTCGTCTACCTGTTCGACTGGGAATCGCCAGCGTTTGGCGGGATCCTGGGCTCGTGTCATGCGCTGGAGCTGCCGTTCGTGTTCGGTGCCGTCAACGATCCGGCCGTGCAGGTGTTCTCCGGGGCCGGCCCGGCTGTTGAGAAGCTCTCGAGCCAGATGCAGCGAGCGTGGCTCGCCTTCGCCGCCACGGGTGACCCCGGCCACGACGGGATCGGCGCCTGGCGCCGTTGGGAGCCGGCCGACCGCGCCACAATGATCTTCGGGGCCGACACCCGGCTGGAGACCGCGCCACAAGACGAAGAGCTGGCCGTCCTGGAGCGCTATCGCCCGCTTGTCTCGGGTGTCCCCGGCTGAGAAGGGCCACAGGCAGGTGTACCAGATTGCACCGTCGGCTGAAGCTCAGTTCCTTTCCAGGAGCACAGAGATCTCACCGGTCGGTCGCGTCCGGCGACGCCTCCATGCCGGTGTGCTCAGACGGATGGTGTGGTCGACTTGTGCAATTGCAACGGCAGGTGGCGGATACCCGTGTGACGATTGCTGCGCGTCCACTGCACGGGCGCGGCAAGCGTGAACGCGTCGACCGAGTGAAGGATCTCTTCGAGCGCCACGCGGATTTCGAGGCGTGCCAGGTGCGCGCCGAGGCAGAAGTGGGACCCGTGACCGAAGGCCAGGTGCGGATTGGGTTCACGCTGCAGCATGAACGAGTCCGGCTCGTCGAAGCGCCGCGGGTCCCGATTGGCCGAGCTCTCCCATACCACCACCTTCTGTCCGGGTCGGATGCGTTCGCCGCCGAGCTCGCATGCAGTGGTCGCCGTCCTGCGCTTGGAGGGCGATGGTGTCGTCCAGCGCAGGATCTCCTCTACGGCGGTCTCCATCGGGCACTGTCCGGATCGCAGGAGCCGGAGCTGCTCGGGCCACGCCAGGAAGGCGAGCATGGCGCCGGCAATGGCGTTGCGGGTCGTCTCGGCTCCCGCGGAGAACAACAGGGAGAAGAAAGCCATGAGCTCGTCATCGCTGAGTTGGGGCGGGTCGGCGTCGGGGAGCGTGGCGTGGATGACGGTGGAGAGCATGTCGGGACCTGGGAGCGCCCGCTTCTCGCCGATGAGCGCCGCGCCGTAGTCGTAGAGGAGACCCACGGCGGCCTGGCGGTCAGGGGTCATGGACAAGAAGTCGGATTCGTCGGGAATGTCGAAGATGTGCTCGACCGCGTCGAAGAGAAGGTGCCGGTCAGTCTCCGGCACACCGAGCAGCAGGCAGATGGCTTGCATCGGGAGCTCGGCCGCCACGTCGACCAGAAAGTCACACTCCTCGTCGGCCGAGTCGACGAGCCGGCGCATCCGGCCCCGCAGCTCCAGCTCCAGATCGCGCACGGCCGCCGGTGTCAGCCCTCGCGTGACCAGGCGGCGAATGCGGGCGTGCCGCGGGTCGTCCATCATGTTCAGAACGATCCCGGCCACGGGGAGGTCCTGCATCATCGTGCCCCCGTAGGGACGGTCGCCTCCGGTCTCCGATGAGTAGGTACCGGCGTCGCGGAGCACCTGGAGCACCTCGTCATAGGTGGCCACCGACCAGAAGCCCTCGCCGTCGGGAGTGTGCTCGGTGGGCTCGTGCCACCACACCGGTGCCTGGTCCCGGTGGAGCCGGAAGATGTCGTGCGGGAATCCATCGGCAAAAGTATCGAGATCCGTCAGGTCGACGTCGCCGAGGTCGCGCACCATGGGGCCATCCTCTTGACGAGGCCCGGCGGGGTCAAGAATGGTGACCAGGGGGCGTAGCCCAACAGGCAGAGGCAGGGCGCTTAAACCGTCCCCAGTGAGGGTTCGAATCCCTCCGCCCCCACAGAACACCTCCGCCCCCACAGAGCGTCCTGAATCCCCTCGGGCGGCTTGATCCCCCAGCCTGGCCACTGCCCCTCCGCTCCGGACGTATCACCTCGGACCCACGCCGAGATTGGGCCCGACGGGTAACCCGCCCAACGACAGTGGGACGGTGCTCACGGGCGTGCGATCGCCGGGTGTGCTTAAGAATCCTCCCCTGCAGGCCGATAGTGAATTTATGGGAATGGTGGACGCCTCTTACTCAGGAGTTCGCGCCCCCCGTGAAAATGCTCGGGCCGTCCTCGAGGCGTCTGCCGAGGGAAAATGGGTCCTCATTCACGGTTCAGACGAAGTGGGAATCTTCGATTCATTTGAGGATGCAGCAGCTGCCGCGGTCGAAGCGTTCGGCGTGGGTTCTTATTTGATTCGGACTGGAACCTCAACGGTCACGCTTCCGGCGTCTGTAGCGTTCCCGCAGGCCTAAGCGGACATCCGGATCCGCGGCCGGTGGTCACCGCCCCCGGCCGAGCACCCCACCTGCCAGTCAGTCGGTCCAGGTAGTCACGGCGGACGCGGACCCTGAGCCAGCGGTCCACCTTCGGGGGTGAACCCCAGCCGGCCACGAAGCAGCTGGGCAGATGGGGTCGCGCCGAACGGGTGGCTGCAGACCGTCCGATGGCATCGCCCCGGCTCGGCCATCATTCCGGAGATTGATTCCTCTGTCGTGAAGTTGACCATCGGGTGAATCCCTTTTGGGGCAACGTGGCGGCGCCTGCCGACCGTTCCCCGGTGTGGTGCACGACAGTGTTGAAGTCGCAGTCCTGGGTCCGGTCGTCGTCGGCGGAGCGGCCGGACAGTTTCACCGGCCCGCTGCACGTGAGCTCGTGGTGTACCTCGCCTTCCACCGCGCCGGCGTCCGTCATGCGGAATGGTCGCTGGCGATCTGGCCCGAGCGCCCGGTGTCGTTGGCGACCGCGCATTCGACCTCCTCGGACGCCCGCCGGGCGCTGGGCCGGGACGCGGACGGCCGCCCGCATCTTCCCCGTGGCGTCACCCTCCGGTTAGGGGACTCGGTCACGACCGACGTCGAGCGGTTTGCATCGCTCGCAACGTCCGATGACCCGCAGCGGTTGCTCGGGGCCATGGGCCTGATCCGGGGCCAGGTCTTCGCCGGGTTGCGACGGACCGACTGGGCCGTCTTCGACGGCACCCAGCCGGATATCGAGGCCATGGTCGTGCGCACGGCCCTCCGAGGTGCCGACGTGCTCGTGCGGCTCGAGCGTGGCGACGAGGCCGAGTGGATCGTTCGGCAGGCACTGCGGGTGAGTCCTTATGACGAGCGCCTGTACCGGGCGCTGCTCGTGGCCACGGCCGCTCAGGGCAATCGGGTCCGGCTGCATGCAGCCATGGCCCAGCTGCAGACGCTGGCCGGAGAGGCGGCCCATCCACCAGCCCGGACGGTGGCAGACCCCTGGGCGGACTGCCTCCACCCTGCGACGACAGACCTCTACCGCGACCTGCTCCTCGGGTCGCCTGTCGAGGGAGGGCACCCCGCCAGGCTGTAGGGTTGCCACCCGCCATGGCGAGAAGCTCTTCTGGGAAATCAGTCGCACGCGCCGCCGCAACGGGCGGCGGCACCACCTACCGCGGGCAGATGCCGGTGAACTGGTATGCCGCGCTCGTCATCATCGTCATTGTCGGGGTGGCCTCCATCGCCCTCGCCAAGTACAACTACAACAAGGTGCCGGCGGTCGTCGAGCCCACCGTCGGGACGTCGTGGCACGCCGGCCTGGCCTTCGACATCTGCGGGACCATGGAGGCGGCCATCCCCGCCTCGCCCTCGAGTGCCTCGGGGCTCACGACCAGCGGCAGTGGCGTCCTTCTCGTCGAGCCGAAGAGTTCGAGCGAGGCCGGCAACAATGCGACCCTGGGAAAGTTCGCCGACGGGTATACCGGGTTGACGTTGACCAACACCAAGCTGAAGTACCCGTCGACCAAGGTGCCTGAATATTCCAACGGAGAGAAGTGTGCGGCAGGCACACCGGATGCCGGCAAGGTCGGCATTGTGCAGGCGCGTTCCTGGGTGATCTCGACCACGACCTCCAAGAATCATGAGGAAGAGGAAACCGGGGGTGCCACGACGACCAAACCTGCCGATCTCAAATTCGCCAATCGCCAACTGATCACGACCGGCTTCGTGCCTGAGGGGACGGCCATGCCCAAGCCGCCCGCCTCGACCATTCTCGCCCTGCAGCAGGTGCTGGCCGGCGGTGCGGCGCCGGTGGCAACGACCACGACCACGGCCGCCGGCGTCACCACGACCACGGCCGCCGGCGTCACGACCACCACGGCCGCCGGCGTCACGACCACGACGGCGCCGCCGGTCACGACCACGACGAAGCCTTCGGGCACGACGACGACCAAGTAATGAAGGCTGTTGTCCTCGTCGGGGGCGAGGGGACGAGGCTTCGTCCCCTGACCCTCTCGGCCCCCAAGCAGATGCTTCCCATCGTCGGCGTGCCCATGATTGAGCGGGTGCTCAGCCACCTCGCCTCACACGGCATCGATGAGGCCGTCCTCTCGCTCGGCTACCTGCCCGATGCCTTCATGGAGGCCTACCCGGATGGCCGGATCGCCGGCATGGGCGTGACGTACGCCGTCGAGTCCGAACCGCTCGACACGGCGGGCGCCGTCCGTTTCGCCGCCTCGTTCGCCGGTGTCGACGAGACGTTCGTCGTCGTCAACGGGGATGTGCTCACGGATCTCGATCTGACAGCACTGGTGGCCTTTCACCGCGAGCGCGGTGCCGAGGGCACCATCGCCCTCCACCCGGTGGCCGACCCCTCAGCCTTCGGCGTGGTTCCCACCGACGACGACGGCCGCGTGAGGGCCTTCGTCGAGAAGCCGCCACGAGACGATGCGCCGACCAACGAAATCAATGCCGGCACCTACGTGCTCGAGCCGTCCGTCCTCGGTCGGATACCCGAGGGCGGTCGGGTCTCCATAGAGCGCGAGACATTTCCGGCCATGGTGCGCGACGGCGGGCTCTTCGCACGCTCCGACGACAGCTACTGGCTCGACACGGGCACACCCGCCGCGTACCTCGAAGCAAATTTCGACTACCTGAACCAGAAACGCGGCCCGATCGTGAGCCCGGTCCTGGCCGACCGCGGCGACGGAGTCCTTTTTGCGGGTGACAGTGACGTGGCCGGTCAGGTGTCCGGTCCCTCCGTCCTCTTCGCCGATTGCGTGATCGAGTCGGGAGCCCGGGTCGAGCGAAGCATCCTCGGGCCCGGGACGATCGTCTCGTCCGGTGCGCGAGTCGTGGATTCGGTCGTTATGGGCGGGTGCCATGTCGCGGCTGACGCCAAGGTCGCCGGGTCCGTGATGGGCCCCCGGTCGATCGTGGGGCAGCGCGGCGATGTCCGAGCGGTTTCCGTTCTCGGCGCCGATGCAGTGGTCTCGTCGGGGACGCTCGTCGACGGCGAGCGGGTGTCGGGGTAGAAAGGCCGGGGAATGCGCACGCTGGTTACGGGAGGCGCCGGGTTCATCGGATCCAATTTGGTCGACCGCCTGCTCGTCGAAGGGCACGAGGTCGATGTCATTGACGACTTTTCAACGGGGTCGCTGCTGAACCTGGCCGAGGCCCGTGGCAGCGCGGGCCGTGCGCTCACCATCCATTCTCTGGACATCAGCGCGCCGGCCGTCATCGAGTTGATGGCGCGTCGTCGTCCGGAGCTGGTCTTCCATCTGGCCGCCCAGGCCGACGTGCGCGTCTCGGTGGACCGACCTGCGTTCGACGCCACGATCAACATCGTGGGTTCGCTCAACGTCCTGGAGGGGGCGCGCCAGGCCGAGGCCGAGCGGGTGGTCTTCGCCGCCAGCGGGGGCACGCTCTACGGCGAGCCGGCCGCCGAGGACCTTCCGGTGCGCGAATCGCACCCCCAACAGCCGCTGTCGCCCTATGGCGTGTCCAAGAAGGCCGTCATTGATTACCTGGTGGCCTATCGCGAGCTGCACTCCCTGGAGTTCTGCGCCCTGGCTCTGGGGAACGTCTACGGTCCGAGGCAGAACCCCCACGGCGAAGCGGGCGTGATCGCCATCTTCGCCGACCGCGTGCTGCGCGACGAGCAGGTGACGATCTACGGGGACGGCGAGCAGACTCGCGACTACGTCTTCGTCGACGACGTCGTCGACGCGTTCGTTCGTGCCTCCACCCGAGGCGGCGGCCTCGTCTGCAACATAGGGACCGGTCGCGAGACGTCGGTCAACGAGCTCGTCACCGCCATGGCATCCCAGTCGGGCAAAGAGGTCCAGTCCGTCCTGGCGCCACTGCGGCCGGGCGAGCTGCTCCGCTCCAGCCTCGATGTCGAGCGGGCGGCGATCCAGCTCGGATGGCGCTCCTGGACGCAGCTCGACGACGGCGTGCGCGCGGTGCTCGAGTTCGTGCGCGCCCGCACCGACTGACGTCAGCGGAAGAGGTCTTCGTCCGGAGGCCGGATCACCTCGGCGCGCACCGAGGCCGGGCGGAGCCACTCCGCCGGCACCCCCCGCACCACTGCGACCGGAACGCCACGGTCCTTGCCCATGACCAGCTCCGCCGCGGATGCCAACTCGTCGGCAACGCAGATCTCGGTGGCAACGAGCTCGCGGCCCCCCGCATCGGTGGTGCCCCTGAGGTCGACGACGGCGGCCACGCCGGCGCACCCGATGGCGACGTCGGTGACGCCGCGCCGCCAGGGCCGCCCGAAGGTGTCCGAGACGATCACGCCGAGTTCGATTCCGAGGGCGTTCCCCAACCCTGCCCGGATGCGGCGGGCCGAACGGTCCGAGTCCTCGGGCAGCAGCGCTGCGGTCCCGTCCGCCACGTTGGACAAGTCGATGCCGGCGTTGGCGCAGATGAAGCCGTGCCGCGTTTCGCTGATCATGAGGTCACCGCGCTGGCGCAGTATGCGGACGGACTCCTGCCGCACCAGTGCGAGCTTGGCCAGCGGATCGGCGTGATCGAGCTCGACGAGACGGCCCTCCGCCTTCGAGACGATCTTCTGCGTGACCACGACCACATCGCCCGCCACGAGCTCGGGCCCGTCGAGGTCTGCCGGGGCGACCGCAGCGGCGATGAGCGTGGCCAGGTCGGTTCCGGGAGTCACCTCGCCGAGGCCGGTGATGGGAAAGACCTGTACGCCCTCAGCCGGGGGCATCGACCACCGCGCGCGCCAGAGCCTCTGCCCGTTCCGGCGTGCTCATGACGGTGGGCGTGACCACGCACCGCACACCCTCGGCCTCGATGGCCGCCGCGTGGGAGGCGTCAGCGACATCCACGACGAGCGTGCCGACCCATGGCGCGTACAGCCGGGCCACGCCGACCACGGAGGGCTCGGTCCCCAGCTCGGCCATGAGCCGGTCGGCGGGACCCTTGAGCGCCGCGCCGGCCACGATTGGCGACACGCCCACGACCCGGTCGCGCCGCGCCACCAGGGCATCGCGCACACCGGGGACGGCCAGGACAGGGCCGATCGAGACGACAGGGTTCGAGGGGCACACCACGATGGTCTCGGCGCCGCCGAGAGCGTCCATGACGCCCGGCGCCGGGCGCGCCGCGCCGGCTCCGTCGAAGCGGACGCCGCGCACCGGCACGTCGTGGCGCAGCCGGACGAAGTAGTCCTGAAAGCTGACTTCGGTCCCCGGAGGGCCCAGTTCGCCCGCCTCGGCCAGCGCCACCCGCGTGCGCAGCGGGTCGTCGGTCACGGGCACCAGCCGTACCGCGATGCCGCGGCGGCGTGCCAACTCGGCAGTGACCGCGCTGAGCGGCTCGCCGGCGCGCAGCCGGCCCGTGCGGAACAGATGCGTGGCCAGGTCGCGATCGCCGAGGCGGAACCAGTCTTCGCCGCCCAGGCGCGCCAGCTCGTCCATGACGGTCCAGGTCTCGCCGGCCACGCCCCATCCGGTGTCACGGTTGTCCATGCCTGCCAGGGTGTACGTGACTGTGTCGAGATCCGGGCAGATGGAGAGCCCGTGCAGTTCCATGTCGTCGCCGACGTTGACGATTGCCGTGATGTCGCTGCCCGGGACGACGCGCACCAGCCCCGAGAGCATTCGAGCGGCCCCCACGCCGCCGCACAGGGCCACCAGCACGTCATGAGCATACGAGCGCCCGGACGCTGGCCGTTCCAGATCCCCCTGGTACCATCGCCGCCCGCCATGCCAGTACGCATTCCAGCGGATCAGCACGAGACCGTGGTGTCGGTCCTGCGGGAGGCCGCACGGGTGAACGGTGGCGTCGAGGCGTACGTCGAGCTGGACGAAGAGGGCGGCCGGCGCAGCCTGACCTTCGCCGAGTGGGACCGGGCGGCCGACGGCGTGGCCGGTCATCTCGCGCGCCTCGGGGTCGCCAAGGGCGACGTCGTCTGCCTGCTCCTGCCCTCGAGCATCGAGTACGCCGTCCTCTATGCCGCGCTGCTCCGGTTGGGGGCGATCACGTCGGGGATCAATCCGCGCATGGGGGCCGGCGAGGTTGCCTCCATCGTCGACCGTGCCGCCCCGGTGCTCCTGGTGCTCGACCCCGAGACGGGGTTGCGTCACGACGCCGGGACGGTGGAGGTGGTCACACGCGCCGAGGCCCGGAGCTGGTGGGGCGAGGAGGGGCCGGCCAGCTGGCCGCAGCTGGCCTCCTCCGACCCGGTGGCCGTGGTCTGGACCAGCGGGACGACGGGCCGGCCCAAGGGCGCCCTCTTCGACCACGCCAACCTGGCCGCGGTGGCGCGCGGGACCGACGTGCTGAGCCACCCCGGGGACCGGAGGCTCTCACCACTGCCCTTTGCCCACGTGGGCTACATGACACGCGCCTGGGATGAGATCGGCAACGCCGTGACGACCGTCATCACGCCCACACCGTGGCGGGCCGACGATGCCCTCCGCGTCATGGCGGACGAGGCGGTGACCGTTGGCCAAGGCGTCCCGACGCAGTGGGCGCTCATGCTGGCCAGCGATGCGCTGCCGCGGTCCGACCTCAGCGCCTTGCGTGTGGCGGGGACGGGCGCGGCGCGCATGACGGCATCCATGGTGGCCGAGGTGCGCCGTCGCTTCGGCGTGCCCGTGGTCGTGCGGTACACGTCGACGGAGTCGTCCCTGGGAACGGGAACGACACCGACTTCGTCCGACGAGGAGGTGGCGACCACGGTGGGACGTCCAGTGGCGGGAGTCGAGCTCGCCATCGTCGACGACGACGGCGACCCCGTGCCGCCCGGTTCGGTGGGCCGCGTCCTCCTGCGGTCTGCTGCGGTCATGCGCGGGTACTTTGGCCGCGGTCCGGGCCGTGGTCGCTCCGTGGCGGAGCTGGTGGACGCGGCGGCCACGGGGGCGGTGCTCGCTCCGAACGGGTGGCTGACCACCGGCGACTTCGGGCGGCTCACGCCCGAAGGCAACCTGCTGCTGTCCGGCCGCGCCCACGAGCGCTACATCCGGGGTGGGTACAACGTGTACCCCGCCGAGGTCGAGGAGGCGCTCTCGTCGCATCCGGCGATCGCGCGGGCTGCGGTGGTCGGTGTGGCCGACGAGGTACTGGGCGAGGTCGGCGTGGCCGTCGTGGTGCCCGCGCCGGGCGCCCGGCCCGACCTCGCGTCCCTGCGCGCCCACTGTGCCCACGAGCTGTCCGACTACAAGGCGCCCGACGCACTGGTGGTGGTCGGTGAGCTGCCGCTGACTCCCATGATGAAGGTCGACCCGGTACGCCTTGCCGCGCTGGCGGGACGCGGAGCGGAGGAGCGCCGTCGGGCTCTGGCGCAAAGTCGTCGGCCCGGCGCTGGGGTGCTAGGCAGTGGCCCCACCGGAGAAGAAGACGAGAAGGAGCGCGCATGAGCCCCACGACACGAGTCGGGGAGTCCGATCCCAACCGGGGCACCGCCCCCGAGGCCATCACACCTGGTCGCTACACCGGCCGGGTGGCCGTGGTCACCGGTTCGGGTTCGGGCATCGGACGCGCCACGGCGCGTCGCCTGGCCGCGGAGGGCGCCGCCGTGGCCTGCCTCGACGTCACCACGGAGGCCATCGAGGCGGTGGCTGCAGAGATCAACACGGAGTCAGCCGAGGCGGGCGGGCGGGCCATCGCGGTGCGCTGCGACGTCACCGACGAGGATGGCGTCGGAGCCGCTGTCGCGCGGGCCGCCGAGGAATTGGGCCCCATCACCAATCTGTGCAACATCGCCGGCGTCGGCGGGTTCGCCCACACGCCCGACCAGTCGTTGAGCGGCTGGGACAAGATCATCGCCGTGAACCTGACAGGGACCTTCCTCATGTGCCGGGCCGTCCTGCCGGGCATGCTCGAACTCGAGCACGGCGGCGCCATCGTCAACACGATTTCGACCGCCGGCATGAAGGGCCAGCCCTATTCGGCCGCCTACTGCGCCTCGAAGGGCGGTGCACGGTTGCTCACCATGGCGCTCGCTGTCGAGTACATGGCGCGGGGCGTGCGCGTCAACGGTGTTGCGCCTGGCGGCGTCGACACACCGATCATCCACAACTTCGGACCGCCCGCTGACGCCGATTGGAAGCTCATAGAGCGGCTGATGTCCCCGATCGGCTTCGCGTATCCGCACGAGGTCGCCGGAGCGTTCGCCTACCTCGGGTCGAGTGAGGCGGACTACATCACCGGAGCGATTCTTTCCATTGACGGGGCGATCACGACCTGAGCACGTCCCACACGTCCCGGGCGTCGCCACCGGAGCGCGTGCGCGTTGCGCTCGACGCAACGCCGTTGCTCGGGGTCCCCACGGGGGTCGGGGCGTTCTGCCACGGTGCGTTGGCGGCCCTGGCGCAGCGTCCTGGTGTCGACACGCGCGCCTATGCCGTCAGCTGGCGCCGCCGTCGGCTCATCGATGCAGAACTTCCGGACGGCGTCGCGTCGCGGCAGCGACCCATGCCGGCCCGTCCCCTCCATGCACTGTGGCGCCGTGGGGACTTCCCACCGCTGGAATGGTTCATCGGGGCCAACGACGTCGTGCACGGGACGAACTTCTTGGTGCCCCCCACCGGCAGGGCGGCCGCCGTGGTCTCGGTGCACGACCTCACGCCGCTGCACCATCCCGAACTGTGCAACGCGGCGACGCTGGCCTACCCCGGGTTCATCCGCCGCGCCCTCGACCGCGGCGCGTGGGTCCACACCGACTCCGCGTTCGTGGAGCGGGAGGTGGTGGAGGCATTCGATGCCGATCCGTCCCGCGTGCGCGTCGTCAACCCCGGCATTCCCGACCTGCCTGTCCCGACCGACGCGGAGGCCGCCGCGGTGCTGCGGTTCCTCCCTCCCGGTACCGAGCGGTTCTGCCTCGCCATCGGCACGGCCGAGCCCCGGAAGGACCTGCCGGGTCTCGTGCGGGCCTTCGGCGCGGTGGCCGAGCGCCAACCCGACGTGGCCCTCGTCCTCGCCGGCCCGCCCGGGTGGGGCGAGCAGGCACTGTCCTCGGCCATTGCCGCATCAGGGGTGCCCGAGAGGATCGTCCGCACGGGCTGGGTGGAGCCGCCCGAACTGGCCGCGCTGCTCTCCCGAGCCAGCCTGCTCGCCTTCCCGTCTCTCTACGAGGGCTTCGGCTTCCCGCCGCTCCAGGCCATGCGCGCCGGGGTGCCCGTTGTTGCGACGCGGGCGGGCTCGTTGCCCGAGGTGCTCGGCGACGGCGCCCTGTTGGTCGAGGTGCGCGATCACGACGGTCTCGTCGAGGCGCTGGCCACCTGCCTGGGCGACGAGGGGGAGCGCCGCCGCCTCATTGCCGCGGGGGCGGCCTGGTCGGCGCGCTATTCATGGGAGCGTTGTGGTGACGAGCTCGAGGCGCTCTATCGCGATGCGGCAGCCGGCCGTGGCTGAGCAGTCCGCCCTGTCGGTGCTCCTCGCCGCCGAGCAGCTCCGTCGGCGCGTGCCCGGCGGCATCGGCGCCTATGCCCGTGGCCTGCTCGGCGGCCTGGCCGTCGCCGCGACGGAGGGTGACGGCGTCGAGGTGGCACTCCTGGCCAGCCGCGCACCCCGCGGGGCGCCCGATCCGCTGGCCGCGTTCGGGCGGCCTGTGCACACGTCGCGACTGCCGAGCCGGCTCATGACCCGGGCCTGGGACCGCGGGTTGACCCGCGCTCCCGCCGGGTTCGACATCGTGCACTCGGTGTCGCTGGCATCGCCCCAGCTCCGGCACTCCAGCACGGAACGGCTGGTCGTGACGGTCCACGACGTGGCCTGGCGCCGCCACCCCGAAGCCACGACGCGCCGCGGGGCGCGTTGGCACGAGGCGGCCCTGCGGCGGGCCAGCGGGTCCAAAGCAGCACTCGTGGTCCCGTCCCTGCTGGTGGCGACCGACCTGACGGCCATGGGCATCGCCGAAGGCCGAATCACGGTGGTGCCGAGCGGCGCCGATCATCTGCCCGCACCCGATGCCGATGCGACCGACGTCCTCCTCCGAAAGGCTGGTGTTTCCGGAGAGTTCCTCCTCACCGTGGGCACGCTCGAGCCTCGCAAGAACCTGGACCGACTGGTGCTGGCCTTCGCGCAGGTACGCGACTCGCTCCCTGGCCCGTGGCCGCTCGTGATCGTCGGGCCGGCCGGGTGGGGGCCCGAGCCGCCGGTCCCCCGGGCCGCCGACCACGTGGTCTTCACCGGTCCCGTCCCAGACGTCGTCCTCACCGAGATGTACCGGCGTGCCCGCGCCTTCGCCTACGTCCCACTGACGGAGGGCTACGGCCTGCCACCCCTGGAGGCCATGCTCGCCGGCATCCCGACCGTGGTGTCCGACGAGGTCCCGAGCGTGCGCGACATCGGTGCCGTCGGGCCCGCGCCCGCCCGCATCGTCGACCCGCTCGACATCGACGACATCGCCCGGGGGCTGGCTGACGTCCTGACCGACGACGTCCTGCGGGCCGAGCTGGGGCCCCGGGGCGCGGCGTACGCGTCGACGCGGACCTGGCGCGGGGCGGCCCGTGCCCACCTTGACCTGTGGCGGTCGTTGCGATGACGGCCGGGCGCCTTGACCTGTCCCTCGACGTGTCGGCCGTCCCGGCGCGGCCAGGTGGCGCCGGCTACTACACCATGGCGCTGGCGGACGGCCTGGCCGGACGCGACGACGTGGGACTCACTCTCCTCACGCGCCGCGGTGACGAGTCGCGCTGGCGCGCAACGGCCGGTGGTGCCGCGCTGCGCGGCGTCGTCCCCGCCTCGCGGCCGGGCCGGCTGGTCTACGAGCAGGTCCGCCTCGGTTCTGTGCTGCGCTCGGTCGGGGTCGACGTGCATCACGGGCCTCACTACACCATGCCGGCCCGCTCGCCGGTTCCGTGTGCGGTGACGATCCACGACTGCACGTTCTTCGACCATCCCGAATGGCACCTCCGGTCCAAGGCGACCTTTTTCCGGCGCGCCATCCGCCGCGCCGCACGGCACGCCGCGGTGGTGATCTGCGTGAGCGCGGTGACAGAGGACCGGCTGCGCGCCGTCTGCGATGTGCGGGCACCGGTCGTGGTGGCGCCACACGGGGTCGACCATGAACGGTTCACCCCCCGCGAGCCGGCCGAGGGTGCCGATCGCGCCGTGCTCGGTGCGCTGGGCGTCCCGAACGACCGGCCCTTGGTCGCCTACGTCGGCACGCTCGAGCCCCGCAAGGGGCTGGTCCCACTCATCGGCGCCTTCGACCAGGTGGCCCGTGCCCACCCCGATGCCGTCCTGGTGCTGGGCGGACAGACGGGCTGGGGGATGGCCGAGACCGAGGGCGCGCTGGCGGCGGCCCGGCACCCCGAGCGGATACTGCGCACCGGCTACCTGCCCGACGAGGCCGTCCCCGCGCTGCTCCGGCAGGCCGCAGTCGTGGCCTACCCGGCCCTCGAGGAGGGATTCGGTCTACCCGCGCTCGAAGCGTTGGCTTGTGGCGCGCCGCTGGTCACGACCGAGGGCACGGCCATGGCGGAGATGGCCGGGGAGGCCGCCCTCCTCGTCCCGCCCGGTGACGTGGGCGCGCTTGCCACCGCGATCGACACGGCGCTCCAGCAAGGTCGTGCCACACCCCGCCGGTCGCTGGGGCTCGCCGTGGCGGGGGAGCGGACCTGGGAGGCGAGCGTCGCCCTGCACCTGCGGGCGTATGCAGTCGCCCGGGCGGCCTCGCAGTAGGGTTCCGCGCATGCGTGCGCTGATCACCGGCGGAAAGGGCTTCGTGGGCAACTGGTTGGCCGCGCACCTCAAAGACAGGGGCGACGAGGTCGCGGTGATCGACATCGAAACGGACGTGGCCGATGGCGCCGCGGTGGGACGGGTGATGGCTGACGTCGTGCCGGAGGCGGTCTACCACCTGGCCGCCATGACGCACGTGGGGGAGAGCTGGGAGCACCCCGGCAAGGTGCTGCGGGTCAATGTGCTCGGCACCGCCGAGATCCTGGCGGCCGCCCGTTCGATCGAGGGCAGCCCTCGAGTGCTCGTCGTCAGCTCGGCCGAGGTGTACGGGGTCGTCACCCCCGCACAGCTACCCCTCGGCGAGGACACGCCCACCCAGCCCGCCAGCCCGTACGCCGCCAGCAAGCTGGCGGCGGAGGCGGTCGCGTTCCAGGCGTGGCGCGGGTACGGCCAGCCCGTCATCGTCGTCCGGCCCTTCAACCACATCGGACCAGGCCAGTCGCCGAATTTCTTCGTGCCTGCGCTGGCCAAGCGGATTGTCGACGCCGGCCGCAATGGGACCCGCTCCCTGCCCGTGGGCACCCTGACGACCCGGCGCGACTTCACCGACGTGCGCGACGTGGTGGCGGCCTACCGCCTCCTGGTCGAGCGCGGCGTTCCCGGAGAGGTGTACAACGTCTGCTCGGGCCGGGACGTGGCCATGTCGGAGGTGGCGGCCCAGCTCCTCGAGCTGGCGGGGGCGGACCTCACGCTGGAGACCGACCCCGCCCTGGTGCGGCCGGTCGACGTCCCCGTGTTACGCGGGAGTGCGGAGCGGCTCCGCGCCGCAACGGGCTGGGAGCCGCACATCCCCCTCGCGACAACGCTCGCCGACGTCCTGGCCTCCTGGGAGACGGACTGACGGCGAGCGTCGCCGGTGTGAGAAGCGGTGTCGCTCAGGCGGCGCGGACGCGCTGGCGGATCTGAATCCGGACTTCACGAGCCTGCTCGCGGGCCTTCGTCGTGACCTGGCTCACCGGGGAGGGCAGCTTGTCCTCCAGCGGTTGGAGGGTCGTCTCGACGAACTGCACGGCAGTCTCGGCGAAGTCGTCGATCTGGTGGATCCCCTTGGCGACGCCCTGGCGCACCTCGCCGATGCGCTGGTCGAGCGAGAAGTCCTTGGAGAGCCGGTTCTGCAGCTCGACCCGCTGGACCTGGGCCCGCTGGTAGCCGAGCACGCCGAGGCCGACGGCCACATATGCCGCATCGCGCGCGAGGTCCGTGACACCCTTGGAGATGTTGGTGATGTTGGTGGGTACTTCAGGCATTTTGAAGCCTCCTGTCTGGTCGGTTCACTCCGACGTTCTGGACACAGGAGCCGCCGGCAGGCCACTGCGTTCGTGTACAAGAGTATCACGTCTGTTAAACAGTAGCAAGCACTGGAGGTGCATTTCGTGCCTGAAGGGGTGAATGCCGGACGGGATAGCCTCGGCCCCCTGATGGACGCCCAAGTGCCGGCCGTAGTCGCTGTTGTCGTCACGAGCGGACCCGGAACCTGGCTCGAAGAGGCACTTTCGTCCCTGGAGGCTCAGGACTACGAGGAGATGTCGGTCCTCGTCCTGTCGGCCGGGGAGGACGATCACGAGGTGACGGAGCGGGTGGCGCGTGTCCTTCCCGACGCCTTCCTCCGGCACCTGCCGGGCCGGCCCGGCTACGCGGCCGCGTCCAACGAGGCCCTCGCCATGGTGGAGGGAGCGGCCTTCTTCCTGCTCCTGCACGACGACGTCGCGCTCGACCCCGACGCGGTGCACAAGCTGGTGGAGGAGTCGTTCCGATCCAACGCCGGGGTGGTCTCGCCGAAGTTCGTCCACTGGGACGACCCCCGCGTCCTCCTCCATGTCGGGATGAGCTGCGACAAGACGGGCGCCGTGGTGGATCGCATCATCGAGGGCGAGGTCGACCACGGGCAGCACGACGCCGTACGCGACGTCTTCGTGGCCCCGGGCGGCTGCATTCTGGTCCGGGCCGATCTCTTCGCCGAGCTCAAGGGATTCGACCCTGGGATCGTCGCCATGGGTGAGGACCTCGACCTCTCGTGGCGCAGCCAGGTCGCGGGCTCGCGCGTCGTGGTGGCTCCGGACGCGCGCGTCCGTCACCGCGAGGCGGTCGCCGCCGGCCTGGAACCGCTGGTGGCGGCCGGGGAGGCGGCCAAGCGCCCCCCCGTGACCCTCCAGTCGCTGCAGCGGCGCCACGAGTTGCGGGCCGTTCTGAAGTGCTACACGCGGCTGAGTCTGCTGCGGGTCCTGCCCCAGGCGGTGCTTCTCGCCGTCGGGGAGTACCTCGTGGCCGTGCTGGCCCGCGACCGCGACCGCGCCCGCGCCGTCAGCGGTGCCTGGCGCTGGAACTTCCGGCGGCTCGGAGAGCTGTCGGCGCTCCGGGGCCAGCTGGCCGAACACCGGCTCTTTCCCGATGCCGAGGTGCGCCGGCTTCAGGTGCGGGGCAGCGCGCGGCTCTCGAGCTACTTCAGCCGGCTCTCCCACCAGGGCCTCAATGCGGCGAACGCGGTCGCCGCACGGGAACGCCCCGAGCAGGGGGACGAGCAGGCCGCCCGGGTGGCCGTCCTCACCGGGAGCGTGGGCTCGGCCTTCAGCGAGGACGCGGACTTCGACGACCTCGACGATCTGGGCCGGCGATCAGGACGGGACCGGTTCGGTCGACGGGTCCGGGCGTCGCCCCTGACCACCGGGCGTCAGCGCACCGTGGCCGTCGTCATCGCGTTCTTCGTCATTGCGGTCGGGACCCGCGATCTCTTCTTCGGGACGCTGCCGCTCGTCGGGCAGCTCGCCCCGCTTCCTTCCTGGTCGACCAGCTGGCACCACTTCCTCTCGGGCTGGCAGTCGGCGGGGGTGGGCACCACCGCACCCGCCTCTCCCGCCTTCGGGCTGATCGGCCTCACCGGCACCGCCCTCTTCGGCGCCATGGGGACCCTCCAGCGGGTCTTGCTGCTGGGGTGCATCCCTCTCGGGGCCTGGGGCGTCTCGCGCTGCCTCCGCCCGCTGGTGTCGCCGCGGGCCCGCACCGTGGCGGTCGTCTGCTACCTGGGCCTCCCGTTGCCCTACGGCGCGCTCGGCATGGGCCGCTGGGACGGGCTGGTGGCCTACGCCGCCTTCCCCTTCATCGCGTTGCGGCTGGCACGGGCGGCCGGCGTGGAGCCCTATGCAGTCGCGCCCGGACCACAGTGGCGGCGGAGCC
>Ga0302325_10012949_pt1 | contig 17845 bp, 16 predicted proteins | sample Palsa_T0_2_FD_201948 | JGI IMG/M metagenome (GOLD analysis project Ga0302325, IMG submission 201948) | Peat permafrost microbial communities from Stordalen Mire near Abisko, Sweden - Palsa_T0_2 | ecosystem: Environmental > Terrestrial > Soil > Palsa > Peat permafrost | place: Sweden: Abisko...
AGCGCTGCGGCATGTAACGCGACCGTCGCAGAACCGCCGCTCGCCCCGCCGGCAGGAGGCGGGCCGCCGATGGTCGCTGGCTTTCCGACCGGCGGTGTATCGGAAATTCAACCCTGGATCGCGCCTAAATCGGCCACGCGCCGGTCCCGCGGACCGGCCCCGCCCCTACACCAGCTCCGCCAGCAGCGCCTCGACCACCTCGGGATCAAGCTGCGTCCCCGCGACGCGCCGCAGCTCTGTGCGGGCCTCCTCAGCTGACCGAGCCCGTCGATACGGGCGGTCGGTGGTGATGGCGTCGAAGGTGTCACAGGCCGCGATGATCCGCGCCGCCAGGGGGATCGTGTCGCCGGCCAAGCGATCGGGATAGCCGTCGCCGTCGATGCGCTCATGGTGGTGGCGGACCACGTCGGCCAGGTGAGCGAACGGCGCCACCCGCTCGACCAGCTCGGCGCCGATCTGCACGTGGCCGCGCATCAGGACCCACTCGTCGTCGGTCAGCGCGGCCGGCTTGAGCAGGATCTCGCTCGGCACGCCGATCTTGCCGATGTCGTGCAGCAGCGCCGCGTAGCGTACGTCGCGTCCCTCGGCGGCGGTCAGGCCCAGCCGCCGCGCGATGCGCTCAGCCAGCGCTGCCACATCCTCGCCGTGCATGGCGGTGCCGTCGTCCTTGGTCTCCACCGCCGCGGTCAGGGCGGCCAGGGTCGTGGTGAAGGAGTGGTGCAGCTCATCGACCAGCCCGACGCGGTGGATGGCCGCGCCCAGGCCCCCGGCGATCGTCTCGGCCAGTACCGCCTGGGCATCGTCGAAGGCGCCCGGTTCGACCGCCTCCAGGTTGAGTACGCCCCACACCTCGCCGTCGCTGATGATCGGCACGCTCAGCTCCGAACGCGGATCGGTGTCGGGATCGCGCACGATGTAGTCGGGATCGGTTCGTGTGTCGGTCACCAGCGCGGTCGCGGCGGAGCGCGCGACCCGGCCGTTGACCCCCTCGTGGATCGACTGCTCGAGCAGCACGAACTCGCGTATCACCCCGGCCAGCTCGCCGCGACTGGCCACCAGATGCAGGAAGTCACCGTCGACGCGGTGCACCGCCGCGAGATAGAAGGCGAAGGTGTCGTGCAGCTCGGCCACCACCTCCTCGGCCAGCTCGCTCACGTCGTCGGCGGCGGCCAGACGCTCGGTCAGTCGCGCCGCCACCCGCAGCTCGGCGCGCAGACGCCCCACCTCGCTGGGGTCGGAGACCGAACGTTCACGGGCGTGGGCCCGGTGATGACGTAGGGCCTCGGCTCGACGGCGGCGCTCGAGCGCCGTGGGCGGGGCCATTCGGGCAGCCTGAAGATTGAACATGGGAGTCCGATCGACCGGCCCCGCGAGGCCCTTGATGCCGCCGGTGCGCGGTTGGACGGGTTGGGGGGCCGCGCCGTCCGAGATCACCCACGTCCAGGTCGGCCTACCTGGTCTTGGCCCGCGGCGTGACCGCGGCCGACGTCGCCAACGGGCGGTTCGGAACCGCGACCGGCAGCGAGCGTTCACTGACCGTTACCTGAAACTGGGCGCGCGCAGCCACCGCCGCGCCCTGCGCCGTGCGCGGCGCAGGGCGGAGCGGTGCAAACCAAACCGGCTTGACGAGTTACGGAACGATGATCATGTCGCGCTCCTCCCTAACCCGTCGGTACCGGAAATTGAGTGACATCCTGCGTACCGCCACCGGCAGTCACGCTCACCGGAGCGCTGGTCAGCGCGGCGCTGTATCCCCCGCCGCTGGACACCGCGGCCCTCGTCGTGCCGCCGTCCGCGGTGGCGATCGTCGCTTGGGTGCTCGTGCCGGGAGTCACCCCGGTGACCACATAGTCTGGCTGACCGCTGTTCGGAGCGGCGATCAGCGTGAGCCCCTGGCTGCGAGCCTCACTGTCGGTACTGCAGCCACTGCTGGCCTGACCGGCGCTGGTGACGGTGACCAAGCAGAGCTCGCCCGATCCGGGAACGAGGTACACGTCGCCGGAGGCACTGCTTGACACCAGTCGGGCCAGTCGCGGCGCCAACTGAAATGACTGCTGCTGGGCGCCGAGGATGTTCAGCGCCGCCGCCGGCAGCGTGTCGCTGGCGGTCGGCGCCCGGCCGAGTACGGGGAAGGCCACCCCATCTGCCGGTGTGACCGACGTGACCCCGGTGTCAGGCAGGGCCGGGGCCGGCGGCCCGTCCGTCGGGGACCCGGGGGCCACTGCTCCCGTGGCGTAGGCCACTCCGGCGGTCAGGCCGGCGACGGCGACCACGGTGATGATCAACGGGCGAAGTCGAGATAGAACGTTCATGTCCCTCACCCCGCCGTGTAGCCGGTGATGGTGTGGGAAGCCGACCCGTTACTCTGGCCGTCGAACGCCGCGTACGGATGGCCGGGGTTGGGCAGCCCGGTGGCGTAGGAGTTGCTGTTCGCCACGCACGCGCTACCGCTCACCGTGCCGCCGGTGTACTCGTCCTCGACGGAGAGGCAGATCTCGTTGAGTGTGCCCCCACCGCTGTAGGTCACCGAGCCGTAGGTCCAGTTGTGTCCGGGGTTGTCTTGCTCGTACCACGACCCGCTCGCTTCCAGGTACGTCCATTGATCGGCGTAGGCGATCGCCACCGCGGCTAGGCCGAGCAGCACTCCGATCGCTACGGCCAGGGCGATGGTGAGCCCGCGCCGCCGCCGCGGCGGGTGAGGCAATCTCAGTCGTCTGCGTGTGAGGCGCGCGCCGAACGACGGTGTGACACTGCTCCCGCGCGCTACCAAACGCGCAGGACCATACGCATGCGAGTGCATGACCGCAGCATTCATTTTGTCCCCCCTATCGGGGCATGGGTTGGGTTGCTACTGCACCTTCCAGTCGCGACCCGAGGTGCGTAGCGCGCCACACCAGATCGTGACCCTGTCCACGATCGAACCTAACACACAAATGCGAGCATGGCAATCCGCCGAACGACCGATGGTGGCGCACCCCCAAGGCCGGGGTGTGCCCACCCCCGGAGAAGCTCTCAGTGATCAGGTGTGTTATCTGGGGCTTGCAGCGCGCTTCACTGCCACCGGCGGCGAACTGAGCACGGCGGTGAATCCGCCGTCAGGGTTGACCGGCAACACCACCGGGCGCCCGACGCGTGTGACGATAGTCACCGCCGGCCAGCCAGCGGGCGCCACCCCGGCCACCAGCGTGCCGCCTGGCTCGTGAATGCCGGCGCTCAGCAGCCCGTCGGCCGCGGCCTTGGTCGCCCGGGTGCAGTTGCTGCGAACCGGTCCGCCCGCCGGGGCCACCAGCAGACACAGCGACCCGTCGCCCGGTATGAGATAGGCCGCCCCGAAGCGGCCCGAGACCACCTGGCGGGCGAGACGCGGGTTGACGCCCGTCGTCTCCTGCTGAACGCCGAGGATCGACAGCGCGCTGCGCGGCAGGACATCCCGAGCCTGGGCCGGGCGGGCGAGCACCGGGAAGGCGGCGGCGCTCGCGGCGCTGACCCGCGCGAGCCCGGCGCCGGGAACCGCGGGCGGGGTCGGGCCGTCCCAGGGCCGGGTGGCCAGGGCCAGGGTCGGTACCCCGATGACCAGCGCGGCCGCGATCAGCCAGGCCGCCGTGCGCCGCCGCCGGCGTGGCCGCGCGGCTGGCGCGGGCTCGCCGGCCAGGCGGCGCGAGGCGTCGACGTAGCGCTGCTCGAGTCGTTTGCTGTAGTCGCTCATGGCTGCGTGCCCAGACGTTGGCGAAGCGTTCTCAAGCCCCGGCTGACTCGCTGGCGGACCACCGACTCCGAGCACTGCAGCTCGGTGGCGATCTCCGCATACTCACGATCATCCAGCACCCGGGCTCGCAGCGCGTGAACCTGCTCCTCGGGGAGCTCCTCGCGCAGCCGCGCCACCACGTCGGTGTCGCGGGCGACGTTGTCGATCAGCTCGAGGTCCGCATCGTGAAGCACCACCGGTTCCAGCGCGAGTCGCTGCCGGGCCGCGGCCTGTACCCGGCCCTGGCGATAGCTCTCGAACAGCTTGTTACGCGCCACCCCGATCGTCCAGGCGACCGGTAGCTCGGGCAGCTCGCGATCGCGCTCGTGCACGGTGATGAGCACCGCGCAGAACACCTCGTCGAGCAGATCACCGGCCACATCGGGTTCACGCACGCGGGCCATCAGATACGCGAGCACGACCTGGTGACGGCGGCGAAAGAACTCGCCGAACGCCTCGGCCTCCCCGTCGCGGGCACGCTCGAGCAACGCGCGGTCGGACTCCTGGTCGTAGTGCCGAGCGCCCGTCACGGGCGAAGACTTTCGCAGGGTCGGTCACAACTCGTCCGGCGACTGACACATACCCACACCTTGGACAGGTCACGAGACGATCGCGCGGTCGGCCGCGCAGGCAAGCCGCGCACAGTGCCGGCCGTGCCGGTTACCCGCCCATCGGGCGGGTAACCGGGGACCCCGAGGCGCACGGATCCGGCGCGGCGCCCACGTCCTCGGGCGTCGCGCCGGATGCCTGCGCCGATCCGGCGGGGACCCGCGATACTGCAGTGCGGGCGGCGCGCCGTCGCGGGGAGTCAAGTGACCCTGTCCAAGGAAACCGGCTTTCCCAGGCGCGCCGCCCGTCATGCGCCCGGCGGCGTCCCGATAGGCTCTGCGCAAGCACGGCTGCCCGCCGACGAACCGAGGACCTCAGTGCCCGCCAAAGTCCGCGCCTCCAACGCGACCATACGTTGGCTCACCCACCCGCCCGCGGGGGCGCCGCGACTGACCGTCGGCAGTCACACCTTCGCGGCGGTGCCGCTGGCCGTCGACAGCGACGCGCCGCATCCCCTCGCCACCTCGCCGGGAGAGCTGCTGGCCGGGGCGTTCGGCAGCATCTTCGCCTGGCAGCTGGCCGAGGAGCTGCTCCAGGATCACACCCCCGCCCGCGAGCTGGTGGTCGAGGTCGGCCTCATCGCCGAGATGCCGCCGGGCGGCGAGGACCGGGACATTGCCCTGCGCGAGATCAGCTGTGCGGTGGAGGCGCGGTTGCACGAGCTGGAGCAGGAGCAGTTGCAGGCCATCGCCGAGCGCATCGGCACCAAGAGCGCGCAAGGGCTCGGCCTGCGCCCGGACATTGCCATTCGCGTGACCGCGACGGTGGTGGGCGGTTGAGCTTCGGCCTGCCGGACGCGGTGCGGGTCTGCCTGTTTGACATGGACGGCGTCCTGACCAAGACCGAGAAGGTGCACGCGAAGGCGTGGAAGCAGATGTTCGACGACTACCTGCGCCAGCGGGCGCAGAGCACCGGCGAGCCGTTCAAGCCGTTTGACGAGCGGTCGGACTACGACGAGTACGTGGACGGCAAGCCGCGCGAGGAGGGCGTGCGGTCGTTTCTCGCCTCGCGCGGGATCGAGCTGGACGCCGAGACGATCCACGCCCTGGGCGAACGCAAGAACCAGCTGGTCCAGGCGCTCATCGAGCACGACGGCGTGCAGGTCTACGACGACACCATCGCCTACCTCGACGCCGTCCAGCAGGCCGGCCTGCCCTGCGCCGTGGTGTCCTCCTCGACCAACACCCACGATGTGCTGCAGGCGGCCGGCCTGGCCGGGCGCTTTGACGCGGTGATCGACGGAGTGGTGGCCGCCCGCGAGCATCTGCACGGCAAGCCCGCCCCCGACACGTTCCTGGCCGGCGCCCGCGCGCTGCACGTCGAGCCCGCGGGGGCCGCGGTGTACGAGGACGCGGTGGCCGGGGTGGAGGCGGGCCACGCCGGGCACTTCGGGCTGGTGGTCGGCGTCGACCGCGCCGGGCAGGCCGACGAGTTGCGCGCCCACGGCGCCGACGTCGTCGTCTCGGATCTCCGCGACCTGCTGCGCCAGCCGTGATCACCCACGGGGCCTACGGGATCGAGCCGTGGTCGCTGCGCGAGACCACGCTGGACCTGTCGGTGCTGGCCCAGAGCGAGTCGCTGTTCGCATTGTCCAACGGCCACCTCGGGATGCGGGGCAACCTCGACGAGGGCGAGCCGTTCGGGATGCCGGGCACCTACCTCAACGGCTTCTTCGAGGTCCGCCCCCTCCCTTACGCCGAGCCCGCCTACGGCGACCCCGAGGCCAGCCAGGCGATCGTCAACATCACCAACGGGAAGATCATCCGCCTGCTGGTCGACGACGAGCCGTTCGACGTGCGCTACGGCGAGCTGCGTCGCCACGAGCGCGAGCTCGATCTGCGCGCCGGCGTCCTGCGCCGCACGGTCGAGTGGGTGTCACCGGCCGGTCAGGGCGTGCGCGTCAACTCGATTCGCCTCGTCTCCCTGGCTCAGCGCTCGGTTGCGGCGATCCGCTACGAGGTGGAGCCGCTCGGGGAGCCGGCGCGGGTGGTCGTCCAGTCCGAGCTCGTGGCCAACGAGCCCGGACCGGCGACGGACGACGGCGACCCCCGGGGCCAGCGCGCGCTCGGCTCGCCACTCGTCTCCGAGTGGTACCACGCCCTGGACAATCGCATGGTCCTGGCCCACCACACCCGGGTGAGCAACCTCCGGATGGCGGTCTCCGCCGATCACGAGATCGACTGTCCGCCGGATGTCGACACCGAGTGCGTGGCCTACGAGGACCTTGCGCGTCTGACCGCGGCGGTTGACCTCAAGCCGGGTCAGCGATTGATCATGATCAAGTACCTCGGCTACGGGTGGTCCCAGTCACGCTCGCGCGCCGCGCTGGTCGATCAGGCCAGCGGCGCGGTGAGCGAGGCTCGTCACACGGGGTGGGACGGTCTGCTGGCCTCCCAGCGGGAGATCTTCGACCAGCTGTGGGAGCGCGGCGACGTCGAGGTCGAGGGCGACGACGAGTTGCAGCTCGCCGTTCGAGTCGCCTTGTTCCACGTGACCCAGGCGGCCAACCGGGCCGAGCGCCGGGCCATCCCGGCCAAGGGCCTGACCGGCTCGGGCTACGACGGCCACGCGTTCTGGGACACCGAGAGCTACGTGCTGCCGCTGCTCACCTACACCATGCCCGACGCGGCCCGCGACGCGCTGCGCTGGCGCCATTCGACGATCGATCTGGCCTGCGACCGCGCCAACCAGCTCGGGCTGTCCGGCGCCGCGTTCCCGTGGCGGACGATCCGCGGCGAGGAGTGCTCGGGCTACTGGCCGGCGGGCACGGCCGCGTTTCACGTCAACGCGGACATTGCCGATGCCGTGATCCGCGTGCAGAACGCCGCACCGGACGAGGAGTTCATGCGCGACGCGGGCCTCGAGCTGTTGGTGGAGACGGCCCGGTTGTGGCATTCGCTCGGGCATCACGACCATCGCGGGCGCTATCGGGTGGACGGGGTGACCGGGCCGGACGAGTACAGCGCGCTGGCCGACAACAACATCTACACCAACCTGATGGCCGCCGCGAACCTGCGGGGGGCGGCGGCGGAAGCCGCGGCGCGACCCGACCGGGCGGCCGAGCTGCGGGTTGACGCAGCGGAGATCAAGCTCTGGCACGACTGCGCGGAGAACGTATACATCCCGTTCAACGAGCGCCTCAAGGTGCATGAGCAGGCCGACGGGTTCACCCGTCACGCCCTCTGGGACTTCGAGCACACCGGGCCCGAGCAGTACCCGCTGCTGCTGCACTTTCCCTACTTCGACCTCTACCGCCGGCAGGTGATCAAGCAGGCCGACCTCGTGCTCGCGCTGTTCATCTGCGGTGATGCGTTCACCGCGGAGGAGAAGCGCCGCAACTTCGACTACTACGACCCGCTGACCGTGCGCGACTCGTCGCTGTCGGCCTCGATCCAATCGGTGGTAGCCGCAGAGGTCGGCTACCTCGACCTGGCCTATGACTATCTCCGCGAGGCGGCTTTGCTTGATCTGGAGGACCTCGAGCACAACACGTCCGACGGTCTGCACATCGCCACCCTCAGCGGGACATGGATCGCCTTCATCGCCGGGTTGGGCGGCGCGCGCGACCACGGCGGGGCGCTCAGCTTCGCGCCGCGCCTCCCCGGTCCGCTGACCCGGCTGGCCTTCCGCATGGAGTTCCAGGGTCGGCGGCTGCAGGTGGAGGTGACGCGCGAGAGCGCCTCCTACGTGCTCAACACCGGGGAGCCGCTGGCCAGTCAGCACCACGGCACGCCGATCACCATCGCCACCGGCGAGCCGGTCCACTACGACATCCCCAAGCTCGAGCCCGCCGCGGCGCCGTCGCCCCCGCCGGGACGCGAACCCAACACGAGCGGCTCGTCCTTCACCTGAGCGCCCCGCTCCGCGTGCGTCGGGGCATGTGTCCATGCCGGTCGTACTGGGCGGCGTCGCTGTCGATGCTCGTCGGTGGCGGACAGCCCGACCATGCCAACGACGCACGACCAGACGGCGGCCCAGCAGCTTCACGCACCTGTGAAGTCGTGTGACGACGCGCGCTGCGAGATCGAGCAATACCTGCCGCGATCCGCCACCCGGACCGGAGCTTGAGCCGTGGCTTCGATTCTCGTTCTCGATGACCGCGCGGCCAACCGCGACCTGCTGTCAACCGTGCTTTGCTCCGCCGGGCACACGGTGATGCAAGCGGACAGCGGCGCCACAGCGCTTCCGGTGGCGCGCCTGCAGCGGCCGGACCTGATCATCGCCGACATCCTCATGCCGGTCATGGACGGGTACGAGTTCGTGCGGCGGCTGCGTCGTGACCCTGTGCTGGCGGAGACCCGAGTCATCTTCTGTACCGCCACGTATCTGGAGGAAGACGTGACCAAGCTGGCGGCCGGCTGTGGGGTGGAGCACATCATCCTCAAGCCGTGCGGGGCGCCAGGGATTCTCGAAACGGTGGCGCTCGCGCTCGCGGCCGGCCCGACCGTCCCGAGCGCACTCGAGGCGATGTCCTATGAGCGCGAACACGTGCGGGTGCTCAACGACCGGCTGATGGCCAAGGTCATCGAGCTCGAGGACATCAACGCCGCCCATGAGGCGCTCAGCCGCGCACCGTCGCTCGATGTGCTGGAGACCGTGCTCGAAGCGTCCCCGGTCGGCGTGTACCTCATCGACCGCGACCTGCGCCTGCTGCCGCTTCACCGCGTGCCCGTCGCCGCCCCTCCCGCGTCGTCGGGCGAGCCGATCGGGCGCAGCGTGGCCGACGCCGTGCCCGACCTGTGGGAGCAGATCGAGCCACTGCAGCGCCGCGTGCTCGAGTCCGGAGAGTCGGTTCTCAACGCGCCGATCACCGGTCGCATCGCGGGCGACCCGACCGCGCGATCCTGGCTGGTCAGCCACTACCCGGTGACGGTGGATGGGCGGGTGATTGGGGTCGGGGCGGTGGTGATCGACGTGGGGGTGCTGGCGGTGCGCGAGGGCCCACCGGGCGGGACCGGTGGGGGATCCGCGGGAGTCCGTTTTGGTAGCACCCCCGGTCGGAAAGCCGACGACCATCCTGCGCTCGACGAAGTCCGGCCGCCGTAGCCGGCGCCGTGGCCGGCCCGGAGGGCTGAGGGGCGCTCGTGGGGCCGATTCCGTGACGGTCGCGTGACAGGCCCGTACCGTCGCGACCCATTCGGCACACCGCCGTATCACTCGCCGCGTCCGCCGAGGGGGGGTTGGCGAGGAACTGGTCACCACGGAGGATTCCTCGCCACACCCCCCGCCCGCCGGGCCGCCCCCGCGCGCCAGACCCCGCCCGGGACCCGTGGGACGGTGCCGACCCAGTGTCACATTGCTTGACCTGGCCTGGCGGCCCGGTACGGTCGGTGGCCATGCGATCAATCCCCCGTCATCTCCCCCGCTGGCCCGCGCCGCTGGTCCTTCTTGTTTCAGTCGTTCTCGCCGCCGGAGGCACCGCGGCGGCCGGGCTGGCCCACGCCTCGCCGGGGGCGCACAGCTCGGCCACCGTGCGGGTGGCGCACCTGCTCGCCCCCCGGGTCGCGACGGTCAAAAGACACGATGGCGGCATCGCCGTCCTGCTGCCGAGCACGCTGCCACTCGACGCACCGGACTTCACCGACAGCAGCGCCAAGCCGGGCGCCTACTCGCTGGAGATCGACGGCGCGCCCAACTGCGATCAGGCCAACGCCTGCCTGTTCGCCGACTTCCTGGCCCAGCGGGGCGGAACGCTCTTCGGCACCCCGGTGACGCTCGCCCACGGCCTCCGCGGCGCCTGGGCGAATATCCGCTGCGGCGCGTCGTGCGCGCCGGCGGAGATCGACTGGATCGAGCATGGCGTGGCCTACACGATCCAGGCCAACGTCACGGCCAGCGGGTCGAGCGCGGTGAAGGCGCTGTTCGTCGCCGCCGCGAACCAGGCCATCGCGGCCGGCCCGCGCTGAGACTACGGCTTGCGGGCCAGGTAGATGGCGTCGTCGGTGTCGAGGCCGAACCGATCGATGCGGTCGGGCGGCAGCTCCGCCGCGTAGTGGCGCTCCTCGACGTCAAAGCCGGCCGCGCGCAGTCGGGTCACCACGTCGCGCGAGGCGTAGACCCGCACGTGATCGATCTGACCGTAATGGACGTGGCGCTGCCAGAGTGAGCGCACCGCCGGCGTCTCGTAGGTCTCGTTCAGGGCGTCCCAGGCCGGGACCATGACCATGGCCCAGCCGCCCGGACGCAGGACCCGGAACATCTCCGACATGGCCTTGGCGTCGTCGGGCACGTGCTCGAGCACGTGGCTGGTGATGATCCCGTCAAACGGCCTCGGGAGGTCGATGGCCATGGCGTCGACGCGCTTCTGCCCCCGGTCGGGCACCAGGTCACCCGGCACGTAGTCCACGCTCGGCAGCTCGGAGATCATCGGTCCCAAGGCGGGCTCGGGAGCGAAGTGCAACACCCGCCCCCCGGTCTCGGCGATCCTCAGTTCGTCCTGGAGGAACAGGGCGGCCACGCGGTGCCGCGCCACCGCCCCGCACGACGGGCAGCGCCCCCGGAAGAACCCCGAGGCCGTCGCGTCGCACACGGGACACTGGACCGCGTCGCCCCGCAGGCCGGGCCGGACCGCGAGCAGCACGGCGCGGCGCACGCGGCGCCGGAACCACCGGGGCACCTGCGCCTTGACCACGGACAGCACGAAGGCCACCGGGCCATGCGGAAACGAGACGGGCGGGCGCTGGAGCAACACCCCGGGAGTCTAGCCGCGGGCGCATCGCGTCCAGTTGGCTTGTCCTCGCCCTCAACCCCGCCGATGCCTGCGGGTGGATTCCGTCCAGACCCGCCGACCAATTGAGGTGCAGACCGTGGCTCATCTCCCCGAAGTTCACACGAAACAGTCCGCAGCGGACCTCGCCGGGGCCGCGATGGCGCAGATGGCGGACGGGCTGTACGTGACCGACCGCGCCGGCTTGCTCGTCTACATGAACGGCGCCGGCGAGCGGATGCTCGGCTGGACGGCCGACGAGTTGCGGGGGCAGTCCGTGCACGCGGCGATTCACTATCAGCACGCCGACGGCTCCGCGTTCGCCGAGATCGACTGCGCCCTGGCGCGGTTGGGCGCCGGCCAGGCCCCCATCCGGGTGGCCGACGATGCCCTGATCTGCCGCGACGGCACGATCCTGCCGGTCGCCTGCTCGGCCGCCCCGCTGCAGCGAGGCGCCGGTCCGGGCGAGGTGGTGGTGGTCTTCCGCGACACCACCGAGGAGCGGGCCGAGCGAGCGTTCGCCCAGCGCGAGATCGACGCGCGGTCGATGGCCACGCGCACCCGCGAGGCGCTGGCCGACGGGCGCATGCTCCTATACGCACAGCAGATCGTCCCGCTGACCGGCGGCAAGCCGGCCCTGGAGCTGCTGTTGCGGATGCTCGGCCCCGACGGCGAGCTCATTTCCCCCGCGGAGTTCCTGCCGGGCGCCGAGCAGAGTGGGCTGATCGCCGAGATCGATCGCTGGGTGGTGCATGAGGCCATGGCGCTGTGCGCCGGTGGCCGGCGGATCGACGCGAACCTGTCGGACGACTCGGTGAGCAGCCCCGAGCTGCTCGCGGTGATCCGGGACGGGCTGGCGCAGACCGGCGCCGATCCGGCCGATCTCATCTTCGAGATCACCGAGAGCGCCCTAGAGCGTGACACGGCCACCGGGCTGCGCTTCGTCAACTCGCTGACCGAGCTCGGGTGCGGCATCGCCCTCGACGACTTCGGGACCGGCTTTGGCAGCTTCACCTATCTGACACCCATGCCGGTGCGCTACCTGAAGATCGACGTCGACTTCGTGGTGGACCTGCTCGAGCAGCCGGCGAACCAACGACTGGTCAAGGCGATCGTCGATCGGGCCCGCAGCTTCGACCAGCAGACCATCGCCGAAGGGGTCGAGGACGAGGAGACGCTCGAGCTGCTGCGCGAGTTCGGCGTCGACTTCGCCCAGGGCTTTCACATCGGCCGCCCGGCGCCGCGGGAGCTCGTGCTGACCTGACCCACGACGCGGCCGAGTGAGCCGCGCGTGTAGCGTGCCGCCGGATGTCGGTGCACGTGACGCCCGTTCGGACCCTCGGCGACCTGCGCGCGTTCGTGGAGTTGCCCTACCGGCTGCATGCCGGGACGCCGTGGATCCCGCCGCTGAAGCTCGAGCGGTACATCTTCCTCAGCCGCCGGTTGAATGCCTTTTTCCGGCACGGTGACGCGGGCTACTTCCTCGCCCGGCGCGACGGCCAGGTGGTTGGACGCGTGACCGGACAGATCGACCACGCGTTCAACGACTTTCACGCTAATGCCTGGGGGATGTTCGGCTTTCTCGAGTTCGAGGATGACCCCGAGGTGCTCGAGGCGCTGCTGACCGCCGCGGCGGTCTGGCTGCGCGAGCGCGGGCGCGATCGCATGGTCGGGCCGATGGACTTCACCATGAACGAGGAGAGCGGGGTGCTGATCGAGGGCTTCGACCGTGAGCCGCTGGTCAAGCAGCCGTGGCAGCCCGCCTATTACCAGCAGCGCCTCGAGGCGGCCGGGCTGGAGAAGGCGATGGACCTGCTCATGTGGGAGCTCGAGCTGGCCGACCGCGACAGCATGCGCCCGATCTTCTTCGACCTGGCCGCCCAGCTGCAGGACAAGCACGGCATTCGCATCCGCAAGATGAGCCGCCTCCACCTGCGCCGCGAGATGGACGAGTTCGCCACGGTCTACAACTCGGCCTGGTCGCGCAACTGGGGCTTTGCGCCGTATGACAAAGGGGACCTCGACGCGCTCGCCCAGGAGCTGCAGCTCGTCTATGACCGGGACTGGTTCATGATCGCCGAGAACGACCGCGAGACCGTGGCCATGGCGATAACCGTTCCCGACATAAACCAGGTTTTGAAAAGAATGCGCGGACGCTTACTGCCATTCGGCTGGTGGTACTTCCTGCGACGGCGGGTGATCATCGACCAGGTGCGCGTCGGCTTCCTCGGGGTCCGCCCGGAGTACGAGCACACCGGGGTGGCCGCGGGGCTCTACGTCGAGCACTTCAGCGTGGCCGAGCGCACCCATCGCAAGCACGGCGAGATGGGTTGGATCCTGGAGACGAACAAGCCGATGAACCGCGCCATGCAGCGCATGAACGGGCGGGTGGTCAAGCGCTATCGCGTGTACGAGCGTCAGCTGTGAGGGGCCTTGTCCGACGCCGCACTGCGGGCCTGTCGCTCGCCGTGATCCTCGTGGGCTGCGGCTCGTCGACGCACGGTGCCACCTCGACGCCGACGAGCGGTGGCGACACGTCGGTCGCGTCGTGCATCAGGGAGTGGAACGAGGCCATCGCCGGTTCGGGGCCGATCCGGCTGCAGAGCCCCGACCTGGCCACTGCATTCCGGAGCTACGCGAAGGTCGAGGTCACCCGAGCCCCAGGCTCGCCGCCGCTGTCTCACGTGACGCCCGGCAGTTGCCTGCTCGTCGGCACACCAGTGCTCGTCGCGCCCGTGGTCGGCGGGCAGGCGTCGCCGGTGTGGTCGGCGGTAGGCCAGAGCGGCCTGTCCACGGCCTACGCCGACACGATCTTCAGCGTGGTCGGGCTTCCGGCCCATCCCAACGCGACGGCGCATCCCAACGGGACGCTCACCGCGACGTCGCCGTAGCTTTCCAATAGGGTGCCCGCGGGTCGCGCTTCGCGCCCGCCGGGAACGCCGCCTCACCATGGCCAGCCCCGCCCCCACACCTCCCGCCCCTCCGGCACCCACGTCAGACCAGGTTCGCGCCCTGGTGGCGAGCAAGCAGTTCGTGGTGTTGCTCATCCTGGCGGGGATCGTCGGCTTCGTGGTGTCGCTCGCCGCGTGGGGTTTCCTGGAGCTGACCTACCAGATCCAGCAGGGGGTCTACGTCCATCTGCCGACCGACTTCGGCTACCACCACGGACCGCCGGACTGGTGGGCGCTGCCGTTTCTGCTCGTCGCCGGCGTGGTCACCGCGCTGGCGTGCACGCGGCTGCCGGGCAACGGCGGGCACATCCCGGCCGAGGGCCTGAAGACCGACGGGGGCCCCACGCCCCCGTTCGACCTGGTGGGAATCATGCTGGCGGCCACAGCCACCATCGGCCTGGGCGTGGTGCTCGGTCCCGAAGCGCCGCTCATCGCGCTCGGTTCGGGGCTCGGCGTGCTGGCGATCAAGCTGCTGCGCCGCGACCTGCCGCCGACGGTGCCGATGGTGATCGCGGCGGCTGGGAGCTTCGCCGCGGTGTCGTTCATCTTCGGCTCGCCGCTGATCGCCGCGGTGATCCTCATCGAGGCCACCGGGCTGGGCGGTCCGATGGTCCCACTGGTGCTCGTCCCGGGCCTGCTGGCGGCCGGGATCGGCTCGCTCGTGTCGATCGGTATGGGTCAGCTCACCGGGCTGAGCACGAGCGCGTTCGCCATCGGCGCGGTCCATCTCCCGCAGTTCCCGCGGCCGGACATTGCCGAGTTCGCCTGGGCAATCGCCCTGGCCGTCGTCATCGCCGTGGTCACCGCGGTCGTCATCCGCGGCGGGCTGCTCACGCTGCGCATCGCCCGGCCGAGAATGCTGCTGGTCCTGCCGGTGGTCGGGCTGCTCATCGGCGTGCTGGCCATCCTCTTCCACGTGACCAGCGGGAAGGACGCTCAGGAGGTCCTGTTCTCCGGCCAGTCAGCCCTGCCAGGGCTGATCTCGGGGGCCGGCACCTGGTCGCTCTCCGCACTCGCTCTGCTGATCGTGTTCAAGGGAGTCGCCTACAGCATGTCGCTCGGCAGCTTCCGCGGCGGTCCAACCTTCCCGGGGATGTTCCTCGGGGCGGCCGCCGGGATCATGGCCTCGCATCTGCCGGGATTGCCGATCACTCCGGCGGTGGGGGTCGGCATCGGGGTGGCAACGGTGTCGGTGCTGCGATTGCCCTTGTCGGCGGTGGTCATTGCGACGTTGCTGACCATCAAGAGTGGCGCGGGCTCTGAGCCGCTGATCATCGTCGGGGTGGTCGTGGGGTACGTGGTGACCATGGTGCTCGCGCAGGTCCGGCCGGCCGGAACGGACGCCGGCGCTGGTGCGGCCCCGGCGGCGGCGGCCGGGAGCGGGGCGGGTGCGGGGGCGGCTGCGGAGGCGGCTCCCGCTGCGGCTCCCGGGGGCGGGGCGCCGGCTGCGGGCTGAGGTGCTCGGCGCTTGCGCTCGGGTGGGGCCGACCCCGGGCGGGTGCGCGACGCCCCGGCCGGGGTGTGGCGGGCCGCATGCGGCCGGGCGGGAGCCGACCCCGGGCGGGGGACCGTGTGGCGAGGAATCCTCCGTGGCGACCAGTTTCTCGCCACACCCTTCGGTCCGCCCGCGCCGCCGCGGGGGGTGTGGCGAGGAATCCTTCGTATTGACCAGTTCCTCGCCAACCCCCCTGGCGGAGCCGGGGCGAGTGACGCAGCGGTGTGGCGAGGGTGTCGGGCGACGCACCGGACTGTCACGCCACCGTCACAGAACGACGGTCGCGGCCGACACTGGGCCCACGATGCGACCCGACTTTCCGACCCGGCTCGGTACTGATGTCTGAAGGCGCTCCACGCGACGCGACGCCCGCGGACGCGGCGGGCATCGCCCGCATGCACGTGGACGCCTGGCGGGCGGCCTACGCGCACATCCTGCCGGCCGCCGCACTGGCGACGTTGTCCGTGCCGCAGCGCACGGCCAGCTGGGCCCGCGCGCTCACGGAGCAGGCGTGGGGTGACACCGGCGAGTGGACGCTCGTCGCGGCGTCGGAGGGTGAGATCGTCGGCTTTGCCAGCGGCGGGCCGAATCGCGCTTCCGAGCCGGCGGGGGCAAGTGAGCTGTACGGGCTGTACGTGGCGCCGGGCCACTGGGAACGCGGGGTCGGGTCGGGGCTGATGCAGGCGAGCTTGGAGCGCTTGCGTGACGGCGGGAACGGGCTTGCCGTGCTGTGGGTGCTGGAGGACAACGAGCGGGCGCGGCGCTTCTATGGCCGGCGCGGGTGGTCGTCCGACGGGGCACGGCAACCGATTGACCTGCTCGACGGCGCCGCGCGGCCGATCGAGGTGCGCTACCGACGATCGCTCTAGAGGCTGGCCGCGAACGTCACGCCGGCTTCGCGCAGCGCCGCGGCCACCGCCAGGCGCGGGCCCTTGCGCTTGCCCACCGTGCCCACGCCGCTGGCCTTGGCCAGGAACGAGTGGCCGGCGCGCACGAGCACCGTCTTGCGGGTGGCGAAGTCATCCACCGAGACGACGTCACGAGTCACGTGGGTCAGCGTCCCCGCGCACTCGTCGGTCATCGTCCACGCTGTGCCGCGGGCGGTCGCCGAGCTGTAGCCGCCGCGGGTGGTGAAGCTGCCCTTGACGGTGCTCTTGAGCAGGCCCAGCACCTTGCTGGACACGGACTTCGCCGCCGTTGCCTTCTTGCCAATGCTGACACACGCCGTCTTGCGCACCTTCGTGTCCATCAAGTTCAGATCGCTCAGACCCTTCTGCGTACGCGACTGCAACAACTCGAAGATGCCACCGGCAAAGTCACCGGAGAACACGGTGTTCTTCTTCGGGGTGGCCGCCGTGATCCCGACCGTGCCTTTGGTCGTGTCGAGAATCGACCCGACGGGGATCTGGCGCGCCTGCGACAGCGGGATGAACTTGCGGCCCTTGGACAGTGCCGACGCGGCCAGCGGCCCGCCGGCCGTATGTGCGCTGCTCGTGCTCGCTCCGGCCGGCAGCTCGACGAGCACCGTCCCACTGACCGGGGTGACATCCTCGCTCTTCCCCAGTACCGGGGGCGGAGGCGGCGTGGCCTTCTTGGTTGCACTCGTCGTGGTGCTCGTGCTCGTCGTCGTGCTGCTCGTCGACGCCACGGTGGCGGTGGTTGACGTGACCGGCGGCGTGACCGGCGGCGAGGTGGGCGGCGTGCCCGGCGCCGGGGGCCCACCGACGAGAACGTCGCCGACGTTGTCGCCGGCGAGGCACTGCGTACTGCCGGCCGCGCACGCCAGTGCGGTGATCGGGCTGGGACCGATCGGCGTGGTCGCCGACCAGGCGGCGGCGCCACCCCCGGGATCGCTCGAGGCCAGCACGCCGCCGGTCTCGTCGGAGGCGACGCACAGCGACGCCGACGCGCAGGCCAGCAGGGGGAGTTCCAGGCTGTCGATCTTCGCCGGGGCCGACCAGACGGCGGACGCGCCGTCGGCGGGATCGCTCGACGTGACAACGTCGCCCTCGGCGTCGGTGGCGATGCAGAACGAGATCGACGGGCACGACACGCCCTGCAGCTCGATGCCGTCGATGGATCCGGTCGACGACCAGCCGGATGCCGGCCCGGCGGGATTGGTGGTGCTGATGAGATTCCCGCCGCTGGCGATCGCCAGGCAGAACGTCGTGCCCGGAGCGCAGCTGAGCGCTCCCACGTCCTGATCGAGCTCCGCGGGGGACGACCAGGTCAAGGGGCCGCCGGCGGGGTTGGTCGACGTGAACACGCTGCCGCTCTCGTCGACGCTGACGCATAGGGAAGCCGTCGGGCAGGACACGCCCATCAGTATGTTGCCGTCG
>Ga0302325_10012950_pt1 | contig 17845 bp, 19 predicted proteins | sample Palsa_T0_2_FD_201948 | JGI IMG/M metagenome (GOLD analysis project Ga0302325, IMG submission 201948) | Peat permafrost microbial communities from Stordalen Mire near Abisko, Sweden - Palsa_T0_2 | ecosystem: Environmental > Terrestrial > Soil > Palsa > Peat permafrost | place: Sweden: Abisko...
CCCTCCAACCATCTCGACCGACGATCCGTTCGCGGTCGATGAACTCTCCGTGCCGACCGTCGATCTCTTCCACAATCCCGGCGCCCCCGTGACGCGGGAGATGGATTTCGGCGGCGAATTCGACAAGGAACTTCTGCCCGGCTGGGACCTGGAGTTCTCCGATGAATTCACGACGCTGAAGCCGAAGGGCGGGCCGGCCGTCAACGGCTGGCAGAACTTCGACCTGGGGTCGAAGCTGGAGCTGATCCAAAGCCCCGCGCACGAGTTCATCGCCTCGATCGGGGTCGACTGGTCGATTGGCGGCACCGGCGGGAAATCGGTCGGGGTCGACAGCTTCAGCACCGTCTCGCCCGCGATCTTCCTGGGCAAAGGATTCGGCGATCTGCCGGATTCCGTGCCGATGCTCAAGCCATTCGCGATCACCACGGACATCGCCGAGGACTTCCCGGCCGAGGCGGCGGACCCGAACGCGCTCGAATGGGGAATCGCGCTCGAGTACAGCCTCATTTACCTCGAGCAAAACGTGAAGGACACCGGCATGCCGGAGCCCTTCCGCAACATGGTGCCCCTGGTGGAATTGGTCATGGACAGCCCCGAGAACCGGGGCGGCGGCCAGACCACCGGGACGGTGAACCCGGGCGTGCTATACGAGAGCCGTTACTTCCAATTGGGCGCCGAGGCGATGATTCCCGTGAACAGCCATTCCGGCCCGAATGTGGGGTTCATCGTCAACGTGAACATCTTCATCGATGACATCTGGCCGAAGATGTTCGGACACCCGCTCTTCGGCGGCGGCGAAACCGTCGCCGGGAGCAACCCGGGAGGCTCCGCAAAATGAGAACGATCCTGATTGTCCTGTTCTGCTGCCTCGCCGGCGTATCCGCCGCAAGCGCGCATGCGTTTCTCGAACATGCCGACCCCAGGGTGGGGAGCACGGTGAAGGTCTCGCCGACGGAAGTGAAAATCTGGTTCACGGAGGGAGTGATCCTCCCCTTCAGCAGTCTGAAGGTGGTGGATGCCTCCGGCAAGGAAGTCCAGAAAAGCGACAAGCACCTGGACCCCGCGCACTCGGACGTGCTCATCGTATCCGTGCCGCCGTTGAAGCCCGGCAAATACACCGTCTCGTGGCGCGTGACGGCTGTGGATACACACGTCACGCAGGGGACCTTTCACTTCGAGGTCAGTCCATAGAAGCTGAACTGCTGATCCTGTCGCGAGCCGTTCACTTCGGCTCGTGCCTGGTGCTGCTGTCGGTGTTCGCGGTGCGGCTGCTCGTCGAGCGGCCCGCCGCGGAGGACCGGCCCGCGGCGCGGTGGCTGGCGGGCTTGTGCCTCGCGGTCGCGGCGGGATCGGGGTTCCTCTGGCTTTGGGCGGCGGCGGCCGGGATGAGCGGGTCGGCTTTAAAGGATGCGCTCAATCTCCAACTCTTCACGATCGTGATCGAGCAAACGCCCCCGGGGCATGTCTGGGTCGTGCGATGCGCGATCGGCGTGCTCCTGGGAGTGACGCTCTGCTTTGCCCGGCGCCGTTGGACCTGGTGGATTGCGGCGCTGCTCGCGGCGGCGTTCACGGGGTCGATCGCCTGGCTGGGACACGCCGGAGCGAGCGAGGGCGCGCGGCGTTCCCTGATGCTGACGCCGGACGTGGCGCACCTACTGGCGGTGAGCGCGTGGCCGGCGGGGTTGCTCCCGTTTGCCCTGCTCTTGATGCGCCAGATGAAGGCGGGCGCTTTGAAGGACGCTTACGTGGCCGCCCGGCGCTTTTCCGCCATGAGCCTCGGGGCGGTGGGAGTCATTGTGGCCTCGGGGATGGTCAACGCCTACTTCCTGGTTGGGAGCTTTCACGCGCTGGCCGCGACCGATTACGGACGGCTGTTGATCGTCAAGCTCTCGCTCTTTGCGACCGCGGCAGCCTTGGGCGCATGGAATTTACTCGTTCACGAGCCACACCTCGAGACCTCTCCGGAGGCCTTGGGCGCGATGGCGCGCAAGGTCTGGATAGAGGTCGCACTGGGGACATTGATCGTGCTGGTAGTGGCGATCATGGGGACCCTGCCGCCGGGTTCGTCACCGGTCGCCGGATGATGTCGGCGTGGGGCGCGGGGTGGGCGAGGCCTCGAGGGCGTGATGCAGGCGATACTCGCGGCGGTAATGCATCACCACCGCGCCCACCAGCATGGAGAGGAGGATGGCGGCGACCATCGCCTGCTCCTGCCGGGTCAGGGTGAGGGAACGCGCAAAGGCAGCCAGCCGGTCGGGCAGGGGGGCGCCTTCTTGCCGCTTGCTCATTCCGAGAGGTCGTTCTAGTGCAATTCCCTGTTCCGGGCAATGGTTCCCCCAAAGATGACAGAGTCCTATCGCGGACGGATCGCCCCTTCGCCCACCGGGTACCTGCACCTTGGGCACGCGCTCACGTTCTGGACGGCGCAAGAACGCGCCCGGTCAAGGGGAGGCGCGCTGGTCCTCCGCATCGAGGACCTGGACGCGGGCCGATGCCGCCCGGAGTTTCGCGCGGCCATCGTCGAGGATTTGCAGTGGTTCGGGATCGAGTGGCAGGAAGGTCCGGACGTGGGCGGCCCATGCGCGCCGTACGTGCAGAGCCGGCGCGATTATCTGCCGGTGTGGCGGCGGCTCCGCGACGCCGGGCTGATCTATCCGTGCGCCTGCTCGCGGCGCGACGTGCAATCCGCGCTTTCCGCGCCCCATGGGGAAGAACAGCCGGAGGGAGACGAGCCCGTCTATCCCGGGACGTGCCGGCGCAGGCTGGCCGAGGCGCGGGAAAGCGAAAGCCCCGCCGGGGTGAACTGGAGATTCCGCGTGCCGGACGGCGAGGAGGTCCGTTTCAAGGATGGACGGGCCGGGGAGCTGAGCGCGGTGGCCGGGCGGGACTTTGGGGACTTCATCGTGTGGCGCAAAGACAACATCCCCTCCTACCAGCTCGCGGTCGTGGCGGATGACGCGGCCATGAAGATTACCGAAGTCGTGCGGGGCGAAGACCTTCTGAAATCAACCTTCCGCCAAATGCTGCTCTACCGGGCGCTGGGCGTCGCGGAGCCGGCCTGGCATCACTGCCCCCTGGTCCGGGACCCGGAGGGGCGGCGGCTTGCAAAACGCCATCAGCCCCTGAGCCTGAACGATCTCAGAAAATCCGGCGCCGATCCCGCAAGGCTAAAGGCTGAAGGCCTCCCGCCTCCTTCATAATTCATCCTTCATCTTTTCCCCCTGCGGGGGCATCGGCTCAACCGGGGGACGGCGTGCGCGCTTCAAATCGCGGATGGCAAAAATCCAGAGCGCGATGAAGAGCGACTCGGCGACCGCGTCCAGGAGGTAAACCGGCGGGATGCTGCCTTCGATCACGAAGATTATATCCGTGACCGCCAGGGAGAGCGCGGTGACTAGGCCAATGACGAAGACCTCGAAGGCGATGTCGCGACGAATGGCGGCAATGAGCATCGAACAGCCGATGCCCGCGAGCAGCAGGCCGGCGAGCGTGAGCAGCCAGTGATCGGGTTTTTGGCCGGTGAGGTTCTGGAAGGATTGGAAGGCCAGCACGGGCCAAAGCCCGATCACCAGGCAGAAGAAACCCTGCGCGAAGGCGGCAAAGATGGGGAGCTTCCGGGGAGCCGGTTGTGAAGATGTCAGGGGGTCTGGCATTTTGAGAGTTGCGGCGCTGCCGCGGCGGCCAGGACTTCGCGGATGCGGTCCATGACCATTTCGACGGTGAGGTCGCGCATGCAGGCGTGGCCGTACGGGCACTGGCTGAGGCGGCGGAAATTGCAGGGTGAGCAGGGGAGATTGAGCCGCACCACGGAGCGGGGCATGCCGTAAGGGCCCACCTGGACCGGATTGGTGGGGCCGAAGATGCAAACGGTGGGCCTCCCCAGCGCCGCGGCGATGTGCATGGCACCGGAGTCATTGCTTACGACGACGGCCGCCCGGCGGATGAGGGCGACGGCGTCCGCGGGCGTGGTCTTGCCGGTGAAATCCGTGGAACCCGGAGCCTGGGAGTGGATGGAGCGGTTGAGGCCCCGCTCGCCTTTCGAGCCGATGAAGATGGGGGCGAATCCCTCCTCCCCGGCCAGGCGCCGGGCCACACCGGCAAAGCCCTCCGGCGTCCACTGTTTGGTTTCCCACAAGGTGCCCGGCGCCAGGATCGCGAGCGGCCGCGCGGGGCCGGCGGAAACCGGCAAGCGGGTCAGCAGATTAGTGACACGCGCCTCCGCCTCGGGGGAAACAGGCAGGTTGAAGAGGGGCGGGTCGTTGTCGAACCCGAGGAGATTGCCGAGCCACAGGTATCGGTCCACGGCATGCACTTCGAGCGTGGGAATGGGAATGCGATGCGAGTACGCCATCCACGAGCCCTCGCGCGCGCCAGCCCAGCCGCGGTGCGGGATGTTCTCCAGTTGCCGGCCCTGGAACATGCTCGCGCCGCGGCGGATGGGGCTGCCGAAGCCGATGCGGACCGGCGCCTCGCTGGCCACCGCGAAGAGCGCCGAGCGGAACTGGCCGTGCAGGTCGATCACCAGCTCGTACCGCGCCGCGCGGATTTCCCCCAGCAGGCGGATCACGGCGGCGACGGCGCCGATGCGGCGCCCATTTTCCGCGAAATCGCGCCGGGCGAAGAGAAGGATCTTCGAAATGGCGGGATGGCCGCGGACGATCTGGGCGTTCTCAGGGGTAAGGAGCCAGTCGATCCTGGCGCGCGGGTAACGCCGCCGGAGTTTTTCGAGGACCGGCAGGGTATGGACCACATCGCCCAGGGCGGAGGGCTTGATGATCAGGATGCGGGAAAAATCCGCCTGACGGATATCGATATCGGGAGTGGCCAAGGGAATGGGAAAGGTAACCGCGCCGCCGCTGACCGGCAAGGCCGCAGCCCGGGGGACATGAATATCCATGGACATCGATCCCTCTTGCTGTATTAGTGTACTACAACACTGTGTTTTTGCTCAATTCCAACAGCGGCGTGCCTCTTTACCTGCAACTCCAGCAGCAGTTCCAGCAGCGCATCCTCTCGGGACAACTCCTCCATGGGGCCCAGCTCCCCTCGGTTCGCGAGCTTTCGGCGGAACTGCACATCAATCCCCTGACCGTCGTAAAAGTTTACCAGAACCTGGAGAAGGAAGGCTTCGTCGTAACAAGGCGCGGCCTCGGCACCTATGTGTCGCATCAATCGCCCGCCCTCAAAATGGAAGCCCGCCGCCGCCTGGTCGGCCCCGCCCTCGATCAACTCGTCGTCGAGGCGCTCCACCTCGGTCTCGGCGAAAAAGAAATCCAGTCCCTGATCAGCGAAAAATTCCACCAATTCAAATTCCAAACCGGAAGTAAACCCAATGACGAATGAAGATCCCATCCTCGTGCAGAATGTCAGCCGCGCCTATGACGGCCCTCCGGTGTTACGCGATTTGAGTCTATCCGTGAGGGAGGGGAGCATTTACGGCTTTCTTGGGCGCAACGCTTCCGGCAAGACGACCACGCTCCGGATGCTGGCCGGCTTGATCAGACCCCACTCGGGCGAAGTCCGCATCATGGGCCGCGACCCGTTCACAACCGGGGCAGAGGAGAGGCAATGGGTCGGCTACATGTCCGAGACAGGGATGGTTCCCGCATACACGAAGGTGGGCAGCGTGCTGAAATTGGGGCGCGCCCTCTATCCCACATGGGACGCCGCGCTGGCCGATTCGCTTGTCGCCAAATATGATCTGTCACCCGGGAAGCGCTTTTCGGCGCTCTCCCAGGGGAAGCAACGGCTGCTGGGCTTTGTCATGGCCATTGTGCCGCGGCCCAAGGTGCTTTTGCTCGATGAACCGGCCGCCAATCTCGATGTCATGGCGCGGCGGGAAATCCTGGATGACATTCTGGACCTGATCCGTGATTGCGGATGCACCGTCCTTTTCTCGACCCATATCCTCAGCGACATCGAGCGCGTGGCCGATGAAATCGGCATACTTGCCGGGGGAAACCTGCGCGTGAGCGAACCGCTTGACTCACTCAAGGATTCAATCCGGCAGGTTCGCTTCTTTGGTTTTAAAGATGGCATCCCGGGAGAGCAAGTGCCCGGAAGCTTCCGGGCCATCCGGGGAAGGGATGAACTTACCGTCACCTTGAGAATCAACCCCGCCTTCACCCCGGAAGACATGGCCCGGCGCTGGTCCTGTCAGGTTGAAACCCGCGCTCTCAGCCTCGAGGATATCTTTGTCGAACTCTCACTCAATTGAAAACAATTCCGTATGAACAAGATCAAACAATTTTGGGCCCTGTTGAAGTTTCAGATGGCAATCAATCTCCTCATCATCCTCATGCCATTGATCTTCATAATGGGTTATATACCATACCTCACCCGCTCGCCAGGACATGCTTACAACCTCGCTTATCTCCTCTCAAATCAAAATATCTTCTTTGTGGGATTTATCGCGATCATGTTGCTGGCTCCTGAAGTCATGCGATCTGCAGCAACCAGTTGCGTGTGGCCGACGGGAACAGAATTTCTTCTGACGCGCGCCGTGGACCGGCGTCTCGTATTTCGCGCGCGATCGCTTTTGGTCTATTTGGGAATCCTGGCAGTACCCGTGGCCATGTTCTTATTTGCGTTGAAAAGTCCCGGACTTCAACTTGCCGAATATAACAAAATCTCTTACCGGCAGGTCGTTAATCAATTAGCTGGAAGCATTCCTGCGCCGGCGGAAAAGGACGGAAGATCGGAAAAAATAACAATTCCAAATGGAAACACCCTGGTCGAAAGCTGGCACATCTGGCAGTTCCTGTGCGTTGCCGTCTGCACCCAGGTATTTGTCCTCCTCATATACCCGCTGAAATACCGGAGGTTTATTTTATGGGGAACTTATCTGGGATGTATTTTTGTTCCCCTTATTATATCCATCTTATCCATATCTCGCATCTTATCCATATCTCCGCACGATGTCTCCAGGGGTGAAAGCCTGTCCACCAATGAGGCTGTGTTCTTCGCCTTTGTCGCCCATCAGTGGATTTTCTGGTTCGTGACAATCCTGGCGCTGCTAATGGGCCAACTCTGGTGTAAGCGCCGGTTTGCCAGGTTGGAGCAGTAGTCATTCCCGCGGGGGGAAGGCGTCCGGATGAAGCAGCCGGACATCGCGCGCGCCGGCCCAGCCGCGGTGCGGGATGTTTTCCAGCGGCCGGCCCTGGAACATGCTCGCGCCGCGGCGGATGGGGCTGCCGAAGCCGATGCGGACCGGCGCCTCGCTGGCCACCGCGAAGAGCGCCGAGCGGGCGTTCTCCGGGGTAAGGAGCCAGTCGGTCCTGGCGCGCGGGTAACGCCGCCGGAGTTTTTCGAGGACCGGCAGGGTATGGACCACATCGCCCAGGGCGGAGGGCTTGATGATCAGGATGCGGGAGAAATCCGCCTGACGAATGTCGATGAAGCTCATTTTGCAGTTCTTTCATCCTCGGATTTTCCCCTTGCCTTGTTCTCTGTCAGCCATTGTAGTTGCCGAAAACACGCGTGAGTATCCTCGTAACAGGCACTGGTGGTGGTTCGGGCCAGAGTGTCTTGAAGGCGCTGCAAAACACGGGATACCGCGTAATCGCGACGGACAATTTTCCGCTGGCCGCGGGGCTTTACACCACGGGCAAGGGCTATTTGACCCCGGAAACGGACTCGCCCGCCTTCATCGAGCGGTTACTGGCAATCTGTAAGACGGAAGGCGTGCAACTGATCTTCCCCGGTCTGGATTCCGAACTGGCCGTCATGGCGCGGCATCGAGAGACGTTTGCAAAGAATGGGATTACGCTGGTGGTCAGTTCGGAGAGCGTGGTGAGCATTTGTGACGACAAGCTGGCAACGGCGGACTTCCTGAAGAGACAAGGGCTGCCATTCCCTCGAACATGGACGCTCCGCGACTTCCCGGACGAGGCGTTGCCATTTCCGATCGTCATCAAGCCAAAGGCGGGTGGCGCCCGCTCCAGGGGCGTGCGCGTGGTCAGGACGGCGGCGGAACTGGCCGCGGCTCGCCTGGAGCTGAATGGCGCCGCCTTTGTCGCCCAGGAAATGATCCAGGAGCCCGAATACTCCTGCGGCACGGTCACCCTGAACGGACACTGCGCGGGAGCCATCGTGCTGCGCCGCATCCTGCGGGACGGCGATACTTACAAGGCCTTTGTCGAGCGGCACGCGGGGATAGAGGCGTTTGTCATGGACGTGGCGAATCGGCTGCAACCGTTTGGCGCATGCAACTTCCAGCTTCGGATGCGGGATGGCGTTCCCTACATTTTCGAGTTCAACGGGCGATGCTCGGGCACCACAAACTGCCGGGCATTGGCGGGATTCAATGAACCGAAGATGATTGCGGACTTCATTCTCAAGGGCATTCCGCCTGCCTTCGAAGTGCGCCCCATCACAGTGCTGCGCTACTGGAATGAACTGTTGGTGGAGAATGAGACGGTCACTGCGTGCGAAGCCAATCGCGAAGTGACCATGGCCGCCCGGTTGTTATGAAATGAATGACCATCGAGCCGTTGCCGTTGTCACGGGAGCCAATGGTTTTTTGGCGCGGAACCTGATTCCGTCATTAGTGGATGAAGGCTGGCGTGTGATCGGTGTCAGCCGCGAGAAAGGCCCCGATCGTGCCTCCGAGACGCTTTCGTGGGAGGAGTTCTGGAGCGGAGACTCGATCGATCCGAATCAGATCAAGGCGCTATTTCATCTCGCCGCATTCATTCCGCCAAACCTGGAGGATTCGATCCATGCTGCGGCGTGTGTGAATACGAATGCACTGCTTACATTGAAGCTTGCAGAGCACGTTGCGACGCACAGCAAGGCGCGTTTCATTCATTGCTCCAGCGGGCAGGTGTACCCTTACCAAACGCAGCCTGCCACGGAAGAGGATGATGTTCTGCCCATGCATCGGGCCTGTTTCTACCTGGCTTCGAAGCTTCTTGGCGAGATTTACGTCGAGCGCACGCGAAAAGTGCTGGGCCTGGATGCGATCACATTCCGCGTCGGTTCCTGTTACGGCCCGTGGATGCCGAAAACATCGTTGGTGGCGTACTTTGTTTCACTTGCATCGAAGGGCCAGCGGCTGCCACTGCGGCACGGAGGCCGCCAACAGTCCGATCTCGTATATGCTCCCGACGTCGTGCAGTATTTGTTACGGGCGGCGAAATCAAATAAGCAGGGTATCTTCAACGCCGGCAGCGGGAAAGCTGTAACAACGCGGGAGATGGCTGAAACCGTGAATCGGGTCTTCGGCAGCCAGGCCGGGTTGGTTGAGGAAGAGCCGTGCACGGCGGCCTTTCACCCGGGCTTTGCTCCTCTCTCCATGACACGCACGGCGGCGTTTGGCTGGAAGCCACGCACGCTTTCGGAAGGGCTGGAAAACCTTCGATCATGGCTTGAAAACAGGCCGGCCGGATGAGGGCTGCGATTATCAGCGACATCCACGGCAACCTGCCCGCGCTGGAGGCTGTGGCCTTGAAAATCCGGGACGTCGACGCGGTCATCTGCCTGGGCGACGTCGTCAACTATGGCCCCTGGAACGATGCATGCCTGGAACTTCTGCACACGCTGCCGGGGATCACTTTGCTCGAGGGCAATCACGAGGCGCTCTTCCTCGGCAAGGAGCCGCTGGAACATGAGTCGCCGCTGGTGCAGCAGTTTTATCATGCGTCGTTTGCGCACTTCACACGGCGCGACTTGATCGAGAGCCTGCCATTGGAAGTTACCCTTGGCGATTACCTCTGCACGCACACGCTGGATAATCGGAAGATTTACAAAGACACCGACGTGTCGCCGCCAGGCGACTGCTTCATCGGCCACACGCACCATGCCTTCCATGTGAAACGGCATGGCCGCCACGTGATAAACCCCGGCAGTGTCGGGCAGAACCGGAAGCGGCTGGACATGGCCTGTTACGCGCTGTTCGACACCGAGACCCGCCATGTTGTCCTGGAGCAACTGGCCTATCCCGTAGACGTGCTGCTCAATGAGATGAGGGCGCTCGTTTATCCTCGAGAATGCCTGGAATATTATGAGAGCAAGCTATGATCGCCCGCCCGGCCGGTCCGGATGAAGCAGCCGCACGTCGCGCGCGCCGTGGGCGGCGACGTCGAATTGATAGACGCGGAAGTTGAATTCCCGCATGCCCGGCAGATACCAGACATGCCAGCCCTGCGCGACCAGCAGGTCGAGCTCGCCCTGCATCACGAGATAGAGAAACTTCGCGTTCGAGCGGGGCGCGTCCGCGGTGAGGACGGCGATGGGCGGCTGCCAGCTTCCGACGATGTAGGCGTTGCTGCCGCTGACGAGGCTCGAGAAGTCGAGGAAGTCGCGGATCTGGTCATCGGTGGCGATCCGGTCGAGGTGGTCCCGGAGGAGGAGGCCGGGCGCCGGGGCGAGGCCGCGCATTGTGACGAATGGGCTGACGATGATGAGCGCGCAGCAGGCGCGAAAGGCCCGGCGCGGCGCCAGCCACCAGACGAGCAGCAGGGCGAAGGGAACGGCGGGCAGGAGGTAGGCGGCTTCGTCCGGCAGGCAGAAGAAGGCGATGGCGTAGATGACCAGCATGCTGCACCACGCGAACAATTGCCGCGATGAGAGAGCAGGGCGCGAGTGTGCGAAGGCGGCGGCAAAGAGCGCGATGACCAGACCCACGACGCCGAACAGGCCCCAGACCTCGAGGGTCATGCAGCCGGCGATTTGCCATGGCCCGGGAAAGGCGTGCTCGGCGTAGAAGTTGAAGAAGCCGGAGCCGTAGCGGGTGTAAACGGGGATGAATGCGGCGACGACGACGGCGGCGGAAACCAGGCCGGCGATCAGGACGCGGCGGATGGCGGTGCGGTTCTCCGCGCCATCGATCAGGATGAGGGCGATGGGCAGCGCGGCCGCGCCGGAGGTGATCCGGACCCCCATGGCCAGGCCGAGGAGCAAGCCGGTGAGGACGGGCTTTTTGCGCAGGGCGCACCACCAGCTTGCAAGCAGGAAGGCGAGCGCCCAGGGAAAATCCTTCGACGAGACGCTGTTGACGTAGAGGACGGGCACGAAGGCGAACGTGAGGCCCGCGAGCCACCAATCGCCGACGCCGTACTCGAGGCAAATGAGAGAAAACGCGAGCGCGGCAGCCGTGCAAAAGAGGGCGTCGAGGAGATTGAAGCCGAAGGGGCCGGTCTTCCAAAACCACGAGCAGACGTACTCCTGGATGGGATATCCGGGAAATCGCGAGGCCTCGTAAACGCCCGTCTCCGCGATGTGCCGCGCGGCAAGGGCGGTGCGCCAATTGTCCGCGTGCTCGCCGTAGCCCGCGCCCAGGAAAGGCAGGCGCGTGAGCAGGACGGCTGCGCAGAGAAGGGCGAGGCCCGCGGGGCGCGAGAGGATGGGCATGGGGGGAAGTATGAATTACGAAATGGGGAATCGCCGGTTATCTCACCCAGCGGCTCACCAGGTCCACCAGATCTCGGGCTCCCTCGATACCGATGCCGTTTACCTCGATCACCGCCGGCACATCCGGCTGCAAATATTGCCCAAACCAGGCTTCCGCCGCAAATGGCCGGTGGCTGTCTCGGATACCGTCGTTATCACTTAGGTGCACGGCGCCGATCCACGGCGTCAGTTCATCAAAAAAACTTCCCGGCTCAAATCCCATCGCCGCCGCTGACACCTTCGCGTGTCCCATGTCCAGCAGCAGCCCCACATTGGTGTCGTCCAGATCCCGGAAAAAACGCGCCAACTCTCCCGGCGCCGTCATCAAGAGCGGGCTCTCGCCGTTCATTTGCTCGCGGGTGATCACATTATTCTCGATGAGCAGGCGCACCCCGGCTGCCTTGCCGTAGGTGGACAGCTCCCGTACCGACGACAGGAAAATCTGCAACGCCACCGCACGCGGCACCCTCTCCCTCCGCGCCCGCGCCCCAGGATTTCCCAAGTCCTCCGCCTTCAGTTCCATCGCGAACCCGCTGTGGACCGAGTAAAACGGCGCTCCGCAGCGGGCGCTCAGGTCGATCGCCGCCCGCACATGGCATTTGCTCCGCTCGAGCGTCTCCGGGTTCATCGACGCCAGATTGAGCACGAACGGTTTTTCCGGCGGCGGAAAATAATTGTGAACCAGCACGTTGCCCTTCCTCTGCGCAACCTCCTCGATCTCCGCGCCCAGCCCGGCATGCCAGCGCACGCCGGAACTCAATTCCAGGCCTGCGCCCAGCGCCTCGCACGCCTCCGCCATCTCGACGAGGCGTCCGCCCCGGAAGGCTCCCGTGGACAGATGGATGCCGCTCATTGGAGCAGCCGTTTTTCCAGGATGATTTCCATCATTCCCCGATCAAGAAATTCAGCGGTTCATCCGGCGCGATATCCCTCGGGGCCTTGAGCCCCAGGATCTCTTCCCAATGACGCGGGGCCAGCCCCGTCCCGGGCCGCTTGAGCGTGAGCGCATCCGCAGTGATCGTTTCCCCCGCGGCGATCCGCCGCCGCGCCACGATGCTCCGCCGCATTCCGGGCGCGTTTGCAGCTTCCGCCGCCGAAGGCTCCTTGCGTCCGCTGCCCAGCGCCCGTTCCGTCTCCCGGATGTACCCCACCAGCCGCGCAAACTCCCCGGGAGCCGCCGCCGACGAGTGATCCGGTCCCGGGAGCGTGTTATCCAGCGTAAAGTGCTTCTCGATCATCACCGCTCCCAGTGCCACCGCGGCCACGCAGCAGGTCTGGCTTTGGGTATGGTCGGAGTATCCCACCGGCAGCCGCAGCCTCTCCCGCATTGTGACCATTGCCCGCAGGTTCGCGTCCTCTGGCGGCGAGGGATAATTGGTCGTGCATTGCAGGAATATGAGCGGCACGTCCGATACCTCGCGGATCGCCTTTGCCGCATCCTCAACGTCCTTGAGCGTACCCATCCCCGTCGAGACGATCATCGTCTTGCCCTTCCGCGCCACGTATTGGAGGAAGGGCCACTCGACCAGGTGGATCGATGCCAGCTTGAACGCTCGCACCCCCAGCGAGTCGATGAAATCGACATCCTCGAAATTGTACGGCGTCGAAAGAAACTCAATCCCTTCCCGCGCGGCCAATGCCGCCAGCTCCGCCTGCGTCTCCCGCGGCAGTTCCAGCTTCCGCAACATCTCGAATTGCGATTCCCCCGGATCGGTCGTCTGGAGCTGGTATTTCGCTTTCGGCGCGCCCGCCACCAGCAGCGCCTCCGTACGATACGTCTGGAACTTCACTGCGTCTGCCCCGGTCTTCCGCGCCGCCCGCACCAGCTCGCGCGCCATCTCCGCGTTGCCATTGTGGTTTACGCCGGCCTCGGCGATGATGTAGCAGCGGTCAGGAGGTAGAAACGACATCCGGCAATGGTATGGCCGGAAATTCGAAATTCGAAATCAGAAATTCGAAAGGTTTGCCCCGCGAGGCCGGCGCTGGCCGGATCCAGGAGTTCCCTTCCCGCGCAATCCGCGATCTATCCGTTTTAGAATTTAGCCTTTATCCTTTCTTCATGATCGTCGGCATCGACCTCGGCACCACCAACTCGCTTATCGGCGTCATGGAGGCCGGCTTCCCCATCCTCCTGGCCAATCGCGACGGCGAGCGCCTCACCCCCTCGATCGTCCACTTCCCCGCCCAGGGGCTGGATCCGATTGTCGGCGCTCCCGCCCGGCGCATCCGCGCCCTCGATCCGGAGAACACCGTCTATTCCATCAAGCGCTTCATGGGCCGGCGTGCCGGGGAGGAACCATCCGATGTCCCCTACCGCCTCACTGGCCGTCCCGGCGAGCCGCTGCGCCTCTCCATTCGCGGCCGGGAATACTCTCCGGAGCAAATTTCCGCGCTCATCCTCGGCCACCTCAGGCAGCAGGCCGAGACTGTCCTCGAGTCGCCCGTCACCCGCGCCGTCATCACGGTCCCCGCCTACTTCAACGACGCCCAGCGCGCCGCCACCAAGACCGCCGGCGAACTCGCCGGCCTGACCGTCGAGCGCATCCTCAACGAGCCCACCGCAGCCGCGCTCGCCTACGGCCTCGGGCGCCTCGGCGAGAAATCGAAGATCGCCGTTTACGACTTCGGCGGCGGCACCTTCGATATCTCCATCCTCGAGCTGAGCGGGGGCGTCTTCCAGGTCCTATCCACCAACGGCAATACCCGCCTGGGCGGCGACGATATCGACCAGGCCATCATCGCCCACTGCCGCCTTCCGCTCGCCGATTACCGCCTTCGCGAGGTCGCCATCGAGGCCAAGCACCGCCTCTCGACCGAGGAGGAAGTCCGCATCGATCTCCCCTTCGCCGAAGGCGCCGCGAGCCAGGTATTCACCCTTTCCCGCGCCGAGCTCGACCTGATTGCCCGCCCCATCGTCGAGCGCACCCGCGAGCACTGCCTGCGCTCGCTCGCCGATGCCCGCCTCACCCCCGCCGATCTCGATGCCGTCATCCTCGTCGGCGGCCAGACCCGCATGCCCCTCATCCGCCGGTTCGTCGCGGAAATCTTCCAGCGCGAGCCCGACATCTCCCAAAATCCCGACGAGGCCATCGCCCTCGGGGCCACCATCCAGGCCGGCATCCTCTCGGGAGCGGTTCAGAACATCGTCCTCCTCGACGTCACCCCGCTCTCCCTCGGCATCGAGACCTTCGGCGGGCTCATGAACGTCATCATCCCCCGCAACACGACCATCCCCGCGAAGGCGGGCGAAATGTTCACCAACGCCATGGCCGGCCAGCAATCGATGCTCATCCGCGTGCTCCAGGGCGAGCGGGAGATGGCCCGGGACAATTGGGAACTTGGCGGCTTCGACCTCGCCTTCGAGCCCGCCCCCAAGGGCCAGGCGCGCGTCGGCGTCCAGTTCGAGATCGACGCCAACGGCATCCTCCACGTTCTGGCCCGCGACGTAAAAACCGGCGTCGAAAAAATCCTCGAGGTCAAGAGCGCCGTCGATGTCTCCGACGAGGCCGTCGAGGAAATGATCGCCTCGAGCGTCGAGCACGCGTTTGACGACATGAGCGAGCGCGTCTTCACCGAGGCCCGCCTCAAGGCCGCGGAAATGCTCCCCGCCGTCCGCGCCGCCCTCGATCAGCTCGGCGACGCCGTCGACACTCCCTCCCGCGAGTCCATCGCCCGCCTCATGGCCGAGGTCGAGTCCGCCCTGGAATCGCGCGAAGTCCAGCGCCTGAAAAAAGCCAACGCCGCCCTGGACGCAGGCACCCAGCAAATCGCCACGCTGCTCATCGAGCGTGCGATGGAGGAATCGCTCAAGCGCAAAGGGGTGCTATAGGTCCTATAGGCCCTATACGACCTATAGCCCCCCTCCCTACTTTCCTGTTGAATCATCCCCCTGCGGGTGAGAACTTTATTCCTCCTATGACATTGACGGAAAACGCCTCCTGCGCCGCCTGCCTGGGAGGCCCCGTCGATTCCTTCGGGCCGCGCGATTTCTAAAGTGTGCGCTACTCCCTGGTTCTCTGCGCAACGATCCTTCTGGGTGGATGCTCGGCGCCCGCCGGTCCCGGCTTCCACGCCGGAGAGGCTTATCTCGTGAACAGCCAGCGCACCCAATTCTACAGCATCGGTCCCGCCCAGGTCTCCGGCCCGGACTTTGCGCTTTATCACGGCCAGCGTCTCACGATGATCGACTACGCCTACGGCTACAGCCACGTCACCGTCGAGGCCACCGGCCAGATCGGCTACGTCCCCACCGAGGACCTCGCCCCCGCGCCTCCCGCGCCCCATCCCAGTCCCTCCCCGTCCTCGGGCGCAACCGCTCACCGGCGCAACGGCAATGACGGCCGGGCGCCGACTGCCGCCGAGCAATCCAAAATCCCTTTGCCCGAGTTCCCCGAGTCCGAGCCCCCGCCCGGCTCCCCGCCCTTCCGGTATTGACCAAAAGGATGAGAAATTCGAGGGATTGATGATTGATGATCGGAGATTGCTGATTTATCAGTCCTGAGCCTGTCGAAGGGATGATTTGGCAGAGGCCAGGCGCGCGGGTTACACTTTCCGCTAAATCAGCAAACTGATATGACCCAGGACCCGGTATCCCAGAAAGACATTCCGGCGGCGGAACGCTTGATTTTCGCAATGGATGTTTCCACCGGCAATGAGGCCAGGAACCTCGTCGAGCTGCTGGGCGACTCGGTTCAATTCTACAAGCTGGGCCTTCAGATATTCATGGCGGGAGGGTATTACGAACTCATCGAGTGGCTTGTGAAGCAGGGGAAAAAAGTCTTTGTCGACCTGAAGTTTTTTGACGTTCCCGAAACCGTCAAATTGGCTGTCAGCCAGCTCAAGAATCGAGGCGTCACCTTTGCCACCGTCCACGGAAATGAAGGAATGCTTCGAGCCGCCGTCTCCGAAAAGAATGGCTTGAAGATTCTCGCCGTTACCGTCCTGACGAGCCTGGACCGAAGTGATTTGAATGACCTGGGCTTTCAATGCTCCGTTGAGGAGCTGGTTCTCTCCCGCGCGCGCAGAGCGTTGGAGGCCGGTTGTGACGGAGTGATATCCTCGGGGATCGAGGCGCCGGCAATTCGAAAGGAACTTGGCGAAAGGTTTCTCATCGTTTCGCCGGGCATTCGCCCGGTGGAAAATACAACTCAGGATGACCAAAAGCGGGTGGTGTCAATCGAGGGTGCGTTTCTCGGCGGGGCTGATTACGTCGTCGTCGGACGGCCGATTCGAAATGCTCCCAGCCCTCGATTGAAGGCGGAGGAAATACAAAGGACAATCGCCGGCCTGTTCTCCAGGTAAGCGGTCTTGGCACCCTTACGGTGAAGCTGCGAAACCTTCCGCCACGACAATCCGGCGCTGGTTGGCGTCAAAGGTCAGAAATTCGGTAACGGCAAGTTGTTGGGCGGTCGCGACGTGGAGAATGTCCAGGGCCCGCATTCCATATCTTGGGGTGTGGCTTAGCGTCAGGCGCTGTGCGCGAACGATAACATTTTCCCAATCCGGTCGGGCGATATCCCACAAACCCTGTTGAAGATCGAGGTCGAACGCGGCAAGCCCAGTTTGCGCATCCGGTGGATTCAAACCGTAAAGATGCCCATTCGCCCGCCGCCAAACTTCAAACCACACCGCCTGCTGAAACTCGTAGCGGACCAGCGAGGAAATTTGCGTCGGGGCCGGGAGAGATTGCATTTTCACCACCGCCTGTTCCGAAACGGCTCGCGGAAAGTAGAAAGCGAAAAGAAAACTGGTTTCAGCGAAAGTGCTCACAACTCGCGTGGACGGCGCAATTGCTCAAACTGCTCGGCCACCGAAATTTCATTTTTGAACGCATCGGGACCCCACATCTTTAGGAATCGAGCGCGGAAGTCGATGAACGGCCGTTCCGATACCCCGGCGGTTGTCCCGTCATCCCTGTGCGGTAAAAATTCCGCCACTCTCTGACCGTTGCGCACGACGGCGACCGGTTCGCCAGAAATAAGGTAAGAATCCAGCGTGTGCGGGTCAGCGTAGATGTCCTCGAGCGCAAGTGTTTTCACGACGCACTGATGATGCCAGAATATCGGCTGCGTCGCAACCTTTTGGGTGTCAGGCGGCCAGGAATGACGCGGAATCCGATAAAAAGAGACTTGCGGGCGGATATGGGCCGGAAGGCAAAGTCCAATTTGAAATATCACTCCCGGGCTTTGCAGAAGCGCGCTGAAATCATCTTCAAGAACTCGCCGGCGGCGCGGCGGGGCGGACGTTGCTTTGGCCAGACGGCGACGATCCTTCGTTTTGGCCTCGGGGACTCGAGGGAGCGATATTGCGGCCTATCCTGGCCCTGACTTTGCGCGGCCATCGATGGGATCAGCGAAATACCGAGGCCCGATGCAACGAGCGCCTGGATCGTTTCGATCTGGGAGCTTCGGAAGCTGATTTTCGGCTTTAGGTCGCGACGGTCGCAGAAGCCCAG
>Ga0302325_10012952_pt1 | contig 17841 bp, 12 predicted proteins | sample Palsa_T0_2_FD_201948 | JGI IMG/M metagenome (GOLD analysis project Ga0302325, IMG submission 201948) | Peat permafrost microbial communities from Stordalen Mire near Abisko, Sweden - Palsa_T0_2 | ecosystem: Environmental > Terrestrial > Soil > Palsa > Peat permafrost | place: Sweden: Abisko...
GCTGCGCGCCTTCCCGCGAATGCGCTTCGTGTGGCCGGAGATCTCGATGGGCGGCGGCGGCGTGTTCATTTTGCGCGCGAGAGATCTGGTCGCGGAATGAGGAACTGAAGGACGTGTCGGGCAATACATTCGGACGGATATTCGCCGTGACGAGCTTTGGCGAAAGCCATGGCCCGGCGCTCGGCTGCATCGTCGACGGCTGCCCGCCGGGTCTTGCCCTGAGCGAACCGGACCTGCAAGTCGACCTCGACCGGCGGCGCCCCGGAACCTCGAAATACACCAGTCAGCGCCGCGAACCGGATACGGTGCGCATTCTTTCCGGGGTGTTCGAGGGCAGGACCACAGGCGCGCCGATCGCGTTGCTGATCGAGAACGAAGATCAGCGCTCGCGCGATTACGAGAAGATCAAAGACCGCTTCCGCCCGGGACACGCCGATTACACCTATACACAGAAATACGGCTTTCGCGACTACCGCGGCGGCGGTCGTTCATCGGCGCGCGAGACCGTGGCGCGCGTGGCGGCGGGCGCGGTCGCGCGCAAGTATTTGCGGGAGCGGCTCAACGTCACGATTCACGGATATCTGGCGCAGATGGGCAACATCGTGCTGCAGCCGGTCGATCCGGCCGCCGCGTACGACAACCCGTTCTTTTGTCCCGATCCCAGCCGGGTCCCGGAGCTGGAAGATTTCATCTGGCGAATCCGCGAAGCCGGCGATTCCATCGGAGCGCGCGTCACGGTGATCGCCAGAGGCGTGCCGCCCGGGTTGGGAGAGCCGGTCTTCGAGCGTTTGGATGCGGATCTGGCCAGCGCGATGATGGGCATCAACGCGGTCAAGGGCGTGGAAATCGGCGCGGGATTCAAGTCGGTCGAGCAGCGTGGCTCCGAACACCGCGACGAATTGACGCCCTTAGGCTTCAGCAGCAATAACGCGGGCGGCGTGCTCGGCGGCATCTCCTCGGGCCAGGACATCGTGGTGAGCCTGGCGCTGAAGCCGACCTCGAGCATCACCGTGCCCGGCAGGACCATAGATGTGCGCGGCGAGGCCGTCGATGTGGTCACCACGGGGCGCCACGATCCATGCGTGGGCCTGCGTGCCACGCCGATCGCGGAGGCGATGCTGGCGCTCGTATTGATGGATCATTATCTGCGCTTCCGCGCACAGTGCGCCGATGTGGTGGGCACCACGCCCGTGATTACGCGATGAACGGCCGCACGCTGCCCCGAATCGCGATCGTCGGCGCGTCCAGTCTCATCGGCGAAGCGGTGTTCGATGAGCTGAGTGCGCGCAAGTTCCTGTTCGCGGAACTGCACGCGCTCGAGGATGGCCGCGCCGCCGGCCCACCGCTCGGCGACGATGATCAAAAATTTCCGGTGGGCGACGTTGCGGCCTTCGATTTCTCGCGCGTCGATCTGGCGTTCTTTTGCGGGCGCGCGGCATTATCCGAACAATACGCGCAGGCCGCCGCTGCGCATGCCTGGACCATCGACGGCTCGTCGGCCTTTCGCGCCCGCGCCGATGTGCCCTTGGTGGCCGCCGACGTCAACCCAGAGGCGCTCGAGAGCGTGGGCGCGCGTGGCCTGATTGCCCTGCCGGGCAGCGCCAGCGTCGCCCTGGCCACTGCCCTGGCGCCGCTGAATTCGGCGGTGCCGCTGACGCGGGTGGAAGTCGCGACCTATCACGCCGTATCGGGCAGCGGCCGCGGCGCCATGGAGGAATTGGCCGGCGAAACCGTCGCCCTGCTCAGCAGCAAGCGGGCGAAGGGCCGAGCCTTCGGCAAGCAGATCGCGTTCAACGTGATTCCGCAGGTCGACACCCTGGGCGATGACGGTGTGTCGCGCGAGGAGAGGCGTCTTTGGGAGGAAACCCGCAGGGTGCTCGGCACTCCGGCGCTGGCGATCAACGCCACGTCCGTGCGCGTGCCGGTCTTTTTCGGGCATGGTCTGGCGGTGCACGCGGCTTTCGAGCGGCCCATGAGCTATGCCGATGCGCTTGCCGCGCTGCAAGGCGGGCAGGGCCTGAGCGTCATCGACCCTGATTCCTCCACCGAATTTCCCACTCCTGCCGCCATGGCGGCCGCCCCGGATAAGGTGTATGTGGGGCGCGTGAGGGCCGATCCGACGCGTGAACGCGGTCTAAATTTTTGGCTGGTGGCCGACAATGTTAGAAAATGTGCGGCGCATAACGCAGTTTCCGTAGCCCATATTTTGGTAAATAGATCGCAGTAAGATATAGTTATTCGCTTACGTAATGGGCAAGTGAGAATTCGCCTCCAAGCTCCTATAGCACAATGAAGTTTACTGCTTGCCCACCGGAATTTTGGGAGAAAAAATGTCCGTGACTCTGCCTCGCCTGATGCTGATGGCATGCCTGCTGTGCCCGTCCTTGTCGTGGGCATTGGGCCTGGGTGAGATTCACCTGAACTCGGCGTTGAACGAGCCGCTAAACGCGGAAATCGACCTGGTGGCCGCCGCCCCGGACGAGTTGACGGCGCTGCGGGCCTCGCTGGCCTCGCGCGAGGCTTTTACCCGCTACGGTATCGATCGTCCGCCATTTCTGACCACCCTTAGCTTCAAGGTCGGCAAGAGCAGCCGCGATGGCCGAGATGTCCTGCTGGTCCAATCGACTGATGCCATCCCGGAGCCGTTCGTAACCTTCCTGGTCGAGGTGAATTGGGCGCGCGGGCGCCTGATGCGTGAATACACGGTCCTGCTTGATCCGCCGGTCTACTCGCCCGGTGAGCGCGCCAACGCCGCAGCGCCGGTGAACGCCCCGACGGTGGCACCGCTCACAACTCCCGCGCCGGCACCCCGTCCTGCACCGCAGACAAACCCCCGGGACAGTACGCCATCATCCTCGAGCGCACCGGTGCGTGCGTCGCGGGGCAACTCCAGCGGCGCAGGCCTCGCCGGAGGGGGCACCTATACGGTGGCGGAAGGCGACACGCTCACCAAGATCGTGCGCAGCCTGAACGCGGGCACCGGCAACGCTGCGGATCTCGATCAAACCATGATCGCCGTGTACCGCGCCAACCCGGGCGCGTTCGGCGGCAACATCAATATTCTGAAACGCGGCGCCGTGCTGCGCCTGCCCGGCGCGGACGAAGTCGCGGCCCTGAATCAAAGCGAAGCGATGAACGAAGTGCACCGCCAAATGGATGCCTGGAAGAGCGGAGCAGGTGCACCCAGCAGCGGCCACCTGCGCCTCGTCACCCCTGGTGCGGGCGCGGGTACCGGCACTTCGGCCGGCACCGGCAGCGAATCGGCGAATGCCGAAAAGACGAATGCCGAGAATCAGGCTCTGCAGGCTCGGGTCAATGACTTGCAAAGCAAGTTGGACGAATCGCGCCGCTTGCTCGAAATACGCAATAACGAATTGGCTGCATTGCAGCGCAAACTCGGCAGCGCCCCGGCCCCGGCCCCGGCCCCGGCGCCAGTGCCTGCGCCCAGCCCGCCTGCGCCGCCACCGGTAGCGCAAACGCTGCCTCCGCCTGCCGCCACGCCGCCCGCTGCGGCTCCGCCGGCGGCAAGGCCGACCCCAACGCCGGCCCCCCCGCCGGTGGCGCAAACGCCGCCTCCGGAGACGAGCCCGCCCGCCCCGCTACCCCCGCCGGCGGCGGTCAACAAGCCAGCCGAGACCCCGGTCGCCGCCGAATCCTGGCTCGATTGGATTGCCGCGCATTGGTGGGTGCCCGCCGGCTTGATCGTCGCGCTGATCGTCGTATTGGGTTTCGCCGCATGGCGTCGCCGCCAGTCATCGCTGAGCGATTTCCCCGGCCTGGATTCCACCGACGTCGCCGGCTATGGCGATGCCGGCAGAACCACGAGCCGCGGCCGCGAGGAAGCTTTCGTCGTCGAGGAATCCGGAGAGCACCCGCAACCGCAGTTGGGTGCGACGGCGGAACATTTCGGCGAGACGACCTCCGATCTGAGCAAGTCCGCAGACGACACGATGTCGAGCGAAAGCGCGGTCAACCTGGATCAGGGCGATCCTTTGGCCGAGGCCGATTTCCACATGGCATACGGCCTGTACGACCAGGCCGCCGACCTGGTGCGCATCGCGCTGGAGCGCGAGCCGGACCGCCGCGACCTGCGCATGAAGCTGCTGGAAATCTACTTCGTGTGGGGCAACAAGGACCTGTTCCTGCAGACCGCCAAGACACTGGAAGCCACGCGCGACCGCGCTCCGGCCGGCGAGTGGGACAAGATCGTCATCATGGGCAGGCAAATCTGCCCCGACGAACCGATGTTCCAGAGTTCAGCCGGCAGCGGCCGCGGCGCCGGCGATGTGGTCGATCTCAACCTCGAGGGCGGAGAGAATCGCGTCGACATCGATCTGTTCGGCGATCCGGAAGGGGAGCACAGCAGCGGTCGCGGCGCCGCCGATCATTTCGGCAAGATGGGCGGGGAAGCGTCGGCAACCAGCGAGTCCCCGCACCTGCACGGGTCCGATCTGGACTTCACGCTGGATTCCCCGGAGCGCGGTGCGGATGAGTCGCCGACGCGGGAAATGCCGCCGCGCGACGAACCGACGGTCGAATCCGAGATGTTGAGTTTCACCGATACCGAGACCAGCGAATCACCGGCGGTGAAGAGCGACGATGTGCGCGATCGCATCTCCTCCAAGCTGGCCTCGCCGAAGACCGATCAGACCGCCGAGGTGTCGATCGATGATCTGGGTCTGGATCTGGACCACCTGGAAGCATCCTCGCCGCCCTCCCTCGACGAATCGCCGCTGGAGGTCACCGACCATCCGTCGGATGCACCGACCATGGTCGCGGGACTGGACGAGAAATCGCGGCGCCTGATGGCGGAGGCAGACAGCCGCGCGCGCGAAAAAGACATGACGGAACTCGAGCGCGAACTCGAGGCCTCGTTCATCGCGGATCTCGGCCCGGAAGTCGATGACTCGAAGACCGCGATACTCGGGCCCGAATCGGCCGCCACGGTTCAGATGCCGCGCGCCACCGAGATCGATCCGGCGACGACCTCGCGCTTCAAAACACCGGAAATGTCCGATATTCAGGAGCTGGACAAGCTCGATGTCGAATCGACATCGCGCCTGCGCAACTTGAGTCCGGCCGACAGCATCGACCTGGATCTCGACAAACTCGCAAACGCTTTGGGCTCCGGCGATACCGTCGAGCAGCCGCGCGCCGAGGATGAAATATTCTCGAGCGAAGTATTCGAAGCGACTCAGCGCAGCCGCGCCGTCGATCTCGATGTGGGCGAATCGTTCGAGGATTCGATGAGCCCCTCCGAGGCATCGACCAACAAGCTCCAAGCGATAACTTCGCGCACCATCAGCAAGGTCGCCACCGAGGAGGTGCCGATGCCTGAGTTGGAGCCCGTGACCATGAGTGAAGTGGGCACCAAGCTGGATCTGGCGCGCGCTTACATGGATATGGGCGATCCGGAGGGCGCGCGCAGCATTCTCGAGGAAGTGGTCAACGAGGGTTCGGCCAGCCAGAAGCAGGAAGCACAGCGCTTGATCGAGGCATTGCCCGGCTAGGCAATTCAAGTGAGCGAGCTCGGCCGGGCTTCTGCCCACCGCGTTGCCGCCATCGTCGAGTACGATGGGACCGGATACGCTGGTTGGCAGTCGCAGCTGCATGCGGCGTCGATTCAAGATGCCGTGCAGGCAGCGTTATCCTACGTCGCAGGACATCCAATCGTTGCCATTTGCGCAGGCCGCACCGACCGCGGCGTGCACGCCCTCGGGCAGGTCATCCATTTCGATACCGAGGCTCGGCGCACTCCCCGAGCCTGGGTGCTGGGCGCCAACACCAGGCTGTCGGCGTCGATCTCGTTGCAATGGGCCGGGGAGGTCGATGCGGGCTTCCACGCCCGGCATCGCGCCAGCCGGCGCGTGTACCGCTACATCATCTTGAACCGCAGCGAACGCTCCGCGCTGCACCACACGCGGGTCGCTTGGATGCACCGGCCGCTGGATGCCGAGCGCATGCACGCGGCCGCGCAAGCGCTGATCGGGGAGCATGATTTCTCGGCGTTTCGTTCCATCGAGTGTCAATCCAAGACCCCGATTCGACGGGTCGAGAGCATCGAGGTGGCAAGAAGCGGCGATTATATTTGGCTGGACTTCACGGCGAATGCGTACCTGCACCACATGGTACGCAATATCGTGGGGACCTTGGTCGAGGCGCAAACCCAGAGCGATCCGAAGGCCCGGATGGCGGAGGTACTGATGGGCCGCGATCGCCGCCTGGCCGGCGTCACCGCGCCGCCATCGGGCCTGTACTTATGGCGGGTGGTCTATCCGCCGAGCTTCGGCATTCCGAGCGCGCCCGGCGGGCTTTTGTTAAAATGACGTATGTCCTGGTTTGAGCGAATCGTTCCATCGCGGATAAAAACCGAGCGCCGCACGCGTTCGGTGCCGCAAGGTTTGTGGATCAAGTGTCCGGCTTGCGATGCGGTGCTGTACCGCGCGGAGATCGAACGCAACCTGCACGTCTGTCCGAAGTGCAGCCACCACATGAGGATCAACGGGCGCGAACGGCTCGCCAAATTTCTCGATCCGGGCTCGAACGTGGAGCTTGCCGCCAGGGTCGAGCCGGAGGATCCGCTGAAATTCAAGGATTCGAAGCGCTACAAGGACCGCCTGCTGCAGGCGCAGAAACAGACCAGCGAGCGCGACGCGTTGATCGTCATGGAGGGCAAGCTTGCCGGCCTCGAGCTGGTCGCGTGTGCCTTCGAATTTCGATTTCTCGGCGGCTCGATGGGCTCCGTGGTGGGCGAGAAGTTCGTGCGCGCCGTGGAGCATTGCCTCGAACATCGCATGCCGCTGGTGTGTTTTTCGGCCAGCGGCGGCGCGCGCATGCAGGAGGCTTTGTTTTCCTTGCTGCAAATGGCGAAGACCAGCGCGGCGTTGAAACGCTTGTCGGAGGCGAGGTTGCCGTTCATCTCCGTGATGACCGACCCGACCACCGGTGGCGTGTCGGCCAGCCTTGCCATGCTCGGCGACATCAACATCGGCGAACCGAAGGCTCTGATCGGATTCGCAGGTCCGCGCGTCATTCAGCAAACGGTGCGGGAGACGCTGCCCGAAGGGTTTCAGCGCAGCGAGTTTCTGCTCGAGCACGGTGCCCTCGATATGATCGTCGACCGTCGCGAGCTGCGCGATCGCATCGGCGCGATTTTGCGCCTGTTGATGGGCAAAGAACCCGCCGCGGCCTGAACAGGCTCCCCAAGTTAGGTCCCCCCATGCGGAGTCTCGACCAGTGGTTGGCCTACCAGACACGGCTACACCCGCAGGCCATCGACATGAGCCTCGATCGGCTGCGCTCGGTGCTGCAGCGGCTGCGCTGGCGCCCACCCGGCGTACCGGTGATCACGATCGCCGGCACCAACGGCAAGGGATCGGTGGCGGCGTTTTGCACCAGCATCCTCGGCGCCGCGGGGTATCGGGTCGGCACGTTCACCTCGCCGCACCTGCGCGACTACCGCGAACGCATCCGCGTGCACGACCGGTTGGTGAACAGCGCTGAATTGCTGGCCGCATTCGAGAGAATCGAAGCGGCGCGCGGCACCATCGGCCTCACGTTCTTCGAGTTCAACGCCTTGGCGGCGCTGCTGGTTTTCGAAGCGGCCGCCTTGGACATCTGGGTGCTCGAGGTCGGCATGGGCGGGCGATTGGATGCGGTCAATGTTGTCGATGCGGATGTCGCCGTGGTGGTCAGCATCGGGCTCGATCACCAGGAATATCTGGGCGCCACTCTCGATGCCATCGCCGCCGAGAAAGCCGGCATATTCCGTGCGGGACGCGCGGCGGTGCTTGGCGGCCGCGCGCCCTCGGCGGTGCTCGAGAACACCGCGCGCGCCCTCGGCGCGCATCTGAAGCGCCCCAGCATCGAGTACAACTACATCATGGAGGGGGAGGGGTGGCGTTATCGGGGCAGCCGCTGGGAGTTGCCGCTGCTGCCCGCACCGGCGTTGCAGGGCCACATCCAGTTCGCGAATGCTGCCTGCGCGCTTGCGGCGCTCGAGGAACTCGATGCGCGCATCGAGATCGATGCAGCTGCCATCGAGCGCGGATTGCGATCGGCGAGATTGACCGGGCGCTTCCAGGTCATAAAGACGGCCGGCTCTGCCACCTGGATTCTGGACGTGGCCCACAACCCCGATGCGGCGCGCGTGCTGGCGGCCAATTTGGACGCCACGCCACGTCAGGGCAGGACGCTGGCGGTGTGCGGGATCCTGGCGGACAAGGACGCGGCCGCGATCACCGTGGCATTGCGAGAGTGCATCGACGCCTGGTGGTGCGCGTCCATCGATGGCGCGCGCGGGCAGACCGGCGCGAGTCTGGCGAAAGTCGTCGGCAATCTCGTGCCGGTGCCGGTGGCGCAAGCGGACGATGTCGGCGCCGCTTGCGCGGACGCGGCCGCCGCCGCAAAGTCCGAGGATCGAATCGTGGTGTTCGGCTCGTTTCACGCGGTGGGACCGGCGATGGATTGGCTCGAGGCACATGGCATCGTGCTGCCCGGCGATAACCGCTGATGGATCGGCGCGTCAAAGAAAGGCTGATCGGCGCAGGCATCTTGGTGATGCTGGCCGTCGCCGTGATCCCCGAACTGCTCTCCGGACCGAAGCCCGCTGCTCCCGCAGCCGAGTTGCCGCGCCTGCCCGTTGGAGCGGCCGATCCGGTACGCAATGTGACGGTCGATTTGGCCACCAGCAAACCGGCAGCCGCCCCCGCCGCGCCGGCACCCGCGGCCGCACCGACGCCTGCTCCCGCACCGATCCCTGCTCCCGCGCCGTCGCTCGCGACCGATGCTGCTTCGAGCGGCGGCCCCTCCCCGTCTGTACCCGCACCACCAACATCCACAGCGACACCGTCGCTTGAAACAGCCGCGCCGCCCCCCAAATGGGGTCGTGAATGGGCCGTACAGTTGGGCATCTTTGCCAATCGCGCCAATGCCGATAAATTGGTGCACCAGCTCAAGGGGCAAGGATTTCAGATTTATATGGCGCCGGAAGGCACGGGCGGCGCGGCGCGCTACCGTGTGCGCGTGGGGCCGCTTGGCGATCGTGACGCCGCGGAGCGGACCATCGCGAAACTCAAGACGCTTGGGATTGCGGGGACCGTCATCGCTCCGCGATGAGCTGACGACGGTTTCACGGCGCAGCGCGCCACGCTCCGGTAGAATGCGCCGCAAGCGTCAAGCAGGCGATGCGCCTCACGAATATGGGACGAGGAACAGGGGTGACAGATTGACCGGAGCCGATGTTCTGATTCTGTTGATTCTCTTCGGTTCAACGCTGATCGGTGTACTGCGCGGTTTCATCCGCGAAGCGGTATCGGTGGTCTTCTGGATCCTCGCGATCTGGGCATGCTGGAAATTCGGACCCCTCGTCGAGCCGCATCTCGGCGGATTGCTTGCCAACCCCAGCGTTGCGCCCTGGGTGGCCCGGGTGGTGGTATTGACCGTGGTTCTGCTGATCGGCTGGGTGATCGGCATGTTGCTCAGCTATTTGACGCGCAGCTTGGGGATAGGTCCCGTGGATCGCATCATCGGACTTCTGTTCGGCATCGTGCGCGGCATCGTGCTGGTGGGGCTGCTCGTCATCGGCGGCGAACTGCTGCAGCTGAACACCCAGGATTTCTGGATTCGTTCCAAGTTGATTCCCTTCGGCGAGACCGTGGGGGATTGGCTGCGAGCGATGGTTGGAGAGAAGGGTGATCCGTGGGCCAAGCTCGAGCGCATCACCGGCGTCAAGGTAAAACCCAATTAGTCCGGAGGTCCAAGCATGTGCGGAATCGTCGGTATGGTGGGCGTCAGTGCGGTCAATCAGCGCATCTATGATGCCTTGACGGTGTTGCAGCACCGGGGTCAGGACGCCGCGGGCATCATGACGGCCGAGAACGGCGAATTGTTCATGCGCAAGGACTCCGGGCTGGTGCGCGACGTGTTCCAACAAAAGCACATGCTGAAGCTCAAGGGCAATATCGGCATAGGCCACGTGCGCTATCCGACGGCGGGCGCCGACAGTGCACAGGATGCGCAGCCTTTCTACGTGAATTCTCCTTACGGCCTCTGTCTTGGGCACAATGGCAATTTGACCAACGCCCGTGAACTGACCGAAGTGCTGGTGCGCGAGGATCGCCGGCACCTCAACACCGGCTCGGATTCCGAGGTGCTGCTCAACGTGCTGGCCTCGGAGTTGGAGCGCGTCGGCACGCCGCGCGTCACTCCCGCGGACATCTTTGCCGCTGCCAATGCCGTCTACCGGCGTTGCCGCGGCGGCTACGCCGTGACGGCGATGGTCATCGGTCACGGTATTCTGGGCTTTCGCGACCCGAACGGCATTCGTCCGCTGGTGGTGGGCAAGCGCGATACCAAGAAGGGCCCCGAGTGGATGCTGGCTTCCGAGAGCGTGGCCTTGGATATGTTGGGTTTCGAGATGGTGCGCGACGTGGCGCCGGGCGAGGCGGTGTTCATCGACGAGCAGGGCCGCTTCTACGCGCAGCAATGCGTGGCCATGGTGCGCCATACGCCGTGCATCTTCGAGTACGTGTATTTCGCGCGCCCCGACTCGATCATCGACAACATCTCCGTCTACAAGGCACGTCTGCGCATGGGCGAGAGATTGGCGGAGAAAATCAAGCGTGAGCGGCCCGATCACGGCATCGATGTGGTCATTCCGATTCCGGACACGAGCCGCACGAGCGCGGTGCAGGTCGCGCAGCTGCTCGGCGTCAAGTATCGCGAAGGCTTCATCAAGAACCGCTACATCGGACGCACCTTCATCATGCCCGGCCAGGAGCAGCGTTCGAAGTCGGTACGCAGCAAGCTCAATGCGATCGATCTGGAGTTTCGCGGCAAGAACGTGCTGTTGGTGGACGACTCCATCGTGCGCGGCACCACTTCCGCGCAGATCATAGACATGGCACGGGAGGCCGGCGCGAAGCGCGTCTTCTTCGCCTCGGCTGCGCCGCCGGTGCGCTATCCCAACGTGTACGGCATCGACATGCCGGATGCCGCGGAGCTGGTGGCGTCCGGACACACGACTGAAGAGGTCCGCGACATCATCGGCGCCGATTGGCTCATCTATCAGGATCTGCAGGATTTGGTGCATGCGGTGCGCCATGATCATGCGAAGATCGAGAATTTCGATACCTCGTGTTTTTCCGGGGAGTACGTGACCGGCGATGTCACGCCCGAATATCTTGCGCGGCTTCAGGGCGAGCGCTCCGATGAAGCCAAGCAGCAGCGACGCGACAGCACTAGCCGTGGACTCAAGTCCGTTCGAATCCTGTAGGCGCGCCGGCCGCGAGGCCCGGCCGCGGCGGCGCTAACGCATGCGCCTGCTGGTTGTCGCAACCCGCGCCGACCATCGCATGCTGGTCAAAAAGCATGCGGAGATCGAATGGCCGGATGTGGTCATCGTCGAGTACCGGCTCGGCAAAGACCCTGAATTCGAACCGCAATTCGCCGCGGCTGGCTTCGACTGCGTCGTCATCGTGAGCGCGCCGCCGAGCGCGGGGTGCGAAGAATTCGCGGTCGGATTGCTGGACCGTGCCGAGTTCGCGCCGATCGTCCTGATAAAGCTGGAGGATGCGCCGCAAACGGCGCCGCCCGTGGTGCATGGTCTTTACCGGCTCTACGGACGCAAGATCGACCGCGAACAACTGGTCCGGGCCATCGAGGCAGCATCGCAGGAACATCGCCAGGCGCTTGCGCTGCTGCGCGGCAACCCGGCCTATGAGAAGCGCTATCGCTTCGGCTCGATCTTGATCCGCGGACATCGCTGCCTGCGCCAGGTGGGCAGCGGCGGCATGTGCACCATTTATCTTGCCGAAAGCGAGCGGGCCGGAAACCTCGTGGTGCTCAAGGTATTCAGCCAGGTACCCGACGTTTCCGAGCGCATCGCCAGCTTCGACCGATTTTTGCGCGAGTACGAAATCGTTGCCGGACTCGATCACAAGAATATCGTGCGGATCTACGATTTGGGGGTCGCGGACGATCACGCTTACATCGCCATGGAACACTTTCCCTCCGGCGACCTGCGCCAGCGCATGAAGACGCCGATGTCGCCCGCCACCGCGCTGAACTTCCTCGAGCAGATCGCCAGCGCGCTGCACGCCATTCACTCCGTCGGCATACTGCATCGCGATATGAAGCCCGCCAACGTCATGCTGCGCGCCGACGGCACCTTGTGCCTCATCGACTTCGGTCTGGCGAAGGCCGACGCGGCAGATGCGGAGCTCACCGGAACACGGGAGATTTTCGGCACGCCCTATTACATGAGCCCGGAGCAGGGGCATGCGGAGAACATCGATGCGCGCAGCGATATTTACAGCTTGGGCGTGATGTTTTACGAGATGCTCATCGGCCGCAAGCCCTTCAGCGGCTCGACCGCCATGGAAGTCATCTATAAGCACAAGCGCGCCGAGTTGCCGGAGATCGCGCCGCAATTCGCCGGCTATGAGGATCTTCTGCGGCGCATGCTGGCGAAGTTGCCGGCGGATCGCTTTCAGTCCGCGGCGGAATTGCTGCAGGCATTGTCCGCCCTCAAAATTCCGGCATGAGCCCTGCCGCGGAGCAGTTCTCGCACGCGTTGCTGCGTGTGCCGACGCCCGCGGCGTGGGTGGCCGAAGCGCGCGCCAACGTCGAGCTATTGTTGATCGATCATGCCAACTGCGAAAAGAAGGCGGCGTCCACGGCGCTGGCGCTGATGTTCGCGTACGCCGAGGATTTGCATCTCACCGATAAAATGTCGCGTTTGGCGCGCGAGGAGTTGCGCCATTACGAGCAGGTGGCGAAGCTCATGAACGGGATGAAAGTGACCCCGCGGCGGTTGGCGCCGGGGCGCTATGCCGACCGGCTGCGCCGCCTGGTGGCGCGCAGCGAGCCGCAACGCGAGATCGACCTGATGATCTGCGGCGCCTTCATCGAATCACGTTCCTGCGAACGCTTTGCGGCGCTGGCGCCGGCCATCGGGCCGCCGATCGCCGGGTTGTTCGAAGGCTTGCATGCCGCCGAAGCGCGGCACTTCAAGGTTTATCTGGACCTCGCCAAGCGCGCGGCAGCGCGCGCGTATCTTGATTGGCAGGCGCGAGTCGAGGCATTTGCCGCGCTCGAGGCGGAGCTGATCAGCGATCCGGACCCCGTGTTCAGATTCCATTCCGGGCCGCCGCCTTGAAGGCGCGTTCAGCATCGTCGAGCCGTCGGTCTTACGTCGGCAACGAAATGGTAAATGCTGCCCCTTTGCCGACGCTCGCCTCTGCAGAGATTGTTCCTCCGTGACGCTCGAGGATGCGCCGAACGATCGCGAGACCCAGACCTGTGCCTTCAAATTCGCTCTCACTGTGCAACCGATGAAAATTCGAGAACAAGCGTTGAGCGTCGCCCATGTCAAAACCCGCGCCGTTGTCCCGGATGCAGTAAGTAGCCTCGCCAGCCTGTACTTGTCCTGTGACTTCGATCATCGGGACCGACACGCGTTGCGTGAATTTGAGTGCGTTGGAAAGGAGGTTCACCAGCACTTGTCTAAAGAGCGCCGGATCTGCCAACGCATTCGGGAGGACGCCAACCCGCAGATCGACGGTTCTATCGGGCGACGTATGTCTGAGCTCGTCGAAAATCTTGTGGACTAGAGGCGCGACTTCCACATTCTCCTTCACTATCGATTGCTGTCCGAGTCGCGCAAAGCGCAGCAGATCGTCGGTCAGGCGAAGAAGTTGCTTTCCGCCTATGCAGACGTAATCCATCAGTTCTTTCTGCTGCGCAGTCAGTGGATCTACTGTTCCGTCGCGCAAGAGCTGAGAGAAGCCGATGATTCTATTGAGATGCCCGCGCAAGTCGTGTGATATCGACGTGTTATAAGCATCGAGATCCGTGTTCGCGATTTGCAACTGGCGATTGGATTCCTCGAGTTGGGCAGTACGACTTGCCACTTGTCTAAGCAGTGCGACGTTTTCGAGGCGCAGTCTTCTCATGGCGAGTGCCCGCGTCAGAACCGGCATGACAACACTGATATTGAACGGTTTGAGGATGTAGTCCAGGGCACCCCCCTTCATTGCCTCGACTGCTGTGTCGATCGTGCCGTGACCGGTCATTACGATACCGACCAGATCCGCGTCGATTGCGAGCGCTTCGCGCAGCAGTGCTACGCCGTTCATGTCGGACATCATCAGGTCCGTAATGAGCACGTCGAATGGCGCCGTATGACCAGTCCTCGGCCCACGTAGGGCGTCGAGGGCCTGCGCACCATTGGCGGCTCCGGTCGTCGAATAGCCCTGTGCTTCCAGTATGCGGCACAACGCGGTGACCAGATCGATGTCATCATCGACGATGAGAATCCGAGCGAGCGCGACGCTGCTCATGCGGGCACCCCACTGGTCAGTTCCGCAAGCGCGGATCTGAGGATCGCCAGCTTGGGCGGTTTGCCCAGTACGCGGTCCACGTTCGGCAGGGTGTTATTTTCCGCCAGGATTCGGTGTCCCCACCCCGTCAGCAGCACAACGGGTGTTTGCGGGCGAATGGCCTTGATCGCGAGGGCCACAGCCTTGCCGTCAACGTACGGCATGCCCAGGTCAGTGATGACCAGCGCAAAAGGCTCACTGCGCGCCTCTGCAGCGCGAAACGCGTCAATGCCGCGTTGACCACCATCCGCGACCTCGACGAAATGCCCATCTCGTTCGAACATGTCGGCCAAGGACTTCAGGATAATGGGGTCATCATCGACCACGAGGAGGTGCAATGGCCGTTGCGGGCGCAGCTGCGCCGGAGTCACACCGCTCGAGGCCTGCGAGGCCGATGCGGCCGGGAAAATGAGCCGGACGGTGGTGCCGGTGCCAGGCTCGCTTTCTATCTGAATCTCACCGCCGTGACGCTCCACTGTACCGTAGACCATTGCCAGTCCGAGACCGGTGCCGCGCGCACCCTTGGTGGTGAAGAACAGCTCGAGGCAACGACTCCGGGTGGCCTCGTCCATGCCGATTCCCGTATCCGACACCTCGAGTTGCACGCTCACGGACCCGACGGCACGAGAGCGCAGGGTAAGTTGGCCGCCCTCCGGCATCGCGTCCGCGGCGTTTAGGATCAGATTCGTGATCGCATCGCGAATTTCGCTTGCATTGCCGGCAACGGGCGGCAGTTCATTGGCCAGGTCCATTTTGACCTGAATTACACGGCCCGATTCCTGCGGCATCGCGTTCCAACGCGCTTTGGTGAGATCGATCACCTGTTCGACGGCTTGGTTGAGAGACACGGACACGTGTGCGAGCTGTGGGTCGCGCTGGCTATAAAACTCCTTCATTCGGGCGACGGTTTGAGCCACACCCTCGATCGCGCGCTGGATGATCATCAGATACTCTCTAGCCTCACCTTCACCCGATGCCCGCTCGATGAGCGATTCGACGTAAAGAGTGGCCGGCGACAGCGCATTGTTAATATCATGTGCAATGCCGCTTGCCATCTGGCCTAACACCCGCAGCTTCTCCTGACGCACCACCGCCTGCTGTGTTTGACGCAGGTCCTCGTAAGCGACCTCCAGCGCGCTGTAAAGCTGCGTCTGGTGGGCGGCGACGGCGACATGCTCGCTCAGTTGCCCAAGGAATTCGCATTCACCGCTGCTAAAGCTGTCCGGCGCGTGTCGCGCGACGATGAGAACGCCGAAAACCTTGCTTTCCACCATCAAGGGGGCGGCGACCATGGCATGCAATCCGGCGGCCGCCAGGCGTTGCGGAAACGCGAATGGCACCCCGCGCAAATCCGGCTCGTACACCAGTTGTCCGCGCACGCAACGCGACAAGCCGTTGGCATCGATCGGCACACGCGCCTGTTCAGTCAGTCCGATATCGATTGCCAGCTGGTGACTCTTCATGCCGATCCCGACAACGGTGAGTCCGTCCGGCGGTTGGTACAGGCACAAACAGCCGAAGTCCACCGGAAGCTGATCTTCCAGCGTCCTGATGACGACCTCGAATATACTGGGTAAGTGCAGGCGTTCGCCAATCGAGCGCGTGATGAGGTTCAGCAAATTGAGGCGCGCCAGTTGATCCGCGAGCTTGTTCTCTGCGCGTCGGCGCTCCGTCACGTCGGAGGTAATGTCGATTACCGCTCCATGAAAATACGTGGCATGGCCCGCGCCGTCGGATTCGACCCGCCCCCTCGCTTGCAGCCACCGGAATGCTCCGTCGCTCTGCCGGACCCGATATTTGATGTCGTAAGCGCCGCACAGCTGGATCGCGCGTTCGAGGGCGTCGGCGACGCCCGCGCGATCTTCCTCATGAACGACTTGCAGATAGGCTGCCGCGGGCAGTCCTTCCGCCGCTGCAGCTGCCCCGACCGAGAACATTCGGGCCGTGAATTCGTCGCCAATCAAGCGGTCGCTCGCGATGTCCCAGGTCCACGTCCCGACCGAGCTGACTTCGAGCGTCGATTTAAGCCGCGCTTGCGTCACCCGCAGCGACTGCTCGGTACGCTTCAACTGATCGATGTCGGTGCACGTACCAAACCACTGCACCAAGCGACCCTCCGAATCTTTCATCGGCTGGACGCCGGTGAGAAAGTTGCGGAACGTTCCGTCTGCCCCGCGCAACGGGAACTCCATCTCGAACGGCTGCACGAGCGCAATCGCGTCGCGCCATCTGCTAAGCACGCTCGGGAGTACGGCGGGGTCATGCACACTCTGCCATCCCCAGCCTTCCATCTGCTCCGGCGTCGTGCCCGTGTGATCGTACCAGCGTTGGTTGTACCAGAGGATGAATCCATCAGCACGGGCCATCCACGCGAGTTGCGGGATGGAGTTGGCCAGCGTCCGGAAACGCTCTTCGCTTTCCCGCACCTCGCTCTCCGCCTGCCTGCGCTCAGTGATGTCCTGTATGGTGATAAGACTGAGGGCGATCTTGCCGTCGTCGTCGTAGATCGGAGAGCCGTTGCAGCTGGCGAAGAACTCTTGATTTGTCTCGGAACGGCGCACCCGTAGCACTTGGTTTTGAAGGCGCTCACCGCGAGTAACTCGGGAAAGGGGCCACTCATCGAGGTTGAGCGGACGCCCGTGCTCATCCCAACCCTTCCAGCTAACCGGCAAGTCTTGGCTTTTGATGAACGCTGTGCCGTTCGGTTCGAATCCATGAATGCGCAAAGATGCGGGATTCTGGTAGTACACGTCTCCCTTGGCATCTATGAGTATCACTCCTTCGGACATGTGTTCGAGTACAGAAGAGAGTTTTTTCTCGCTGACGCGCGCCGTCATCGCTTTGCGCCGTGCAACCAGCACGCTGATCGTTCCGAGGACGATGAGCGTGCCAACGCTCAAGATCATTGCGATGGATCTTCTGTGGGCGATTTCCTGGTAACGAGGATCGAGCATGTAGGGTCGGGCAAGGGGGCTGGAGAATATCCAGATCAGACTTATCGCTATGGTGGCAACGGCGATTGTCAGAAAAGGCAAGAACCAGTTTGGCAAGCTGGGCTTGTCCACAATATCGCGCTTCCACAATGCGGCAATTCTGGCAATGAAGATAAGCAGAAATCCCGCACATGAACGTATCGACATTCCGACGGAATCAGTCCACCCGTAGGCGCTCTTGAGCCCTACCACGTAGCCGAGCAGCGCGACGAAGGCGATTCCGCCCGCGAGCGTTTTCAAAATGACAGCGGCTGTGGTGGCGGCACCGGCGTCCCGGTCGGGCTTGGACATGAGGATTTGCGCGGCGCATACGAGAAGAAAACACGCAATCGTATTGCCCGACATTCGTCCAGGGAAAGGGGCATCGAGGCCAACGAACGGCACCGCAAACAGCGTATCGATACCTAGGTTTATATGGAGCGCGTATTCGGCCAATTCGGCGCTCGCCGCACAAGTCACGACGACCA
>Ga0302325_10012953_pt1 | contig 17841 bp, 16 predicted proteins | sample Palsa_T0_2_FD_201948 | JGI IMG/M metagenome (GOLD analysis project Ga0302325, IMG submission 201948) | Peat permafrost microbial communities from Stordalen Mire near Abisko, Sweden - Palsa_T0_2 | ecosystem: Environmental > Terrestrial > Soil > Palsa > Peat permafrost | place: Sweden: Abisko...
GGGACCTGCGCCAGGAATGGGCCTTGCGGATGTGGTGCGCCAAAGAGGCCGTGGGTAAGGCGCTGGGGCGCGGCTTAACCGCCGGCCTGCTAGCTTTCCACATCACCCGCGTCGACCGCGCCAGCGGCACTATTGAAGTCGCTCTACGCGACGGCGCGCTCGCACAGTGCCCGCAATTGCGGGGCAAGTCTCTACATGTCTATACGGCGCGCGAATCCGACTTTGTGTTTTCTGCGATTATTTATCGACATTATCGAAATGGAGCTGTCCGAATGAGGCCAAGCCGGCAGGAGATTCTAAATTACCTGCTGCAAAAAATGGGCGAGTTGACCGAGGATTGGGATTATCCCGACCCCGTGCGCGCGGAATCGAAGCTGTTCACGGAGCTGGGTTTTGAATCGCTCGACGCCGTGGTTCTGTGCACCGCCATCCAGGAGCATTATCAAACCCCGATGCCTTTCGCGGAATTGCTGGCCGAGATCGGCCAGCAGCAGCGCGATCTGTCGATCGACGAACTTGCCGATTTTGTGAATACCCACCTGGGCGGCCCTGCTGGAACCGGCAGCGCCACGAGGCGGGTCCAATGAGCATCCGTACGCTGCTCATCGGTCTGGACGGCGCCACTTTTTCCGTCCTCGATCCGCTTATGGACCAGGGCGTCATGCCCTTCCTGAAGTCGTTCTTCGCGGAAGGCGCGCGCGCCGGACTGCGCACCATCGTGCCCCCGCTGACACCTCCGGCATGGACTTCGCTGATGACCGGGCGCACGCCCGGCCAGCACGGCGTGTTCGATTTCTTCCGCATGGATTCGCCCGCCAGCCGGCACATCCGTTTCTTCAACTCCAACGACGTGCAGTGCGAAACCATCTGGTCGCTAGCCTCCGCCGGCGGCCTGCGCACTACGACCATTAATTTCCCGGCGATGTTCCCGCCGCCGCACATTTCCGGATATGTCGTGCCGGGCTGGGTGCCGTGGAAGCAGTTGCGCCTGGCATGCTGGCCGGAGAATCTTTTTGACAAGCTGAAAACCATCCCGGGCTTCAATCAACGCGAACTGGCCATGGATATCAAGCTGGAGGAGAAGGCCACTGAAGGCATATCCGACCACGCGGAACTGGGGCCCTGGATCGAACTGCATGCCCGCCGGGAGCAGAACCTGTTTCAGGTCCTGCGGCACCTCAGCGTGGAAGACCCCTCGGAGTTGACTGCCGTGCTGTTCGACGGTGTCGATAAGCTGCAGCACCTCGGCTGGCGCTTTATCCGTCCGGAGGACGACCGGCCGCTCACCGAAGATTGGGAATTCCGGATCCGCGAATTGTGCCTCAACTATTTCCGCTGCGTGGACAGTCTGCTGCAACAGATGTGTGAACTGGCCGGGCCCGAAGCCACCGTAGTGATCGCCTCCGACCACGGCTTCGGCCCCACCTATGACGTGTTGCACATCAATACCTGGCTCGAACGGCACGGATATCTGGCCTGGTCCGAAGCCGGGCAGGCCCACGACACGCAGGGCGCATTGTTGGGAGTCGGGCAGGTTGCCAAACACACCTGGCTGATGGATTGGAACAAGACCAAAGCTTTCGCCACTACTCCCACCAGCAACGGCATTTATGTCGTGGCGAGCGACGGAACCTCGCCCGGCGTGCCGGCCGCCGAGTATCCCGCGTTCCTCAAGAAGCTTTCGAGTGAGTTGCGGCAGATCCCCAGCCTGCGGACCGGAGAGCCGCTGGTGAGTGAAGTTTTCACGCGCGATGAAGTCTTCCAGGGGCCGCACCACGATGCGGCGCCGGACCTGACGCTCATACTGAGCGATGGCGGCCTGATGTCCATCCTGCCATCGGAAGAGATTGTGTCCAAGCGGCCCGGGGTGTGCGGCTCGCACCGCCCGGTGGGAATCTTCGGAGCGCGCGGTCCAGCCATCCGGCGCGGATTCGTAGCCAATGAGTTGTCTATCCTGGATATCGCGCCTACGGTACTTTATAGTCTGGGTCTGCCTCTTCCCGAAGAACTGCAAGGCCGCTTGCCGGTAGAAGTCTATCACGAAGCTGTTTTGAAGGAGCATCCCGTACGCCAGGCCGCCGCCGGGAGTGGGCCGGGAAACCCAGCGGGCAACGCCCCCGTGCCCGGCGAATTGGAGGACGAGGAGACCGTTCTCGAGCGACTCCGCGAACTGGGTTATATCGAATAGGGGAGCAGTCTATTTTGAACGATGCCGAAGATAAAAGCTAACGGAGTGAATCTGCATTACATCACCATCGGCATGGGCCCGGATGTTGTCATGCTCCACGGCTTCCTTGGCAATCTGGCCGTCTGGCACCTCTATATGGCGCCTATCCTGCGCCGCGAGCACCGTGTCACGACCTACGACCTGCGGGGCCACGGCTACAGCGACGTAACTCCTGCCGGCTACACCGCCGCCGACATGGCCGAGGATTTGCGCTGCTTCCTGGATGAAATGGGCATCGAGCGCCCCATCCTGGTGGGTCATAGCTTCGGCGCCGACATTGCCATGTATTTCAGCCTGCTCTACCCCGAGCGCGTGGCCAAATTGGTGGCGCTGGAGCCCGGCCTGGCAGCCCTGGTGCACCTGCGCAACGACAAGGATTGGATCGGTTGGGCGGCCTGGGTGGCCAAACTGGAAGAAGTGGGCATCCACGTTCCCGAGGACAAGCGCACGGATGCCGAGTTCCTGTTGCAGCTCAGCCTGGAAACCCCCAAGTTTTACGGCCCGGCGCGCGGGTTGCCGCGCAATCGCGAACCGCTGCTGCACCTGATCCGCAATACCACGCTGTTGAAGGACTACGAAGTGGTGGGTGACATGACCCTGGACGCGGTGCGCACCATCCAAACGCCCACGCTGTTGGTCTACGGCCGCGATTCGCACTTCATCAGCTCCTATGATTTCCTGCACCAGGCACTGCCCAACTGCAAGCCGGTGCTGTTGCCGGGCGGCGAGCATTTCGGCCCGCTCGAACAGCCCGAGTTGCTGACCGGGCACATCCAACAATTCTTACGCGACCCTGTCCCGGAGAACTCGGGAGAGGTGCTGGAGGCCCGCTGATCGCTCCAGAGAAAAGTCTCCGCACGGCGCTTGGACCGCACGCCATGAGCATCCCCTCTCTTTCTCCGGCAATGTCCTTCGCCGCGGGTCCGCGTCCACTGCCACTCTCCGCCAAGCTGCTCTACGGCGTGGGGGAGATGCCCATCACGGTCCTCATGGTTTTGTCCGGACTCTTCATGCTGTTCTTTTACAACTCCGTGATGGGCTTGCCGTCCGCGCTGGTGGGAATCGGCCTGGCGTCCAGCCTGGTGGTGGATGCGCTGCTCGATCCGTACATCGGCCACATATCGGATCGCACCCGCCACCGTTTCGGGCGCCGCCACATATTCATGCTGCCGGGAGCGCTGGCCATGGGGCCGTGCTTTCTCCTGCTCTTCAGTCCGCCGCGCAGTCTGGGGCATGCCGGACTGTTTGTCTGGCTGTTGGCCTGCTCGATTGCCTTGCGTGCCGCAAGCGCAGTCTACCGGATTCCTTATCTCAGCCTGGGGGCGGAACTGAGCCGCGACTATGACGACCGCACCGGCACCATGGGCCTGCGCACGCTGTTTGGATTGATGGGCACGCTGGCGGCCGCGGCGCTTTCCTTTTTGATTTTCTTTCCAGCCACCGCCGATGGTTCCGAACCTAAGCTGCACTACGCCGGCTATCCGCGCATGGGGCTGGCTTTCGGTGCGTTGATGACGGCTGCCGGCCTGATCGGCACGCTGGGCACTTGGGGCTATCGCACTTCCGGCGCGGGTAAAGACTCAGCCGGGCTGCGCTTCTTTTCCGGCTTCCGGATTGCCATGCAGAACCGGCACTTCCGCAGCATCTGGTTCTCGACCACGATTTTCTTCCTGGCCGTCGTGCTGAACTTCAGCATGGCGATCCACTACTTCACCTGGTATGCGCAAATCAGCCGCAGCGAGATTCTGAGCCTGATTCAGACCTGCTTTTATGCCGGCGCATTGGCAGGCGTGGTCCTGTGGATGTCGCTGGCCCGGCGCACGGAGAAGCGCACTCTGTACATCATGGCCACCATCTCGTCGGCCATTCTGTTGCTCATGGCTACTTTGCTAATCGGAAGCGGCCGGCCTTTCGGCACAGGCCATCCCTTTCCGCTTATCGTCGGGCATGTGGTGGGCGGCGTCTTCGCCAGCGCCGTCTGGGTGGTTCCGGCGTCCATGGTCGCCGACGTAACCGATACCGACGAGTTGACCACCGGGCTGCGTCGCGAGGGCATCTATTTCGGTATTATGAATTTCGGCGAAAAGATCGCGGCGGGGGCGGCCCTGCTGGTTGCCGGCGGCCTGTTGGCTGTTTTCCGGAGATTGTCGCATGGGGCCGCGTTTGGTACGCCGGGCAATCCCCCAGCCGCCATTCCTTATATAGGCCTGTTATATGGCGCAGTGCCGGCGGCGCTGCTGGTTCTTTCCCTGATTTTAATTCTCCCCTATCGCTTGAACCGGCGCACAGTGCATGGAATTCAACGGCAACTGGCGGCGCGCCGCGATTTTACGTAATGACCGATCGCATGACAGACGACAGAACCGTTGTATTGATAACCGGCGCGGGCTCCGGCTTGGGACTGGCATCCGCCTTGTTCCTGGCCTCCCGCAATTTCCGCGTCTACGGGACAGCGCTCACCGAAGGCGAAGAGCGAGAACTGCGCGACCAGGCCGCGCGCCTGAATTTGGACGTCTCCGCCCTGCGTATGGACGTGACCCGCCGAACCGACATCGATCGCACCGTAGACACGATTATCCGGGAATCGGGACGCATTGACGCCGTTGTGCACTTTGCCGGCATGGGTCTGCGCGGCTTCTTCGAGGATCTCAACATGCAGGAGATCCGCAGGCTCTACGACGTCAACGTTTTCGGCATTATGGAACTGACCCAGGCCGTGCTGCCGCACATGCGCGCGCGCCGCTCCGGCCGCATCGTCATCACCGCCTCGGCCGCCGGCCGCATGGGCGAGATGAGCATTGCGGGCTATTCTTCCGGCAAGTTCGCCGTGGTGGGTCTCGGCGAATGCCTGCGCCAGGAAATGGCGCTGTTGAACATCCACGTTTCCGTGCTCGAGCCGGGGCTGATCTATACCCCGCACTTCGGGGTCAACCGCAATCGCGCCCGCCGCGCACAGGATCCCGCCAGCCCCTACTACTTCTGGTTTTGCCAGCACGAGGCCATTGTGGACGGCCTGCTCGCCGCCAACAAATTCACTGCCGAAGACATCGCCCGGGTGGTGCACAAAATCCTGACCGTACGCCGTCCCCGCCTGCATTACATGGTGGGATTCAAGTTCAAACTGATGTTAGCCCTGCGCAACATGATCCCCTTTGAATGGTACGAGCGCATTCACGAGAAGATCGTGGTCCGCATGGTCTCCCGTCCCCGCCATCCAGCCGCCGGCCTCAGCGGCGTAGATGCCGGCCTCGGCGAGCGCACCCAATCCCATCAAGCGGTAGGACATGATTGATCTGCATACACACACTGACCGGTCCGACGGCAGCGCCTCGCCCGCGCAACTGGTCGACGACGCGAAGGCCATGGGCCTCCAGGCCCTCGGCATCACCGACCACGATACGCTGGATGGCTATGATACAGCCGTGCCGCTCGCCGCCCAGGCGGGCCTGGAATTGATTTGCGGCATCGAGCTGAGCACCCGCCCCGATCCGCCTCCGGATGGCTCGCGCCCGCCCTCGGTGCATCTGCTCGGCTATTTTCTGCAGGAGCCAGCCTCGCCGGGATTCCGGCAGTGGATTCGGGGTCACCAGGAGAGCCGCCGCGAGCGCAATCGCAAGCTGATCGCCAAGCTGAATTCACTCGGCGTCGAGATTACCCTGGAGGAGGTGCAAGCGCTCGGAAAGCACCTCACGGGCCGTCCGCATTTCGCAAAAGTACTGTTGCGCAAAGGCTATGTGAAGAACAGCCAGGAAGCCTTCGACCGCTACCTGGCCGATAACGCCGCGGCCTCGGTAGAGCGCGATGAGCCGGAACTGATGGAAGGCGTGCGGCGCATTCGCGAGGGCGGCGGCATGCCCACGCTGGCGCATCCGGTGCGGCTGCCGGAGCGCGACCGCACATCGCTCAAAAAGTTGCTGCGCACTCTCATCGGCAATGGCCTGCAGGGCCTGGAGGTCTACCACAGCGAGCACGGCCCTGCAGACACCGCGCTGTACCGGGAAATGGCCGCCCGGTTCCAATTGATCGAAACCGGCGGCACGGATTACCACGGGGACAATAAGCCGTCGATTCGCCTGGGTACCGGCAAGGGCGGTAACGTAAATATCGATTACGGCCTGCTGGAAAACATGCGGCGTGGCGTGGCGGATATGGCGGCGCGGTGAGGGCCCATGCCCCAACTGGATATCGACGCTCTGCGCCGGGCCGTAGAGCAAAACCGGTACCTGATTACCGCCCATGCCAAGCAGCGCATGGGACATCGGCGCGTCACTGATCATGAGGTTCAGCGGGTAGTCGCAACCGGCGACGTCATTGAAGAGCATCCAGCAGCCCAGCCCTTTTCAAAGGCGCTGTTCATGGCCTATGTCCACGAAGAGCCGCTTTATGTTTCCTGCGCCTTCGATGGCCAGACCGCGTACATCATCACCGTTCACTGGTATGATCCAAGTGTGTGGATCGACCCGTGGACCAGACGAAAGGCCTGACGATATGCAGCTTGCTAAATGCGCCGAATGCGGCGGCTCTGTCGAGCACAAAACGATAACGTACACGCAACCGTGGGGTGATGAGCTGTATCGGTTTGAACTGGTGCCGGCTTGGGTGTGTGCCCAGTGCGGCCACGTCTGGTTCAGTGCCGAAGTGTCCCAAGCCATGGACGAAATCATTCGTCGGAATCCGGCGCCAAAGAGGTATCAGCGTGTCCCGGTGTTCTCGCTTGTCGAGGAGCTTGAAAAAACAGGGGCCTAAAGCCACCCTACGCCACAACTCTGGCCCCCAGGACGGGGGTATTCGACGAGATTATCTTGCCGTCGTAGTGAGCATTGATCGTAATCATGCGGGTACTCCGATGGGGCGTGCCTCTCCCGACACGCTGCGTAAGGAAGCGCCGCATCGCATGGGCGGACTGCCCCCGCGCCTCTTCTATCCGGTATTCCCCCCCCATTATTTTCCTGCCGGGGAAACGCGGTACCGAAAGTACTGGTGCAGCGCCTGCCTGCTGGGTATAATCGTTTAACACTCTAAATCGAAAGGAAATCTTTACTTCAGATGAACGACCAATTTGATGTGGCCATCCTGGGCGCAGGCTTCGAGGGCGGCATGCTGGGAACTATTATGGCCTACAAAGGCGCCAAAGTGGTGATCCTGGACGCCGGCACGCACCCCCGTTTCGCCCTGGGCGAATCTACCGTGCGGCACACCTTCCGCATGATCAAGATCATGGCGGAGCGATTTGGAGTCCCCGAGTTCAAGACCGAGTTCAATTCCGGCGAGCTCCTTCATAAGCATGTTTCCAACCATTTCGGCGTGAAGAAGAATTTCGGTTTCGTCTATCACCGCTCCGGCGAGCACCAGCGCCCGGAAGAGGCCACCCAATTGGTGATTCCGCCATACCGTGAGGGCTACGAAGCCCACCTGTTCCGTCAGGATACCGATCAATATCTGACGTACACAGCCGTGCACCACGGCGCCACGGTCAAGTACAACACGCGCGTCAAGAATGTCGAGACGGATGCGCAGGGCGTAACCCTCACGACCGAAAAAGGCGAGACCTTGCGCGCCAAGTTCGTCGCGGATGCTTCCGGCGGCGGGCATGTGCTGGCACGCATGTGGAACCTGCGCGACGATCCGCCGCGTGTGCGGCTCCAAACTCGCTGCCTTTTCACGCACATGATCGACGTGAAGCCGTACGACGACCTGAACCTGCCGAACGGCGTGCCTAAAGGGCCTCGCCGCTGGTATCAGGGTACCTGCCACCACATCTTCGACGGTGGCTGGCTGTGGGTCATCCCGTTTGACAACCGCGAAGGTTCCGCCAACAAATGCGTCAGCGTGGGGTTGAGCTTCGATATGCGCAAGTTCCCCAAGCCCACCGATATCACGCCGGATGAGGAATGGCACCGGTTCCTGGACAAGTTCCCCAGCATCAAAGAGCAGTTTAAGGATGCCAAACTGGTCCGCGACTGGGTATCGTCGGACCGTCTGCAGGGCTCCTGCAAGCAGACCGTGGGCGATCGCTGGGCGATTATGGCAGGCGGCGCCGGCAGCGGCTTCCTGGACGCGCTGTTTTCCCGCGGGCTGGCCTCGTCGGTGGAAGTTATCAATGCGCTCGCCGCGCGCCTGCTGCCAGCCCTCAAGGAAAACGATTTCCGGGCTGAGCGCTTCGAGTATATCTCCCGCGTTCACGAGGCCAACTTGCGCAACAACGACCGCCTGGTCTTTGGCGCCTACACCTCATTCCGGGATTTCGATTTATGGAATGCCTGGTTCCGCGTTTGGGCCTTGGGTGTCGGCCTGGGCGATCTGAAACTGGCCAGCATCTACCGACGATACTTGAAGAGCCATGACGACTCCATTCTCCCGGATGCCGAAGAGCCCATGGGCTTGTTCTATAGCCAGCACAAGGGCTTCGGGGAACTTCTCGACGCCGCGGTAGCCAAAATGAATGAGGTGGAGGCGGGCACGACCGATTCGAAAGCGGCCTCTAAATATATCTTCGACCTGATACGCAACGCCAAGTTCACGCCGGCGGCCAATCACTTGGGAGACCCCGATTGGCATTTCATCAACGCCGGGACGTTTATGGTCTCGGTAAAGACACTGGCTTGGCTATTGACGTCGGCGCCGCCCGACATTCGCAGTTTGTCTTTGGGCCTGCTGGGAGACATCGGCGGGAGCAAGCCGCATCCGGCACCCTCGGCGGGATAAACCGGCGCACCAGCTGCGAATAGGTACAGACCTCGTTCCCCAGTGGCGGACCCCGCGCCCATAATCCGCGCCCGCTACAAGGTTGGCATCCGCTGGTTCGGAGGCTTCCACCTGCACCAAAGCTCACCTTGCTGCGGGGGGCGGTTAAGGCGGCCTTTTATATTTTATAGAGCCGACATAAACGCGCGCCAGCCGGTTGTTGACAGAGAACAAACGGCTTAACGATTCATGACAGAGGATTTCGAATATTGGAGTCTGAACCGTAGTCAGGATGTGGGCATCCCATAGGTATGAAATTCCTCCCGGGTTGTTTCTTTCCGACCCCCTTCGGATGGGTATGTATATCCCGCGCCGACGATTCCGCCACACTGGGCTCCTTCCAGCAGGACCTCAGAGCGCTGTCATCGATCTGCTCGAACGCCGGACCACCGGTCGCAGTGAGTAATGACGATGCCGCGCAATGCGACCAGCCTGCCTCGCTGGCAATGGTAAGCGTGAGCTCGCGGAAAACCCCGGCGCATTAGGACGAGGCAAATGCATCCTGCATCAGGCAGCTTTGTTCCATACCTTGTTTTCCACGGGATGCTGGATGGCATTAGAGGGGACGCGCTTCGGATCGCTCTACTGCCTGAGACCTGATCCGCCTGACGTCCAACCTGTACCGGTGATGGCCGGCAGCTGGATTCCTGCTGCGAAGTCCCCCTTCCCACCAGCAAGTGCCCCGATTGATGTCGGGTAGCTGCCAAGGGTGTCCCGGGCGGCTCCCGGCGCGTTCGCGCGCAGTCGTCCCGATCAACCCCCAAGCCCTAAGAAGCACGCCTCCGGAGGTGTGACGGCGAGGAGATGGCGAAGTATTACACGCCAACTACCCGGGATGACGCCGCGCGGGATTACGCCTCGGAAAACGTTTTACCGCTTACTGACGCGCGCTGCCCAGTAGCTCCGTGCGTCACCTAGCCGAAACCAGAGGGCCCCCCGTCAGAAGGGGGCGGTTTGGCCCCCAGGTTCTCAGGTAGCTTAGAACGTCAGCTGGAATATTGAGCCGTAACCTCCAGCAAGGCCACCTTCGTAGGTCGTGCCGTAAAGCAATCCGCCAGCGGGGCTGAGAATCACTCCATTCGGGCCTCCCCCGTTGTCGCCGTTAAAAATGGCCAGGTTGGTTTTGGTCCAGGTGGTGCTCGGGGCCACTGGCGGCGACAAAAAGTAGGCCATGCCGCAGCCCAGGTAAGACCCTGGGAAACAGTGGTCCGTCGTCGACGCACCGGCGAAGGTCGTACCGTAGAGCGTGCCCCCGGTAGGAGCGTATACCAGGTTGGCAGAGGGAAGCATGCCGTCTTGGGGAGGGCCGGCGAAGATGTAGAGCAAACTTTCGGTCCAAGCCGTGCTCGGGGCCACTGGCGGCGTCAATTGGAACACTACGCCGCACCCCTGCTCGTAGCCTCCCTGCGGACAGCCCGTGGACTTCCCGCCCAGGGTAGTGGTGCCGTAGAGCGCTCCGGTCGCCGTGTTGAGCGCCACGTTCCCTTCCGGAGCGCCTCCGTCGCATGGCGTCGGGTCGCCGCTGGTGCCGCAGGCATTGCCCCCGTTCACCGCAGAGGGCGCCCCGTTAAAGCTGTAGAGCACCTTCTCGGTCCAGAGTCCGGCCGACTGCGTCAACTCGAAAACCGTACCCCAGCCGGCGCCCCCGCCGTTATATGTCGTGCCATAGAGCACTCCAGTGCTGGTTAGCGTCACGGCGCCCAGGGGATTCTCGCCGTCGCAAGCCGGGTTGCTGCCGGTGCCGCACCCTAACGGCGCGCCCGCAAAGCTGTAGAGCACCTTCTCGGTCCAAGCCGTGCTCGGAGCCACTGGCGGCGTCAACGCGAATACCGTGCCGTAACCCGCAGTCCCACCGCCATAGGTCGTGCCATAAAGATATCCGCTTTTGGAGCTCAGGATCAGACCAGCTTCGGGATAAGCCCCATCGCCGGCCAGGCCTGTGAAACTGTAGACCACGCTCTGGGTGTACTTTCCGCCGCCCGCGGGCGTCAACGAGAACACGGTGCCATAGCCCGAAGCTCCGCCTTGTTCCGTGGTGCCAAAGATCACTCCCTGCGGGTTGAGGACCACCCCCGCTCTGGGATTCGCCCCATCGGCGCCGCCGGTGAAGGCGTAAAGCTGGTGAATGGTCCAAGCCCCGCCCGATTGGGCCGGCGGTGACAACGCGAACACCGTGCCCCACCCCACCCCTCCGGTGTAGGTGGTACCGATAAGGTTGCCATTGTTGAGGACCAAGCTCGCTTCGGGATACTCTCCGTCGATGCCTGGGAAGCTGTATAGCGTTGTCAGCACAGGTGTGGCGGCGCCACAAGGCAACTGCATGGCGAATAGCGCGCCGACGAACACGGTTATGGATAAGGATTTCTGCATCTCCTTTGAATTCTGTGCCGATCGCCCTCCAAAGTCAACATTTACAGGACTAGTACCACATTTTCCGGCAGGCCACGGCGGCATGTCCCGGCAGTTCCCCGGGCTCGCCGCCGGAAAGGACTTGCCGTTACGGATTGCTGTGCGGCGAGCTGGTAGTCCGTCCAAACTTCTGTTGAAGAGAACGATACGCCTCAAAGCTTTTCGTGCGCTGGCCTTGAGCGACCGCTTGAATGACCTTTCTGCTGTATGCGGGATCGCTTGGCCGGTCCGGCCCGGAGGTTACATAAGCAAAGAACGCCTGGCTGTAGAAGGGGGTAACGGCTTCGATCCCATGCGTGCAAGCGTAAAGCGCCATGGCTTGCATCCATTTCGCGTCCAGGTCTTCGAAGTCCGCACTGCCCACTCCTTTTATGGTGTAGGTCTCAACCCCTGTGGCCATGGCGTGTGGCGGCAGCGGACCAGTGAAAGCCGGGCGCCACGTCTCCTCGATAAAGACGGGCTTGTTTGCGGCATGCGCTATTTGCACCATCCGATCGTAGATGTCGAACTTCGTGTGGGTGTAGATATCTATGGTCAGGAAATCCAGGTTGGGCATAGCGGCGAAAGCCTGGTAGTAAGGCAACTCACCATACCAGCCGCCAGCGCCGACACGCGTGTTCGGGGAGGCGCGCTTGATGGCCCGGATGGCGGCGTCGAGGTACGCTACCCACGCGTCCGGCCCGGCACGGATACCCATGCGGTGATCCATAGTGACGGGCTCATGCACAGGCACCAGATAATCCGGGTGATAACGGGCGGCGAATTGAGCGCACGCCTTAACGGCGGGAGCCGTATAGTCCCGAAAATCCCGGACTTGCATGTCGGCATCCCGGTTGCCGACCCTGGCGTATACCACATTGATCTCAACCGCCAGGCCTAACTCGCGGATATGCTTTACCACCGCGTCGTACTTCTCCATGACTTCCGGATTATCGACATTCGTCACGCCCGGATTAAACTCGATCCGTTGGGCGCCGGCTTCCTTCAGCGCATCTACGTACTCCAGCAGCGCTTTCGTGGGCACGCCTTGCACCCCCACTCCGTGCGCCAGAAGCAGGTTGGCACTAAAGATCACCGGCTGCTTGGGAAGTTTCGAGAACTTGGCAATTAAGTTGTCCAATGCCGAATTCACGGAGTTGATGTATCGGGATTCGTCGGCCTCCTGGCTTGCCGAAGGCCAGGCCCACGCCAGCAGCAGCAGGACCGTCAGACTGGAGTGCGCAAGGTAACGGTGGTAAAACAGCCGTCGATTGGCGGCCTTAGGGGACATCATCTGTGCTGTAGAATAGCACGGCCAAAAACGGGAATAGCCAGTCGCGCAGGGCCGTTCGTCGTGCGTGAAATAGCGAAATAGGCGACTGCGGGCTGTTACTCGCCCATATTCTCGCGCATCATATTGATCGGGTTGGACATCCGCGCAGCCAGCTTGCCGTTGGTGATTTTGCCGTCCGCGAAGCGCATTGTGACTCGTCCGCTAATCGACTTGAGCTTCCAGGCCGCCAACCGTTTGGAAGAAGCCACCGCATCCACGACCACCGTATCGCCCTTGACTGAGATGTTGTTCAAACGGACCAGTTTCAGGTTCGCCGCGAAACGGTCTTTATGCCAGTCGGCGACGGCTTGCCGGCCGTTGTAGACAGTCTTGTTGAAATCGATCGTGGCATCGTCGCTGAAAAACCCAAGGCAGCGGTCCAGATCCTGCGCGTCAAAAGCGTCCAGATAGGCTTGCGCCAGGGCTTTCAGATCTGCTTCGGACGCGGCTTTATTTTCATTTCCGGTATCGTTCATTTATCGATGTCCTAACCAGATGCTTACGGCGACAGCGCCTTCTTCTTTGACCGGGTCCTTGGATTTGCCCAGCGCCTGTAGCTTGTCCGCCAGCCAGGCCTCCAATTCCGCCTCCATGCTGGCTGCCAACTGCGGCTGCTCGGCGGCCAGGTTGTGCTCCTCCTCCGGATCGGCCGTAAGGTCGTACAGTTCACGGTCCGGATTCCCCAGCAGGTCCGGCTGGCGGGCCAGGATGAATTTGTAGCGGCTGTTGCGCAAATAGTATTTGGCCTGCCAGGTGGATTCCAACCCGATCACGCGGTCGTATCCGGAAGGTTCTTCCTGTCCCTGCAACTGCGACAGAAAGCTTTGGCCTTCCATTTCCTCGGGAACCATACAGCCCGCCGCATCCAGCAAAGTGGGTGCTACGTCCGACAACTGCCGGAAAGGCGCGAGACGGCTACCCGCCCGCAGCTTGCCCGCCGGCCAGCGCACAATGGTGGGAACCCGCACGGTGCAGTCATAGAGGCCATAGTGGTCATAGCAGATGCGGTGATCGGTCATGCTCTCACCATGATCCGCCAGCAGCACGATCATGGTATTTTCAGCCATCCCCATCTGTTCCAAAGTGGCTTCCAGCGCGGCGATGCCTTCGTCCAGATAACGGATCTCGCGGTCGTAGAGCGCCGTGACGTATTTGGGGTCCGTGATCGGGCCATTGGAGGTGTGCAGCCAGGTGTCCCGAGCCATGGCCCCGATCGGATGATCCCACCATTGGTCCAGGGCATGGTTGTCCGGATCGGTGGGATTGCCGCCGTCATAGAACAGGCCGCGCATGCGCTCCGGCGGAACGTAGGGATAATGCACGTCCCAGTAGTGGATGAACAGGAAAAAGGGCCCCTTGGGAACGGTCTTGATCCAGTGAATGGCGCGATCGTTCAGCTCTTCCTGGGTAACGGAGGCATAAAAAACATGGTGCAGACTGGGGTCGATGATGTATTCATAGCCGCGCCCAAACCAGATGCGTTCCCGAAACAGGGTATCCACGGCGCACGTGGTGTAACCTTCCTCCAACAGAATTTCCGGAAGGTAGGGCGTTCCGCGGCCCAGTTTGGCCTTGCCGCCGTGCGCCACCACGCCGTGCGTGACCGGGTGCTGGCCGGTAAAGATGGTGGTATGCGAAGGCTGGGTGGGAATTCCCGGAGCGAACATGTTTTCGCAGAGCACTCCTTGACATGCCAGCCGGTCGATATTCGGACTAGTGGGGAGCGGATATTGATAGCATCCCAAGTGGTTGGCGCGCAGAGAGTCCGCGCTGATTAAAATGATATTAGGTTTTTCCTGCATGGATCACCGATCGCCCACTGGCGGAGCTTACTCGATATAGCCCAATTCCCGAAGCCGCTCTGCAACCAGTGCTTCATCTTCCGGCCGCATTACGGGCGTAGGGTCTTCGGGCGGGGTGGCCGGGGGCTCGGGGACAACCAGATCCTCCGAGGTTTCTTTGCGAGGTTTCTGCTCCATAATTCTGCTTAACTGCTCTTGTTACGATAACACGCGCCACCGGTCGAAACCAACTCAGCCACGCAGTTTCTCCTGGAGTAAGGGTACTGGTGCGAAGGCGGGGAGCTGCGGTCCTCCAACCCAGGACCGCCTGCGAGGGGCAAATCCGGAACCGGGCTTAGGCGCAGCCGCTATTCAATCCGGGCGTGGTGGACCTGCCGCCCTTAGCGCAGGCGCCAGCGGCGGGCCTTGCCCGCCAGCCACAACACCAATAAACCGGAGATGCCCAGCAATGGAGTCCCCGGCTCTGGCGTTGCCGTTGTCGTCGGAAAGCTGTTGGTGATGTCCGCGATCGTACCGCTTCCAGCTGGTCCCTGCGACTTGATAAAAATGCTGTCGAGCACGGTGATCTCGGAGACCGGCGCAAATGAAGCGGACGTCTGCTGGTATCCGTTGGTAGGGCCCTGGATGACCAGTTTGAGCGCGTCTGACAGGGGACACTGTCCGACTGCCGTTACCACCTCGCCGACGCACAAGTATTGGTCGTATTCCATCGAGAGCGGCAGACTGTTGACCGTGTCCGTCATCCCTATAATGGTTTGATCGATGGTAGGCGCCCCTGAGACCGTCGTGACCACATAGGTGATGAGTGAATCCATACCGTCCCCGGTGCCAGCCGCGTTCCACTCACTCGAGAATTCGAAACCGTTGCCCGAGGGAGTGACCGTAACATTGCCGGCGGAAGGTCCGGGTAAAGTCGGGAAAAAGCCGTTGGCATACCCGAAACCGCTGAATTCCAACCCGTCAAATTCGCAGGGCGTGGTGGCTGCCAGGTAGACGGCCAGAGTTGCCGTCTGGCATGGAGTGATGGGGCCTGCGCACATCACGGAGGCGATCAGACACGCAAGAAAGGTCAGGCTCAATAGTTTTGTTATTATGCTCGTCATGACGTGCCTTTTTTCCTGCAAATATCGGGTGCCGTTATAACTCCAGCCCAGTAAAACAGAGTATAAAAGATGTTCAACAAACATTCAAGGATTACCCGGGCCAGGCTACCTCTATCGTCAACGGTACTTTAGTACTAGATCTTCCGGTTGCCTCGACCAGCCAGCTGAAGCATCGATTCAGATAATACCAGGAACGACCGCGCGGCGCGGGCCACGCGCCAGCGCTGCGCGGATTCGTTCAAAGGTTCATTCAATGTCGATGGTTACGGCGTTCGACGATGAACTGGTATTGCTGTCGTAAGCCGCCAAGCCGCTCGCGCTTACCGTAGTGGTCAGAACCAGGCTGACCGTACCGCTGCCCGCCAAGCTATGCGGGAGCTGCACGTTGATCTGATCCTCGCCCGCAAACTGGCCTTGCGCTCCGGCAAACTGCACCGCCACGCTTTGCCCGTTGATCGTCGCGGTAACGGCGGATGCCGAAGACACATTCCGTAGCCCGGTACCGAAGAGCTCCAGCACTACCGTGTCGTTCGACGATCCCAGGCTGATAGGCACTGGCACACAGCCCCCCCCGTTGCTGCAAGAAGTGACATCCTGCACGAACTGCCCATATTGGTTTGGCGGTCCAGCCCACCCAGCGCACGTGCCTGCGCAAACTGCAAAGGCGGACGGGGCGCCCTTGCCACTCGCACTGGAGGTATACAGCCCAGGGTCGACCGCCGCAACCAGGACCCAGCCGGTCGTAACCGTACCGTCTCCGCTGGTAATGGTTAGAACAGCCCCACCCGGTTTTACCGCCGAAGGCACCAGGTAGTTCACTTGCTTCGCCGACACAAAGGCCAGGGGCACCGGGTAGCTGGTGTTGGAGCTGTCCACCAGCGTAGCCGAAGTTCCTCCCAGCGTTGTGGGAAGCGTGGCCGACGGCGCGGACTGGCTGGATGTCGCCAGATCCACTCCAAACGTGCTCACCAGCTCGTTAGGAGCGACGGTGGCATCCGCATTACACGGATTTGCAGAGGGGCTGCAATAAACGCTGGGGAGCGTGGCATAACTGGCGCTCGAAAGACTGGTCGCTGTCTTTATCCCCAACTGCTGACCGGCCGACACGTAGGCTTGGCCCGCAGAGGTGAGTTGGCCCTGTTGGAGGGCGGAATCCACTACTGCTTCATAAGCGGGCTCCTCGGGCTCATCGGCGCCTGCGGTCCCGTACGCAAATAATGCCGGCGTGCTGAAAAACGTCACCGATTCCATTCCATTGTTGGAGGCAAACAACGTCAGGGCCTGAATCCAGGGACCATACAAGGATGCGAAATCCGCGGAACACGGTCCTACGGTGTTAATGGCATCCAGACCGACCGACTCCCAATCCGCCGGCAATGTGGTCGTAAGGTAATGCGGTATCCAGGTTTCCTCGATATACACGCCCTTGCCACTCGACTGGGCCAACTGCGCCCACTGCTCATACTGGCTGAACGTGTCGTCGTTATAAATGTCCATGGTCAGGAAATCGAGATCCGGAATGGTGGCAAAATCGTCAAAATAAGAGTTTTCATTATCGACATCGACTTGCGTGGCGGCAACACTGGCGGCATAATAGCACCCCGCGCCCAGCCGCGTGTGTGGCGAAACCTGCTTGACCAGTGGAGCCACCGCCCGAATGAAACCGTCCCAGTCGGCCACGGTCGTCGTGATCCCCATGCGCGCGGACATAGTGTCGGGCTCGTGTACGATCACGAAATTATCGGGTTGGTAACGGGCGGCTATTTGTTGTGCTCCCGGCGCGGCGGCGGTTTGAAATTGCTGAAAGCTGGTGATGTTCGGCTGCTGCGCCGCGATGTATACCACGTTGATCGCCAGTTGCAGGCCTAACTGACGGATGTGCTGCACCAACGTATCGTACATTGCCATCACCGACGCATCTTGCAAGGAAAGATACCCCGGATTGATTTCGATTCGCTGGACCCCCACGGCTTTCAATCCGTCCACGTAATCCAGCAGGTCCGATATCTTTTGGCCGGGGATGAACGCGCCTTGCGCAAATTCCAGATTGGCGCCCATAATGACGGGCTGCTTGGCATCCATGGCCAGCAAAGGCTGAATGGCGGTATTCACCGACGCGATAAACGAGGGCTCCGTTAATTCCTGCGAAACCAGGGGCCGCACGCCCACAGCCAGCGCGATAACAAAAGGAATCGCCTTCAGAAAGGGTTGTAGATTCGATCGAGACATACCGTATGTTCCTCT
>Ga0302325_10012954_pt1 | contig 17841 bp, 18 predicted proteins | sample Palsa_T0_2_FD_201948 | JGI IMG/M metagenome (GOLD analysis project Ga0302325, IMG submission 201948) | Peat permafrost microbial communities from Stordalen Mire near Abisko, Sweden - Palsa_T0_2 | ecosystem: Environmental > Terrestrial > Soil > Palsa > Peat permafrost | place: Sweden: Abisko...
TCCACATACGATTTTGGATGAAGTATTGCCTGACGTCCGTGGCCATGGACTACGTCCGCTCAGGAAAGTAAATTGACTTCTGAAGTGTATCCTGGCGGGGCGTCCCGTCTCTGGTATCCGGGTGAACTACGTCCGAACTACGTCCGACCGGCACCTCTTACTGGATGATTCTCATGATTCTCCATGAACTACGTCCGCTCATATGATTTTTTTGATGAAGTATCGCCTGACGCCTGTGGCCATGAACTACATCCGCCCAGGAATCTAAACAGGCTTCCTTTACTGGATCTAAAATAGCGTCAGCCGCCAAACTACCCGTCCAACTGACCTAAAAAAACCCCCTGGTGAACGTATGTATATCCTTACGCTCCGGAATACTGTATGTGTGGACTACGTCCGAACTACGTCCAACCGACCTAAAACAACCCTCCAGTGAACTCTCTCCTTGCGCTCGGACTACGTCCGAACTACGTCCGACCGGATCTGAAATATATCCTTGCGTCACGCCTGGCCGCCGCCCGAACTACTTCCGAACTAGTCCAACCGACCTAAAACACCTCTGTGGCTGGCCAACCAACTCCACTACATCCTCCAAACCACTGCCGGTACTAGTACTAGTACCGAATCGTCCATTCATTCCTACGTACATGCATGTCCTGACCGGCCGACCGACCGACTTGACCAGCGCGGTAATTGTGAGGCCGAGCGCAGTTGTAATTTATTTATTTATTTAAATTCAACGGAGGGCGAGTGTTTGTTTACTTTCAGCGCCGCGACGTACATCTATTTTCAGCGGGAGGCCAGGGCGACGGTTATTAATTTGCGAGTGTTATCTAACTTACAGCTGGCGACAGTTATCAACATGGGACGGTCCATCTAATTTCAAGGGGAGGGTACTGCGGCGACGAAAGAAAGTCGGATTTTGCAGGTCGACGAGCGGGAAACGGGTGTGATTGGCGGGACATGTCGCTGGTGGTGCAGTGCGAGCCAGTCCTACTACTGGTAATATATCTCATGTTGTAATGTATGTAATTTCAGCGACGGCGGCGCGGCCGCGTATTAAAGTCCAGACTCGTGTGCGGCCGTGGATGTCGCGCGCTGGAATTAGGATATTGTGTTTGTGGCTGTGACGGGGGTGCATGAGCGGATAAGCATGCGGTGCGGTGCGACCAGCGCGTATGTGTTCTCCAGGGGCCGTCGGGAATGAGGTGATTATGCATATCGTCGACAATAATTATTATTGATATCGTTGAGGAGATATCCCTTCCTCGCCCGAATGACGACGTTATAACCACCGCGCGTGCCGGTAACTCACGAACGCTGAATGAATTCCTCGATGAAATATTATCAAATTACTACGAAAACCTATCCCCACCAAACGAAAAGTAACAAACTACTCTCCAAGTTCCAACCCTCCTCGCGCCCGACCCTCCGACGCAGATCCCCAATGCACGCTCACAACTGCTTTCTACTTGCTCGCCTTGGCCCTCTTAAGACTTGCGATGACAGTCTCGTTTAAAGTGTTGTACTTTGATTTTCTATCATCAGCACCGTGACCCGGTATAGGGGCGGTACTTAACACGACGAGGTCTGCCTTGGCGTCTTTATGGAGCCGGAGTCGGTGTCTTGCACTCGCTTTCATCGGACAGACAAGAAGTGGAACCGGAATCAAATAAACCCGAGTATTTCGGCGGAGAAGCATTGGAATCAAAGAACAAATCCGAGTAGTGGTCCGGATGGATTTCTTCCATCTCTGGCACGTGCAGGGCCGCGTTTGCTGTCCCACGGCCGACACGGCGAATCTACAACCCATCAGCACCTGATTTTATATATCCAGGGAGTGTACCGCCGCCCACCGAGAAATCAAAACAACCACCTCCCCCAACACAACAAGAACCCCCGCCCTCAAAACAGTATACACCCCCCGTCCGGCGAGCGAGGCATCAATACCATGTGCCCCCCAAATTAAGACGACGCGGACAACACGCAGGGCAGAGTACCCCCCCAACACCAATGTGGCCGCCTGCAAGAGGAGTTTGGCGAGGGTGTCGAGGGCAATGGTGATGAGACCGGGGAGATCGGGCGTGGTTCCGGGGATGCCGGCGGTGAGGCGCAGGAGGAGTGTTAGGAGGGCGAGGAGGGTTGTTTGGTGGGTAGAGGATTAGGAGGAGGGCTGTGAGGAGGATTTTGTGGTTGGAAGTTGGAGCGGACATGGGTGTGCAAGCGGGTCTGACAATGGTGTGGTTGTTGGTGGGAAGCAAGAGGCGGAGGGAGGAGGTATAAAGACCAGCCAGACAGAATATACGCCGCTGTAATGAGAGCTGCCGCTGAACTTATATCCGCCGCAGAAGTTGAAGGTGCCGCATCCGCCGCTGAAATTAGATGCGCCGCTGAAATTAGATGCGCCGCTGAAATTAGATGCGCCGCTGAAATTAGATGCGCCGCTGAAATTAGATGCGCCGTTGAAATGAATTTCAGCGGCGAACACTCGCCACAGAACCCTCGTTTATTATCCTTCATCCGTTCCCTTCTTCCAACATCAACGCAGTAGTGTTGCAATGACTCTCCAAGAACAGCTCCTCGACATCCATTCCTTATGGCGCATCCCCGCCGCGCTCTCCAAACGCTCTTGCCCCGAACAATCCCGCGGCGACCGCCTGTGCAAGGTCATTGGCCTCCGTCGACCAGGAATCATCGACCTTTCCCCCGCCGATTTCTGGCATACTTTGTTGTCCACCCCTGAGACAGCCAGTCATACGGTGGTGGCCATTATCGGGGATTTCCTGCGGGACAAGGTCGAGGAAAAGTCTCTGCCATGGTACCTGCGTTGTGTGTGTTCCCCGCTGATGCCAGCGCGTATTTCTTTTCCTTGTTGAGCTCGTTGAAAGGGTATTCCATGACTCTTGTCTTGCGCAACGAATTAGGCACATCGCTCCCCGTGGTCATCAAACCGCGCACAGCAAGCAAACACCTCGGCAGCAGTGTTGGCAAGTCTGGTTCGGGACACCGACGCTGCGCACGACGACATCCAACACGCCACTTGGATCGGGAACCACTTCCGCCATGAGCACAACTAATCATTCAGTCTGTTCGCCAGGAATAAATTCTCCGTGAGGATGACCGTTCAGGCCAACAGGGCTGGCGTCGCTGTAGTATCCCGACAAATCACATTCGTCGTGATGAAACATGAGTTCACCACGTTGGAGACGGATGCCCCGCATTATTCGGCCATCCAGCCCTTTGTGTCCAAAGATGGTACCCCCTGTCTCTGTGGTGCGGGAGTTGACAGTAGACTTCCCTCCCTCGGCCATCACCGGTATCTTTGGACCAAGTGTCTCCTTCACCGGCAGTCTGACAAAACAAGCCTTCTCACGACTGAGGCCCACAGCATCGAGCGCAGGCACCTGCGTCCCCGGTAACACCAACAGTGCCGACGCGGACAGCGTCCCCGGTAACACCAACACTGCCGACGCGGATCCAGCGGGGTATCATATCTTGAGACCGCTATTGATGGATCATGTCGTGCGGTGGACAGTGCGGGGTCCAGAGCCGGGGTATCCTGTGCGACGGCCTTTGATTGCCGAGAGGGTTCCCAGGAGGCCGGTGGAGGCTAACAAGGTGAAGAAAAGGGTCGATGGGACGGTTTCCGGTGGGACAGGGATAAAGGTGACGAAAGGGAACGGTGGTGGGAATAGTGGAACTGCGACTGTGCATCCCACGTCAGGGACTGTGGGGACTGTGGAGATCAACAGCAAAATGCATCCGACGCCGCGCGATACAAATAATAACCCTCCTCCTCCTCCTCCTCCTCCAAAAGCAAGTCGAATTCCAATCCGATCAATCACCAACGCCATCGCACAACCTACATCATCCACGGCCTCCACCGGCTCCACGACTTCTTCCCACAGCAGCATCTCCATCAAACGGCATGCCCGTCCAGTCCTTCATGTCGCAACCTTTCCCTACAGGCTACCTCAGGCTACTCCCGCGCGTCCAAAAGCAGAAGCAGCAACAGCGGCAGTAGAAATGGAAGTCAACTCGGCCCCGACCCCACCAGCGTTTCTGTGTTCGACGCCAAAGACTGCTGCAGTCGAAGACACCAGCAGGTCTCCGTCCCCTGGGTCGAGCGATTGGGATTCATGGGCACCTCTCTCGCCGCCTCCGAGCACCTCTGCCTCGACGGTGTCATCCAGCCCCGAGGATCTCATTCACGAGGATCTCACCGCCGAGAAAGCACCAGTACCCTTCTCCCCTCCCTGCGAGCCCCTGCACGTCTCCTTCCTCTCCCTCGGCGCACTCTTCTCCCTCAGCAGCCAACTGCACACCGCCCCCGACAAGCTGACAACCCTCACCATCCGCCCCGAGGGAATCCCCGAGTCCGCAGAGGCAAACACTTTCTCCCTGTGGTATAAAGGACAATACATCCCTGCCGTGCGACTAGTTCAAGTCAACGAGCCCTTGCCGTTAGTCAACGAGCCCTTGCCGTTCAGAAACGCGAAAATGTGCGGATACGGGTGTCGCAACAATGTGGGTTATATGAGAAATGGATACGCCAGCGGGATATGGTACCCCCCGTGTCCCCAGTCCCCCCGTGCCAGTGTCCAGGTGTTGACCGCAGCCCCCACGAGAGACACATGTCCTCGAATCCGCTGCACGGAAGATGTCCATGCTTCCCCGCGGCATTTAACATCTGTTCGCCAGGGGATTTACTCAGGTGTCTTCCAGCCGCGTCGCTGACACTGTTTTTTCGCAAGACTAAACTGAATTCTGGACATTATACGTTGATGTGGACCATGTCCAAGCTTATGTTGAAGATTGCGCAGGGCGGCGGGCTCTTGGAGTTGGAGTTGGAGGGGGTTGAGAGGGAGAGCGGGTTGGCGGGGCTGGTTGATAGGTATGTTCACGGGAAGTGGTAGGTTACCACGAACCGTGGAGGATTGGAGGACGGTTGCGACGGGACGCTGATATACTTTAATTCAATTGGAATTCTATTACTGCATCTCAATACTACGAAGTTCGGTGACAGAGAATAACCCGGACAGTTGATCGTCCATGTGCGAAGTCGATTTCCAGATCTAGCGCCATACATTATGAATTATTTTGTAGCCCCAGACCGCTTTCGTAGAGCCAAGTGTCATGTCCCTTACACTCCAAGAACGTGTTTTATGTGCGCTGTCCGTCCAACTAAAATGATGGAACGGTCTCAGGGTTTTCGTATACCCTTTCTCATTAGTGGGAGTATGCCGCTTCAAAGGTCACTGAATGCTCGTTGAAGATCACGCAGGTCTCTCTGACATGTCATCCCAGCTGCCTGGCACTTATACCTTGAGCGGGACAAGTCTTGAACCTTCATGTACGACCCTCGCGCCATGCTCAGGCTGAGTCCTTTGTTCATCGATCTCTGTCGCTCATAATTTCACCGACCAGCGGTTGCAGCGCGAGTGACTGCTAGCCGCAGAATGGATATCTGCCAAAGAACGCCCTCGGGACGGCCAGGGTGTCTCAGCTCACACCTACTTTTGTGCGGTCGAGAAATGGACGGGCTTGCAAACGGTATGGCGGGAGTTCGATTCATATTAAGGATGGCTCTGTAAGCTCACACAACGTCCCCTTCTGCAATAACTGTTACGCGGCGGTATTCATTACACATACTCTAATCTTCGGCCCCTACGGAATTTTCTCCAACACCGACTCCGCGAATTGTATTAAAATGCCCACGCCCGATGCTCACATTAATCCAGCCCGAGATACTTCGACAGAACGCGGTTCTCCTCCGTAATTGCCGCGAGAGTATTCTCCAAGCTAGCGATGACGACGGCGCTGGTGTTTAATTTCTTCTTCAAGATTTCGACTTCGGATTGCTATTGTGAGCCGTGTCGAAGGAGAGCGGATTTACCCTAACTGAACTCATCAGACGAGGTCGGGGAGTCTGTCCCGCAGGACCATAAAGGCGACTGATTCGTCCGGAGAGACGACTCCGAGTCCCTTGATCCCTGGCGAACCCGAAGCGGGAGGTCAGGGGTGCGGGTGTGCATGGCTCTTCCTTCTTCACCCCGTTTGTATCAATAGTAGGAGCTAAGGCGTGCGTGTCCCGGGGCCTCGTGTTCTGGAGGATACGGGGCGTGGGTGCTGACCTGGTTATGGTTGCAGTTGGTTTTTGGGATCTGACTGCTGGGCGAGGCGTGGAAAACATGTTGGAGTCGAGCTTGGCGGCAGGAGAACGACGGATAAGGAAGCCGTATATATATCAGCGGGGATTCAAGAGTTCCCGAATTTCAGCGGCGATGCCCAATTTCAGCGGCGATGCCCAATTTCAGCGGCGACGCCCAATTTCAGCGGCAGCGCCCAATTTCAGCGGCAGCGTCCAATTTCAGCGACACGGCTCGCAGAGAGATTCATTTGAGCGGCGGTATCCAGCGGCGCGCAATTTCAGCGGCATACATTGGCCCCTTATTTTAGCGGGTACATAGCCAAACCGGAGCTGTTAGTTGAAAGTATCACTCAATGATTTCGACTTTACTGTGTGATGAAAACTTGATCCTGTCGTCATGATAACAGCATGGTATTAGCCACAGAAATAACGAAAGCAAAGAGGTACTCTGTCCTGCCTGTATTTCTATGCAACGCGTAATGGGGGGGGGATCATCCAGATACTCACCTGTGTTTCTCACAATTGGCCGCGTCCAAGCTCATGCGGGGCCAGGGCTTGGCTAAAGCGCTTCAAGGTGGCGGATTAAATAATGTCCTGCCGAGGCAATTAATGATTGAAGCGCTTGAGGCGCTTGAGGGATTCATTAAGGTTCTGCCAAAGCAGATGATGCTGCTCCCTCGTGGCTCAATGGAAGTCAAAAATTCCTTGGGATGGTTGGAAAGGGCGTTTGAAAGACTGACCGCCAACCAGTTTGATGGTTTCGACCCTGCGACGACTGTACTACTCCCGACGGGTCTCCAGAGAGACAAGGCAACGTGTTACGGAGCGAGTTCGGGGGTAACTCCGGAGTGCTCGGGGAACGAGGCAGAGCTCGGGGAACAAGGAGGAACACGCCGGAGCTAGAACAGAAGGTACATGGATGACATTGTTGCAAGCTAAGGTACATGAAGATTCTCGGGGGTATAAAAGCAGTCCCCGAGAAATCTAACCTAACTAACGTAACTACTAGAATACTCCGTTCATGACAGTACATCCCTCCCCGAGAAGGTCCTAGCTCTGAATTCCACTCCGGGTGTCGGGGGCGAAGCTCGACGACAGCTTCCGCAACGTCCGGAAGGTGCGCCGAGGGGACCGAGGATTGAGCCGAGGACTACGCCGAGTAGACCGAGGACTACGCCGAGGAGGCCGAAGACTACGCCGAAGAATAGGCCTTAGCGGCGGCGGCGAGCCTAGAGTTCTGGAGGCAAAGGCGACGACAGGGGCGGGGGCTGAGGGCAAGGACGAGGACTGAGATCGAGAACTTAGAACGAGGTGCTCCGAGAGCTGCAACGGAGTCTGAGATCGAGAACTTAAACAAGGTGCTCCGTACGAACGAGGATCAAGACGAAGGCGAGGGTCGAGACGAGAACTTGGGACGAGGTGCTCCAAGAGCAATACTGAATCCGACAACAAAAATAAAAGCGAGAACTGGAACCAAGGACTAAAACGGGGTGCTCCGAGAAGGCCGAGGATGAAGCCGAGGGATACGCCGAGTAGGCCGAGAGTTACGCCGAGGAGGCCGGAGACTAGGCCGAGGAGGCCGAGGGCTACGCCGAAGACCACGCCTTGGCGGCGGGGACTAGTCGGGACCGAAGCGGGAGCTCAAGAGGCAAAGAGAGGCAAAGAGAGGCAAGGGTCGAGGCGAGGGTGTCGAAGGTCAAAACGAGGGATGAGACGAAGGCTTTCCTAGACCGAGTGGCAACCGGTTGTAACCTGGACCACGTTGGAGTCGCGCGGGGGCATGGCAGGGATGCATGGACCATGGCGCGGTCGCAGGGGAATATAGACAGTGTAGAAACGTAAAACAATGACAAGAACTGAGATCGGGAACTAAAACAAGGTGTTCCGAAAACCATAACTGCGTCCGGGGGTGGAGACCAAGACGAAGATTGAAACCAAGGACTAAAACGAGGTGATTCGAGAAGGTGCTAGCTCCGGGACTTTGCGCCGAGGGCCAGTGCCGAAAGTTCGGGGACGTGGATGGGGCTCGGCGGCAGCTTCCGCGACGTCCGGGAGGTGCGCCGAGGGGACCGAGGATTAAACCGAGGGCTACGCCGATTAAACCGAAGCCTGAGACGGGGGTGTCAAGACGAAGGCGAAGATTAATACGCAAACAGAACGGAGATCGAGACGAAGGGCGCGACGAAGGACGAGGGCGCACGGGCTAGATCGAAAACGAAAACAAAGACGAGAGCGCGAGGACAAAGGACGAGAACGAGAATGCGCGGACGTGAGGACGAGAGGGTAAGAACGATAACTCGACGGCGCGAGGGCGAGAACGAGACCAAGGACGCGAGGACGAGATCGAGACCGAGGATGCGGGGACGAGATCGAGGGCAAGGGCGCGAGGATGGAGCGCAAGGACGAGAACGGAAGTACAAGAACGAAAACAAGAACGCGAGGACCGGGCCGAGACCACGGGGGATAGAGCCGAGAAAGCAAGGACAGGGCCGAGGACGCAGAGGCGGTAACGCGAGGGCGAAGACAAACCGGAGACAAGTGCGCGGTAATGAGAGCGCTGGGGGAGAGACGAGAGAAGCGGAGAGGTGTAAAACGCAAGAACCAAAACGCGGAGCGGCGTGAAGACGAAAGGACTAGAACGGGAGTCGCGGGGACGAGGGCGCAAGAACGAGATCGAGGATGAGAACTGGGTGCGAAGATGGGAACACGAGGACGAGAGACGAGAGATGTAAACAAAAGGCAAAGATCCCAGCCCGAGGGCTAGAAGACGAAGGTCGGGGGCCAGAGGGCAAAGGCCGATGAACGAAGACCGAAGGCCGAAGGATGAAAACCGAAGGCCGAAGCGGCGAGGAATGAAGGCCGAGGGCCGAAGGCGGGAACCGAGGGTAAAAACGAGAACGCCGGGGATCGAGGGACTAGAATCGCGGAACTAGGGAACATAGCTAGCTGAAGCAGAGGCACTGCAGCAGAGCGTACGACGTTTCGCTTGGTTTGCAGGCCGGTCAACAACAGTTCGATGGATGCCTAACAAATTAGGCCAGATTCGCGCTTTTGTTGTGCGGTAAGAACGTTACGGAAGCCAAAGAATATTAAGGAAGCCTAAAACTCAAGTCTAAAACTCTAGCGCCACCCGCTCCCACAGTCCTAAACACGTCCAACGCCGCTGAAAATAACTTTTACGGATGCGTCTCGTCAGATGTATCTTCCCTTCCTCCATGTCCGCTGTCGCTGTCGCTGTCGCTGTCTCAGTCGCCGTCGTTGTACCTGTCCGCTGTCCCAAATGCATCTCTCCAGCCCCGACTCGCTCTGGCTCGAGTTCAGAGGCGCTAGTACACTGCGCATCCGACAACAGGCCCCAATTCCCACCCGTACTTTCCATCCCGAATCCAGACACCGTTAGCGCACCGCCAATTCGGAACCGCTGCCTGAGCCGGCGATTAATTTCCACCATGGTGCAAAAGAGGTATACAGTATGCTGATAAAATACTAATAAGTGGTCGACTGCGACCCACGGAGCGGTCAGATCCGTTGTCGTGAGGCCGTGATCGGATTAAGGATGTCTTCAACCATTCCTAGCGGAATCGCCGAAGTCGAAAGAAATTCCCGAAGCACGTTAGGAAGGGGGCAACTTCCGCTGTCGTGGCTGGTCTGCACTCACATCTCACCACTTCGGAAGCGCAAACGCGCGGTAACAATCTGCTGACTGCGCGACGCTGGGTCACTGAAACAGGGTATTACCCGTTCTAAGTCGTTCATTCATCATTCCCGAAGACACCTTCAACGACCAGGACCCCGTTCCTCCTTGCCTCTATCCGCTGCTCGCACAACGAAGTAACCTTCGATCTCCAACCCCGCGGCGGAAACCACAACCGTCACCACCACCCAGCATTCATTCTCATCTCTCAGTTCCGGGACCGTCCTTACCGACAAAACAAAATAAATAAATCCCCCCTCGATTGACAAAATTTAATTCTAAGTCTGGAAGGGACGACGGACGGCGTGGTTACTCCCATTGAAAGGTTTATTTACTCCCGTGAGATGAGAATTGCGTACGGGGAAAGAGGATGTATGACTCCATGGGCGGACGCCGATGTGGGCGTGAGGAAATAATACGTTGTAAAAAAATCGTTCGCAAATGCATGCAGTGCGCTGCATAAAAAATCTTCACCGATGAACGCAGGGAAAAACGGAGGGAAGAGGTCCCTGTAATACTCCCCGACGCGGACGTCATACCAATAATGCGTGCGTGCGCATCCTGTCCCTACCCCCGTCGACTTAATTGACGCACGCCAATAAAAACGGTATGCGGTATCGTTCTCCGATTTGTGCTTTTCGTTGGTCTATCTGATGAACACTGCCATCTACCATCCGTCCGCCGGAAAAACGATAAATATCGCAAGCGCGGGAGAGCATGGAGTGAACGATGAAATACCCGCCGGGAGAACACTTACAATATAACCGGACTCGTATAGATACAAGGCAGGGCAGTGTGATAAAGTCATAGTACTGTAGTCATAGAGAGACGGGACCGCGACAAGTTCGAACATATGTAGTTCACGAGACGCCAGAGCGGGACCGCTCGAACGTACATAGTTCACGCGAATTCGGGATACCAAGATGCGATTTGACTACTAAACAGGACTAGGACTACGATTCCGGTCTGATGACTGTAGTGTACAGTGTATGCTTTTCGGAAGGTCGCGGGAATCGGCTTGGGGTGGGGTGCGGTGCGATGGAAAGAAAGAACTGACCGACCCTCGGGGTGACGATGACGTTGGCAATCGGTAATCGGCAATCGGTAATGCGTTTTAGATGAATCTGGCTTCGGGGCGGTGTGCGAAATAGTACTCTGCTCCGTGTGTTAACACAGTTTAAACGGAATATGAATTACCATCCGAAAATCAACGTACGGTATCATCGTGGCTCTTTTGATCCCCGTCTTGTGGTTCGGCAGGCGCCGTGAAATGTTCTCTCCGTATCCGCATAATGTCCGTCGATATTCTCCGTTGATTTGAATTCTATGCCCGCTAAACGTGGTCTACATCAGTATCCACAAACGAGGGAGTCATACTGCGTGTCCGGGAATCGGGACGCAAGAACGACACGACCTCGCAAACACAGGATCGAGGGGATATGTCGCGACGTTCTGGCGGGGATATCGTTGACCGTTGGTATGATGTGAGGGATGGTGATTTGGGAAGGATGTTTTCGCATGGGATTTTCTGGGAGACGGGGTGTGCGGTGGAAACAAGGACGTGGGAGGCAGGCGAAGACGCATGTGTTGAATCAGAAGTCTTGAATCGGAAGTCGTAGAGCCGGCGGATTCGGGCACAGGAATTCGAGGAATTCGGCGCGACTGTGGGGAATCTTGGGGGACACGCTGTCCATCGACTTTATCCGTTCAACACGACGCTCAATGACTAGAATTAGTCTTCATCCGGTGATATCGGACGCCACTCCTCCCTTGGACGTACCTCATCCCAAATCGTGCATGGCGTGGGAACAACCTGAATCCCATACGTCGCGACTCAACTGAACCCCTCTGTTGATCGGAAGAAACGGCTTACGCGTCAGGGTCTGTTGAGTGTGCTGCGTAGTCCTGACGTCGTACGTTGACGTTCGGCGGTTGTCACGGCAACTGTGTTATTGAGGGCCGCGTAACGAGGAACAGGAGGGGGTGCGTGGACCAGAGGCTGGCTGTTAGTACGTGTCCACAGCAGGGAATGTGAGAGAAGGACCCGAGTGAGTGAAAGGAGTGTGAAGAACGAGTGCGTGTGAGAAAGACAGTTAGTGTGTGCTCTGCGTGTGTGATTCGAGCAGTGTGATTTCCGTGGTGTTGGCCACACAATAACCCCCCGCCCGCCGGTCACCCAGTCCACTTCAGAATTTCCTACCCAACCAACACGGCTGAGTGTGATTTCTGTCATCCGGGTTTGTTTACACTTTTGTCCACCGGCCATGAATCCGCCTGAATGAACGCCCTGCAGCCCCTCGCCGCAACAGACATCCGTCTCAACTCGTGTCTCAGGCCTCGCTCTCTGCGCGCTCAGAAAACACGGCTGCCAGTCTGCAAGCGCGTCACCTTCACAATGGAAGGTATCCCTCCGTCCTCCGTCCCCCGTCCCCCACCGTGTTGTCGTGTCGTGTCCTTGTGTTGTTGTGTTCCCTCCCGCCCTCCCGCTTGGACGCTGACCGACTCTCTCTAGCAATGCAAGCTGCCAACGAGCAGGCCGAGAAACAAAAGCTCGCCACCCCGAAACCAAAGAAGCCCAAGAAGGAGGAGGTCAAGGTCATTGGCAGTGGGTGTACTTGGCGCCGCACAGAGTTGGACCATTTCAAGGTCGCGCTTGATAGGGATGTGGATGTCCGGGACATGATTCCACAGCGGTTCTTTGAGTTTGAGAATCTTGAGGGGTATGCGGAGTGTACTTTCCCCGGCTGTGTCGATGGCTGATGTTAGGCAAAGAGGAATTGTGCGCGTTGTCGGCGAAAGACGTCAGGGATACCAAGTTGATTCGAAGACTGAGGAATCGTTCGGCAGTGGTGTTTGCACCGCTAAGTCAAATCCTCGCCCGACAGACTGAAGACCGACTGTTGAATCTCTCCGAGAAACGCAAACAAACTAACAAGCGGCAATCGGATGACTCTACTCAAGATACCGAGAACACCGAAACCCAACCGCTCGATGAAACACAGCCTCTGGAAGAGTTTACGCAATCAGACAACGAGAAAGGTATACTTCCCAAACATTCCCGACTAATCGTAGACCCAACTCCAACCCCAACTCCGATAACCGAGCAACTACCGGATGAATTTACACAACCCGACATCGAGAAAGGTACTTCGGCGGTATTCATGCATGACTGACTGACCGTAGAACCAACGCCGACTCCGACTCCGACTCCGACCTCCTCTACCTCGATTGTACGTGGAATAGTGTACAACAACCCAATCCCTCGCTCCTCCGGACCAAGAATTGTTTCCGATGCCTCAATCGCAGATCCGGAGCAGGATTCGGCGGGGGGAAACCAAGTATTTGCCTCCAACGAGAAAGCGAGTGACGTCTTTGCGAACTTTTTTATGGAATACGTCATAGGATGGATCTGGCCCGACGGCATCACCCTCGACTGGGTCAAAGGCCGCATCGGCCCAACCACCCTAAACTGGAACATCTCGTACCCCCCCTCCCCATCCCCCTCCCTCCCGCACGTTGGTTCAATAACTAACCCCGGTTTAAGAGCCCAAGAAGCAAGCCTCGCACTAGGCAAAGATCGCATCGCCGCCCGCACAGACGGAAGTCTCCAAATCGAAGTCACCGACCCCAACGACAGCGATACACAATTATTCTGGATGCGGCAGTACTATGTCATTCCTCTGGAGGTACGCCCCGGAACCCGCAGGAAACCCACCCCTGCACGTCCTTGCACTCTGGAACTCGTTTTGGTTGTGGCGTGTTGGCCGCACTGCGCTCGCTGCGCTCGCTAACGGTAGGCGAAACGGTTTTACCAGGAACCAGGGAAGGACGTGAAACGGCCGGGGGAGATCATGGATGTGCGTAATTCGGTGTTTGCGGGACAGGTGTTTGCGGAGATGTTGGCGGGGATATGTCATCCGGAGTTTTATTCGTATTCTGATCAGGAGGTATCCCCCCATGCGATGCGACGCGACAGTCACTGGGTGTTGTGTTTTGGTTGTTTTGGTTGTCTGCGTGCGGTTCTCTCTGTCGTTTATTCACGCTGTTTTGTTCCCGTTTTGGGTTTCCTTCGTTCCGCGCGAGTTTACCCCCGATTTACTCCTTCGCTTCCCTTCCCTTCCCGTCGCTCTTCATGTCCGCACTAACTAACCACGCACGCAGGCCTTCGCAATCCTCATCACCCACACCTCCTTCCAACTCTACCACGCCCACTTCCCCCAATCCTACCTCCTCGCCGTCCACGACACGGGCTCCCCCCCCTCCTCGGACTCCCCGGGGGGAATAACCCTGCGCTCCACGCGCCTGTACGACTTCTGCGATCCACTGCAGCGCGGCGAGTGGCTTGATATTACGATTGCGCTCGTCGAGTATGTGCGCAGTGGGGGGTCCAAGGTCGGGTACTTGAACGGGGAGGTGGTTAGGAATATGTTGCATAAGGATGATGGGACGACGAGCGGTGTGATGGACGTGTTTGGGGGGAGTATTGGTGGTGCGCGTGCTGGTAATGTGTTATTTGGGGATGACGCTGATGGTACTAGTACCGGAGTTCGATGTCCTCGAAGATGATGAGTCCACGCAAGGACCGACTCGGAAGAGGAAGACGGAGGAGTCTAAAAGTACACGTCAGCCGAGTCCGGTGAAACGTGGGAGGCATGAGGGATGATGATCATTGGGGAAGCGCGCATGGCCTATTGATACTTGTTATTATTCGTATGGGATACTTCTACTAATTATATATTTCTCCAAACGTCGGATTATAAAATTTCTCCAAACGTGAACGGTCGTTCTTGCGTAACATAGCCCTTCTGTCTACCGTTCTACCCATTCCGTGTAGTGTCAACACTGCACGTCAGTGTCTCACGCGAAGACCGGATCGACTCGGGCTCCGTGGCTCCTGCCTCGTGTCCGGGATTGTCGATGCGCAAGAGATCGTTCTGAATCTCCACCATCGAAGAGTACTCCTCGTTCCAGCAGCGCCTGATGACTTTCCCGAACCCCTCCGGCCTCACATCATCCGTCGAAGGAAACACACGCACCATCAACAACTTCGACGTCCAGCTCGAGTCCACCCAATCATACGGCCGTTCCCCCATCAATATCTCGTAAAACAACGACCCAACAGCAAACAAATCATCCTTCACACAGGAGTTTAACTGCGACCATAACTCCGGGCGACCATACCGCGTTTCAGGCCCGCCCGACACCTCCTCGCCAGCCATGTTCGCAAAGCCAAAGTCGCACACTTTGAGCTCCAGGGAGGGCGACGACAGGAGGATGTTCCGCGCCGAGATATCGTTGTGCACCATGCCCTTGGAATGGATGTACATGAACGCGGCGACGGCCTCGTGACACCAGCGGACGCGCTCGGAAAGAGGGGGCAGCACAGGGCGCAGGTTCTCGTAGTAAAAACGCAGGGAGCCGTGGGGGTAATACTCGAAGCAGAGGCCGAGTTCCGAAGTCCAGTGAAGCTGGATGATGTGCTGATGATGTCCGAGGACGGCGAGGATGTTCTTTTCGCGCTCGAGAGCAGCGACGGCGTCTTCGTTGTTCTTATTGCAGAATTTGAGGACCCGGGAGGGATCCGCGGCGAGGAGTCCAATACGCCCATGAAGTCCCGTGTCAAAGACATGGCCCACAATCGAAGGTTTTTTCACATGTATGACCGGACGGACCACCGGCTGCTGGTGAGTCATAATTAGAGTGCGAGGGCGGGAAGTTCTTGGCGAGAGAGAGGCTGGGCAATCGACGGTGGAAGATAGCGTGGTTTGACGGTCGGCAAAAAGGGTCGTCGGGAAATTAAGGTTTGTGCAGATGACGTGGCATGGTGGGTTCCCTAACCCAGCAAAGTGGGTATTTTAACGCAAACAAAGGAAACAAATTAAAAATTCAGACTAGCGACGGCATGGAATGCGCGGCAAGCGTGGGGGGAACAATGGGAACAGACGCGGCCCATTGTTCTTTTTTAGTCTGTCGTCTGCCGAATTCATATCCCGCTCTTCTAGCGCCGAATCCCCTGTCCTCCGAACGTTTCTTTTTCCGAATTCGGCCTCCGAACTCTTTTAGTCTGTCTTCTTCCGTTGGTCTTCCGACTTCTTCGCCGGAACCTTCTCCTTCCTCCGACGCATTCTTCTTCCCAATTCGTCCCCCAAACTCTACTGGTCTGGTATCATCTGGTCTTCCGATTTTTCTCCCGAACCTTTTCTGTCTTCTACCGCCGGATCGTTCTTCCTCCGACGCATCCTTCTTCCGAATCCGTCCTCCGAACGTTCTACTGTGAACACTTGTCCCGAATCCTTGCTCCGAACTCTACTAGTCTCTCTTCGTTCGCAGCCTCTGTTCGGAATTCTTTTGTCTTCTTCCGTCCTTTCGTCTCAATTATTCTTCCGAACGGTCTATAAAAGCAGCCCGTCCGGCCGCCAATAACCCCATCAAACAACTTCGACACTAGCCAACATCACAAGCATCCTCGACACAGTCAAAAGCACAAGCAACCGACCTTCCAGCTCTATCCCGCACGATTACTGTGAGTCCCTCTTTCCCCGTTAGCTAACAGTCACAGACCAAAGTAACAACATCTCCCATCCTCTCCTTCAAAATGTGCGTCATCACCCACGAGGTCAAGAAATATCTTTGCGGCTGCATCATAACCACGGAGGTTCGTGATTCCTGCGAGGATTATGACACATACGGAACCTGCGACAACGAGCGCAACGATTACCCGGGGTCTGCTACCGTGCGCAAAATCTGCGGCAACGACTGCCCCAAGAACCAGCCCGCGCCCGCGCAGCCCGCTGCCGGAGGGTCTTCCTAGGCCCGGTATTCTCCATGCTTTATCAACTGTATCTGATCTATAGCTAAGGCGGCGAACCCCCTTCTTGTGAGCGCTCTTGAGAGGGGATTTATTTATAGCATCACGGGCGTTCGGGGGTCTGTTTTTGTTTGGGAATTTGTTTTCTTTATAGCAATTGATAACTTCACTCTTTGAAGATCGGACGCTAGCGCAAGCTTAGCGTGGTGTGTATCTCGGGACCACCGTGGTTCACGGGACGTAGCCTCCTAACCAGTATGCCACCCAGGAATCCCCGGGGATTCCTATCCAGAATGCCAAGCGACAATCCCCCGGGATTGTCGTATTATAAGCTGTGGTTTTGGTGTCTGTCCTTCACCACGAAATAAAAAATCACGGTGGATTGTCGAATTTTATAAGCTGTAATTCCCGCCGTATTGTAGTTTAGTTTTGTGTGGGGGACCATAACCCGCTCGCAACCATGAAAAAATCTTCACAGCTAAAATTTCCAAACACGAGCCAAGGCCACTAACACAATGAGCCACCACGTTGTCTTCAATAACGAATACAATGTTCTTATTTGTAAAGAACACCAGAGCGCAATCCCATCAACATATGTTGCACGACATTTCCAAGAGGAACATGATTTGAATCTGGTTACACGTCAAGCAATTCAGAACTATACGTTTGGATATACTCTTACCGAACCGATGGACTTAGTATACTCAAATGAGAAGATTAGTCCAATACTGTACTTGAAGATCGTGGATGGTTTTCAATGTTTGTATGAACCGTGCACCAAAATCTATGGTACTATAAGAGCTGTCAAAGAACATTGCAGAGCGGGTCACAGTTTGAAGGCTAAGGATGGAAAGCGTTGGATGGAGACAAGAGCTCAAACATTTTATCAAGGCAATAATCAACAGTGTGTATCAGTTCATTTGTAACTAATCATAGCTACTTTGCAGTCCACGAGCCAGGAATGTTGCCGGTTTCCAATTTCACGGACCAATTATTGGGAGAACTGCTTGGAACGGCTATGGAACGGGACAAGAAACACCAACAGGAGATTAATACGGTGCAAGACAATACTTCGTTGGTTACAAAGACACCATGGCTGCGGTACACCAGATGGGACAAGAAATTCACGGGTCAGGACATGAACGAATTACATGCGTTGACGGATCCACCACAGGCAACTACAGCTGA
>Ga0302325_10012955_pt1 | contig 17841 bp, 17 predicted proteins | sample Palsa_T0_2_FD_201948 | JGI IMG/M metagenome (GOLD analysis project Ga0302325, IMG submission 201948) | Peat permafrost microbial communities from Stordalen Mire near Abisko, Sweden - Palsa_T0_2 | ecosystem: Environmental > Terrestrial > Soil > Palsa > Peat permafrost | place: Sweden: Abisko...
TTTCGTATGCAGCGTATTTGTTAAGTCTCTGAATAACGCCCCTCTCCCACTCAGCCCTGGTTACCGACTCACTCTCACGAATGTAACCCTCCGAAAGAACCGAAGACGCCGGCTCGGGTGACTGACTGAGAGAAATGCTTATGTAGCTTGGTAATGCTATAGTAATCAGTCAGTACACTACAAAAACCCCAGTAAGTAGAATGCTCACGAGAAGGAGGGCCAGGTGGTACAGGCTGCAGAATTAGGCGGTCATCTTTCAGCCACCGGGACCACCTAGGCGTATCAACATTGTGGCCTCTAACCCAAACTTGAAAACTGCTTTCGAGATTCCCAGCGGTGCATCGTAAAAACTTGATAACATGAACAACTTTTTGCTTGTCTTTCGCGTTCACGTTTCGCTCAATATTCAACCGTTTAATACAATGTTTGTAATAACGCTTCCTGCCAGAGAATTAGTGATTTGTTCGAAACTTGCAATAGCGAGATGACTTTGAAAGGTTGCTCTATTGTTTATAAATGGCCTTCAGCTTTCCAAGGAGGCTTTCCCTTAACTGTCAATGCAAATTCTATAAATAGACAACCTACTCTTTGGTGAGACCAAAGTCACGGTTTACAATGTGTTGTACGTCGTCTATCGATTTGCGTTTGTCGACGTAGAGGTGCCTGATCAGGGCGTCGTGAGGCCGTTCCTTTCGAGTCATTTTCCGGTCCTTTTTGATTGGTGTGCCGAGAATTTGGGATAGCTTGGACGAATCATAAGCCAGATCCCTTGTCGGGGCCGTTGGGGGGAGCCATTGCTGTGTAAGCGCCTTGTCCATCCCGAGATCTGGCTTGAGGTCGTGGGTCCTGGCATTTTTTACTGAGCGATTTCCAAGTATCTATAGCATCATATTCTTCCGTTTCGAGAGGTTAGAAGCAAAAATGTACACTTACGTGGTGGTTCTCGAAAGCAACAACTACAGGGCCACGTCTCACTGGCAACAAATTTTGTACTTTTTTACGAGAACCAAAGACTGGAGCGTGTTCACAAAGAACATATGGGCACAAGATCGGGCCTGATCTTGATGCTTCCAGATTTCGTGCATCGAGCAGGGACTCTGACCATGCAGAAGCGCGAATAGGAAACCTATGTTCCTCACCTAACAAAGGGGCCCTCTTCAGCATGTAGAGCATTGGTTGATGGGACCGGTCATGATGCGTTTTAGCTTCTACGAGCTGTCAGGAAAAAAGTCCATGTTTGACTAACCGCGAATAGCAGCCCGTCTTTTCGGTAAACCAAACGGTAACTAGCGTATTGGGCAATGGATGTTAAAAATAAAGTGCAAATTCTGGTGATGAGGAGAGCCACGGATTGTGGCTTTCTGGTGGTGCATGCGACTTCGTTCTGGTTGGTCCCAATTTCCGTCTGCAGGAACAACACATTGATTTCTGTCGGCATCTCACATGTGGTAAGCTCTTCCCTAAATAATCTTCAGGTTATTGGTCAAGCATCAATACTTGTAAGCGGGAGGGATTGAATTGATTGGGAAGTAAGCTATTATGGGCAACGATCTTGTGAGCTATTAGGACCTCATAATACATGTAGCCATGGAAATTATTGCGGTAGCGAGAATAAGTTTCAATCCAGCGATGTATTCCCAACCATTGTTACCTGATAAGGATGCCTCAACACTGGGGTCGGAGTTAGGCAGATTAAGTGCAGCCTGGAGCAGAGATCCACATTTCTGGGATTCGAGATTTTTTTTTCCTCGGCTTCATGATCGTCAAGACTAGTCTCAAATTGACCTTCTCCAGTGAAATAATGTCAAGGTCAAAGGCGTGGGCCTGGTTTGGATTGATGGCGGCTGACAATTGAAGGGGGAATCATTTTGATGTAGGATCAGAGATGTAATGTTCAGTTGGCTTCTGGACATTGAAAGACGGAAATCGATGACTTGGAGGAATCCATATTGGGACTGGTGCTTAAACGAGTGCGAAGATGGTTTGCTGCTGCTAAGCCTGCGGCGCTGCACTGCGGCTGCAACGCTCCGAGTGGCTCGAGCGGGCACGGAGCTGAGTCGCAGCAGCCGTCGCCGGTGGGCTCGGGGCCCGGGTGTATTACCCACAACCATCAATCCCATTTCGCACCAGCCCCTGGTACTCGGTGGGCCCTAATGCATCTCGCATCCAGATGTCGTCCATGAAATCCATAAACTCCGCGCCTGGTGGGAAGTTTGAGAAATTCGGGGTCTCCATGCTACGATGATCTTGCTCACAAGGATTTCCACATTCGTGTTCCGCGATCTTTCCCTCGAAAAATGACTCTACCTTTGCAATAGTCTTTGCGCTTTGAGACCAGAAATCGAGAGCCTCAGTTGTATAAAGATCATATCCTAGAGTCGCCTTTACCCTGCTGAATTTGTCCATCATCGTTTTGAGAAAGCTGAAGAAGTCTATCGCCTCTGGGACTAGTGCCAAATCCCAGTCTGGGTGCTCAAAGGTTGATAATAGTTGGAGAGTGCCGGAATTCCAGGTCAGCTGCACGACCATTGGGACCGTTATGGTATGATATTTTTCTACGGGTATCTCCTGAAACAACTCGAGAACTGACTTAACCGCTGCAAGACAAGCACAAAGGTATTTCAGGCGGTTAAAATCACGATCTGGGAAGCTTAAAACTGCCGGTGATTTGGACAGGCCAATCTTATGTGACAAGACTTCCGCGTTATGATACGTCAATCGAACTATTGCTATTATTGAAAATCAATTTCAAGACACTGGATGGGAATTCAAGAGGTGACGACTCACTTTCTTCTTCCAGGTGTGGGTCTAATTGCTCCCATAATTTATGTATCTGATGCTGCAGTGACTTCAGATACAACAGAGGAGGTGGAGTGTTCCCGGTGAAATCTTGCCTCCCTTCCCAGGGATTTTGACCTATTCTTTGCGCAACCATCTGAATTTTAGCCAACATGACTGCGGTCTTATCCTCTCGGGAAGTTCTTGACGCATTCAAAATTCGGCAGCAATCCTCAAGATACGGAGTCCAGGGAAGAATATCTAACCTGCGGCCCCATCCGCAGAAGCTGGAAAACATCAATATGGCAGCCCATGGTGACAAAGATAAAACTTACACAGAACATAGATAAAAGTGGCCGAGAAAAGCGCGCCGTTCTTCAAGCGTTCCAGGAGAGTCTTGAAAAGGGGGGATTCCATGGAAGGAACGCATTGCATGTTCAAATGGACCAGGGGTGTCTCTGAATGTTGGTCTATTCAAGCCAAGGTCTGATGCAATGGTCGCTGCAGAGCTGAGGAGAGAGGTAATATAATGACCACGATTCAGTAGATCCCGACACCTAGCAAGATTAGATAGATGCTGAACATAAGTTTCAGACATACCATGCTGCATAAGTCAAACATCCTAGGAGCAGATCCATATTTCTCTCACCCTTCACCACCATGCGTTCCGCCAACTGTTTCAAGAAACCTTTCCCTAAGGCATCTGCTTGAGGAGTGTTTCGAGTCGTAACGGCCATTATTGCCGTGTATAGGGACGGTCGATCTCGTCGGAGGTCTTCAGCGCGTGTGAACTCCGTCATGGTGATAAACGGAAAGTTGGGACTCATGTCATTTCTGAAAATGGTCAAAAGTTCATCTGGATCTTCGGATCCAAGGTCAAGTTCATCGACTTCGAACTGATTCTCGGGAGATCTCTGTACATTCGAATTACTTTCTCCGGCTTGGACGGTGTAGAGACTTGTTGAGGGAACAGATGGTTGAGCCTTGCTGTCGTGGCGGAAGCTGTCTTGCCCCCTCGGAATTTGTTCTATAACTGGGAATTCCGAGACATGTTGCATGGGGATCTTTGCTGACGAGCTTAAAGACACATGATTCGTGCTGGTGTCGGACGGTGATAGAAGAGGAAGGCCGGAGGGTACACCATTTTCATGTGTAGATTTGATCAAAGTCACGAGACCGTCCAACTTCTCCTCAAGCTTCTCAACATGAGACTTAGACACGCGTCTGTTCAAAAGATCAGTGAAATTCCCAACTGAGAAGAGCTGCCGATAGCCCTACGTCGTTTCCGGAGTCCTCCGCTTCCGTGCGGAGGGTCGTACCCGAGCCAATGTTGGCTCACATGGCTTCTGCAGTCGCTCACACCTGGGGAGGGGTCAGTTCGGGAGTGTCGGAATCACGTGTAGAATATTACCTCTGGCATCTGCCTCCAGGCTCCTCGTTGGGTACGCACTTCGCCTTTGCGTGAGAGCAGTTAGCACACGCTCGAAGCTCGCGGCGCTGAGCTGCGGTGCTAGTCGTGGCTGATGTTGTGGCGTAGTGGTCCATCTCTCTTAAGGTCAGAGCAGAGTACTTATAGCAGTTATGGACGTGAACTGGCTGAACTCCGGTGCAGTCATCGAGAAGTGAGGTACGAGATGCATGGTTTTCCTCATGAGATTTCGCATTCGCGTTGATGTTGAGTTTGATGAGATGTCAGCACACGGGGAAGCAAGCTCCGACCTAAACGAGATGCGCTAGCCCGAAATAGTCACTGGTGTAGAAGGGTTCACCCAGCAACGAACCAAACCTAGGAAAGAACCACCCACTTGGAACACCAAAATTTTACCCAACCAACCACCTTAAAATTAAATAAAAAGTGCATCTTTTACTTGATCTTAGTCGTGTGAATCTTTTTCGTCCGCAAAAGCATTTCTAAAACTGCTATTTTTAGAGCGTTAATATTAAAAATTTCTCTTTCATGAGTTCAACATCTAATTACAAGAGAAAGTCCTTGCAATTATTTAAGAACCAATTGGAATCTATAGATGCATCGAGTTTGTAGAGCAAAATACTTTGTGGTTGGTTTTTGATTGATCATTATGTTCTAAATCTGTGGTTCTTTCCTAAGTTTGGTTCGTTGCTGGGTGAACCCTTCTACTTTTCTATCAACTTCACTTCCTAAAAAGAATGACATTCATGAACATAATTCGATGTAGGCACTGCGATCATTACTTTTTGAAGATATTGGCTTGCGCGCCTCCGACACCACAGAATATTTAACGAGGGCTCAGTCCCGACGAAGTCAAAACTCAGGCAACTCTTTGTCTTTTCTGTTCAGCAACCTTCACTTCGTCCTATGCGGAAGACACTGCCCGCTTTCTTTCCAACGCTGGGACGCGTGAGAACTCGAACTCATCTAAATCACCTTTCAACTCGTAATCAGGGTATGGCGCCGCCCTCTCATATAAGTATTCAGATGGCAAGGGCAAGTGCATCACGATATATGATGAACATTCATTCTTCTTATATATTTCTTCTTCTATCTTTAAAATTTAGCCAACTGGCATTGTTCCTTTCTTTCCCTCCCTATTACCCCAAATTATTGCCCATAGAATGATAACAGCTTGACGTCCAAAATATATACAAGCGATAAGAAAATGCAATAACTTCTAACTCAAGGTAAGCTCTTCTAAACATATCGTGCCTGAGACCTTTGCTGACACTTGCACCATCTATTTCGAATTACCAGCACATTTAAGTTCAACTCAGTTTCAGATAATTCCACATATCTCGACAGGCATCGATCAACGACTTTTCAGTCTTCCACCCCAACTCCCGTGTCGCACGATCGACGGCGGCGACGGATGCCTGCACATCACCTGCTCTCTTGCTGACTGTCCTTCTAGGAATTGGTCGTTGAGAAACAGATTCCATGGCCCGCACAACCTCCAGCACGGAGTATCCCGTGCCCGTCCCAAGGTTGAAGGTACGGTAGCCTCCCTGTACTTGTCCGCTTCGAGCGGCAGAGAGCGCAGCCGTATGACCACGCGCAAGGTCCGTCACGTGAATAAAATCTCGAATAGTTGTCCCATCCGATGTATTCCAATCCCCTCCATACACCGACAACTCTTTAATCTGACCTGTCATGACTTTGACAATGACAGGTAACAAGTTCGACGGAACGCCTTTGGGGTCTTCCCCAAGCAGGCCAGAGGCATCGCATCCAATCGGATTGAAATATCTGAGGCCAACGATATTCCAAGATGGATCTGATTTCGCGAGATCAGAGAGGATTGCCTCACCGAAGAATTTCGAGCGGCCGTAAGGATTCGTTATTCCGGTGCAGCCTTGCTTGGCGCTCGTTTCCGTGCCATCCACATCTCGATATGTTTCGGGCTCATGGACACAGTGCTCCTCCTGCAGGAGTCGGCTGCCGTCAGCCAAGGTGCCGTACACGGATGCTGAGGATGAGAAGATGAAAGTCTTGACATCATATTCGTCCAAGAGAGTCATGAAGTCGACTAAACCGTTGATGTTGTTTTGGTAGTATTTCAAAGGTTGTAGGATACTCTCTTCAACAGCTTTGAAGGCGGCGAAGTGGATGACCCCGATGATTTTTGAGCGCCGCTGCGAGCCTGGAAGACCTGACGGGCAGTATGATTCGAGAAGTGCTCTCATAACAGGAAGATCGCGATAGCTCACATTATGAAATTCGGCCTTGGGACAGCAACCACCATGGATTTGGAAGTGACGGTCTGCTATCGTCAAGATTCGGTTGAAAACATCGCAAAAGCTATTGCTCAGATCGTCCACAATGACCACATTATATCCAGCTTTCAAGAGTTCTAACGATGTGTGGCTACCAATATATCCGAGGCCGCCAGTGACGAGTACGAACTGGTCGTTGTCTGGCCGAAGAAATATGTCATCGAACAGTTCGTCCGTTTGCGTATCTGGAGTGGATGGAGAGACGCATGGTGAAGACACTGAGGAACTCTTTTCGGAGGAGAATTCTCTGAAATCCATTCTGTTTCTCGGCGAAACACCGATATGGTGGTGAGTAGAGAATGCCACGGCTTGTGACCATACTCCACGTAGAGTCGTGCACAAAATAATATACAATTTCTGTGAGTATAGTACCTCGTATTCTCTCGTTGATACAACGGTCTATGCTGCTGCGCTGTGTGACCGCACTGGTTTGTCGCTGTACTTAAGCAGAGTCTATGTCTCACTCGTTCTGTAAAGAAGATGCAAAAACTAAGACTGTTTTTTTCTTCAGTTTTGATCGTCGAGTTTTCTATTGCATTGCATATGAGGCTCGTGGCGGACCCTGTTGGGGTCAGAGCCCGGCAGGCTGATCTATGGTGCTAAAATTAGACTAAGGGGGAGCTAAGACCTGACAGCGAATCAAGCACGCGGGTTCGGCAAACTAGGTATTTATACAGCCACATACCTCTTTATAAACCAGCTCCCCAACCTTGTTTTCTTGCACTCCACTCAAAGCAAAATGGATCTTGACGAAGCAGAAACTCAGACCACCGAACCTAATACGGAGGCTACGGAGCCCAAGGCCACCGTCCTCGTTCCCCTTTACATCTACCCGCTCACTGAGAAGACCTGGCAACCCCTGTATGAAGCGTATGTCTGACCCCCCTCCCGTTGCCTGCCTATGTATTCACTCTAACACGAGAAATTTCTGATCTCGATCCCTCTCTCTGACGCTCTCCCTTGGACTCTAGGATCTCGGCCCACCCCTCCGTCAATTTTCTCGTCATAGTGAACCCCAACAGCGGCCCAGGCGGCATCCCACTACCAAGCCATGACTACGTGCGCGAGGTGCCGAAGCTGAACACCCAAGCCAATGTGGTGACAGTGGGCTACATCCGCATCGACTATTGCCGCAAGCCACTCACCGAAGTCTTCGAAGAGATAGACACATATGCAGGCTGGGCCTCGGCGTCTGAAAATCCGCTCCTCTACGTGAAGGGGATTCTAGTCGACGAGACGCCAAATCACTACTCGCCCGAGCGGGCAGAGTACTTGGAAGCTCTGCGCAAGCACATCAAGAACACGGATGGCCTTCGCGGCGAGCGATTGGTACGCGCCCTTTCCCACCCCTTTCTTTCATTCCCAACCCAGTTTCTAAAAGGGGCAAAAAAAAGAGGCCCCCTTGTGTCTGATGTTTGATACTTGTGCGGATTCTGATTTCTGATATTGGTATTTTTGGGGGGCACAGATTATCCACAACCCTGGAACACCTCCCGACGCCGAGCTAGCGGATCCCGGCCCCGACGTGATCATCACTTGCGAGGAGCCCCACTCTCGCTACCAAGGCGACGAAGTGCAGAAACGGCTCAAAGATTACCATTACGAGCAGCGCCGATCAGGGTACATGCTCTCAGCGGTTCCTAGCGCGGAAGTGGGAAGGGTAGTGCGAGAGTTGCGGCATCGCGGTGCATACGTCTTCGCCACTAGCCTGGTTGACGATTTCTACGAGAGCTTTGGCGATTGCTGGGGGGATTTTGTGGGTGCGTTTGAGTCAGATTAGATTGATGGGTGGTTAAGGCTGTGACTGTTTGGTGGGAACGATTACAGGGACAAGCATTGCTACTGTATTAATCACACCATTTCTCGATCATTCTATCTGATACAGTATCGATCTTGGAGCCAAGCACCACAAGAACGGCTCGTTTCTATTTTCAGTACCTGCATGTAAATAATCCTTGGGTGCTCGTATTGCTGACTTGGCAAACCTTAATAATCCCTAACGCTAATCCCCCGAACTCAACTCAATTTTTCGACTCCTCATCACTTCACCATCCCTCCAAAACCACAAACCAAAATTACCGAAAATTACGACTCTTCATTTCTTCATCTAAGCAGTCCCCTCTGCACCTAAGTTTTGTTTTATAATAGATATTTGTGGACTACTTCGTAGTGTCATTGGACGTCTTACCAGGGACCTGATTCATGATCACCCCTCGCTAAGCCATAGTGGCGGGAAGATCGGCTTGGCAAAGATCCACAATCGGACAATCCCTCATCCCTCATCCCACTTTCCCCCCCCCTCCTACCGTGGCTGGTAACATGCTTAGGGTCATAACATATTGCAATGCGCATTCGACAACGGGCACTCCTAGCTTTACTCTCTAAAAAAATCCAAAAAATTGAGCTACTATTAATTTAAAATAAAAGCAATTTGCTAAATGATATATTTGTTTATTCTTTTCAATTTAAACTAATTAAGGGGAGGGGGGGAAATATAAGTTATTCGCGGTCGCGATTGTGCATCGGGCGCAAAATTTAAGGGGTATTCGCTTAATTTTTTATTTAGAAGTCTTGTAACTTTTATAATTTTTAATTTATTAAAGTGTTTTAAATTTAATCAACTTAAAGCAATTAAATTAAAAAGTAAAATATATTCTAGGAAATATATTAAAAAGGGGGAGCAAAATAGTTCAATGAAAAGGAAGGGAGGTGCCCCCTGGGTCGATTTAAGCAAAGCGAGAGCCTTAGGCTAAAAAATAAAAGCTAAGTAAATAAGCTAAAAGTAAAGAAAGGTATTATATAAATATGTCAATTAAGGATTCATAAAGAAAAATGGATTAATTAAAATTATTATATTTAATTTAATTATTCAAAATAGTCATGTCAAAATGTATCGCCAAATGTCAAATACGCATTGCAATGAGTTATGGCCCTAAGCCCCTGTCAGGCCTCAGTACCTCCCCGAACCAGAAAGTGGTCAAAACTCGAGACTCGGACAATATATGAAGTCATGATTACCCGAGCCAAGAAAAAAACCCGACGACAACAACGACGACGACCCTTCAATTTCCCCTTCCGGAATTGTTGAACCTCATCGTTGTATGTAGCGATGCGTGCGAATGGTTCGGATATGACGGAATCATCGTATCCGGAAACCCCGCGGTTCTTTTTTGTTAAAGCTAGCTGCGATGTCATTATGCTCCCTGTGCCGTTGCCCAGGCACCTTTGTCGTTGATTGGACTCGGTATTTATCCGATAGCATACGGTATACTGTATGAACCTGGACACTGCCTCCCTGCTACTGGTGACTGTCGCTTACTCGCATGAAACAATTAGTGGGACAAAGCCCAAATGCCCACGTCCTCACACCATGAAACACCCCACCACCCCACTAACGCAGTCTCTCCATGAACATCACTCAACATCCAACAGCCCTCCAAGAACAGTGAAAAATGAAACTATTGATTCTTGTGCTTACTGAGTGCTCGGTAGCTCGCGATTCGAAAGCTCATTTATTGTAATGCAAGTCTATGGATTATCAGTATTCCAAATGAGGTCCATATTAAGGGGTCTGAAATGATAAATGGGGGAAATACGGGAGAATCGGGGTCAGAAACTTGGACGGAAATTCGGAATACGATTTATTGGTTATCGTGGTGGGGAAGATTGGGGACATTCGTCACCGGCTTACGAGCACCCAGCAAGTAAAAATAAAATAAAAAAATACGACACTACTGTAAGGCTGACAAATGTGGACCCCGTTCCTGCGCACGGTTGAGCAATCTACCCCTCGTAAGATAAAAAAGGAGAATAAAAAAATCCATTGAGCCGAGCCTCTAAATAAGCTTGGCGCCAACGACATATCCTAGCTCCAGAGTCCAGACTCCATCCGTCTGCAGAAACCACTAAAACTAGCCAAGTACCTGACGGCAAACCAAACTCACTGGCCACTTTACGTTGGGACCACATTCGTGAAATTGACCCAGTCGCTGCCGAAACTCTCGTAAAAATCCTGGTCATTGCTCGTGGCGAACAGGTACTCGGCGTGCTGGGACATCTGGTCGACAAGCGTTTGCAGATCCGCCTGGCTCTCGGCGGGGACGGAATTGACCATAAAACTATACTCGGAACGGTTCTTGCCAAGCGCTTCTAGGCTCGCCAGCTTGGTTTTGTAGGCTGGGTAGGAATCCTCGAATACGACTGTGATGTCTGTGTTGGAGTCGTTGTAGCGTGAATCAGGGATTATGCCTGGATTGTGGATTACCTGTCAATCACGCAACGGCGTGTCAGCCAGCGCTTGCGTGAAGGTTGCTAGTCAGGTCAGGATTCCCCTACCGTTTTGTCGCCCTGCAGTCCAGTGGAGTTTTTGACGGCTTTGTTGATAGTTTGGATATACTCGGCGGCGGCGGTTGAGTACTCGTAGGGTGCTTCGTCGAAGAAGATGCCGTGCATGGCGAAGCTGCTATTTTTTGAGGCCCATCCTGCGTAGGTAGCTACTTCCGAGATTACGAAAGTTATGTTCTGAGTGGCGTACCCAGTTCGAACATATCCGACAGTTTGCACATTGTCGTAACTATTGAGTTTCGGCAATTGAACTGAATAGTTATCATCTGGAAATTCCGATGTCCCAGGACCACTGCTTGGATTCACAACCACCAGGAATTTCAGCTGCGGGTGAGCTTCCAGCCTGAGCGTATTGTGAGCATCTTCTGCTTGCTTGCAATAGGGGATGACAGCTGTGCCGTGTAGAAGGTTTGAACTTACGCGTCATAGAGTGGGTTCCAGGCAGTACTAGTGTTGGGGTAGATGTATAAAGGAACGATAACTGTAGACGTTTTGCCCTTATGCCCTCGCTTGGGGAGGAGGACGGCCAATGGAACCACGATCGCAATGATAATCGCAATGATGGCAGCAAAGAAAATGAAAAGATACCAGCGTTTAGAGAGGCACCAAAGCCTGGAAAACGGCTTCGAGTGATCCATTTTCCAGAACTGGCGGATCAAAGAAATGCCGGTCTTGACTCAAGAAAACGAGAACAGGTAATGGATGATATAAAACTGTGAAGTGTGAGTCTGAACGCAAAACAACGAGACCCCTAGATAGCGTGATAAGACGGCAGGAAGCGAGGCCCAGTAATGAAAAATGGACCTGGCCTGGGCAGAGCACTCGGGGGCCCGAAGGCATGGCGTCTGGCTTAGTGCAGTTCTCTTGGTCTGGGATGTCAACCTAAGCGGCTCGATTTAGAACTGGCGGCATTATGGTTTATCAGAGCATACCATAGCGCACCCCCATAGCACTGCCACTTAAATACTGCTGTCTGATATCCTTGTCAATACGGGGGGTGCTAGCGATCTGTATCGGTCCGCTGAATGACAGCTACGAGCCAAGCTTAAGACCCTTCGTGAAGCCCAGCCACGAGGCAGTTAGTTCGAAAAAGGACTTGCTGAAGATCAGCTTTGCCGTCCAGCGTATTTCATATACCCAAACACTCGTTATCGGGGATGGAAGTGCCACCTTGAGGCTCTTCCGTTGCTTTGTCTTGTTTCTGTTCCTTCATTCTGTCACTCGCTCTGTCCCTCGTTCTCCTTTGTCACTATGGCGGCTGTATTTTCGGGTCTGTCAGTCGTCGGCTGGCATTTAATGATACACTCGTGGTGGGATAAGGTACTGTTGTGTGACTCCTCTACCTGAGCTTCCAGCTAACTTGGGTGTAAAGCTTTTAGCAGCCTTCCTATTCACCACTGTTGTCTTGGGCTCCTTATATGTGCAGTATCGTATATACGGCGCCGTCAAGAAGTACCTGCGTGTACGTCCCTTCGTTCATTGCCCTTCGTCCATCGCCGTGTATATCATGCTCACCATATATCCCTTGCTGCAGAGAAGACAACATAAAGTAGTTGTACCAACCCCGGTCCAACGATGCTTCGATCGACTTCGAAGCAGCACCGAACAAATCGCTCTGCGCCAGACGACCACGGATGAACTCAAGTCGTTTGGCGTATTTCTCGGCGGCTTCACCAACCCGCCCACTCCTACCCAGGCACGTCTCCTTTCACAATGGGATGTTGTCATCCTCGACCCTCTTCAAGAATGGGTGCTGAATGCGCTGTCGACATGCCAACCCAATGCCACACATATACTCGGTCGACTGAATGTGCGGACACTGACAAAGTCCGACGCCAGCTCAAACAGCGATGAAGTGATCCGATGCCTACAAACTGTCGCCCAGACGCTCACTACATATTTCAAGAGCCAGGAAGGTGGGGTGCAGTCGTGCTTCACTGGAGTTCTTCTCGCCGACTTCGACACGCACTTCCAACCAGCAGTCTTGAATGAGATCGCAAAGTTCATCAATGGCCTCGGCCTCGACCTGTGGCTCGAGATGTCGCCGCCTGGCTACTTGAGCGAGCGCCAGTGTCAAAACATCAATATGCAGCTGATCAGGGGGATTGTCTACCGCAACGGAACTATCCGATCGGACGGCGACAGACAGAACTTCTTCCAGATGACTGAGATGCGAACCGCAATGAGAGCGGTGGCCGCGCAGAGAGTCGCGCATGGCCCACCCATCATGATGTGGGAGACAATTGATGATGGAGCGTCGCTGTCATACGCCGTTGTTCAGCGAAGCTTCAACTGGTCGAGATTTAATAGTGCTTTGCTGTGGATTGGTCCATCGGCCGCATTGACTGATGCGGAATTGGCGGCTGTCCAAACTGTGGCTGAAAAGCCGCTCGGTGCGCTGATGTGGCTGAAGAGCGACGAGAACATGAAGGCCCACGGCATCTGGCGATCCAATGACCACATTTCCCAGACGTCGTGCGGCCATGAGGCTCTGTACAATTCGCTGCAGTCCTTCATTCCAGACTTGGCTACCAGACTGAAACTATGGCCACCTGCAACTACAGCTACGAGTACAAGTAGCGAGGAGGATGAAGAACCTCAAGCCAACAACATCGTCGCTCGCGTCGACTGGTACTCGCAGACCTCTACAAGCTCCCAAACACAGAACCCACTACCAGCAGTTCTATCTGATGGCGGAGACGACTTGGGTGGGATGGGCTGCTACCAGCTCGGTCTCGAAGTCACGCCAAAAGCTTTTGCTGATCTGCTTCAAGGACAGCGCAACCTCAAAGAGCTCGATCTGCTCCAACGCGTCCCGGGGGAAGAGCTTCATCAAATTGGCCGGCGAATAAGGGCTCTCCTCGATTCGCAGAGTTCAGATGCAATTGCTCCCACTACTTACCCAGCGGTGAGAGAGTTGGTGGGCCTCCTCTCTAACAGCAATGATAACGATAATCGCCCTCTCCAGGTATATGTGGGATTGCACTCCGGATTTCAGACAAGCTCGGAGACTCAATTTTGGGGTCTCTTCGACGTCGAGGCCCCGGGTATTGTCAATCTCTATCTTTCTGGCAAGACGCCGGACCGGGCGAGCACGATTCTGCACACCTTTCTGTCTTGCCGTGGGTTCACTCGCGTCGAATGTTTCATGGCTGAGCTTGCCATGTCCGAACAGAATGATTCTCTGTCAGAAACTTGGCAGTTGCCGCAGCGCATCGCGCACGATATTGAACACCTTTCCCCGACAGAGACAATCTTGTTTCTGCGACGCTTGATTCTCTCAGGGCGTGACGACGGCTCTGTCTTCTGGGCAAGGATTCGCGCCTACTGCGAGTATCAGCTCATGGAAGTTCCCACGCTTGCCCAGCTCAGAGCCTTGAACTCGATTGCGTATCTCCGAGGAGAGGTCTCGGCTGAGACTCTGATCACCTCTCGCCTCAATTGGCTTCGTGAACGAGGTTGCTGGCACCCTGAATCTCAAGCCGCTCTCTCTTTGTTCCAAGAAGTCGATGCCCGCTTACACGATGTTCTCATGAATGGCCAAAACGAGGTTCTTTCCCAGCTCGGGGTTGTCATTCAAATGGTCATGCAAAAGAACCAGATCGACGCAGGGGCAGATATATTTGCCTTGGCAGTGTTCTGCGCATTTCGAAAACTCGCGCTTGATGAGATCTATCTAGAAGTCTTGGACCGAAATCCTCTTCCAAACCACGCAACAGATCAAGCAGGCTGCTTCGCAGAGAATTTTGCTCTGGGTTCGCGATGTGATTCATTCTTTGACATGACACCCAGAAGCCTCGGCAGGATCATCTCAGACCGCTATCGAGCGTATTACATGAAGCATCAGCCACCACCTCGTGAAGAGGGCTTCACCGAGCTCCCAACAGCTTATGCTGCTATGCAGATTGACCTGGATCCGCAAGATGGCAAAGAAGAGATCCCTGGGTATTACCAGATTACCTTCCTTGGCATCTTTGCTCTCCCGGCTCTCTGCGATATCATGTTGCTGACGACTATTGGACGAGGTCTCTATCTCACTACTTTCATGACTTCGACCGAGAAAACAATGGCCACAACAGCACTTATGCTAGCACTTCTCGTATGTGGTGCAATCGGCGGCTGGATTAGCTCGGGAGGAAGCTACTATTTCTACGCCAATGCGTTTCCAGCAATGAACATGTTTGTGCTTACGCGCTTCATTGCCGGAGTTGCACTTGCCTCGGTTGGTGGTCTGGGAGCTATGGTTGGCATCATGGTTATCAGAGGCGTTCTGGCTGGACTAGTGTTCTTCTTTTATTTCGCAATGCTTACTACGTACCTTTTGGCGCTGTCGACGCTCTCCATCTATCAACTCCCAGGAACAAGTTTCCAATCTGTGAGTATATTCCAAGTTCCTTGCGGGTCGCTTCCCCACTGCGTTGATTTTTATTGCTACCTTTAAAGACACAGTCACTAAAATCGCTACCGACTTTCAGGGAAGAACGGTTATCATGACTTGCATCCCTATTTTATTCATCTCGCCCATTCTCACCTTGTGGGTGCAGCATGATATAATCGTCTACCCTTGCGTCTTGACCTTTTTCTTGACCTCGCTGCTACTTGGCGCACGGAAAATCATATCTCAGTGGGGCAGCTGGTACCTCAAGATACCCAGTGTCACGGACGCCGAGGTGGTCAATTGGTATGTCAAGACGCGAGGAGCTAGCAAGTCAAGTTCCGATCCTTCAGAGGGCTTGAAAGACCTTGGAGCGACGGGGCTGCCACGAAAGGATCTCCATGCTGCTGTCCTACGTGAGGTGAATCGTCACTTCTGGAGTAACTCTACAAAAGATCCACTAGTTGCAAAGCTGGCCGAGGGGTATAAATCCACCATCTTTCTCATGACATGGTACTGCAAGCATAAGAGAACGCGGATGCCATTACCATATAGCGCGACATGGAATCTTACACTGAAAGCAGGCCTTGAGAACATGACCAATACCCAAAAGGGCCTCAAGCTGCACAGCGCTTTCCTTCATTGGCGTCATACCGGCGCTGACATTTGGTCTGGACTCCTCTACTTCGTTGTAGCTCTGTTGGATAAGTGGGCCGCATTGGTGTCGGGTGGGGCTCTCGTGGGCCTCTCGGCCGCAAGCAGCGCAGAATTCCGTCTGCCAGTGGGATTTGGCTTGTGCTACTATCTTCTTGGCGCAGTGTCTCTCGACTCTGTATCTCAACCTCTGTGGACAGCCGCAAATCAAAACACTGTTCAGGCAATTACATCTTTGAAGTTCCTCCGGCAAGCTACCATTAACGATGCTAGAGCGAGACGAAGACTCTACTGGACATCTCTGATGAAGTTCTTCTTCTTGCACATCTGGGGTATCGCGATCACATCAGCGCTTATGTGGACATTTGAAGAATCACGAAGTGCAACGATCATGTACCTTGCATATCTCGGCGCATATACTGGTCTTCTCTGGTATCAATATAACAAGATATACTGCAGGAACGAGGCAGCAAAAAGTCTCTTTGCAGCATCAATCATCGGTCTCCCAATCGGTATCGCTCTACATGTTAAATTACCCCAATTCGATTACAGCGGAGTTATCTCCTTGGCCATTGGTACCTGGATAGCAGCCCTGTCCTCCATGCGGATAGCTAAGATAGGTTGGCCGAGCTTTGGGAGGTCAACCGCCGCAGAAGAGACAGATGGAAATGGCGAAATTGATGCCAAAGGCGTGCCCGTGTCTTACTCCAGCAGCGCCCTCGAGCCCTATCCCGAGATTTCACAGGCAACTTTGTCGAAGACATTCGAATCTATTTGTGCTCTTCCCGTCGAGCTACGCTTCACCCTTGATCCGTCGCAACACCCAGGCGATAGAATCATGGAGACCCTGCTCTTCCAAAGCAACTCCATGAAATCGGAGATCGTTAACAGCGCCTTCCCACAAGCAGAGACACTGGTACGTGGGACAGCAGAGCTCTGGAGAACTGGCGAAACTGTGATTGAGCTAGTCTCGGCGCGCCACGTTCCTCAAGAAGGGCACAAGATCAGAACCGTCAGTCAGAAAGTCGGTCGTCGACTTCACATATTCGTCATACTCGGTCTTGACCTTTCAGGAGATGAACGGACAATGGACATTCATCGGAACTGCCGAATTATTGCCGAAGCGGTTATTCAAGCTACTTCTGAACATCAATTTGGTCTCTCGCATGACCATGCAATGTTAGCTGAACTCTTAGCTGTGCATGATTCCGGCGGTGAAGAGGTGTATATTCCAGAAGGCATCAGGCGCCAACTCGAAACCTCTGCGTCTGAGCGCACTCGGGTCATCGACAATGGAGACAGGACATTAATCCGTTATCTTCTTCTCGGTTTGGACTGCGAAAGGGAGTGGGATAATCTGCCAAAGACAGTCAGATCTTTCCTGCTCAGTCGATGTTCCGGGCAGCCCGAACCCCTCTCTGCCGAGGGAGAGAGTTGGATCCGCTCAAAACTGTCCGCGAGAGATTATCTTGATATCGAAGAATATATCGCTCGCTGCAATCTGGGCGTTGCGCTTACGGCCTCCATCGATACTTTCGCAAAAGCACTAGAGGTAGATGATGCTTACAGAGACGACGAGCAGTTTCCAGATCAAAGCTACGAAGATATAATGAGTTCTCTGCCCTCGTCGAGCATGGTCGAGTTGGACTCGGGACTTTTGTCTTCATTCCATCAGAAAGTGAAGATGTGCATCAAGTTTCTTGTTCTTTCTCTCACTGCTGATCCAGAATACCAGCGAGAATTGGACTATATGATGCGTGCGAAACCTTTGTTCGTGCATTGGCCCTTGACTTTCTTTCTCAATGGAATCTGGTCCTTCTGCAAAACACTCCAGGGGCTCATCATTCCCTTGGTTTTGTTTCATGGCCGTGAAAATATTGCTAAGCTTCACAGCAATATGAAGGGAATGAAGACAGTGATAGAGAAGAACAAAATCGTCATCG
>Ga0302325_10012956_pt1 | contig 17840 bp, 11 predicted proteins | sample Palsa_T0_2_FD_201948 | JGI IMG/M metagenome (GOLD analysis project Ga0302325, IMG submission 201948) | Peat permafrost microbial communities from Stordalen Mire near Abisko, Sweden - Palsa_T0_2 | ecosystem: Environmental > Terrestrial > Soil > Palsa > Peat permafrost | place: Sweden: Abisko...
CGAGCAGTCCCTCGCCGCGGTGGCCGGCACCAGGCTCCCCGCCGCGGCCAGGTTCGAGCTCATCGCCGCCATCGATGACTACGTGTCGGGCAACGCCCTGCACGCCGTCGAGTCCTTGGCCCGCGCAAGGGCAGCCGAAGCTGCCCCCGGTATGGCCGCCGCCGCGGTCGCGTACGGCATCGCCCAGCTCCAGACCGGGGACTTCCCCCAGCTCAGCGCGATCTACGCGGAAAACGCCCAGACAGGAGAACCCGCCGGGCCCCCGATGACAGAAGCCGCCCTGACCAGCCAGTTCGAACGCGGTCTGGCGGCCCTGCTCGACGGCCTCACCGCGCGCATGAACATCACCCACCGGACCGAAAGCTGATCAACCAGGACCCGCGCCGCGCAGGGATTCACCTTCGCGATCGTACGGACCGGCTCGGCATCTTCAGCTTCTACGTGCCGGACACCACCAAGGCGGGGTTCAAGCCGCTCGCGGTCATCATGTTCTGCCTCTATGCGACGGCCAGCCTCGTCGGCATCGTCTTCGCCCCGCGCAACGCCCAGGGTCGCTCGCTCGAGGAGATCCACGGCAGCGACTCCAGCCGGGCCGCCGCTGCCCGGGGTCTGACCGCTCGCGGCCGCGTCCGGCGATCTCAGAGCTCTCCTCCGAACGGACCTGAGCTCTCCTCACCAGGCAAACGATCCCCGTTCACCGAGTCAGAGAACCACATCGGGATCACAGATAGCCCTCTGAGGCCGGCCACCTGGTGTCCCGCGGGTCGGTGGGCTAGGTCGCTAGGGGAGCGTGACGACGACCTTCGCGGCCGAGATGCCCTTGAGCTGAATATCCATCGCCTGCTGGAAGTCCCCGACGCCGTGCCCGACGACCGAAGGCTTCGGGGCGCGGCGACGTAACGGCCTTCGGCCAGCGCGTCCGGCAGTTTGCTCCGAACGGGCCGTGGCTCCTCGCCAACACTCAATCCTGTTTACCGAGGTGGCCGCACACGCCCGGCCATGGAGCAGGACACCCTGGAGCTCCGCCCGTCAAGCTGACTGCCACACGACTTCTGCGGATTTGGGAGGCCAGTAGACTATGGGCGTTTGGCAACACGTTGCCAAACGCAACGACTTACCATCTAGGGATGTCCGCTGACGCTCACGAGAAGCCGGACATCTTGATGCCACTCGATGTCATGACCGACCCTGCTGATGCCGGTGCTGCCTGGCGCCGTGCGCTTAAAGAACTCCTCGGGGACAAGCAGCGCTTTGACTCGTGGCGGGAGCAGCGTTACGCCTTTGCGTACCGCGTTGGGACGCTGTTGACCGAGCCGCACCCGCCAGCTCCTGTCGCGGCTGGGTCGGTGCTCTACGGCGTCTACCTCCCGGGAACCGGTCTCTGCTATGTGGGACAAACACAGGAGGCTAGGCGAAGGCTGCGGGACCTTCCTATCGGGGAGAGCCATCATCTGGCCATGACCGCTCCACCAGAGCTCTGGACTCGCGTCGTCGTCGTCCAGTGGGCCGAACTGCTTGTTCGTGCGGCTGAACGGCAATGGGTTATCCCCGACATGAAGGCCTGCGGGCAAGCGCTTGAGTATCTCCTGCATTGCCGCTTCCATCCGACGATTAATTGCTACGCCCGGACCGCCGACGGGCGTTATCGCGAGCGGCCACCTGAGAGAAGCAAATCAAAGGCCGCCGTTGGTGCCATCGAGCACTCGGATCTGTTCAGGGTCGTGCTCGGAGTGTGGTCGGATCTGGAGGCTGTTCCGGAACCAGCGCCCGGCGAATCCCGGATTGCGGATTACAGCCCATTCGGACGGGTGGTCTTTCCGGCTGCACTGCTCGATAGCGGTGATTTTCGGCATGCGTAAGCCGCGCACAGGTCGCTGGCAGCCCGTCGTTCTATGATCCTCGTGCCGAAGCTGGCAGGCTGGCGGCTGGTAGCGGTCTGGCTGGCTGGGGCCTCAATCAGTCACGACGGATAGGACTGCGACTTCTGCGGCTGTCAGCTGGTCTTATACGGATCCGGTCGATGTGAGTTCCCGTGTTACCGCGGCGGGGAGCTGCCAGGCCATACCGTGAACGCGTTCCCAGCATGCTTGTTTTTTGGCCCACTCGGTGACGTTTCCATTCCCGGGGGCCCCCAGCAGAATGCCATGAACCCGTGGAGCTAGGTCGAGTATCGCGTCTTCGAGGTTCGCGGAGAGCCGTTGGTGCCGCCAGATCGCAGCGAGATCGAGGTGCTGTCTGCTGCGTCTGCTGAGAAGGGCAACGACATAGGCGACAACGTTTGCCCGGTATCCGCCTAGCTGCAAGGTAGAAACAAGTTTTTCCGTCCGGCGGAACAAGATTGCTTTGGCGATCAGGTTCGCGAAGTAGGTTTGATCGACTGACTGGTCCGCCCGGTCGGTGAGGCGAATGGTGAACTCGCGGAAGCATTTCTGGGCGCCAAGGCTCACTAGGTCTGGTAGACAGTCCCAGGCCATCTCGAACTTGACTAGATCGGTCTTGGCGAATCGTTGTGCTGCGGGATGGGTCTCCTTGAATTGACGCTGTCTGGCGGGAGTGCCGGCTCGCGAAAGCGCGTCCTGATACTGTCCACGCGCGCGTTCGTAAAACCAGCGTGTCTGGCGCTGGGTGCCATCGGCTGCGGGCGCCCAGATCGCGCGTGAAAGCTTTTCGATTTCGACATGAAACGGATGATTGGCGCTGAAATCTGCTTCGTTGACCGTATTCTGGCTGTTGGCGTATCGTGAGATCAAAGGCACGATTTCATCGAGACGGTCCGGCTCGACGACGGTCAGCTTCATCTGGACCTGAACGTGATCTATATTCGCCCGGTCCTTCACCGCTGCGTGATAGAGGGATGCGGTCGTCTGGCCGCCGTTGACGATCTGGAGGTTGTCGAGGCTCTGGATGCCGAGGCCGCCTTCTGGCATGTCCGCCAGTTTTGCGGCTGACGCGGTAGCGGATATGCCGTTGTTGTAGGCGAGGAACCTTTCCGGCTCGTTGAGAATCGTGCGCCGGATTCCCTGATTCACCTTGCCGCGGGCTTGGAGGAACGAACGCACGTTCAGCTGGAGCAGTCGGCTGCCGTATTCGCCGTAGACGTCCATGAGCACGTCGCCTGGAACGATCGCCAGGATTGTCTGGTAGTCGTTGTCGCCCTGCTCTGCTACGAGGCAGGGGATCGGGCCGCCGAAGCGAGAGGTGAAGTCGATGTTGACGGGCTCTTCCCTCTTGCCGGAGGTGACGAGCCGGTGCAATCGGCGGAGGTCCCAGACATTCACCGAGACAGGGATGTCGTCTACTGACGCTTCGGCCATCCTTTCGATGGTCGTCAGCCCGTCAGTAAAGACGAACAGCCGTACCCTGCTGATGTCGGGCCAGGCTTGGTTGACTCGCAGGAACATGTCGAAGACCGGCAGGGCCTCCTCACGGTCGACGTGGCCGCCGGTCCGTGCCCGATCAAGGAAACCCCGCAGGCGCCGGATGCAGGCATCGATGGCTGATTTGGGAACGGTCGGCGGTGGTGCTGTCTGGGTGAGGACCACGCCGAACAGGTCCAGCAGATGGCCGTCTTCACTGATGTTGTACCCGGAGACCTCCACGCCCCTAGCCTGGTGAAAGCACGCTGTCCCGTCGTCGAGTTCGCCGGCCTCAGACAGGTCGGCGACCATGCGCTCAACGAAGACGTCGCGGATCATGCGTTCCTCACCGACGACGGAGGCCTCGCTGAGGAGGTCCTGTTGTAGTTGTGCTGCGAAGTCTGCGAGGTCGGGGTCGTTCATGGGATCAGGCCTAGGCTGCGAATCATTTCGGGCTCGCTGGTTCGGAAGTCGGATGCTGCATGAAGGTCCAGTGTGTAGGAGACGTCTGACAATCCGTCTGGGAGGTCGCGCTCGGTGATTCGGGGGAAATTTCCGTCAACGGAGTGGACAAGCCGCTGGCGTACGGCGTAGCGGCGATCGCTGTACAGATGGGCCTGGGTTTCCAGGTAGCCGCCCATGTTGAGTCGCTGCTCCAACTCGGCTGCCATCCCCAAGGGACGCACCTCGCCCCGAAGATCCTCTACGAGATCCGGCAGCGTGCGACCGGGTCCTTCGTGCCTGACATCTAGCGCAAGTGTGACCAGGAACAATTGGCCGGCCGCGTGGCAGTCGAGCTGCCGTTCGTTCGAAATCCGCACGATCTCGGCGCTGTTGCCAGATGTGGTTTTGACCTCGATCGCGCCGTCCGGGAATTGGAAGTCCTGGAGCTGACGGTCGGGTCCGGTCCAAGCCAGGACGGCCGAGCTTCCAGTCTCAGGCAGCAGCAAATCCTTGAGTATGCTCAGCTCCCCGAATAGGCCTCTTTGCTGTTCTGGTGTCAGGCCTTGCGCGGTGACCGTAGCCAGCAACCTCCGCCAGTCCTCAAGCCTGGCCAGCAGTAGCTTTTCCGACGTGCCCGGCTTGTTCGATCTGGCGAGAGCGCCGAGAAGATCAGCGACTAGAGCTGTGAAGATGTCGGAGTGCGAGTCGTCGCGTAGGAATATGTCTACTGTCGGCCTGCCTGATACGGGCTCGGTGCCATGGATCAAGTGCACACCCGATGTGAGCGGTCGGCTCGCCGGAGCATGGGCCGGATCCCCATCAGTGACTACGGACAGCAGGCGGTGCCGGCCCGGGAAGCTAACCGCGAGAAAACAATCGTGACACGACTCTGCGATGACCCGCCTTCTCTGGCGGCCCGATTCTCCGGCACCGACACCGGCACTGGCAAGTCCGGTCCACAGCTGCTCGAGTTGGTGGGCATTGGGTATCTGCGGACTCACAGGCCGCCGTCCGAATCATTCCCGAACTCCTGCTCCCACCACTGGTTGGTGACGCGGTAGCGGATTTTCTTCGCGGTAGCGCTGGCGGGGAAGCTAATCGCGACCCCGACCGCAGGAAGCCCGCTGATCATCCATGGGCGCCACTGCAGCGGATACAGCAACAGGAGACCGCGCCGCGGACTGCGTTCCTTCCGGATCTGCAGGCCACCCGCGCGTCTCGGCTCCTGTTTGCCCCGCGGGTTCAGGTCGCCATGCCATGCTTTGATCGTCGCTTCGAGCGCCCTCTCCTTCTGGGGGTCACTGAGGTCGAGCTGCTCATCCTCTGGGCTGACCAGCCGCTTAATCATATAGCGGTCCCGGTCGGCGACGAGGCGCTCTTCGGAATCCTCATCCAGTTTCTGCCGTGTTGCTGGATCCCAGATGGCACGCGTTACGAGCCCCGTGTTTAGGCCCCCGATGGGGAACTCCTTGCCTCCCTCGACCGAGATAAGGGCGACTGTCCAGCTGGTCAGCTCGGGAGGATCTGCTGCGGTCAAGGTACGGATGTAATTGGCCAGCGCTGGCGGCCGGGCCTTGGTGGCATTGTCGGGGGTGCGGTAGCCGTCGAGGAACGCCAAGACGGTAGCCGAAGGAACATCGGGCCAGACGACGGTCGAGGTGGGCTTGGGCCGCGGAGGTGGTTCCCCGCAGTCACGGACGAGCTGTTCAGCGCTCTCCAGGTTATTCTTCAGGGTCGCGCCGTCGGTGTCGAAGTAGATGGATTCGCTGATGGTCTGCGAGAACGTGACGTCAACGTAGGCCCCGTTCCGCATCTTTGCCGCGGCCGTGATCATCAGCCCGTCTGGATGAGCGCGGACCCGCAGCCCGTAATCCTTGGGTGTCTTGCCTAGGGCGACCATGTAGTCGAATTCCCGGAGCAGTTCTTCGTTGGCTATAGCGATATCCCGATACCAGCTGACTAGTTCGTCGGTGGTGTACAGGCGGCAGACGTCCAGATAGCCGGGCCGGTATCCGAACCAGCGGCCCATCTGCATCAGCGTGTCATACATCTTGGACGCACGGAGGTAGTAGCTGACGGTAAGACCCTCAAGCGTCAGGCCTCGCGACAGCTTGTCACCGCCGACCGCGATCACTGTCAGCGGTTGGAGGCTTTCCGTGTAGGCCAGGGAGTCTTCGGACGTGCCGTTCATCGTCCGCAACTGCAACTCGTCGAGCACATCGGGGAGAACTTTCCGGACTTCTTCCCATCCGATCTCGTTACCCACCTCAGTCACAAGGTCGGGCCTAGACATGAGTGCCCTTGTGGTCGGAATGAAGTCGCGCTCCCACAGAGCTTTCAGGGACTGCCAGGGTGTGGTCGGTGAGCCGTCACCGCCATAGCGGATCCTTGAGCGCAAGAGACTAATGTGATCGCTGAGACTGCGCTGGACATGCGCTTGGACCGCGGTGAAACGGGTCACATGTACGAGCATCGAGTTATGACCCTGTTGCCCTCTCACGCGACGCGCAGCAGTGGCCAGCAGGAAGGCGTTGGTCGCCTCGATGAGGGAATCAGGCAGATCGCCGGGGATCCAGTCCTTCTTGTGCTTGTCGGGCAGCCAGTCCTCGTTGTCGGTGACGGTGCGGATCGCAGGAATACCGGCGTCAGCTTCGATCCCGGCGGTGACATCGGCGTCTAGTCCGAAGACCCGAACGACCCCGGTGTAATTGCTCGGCGGTCGCAGGCTGACAATGAAACTACGCGGGAACAGGTCCTCGCCAAAGCTGTCCGTCTCCTCGTCCTCGTCAATAAAGATGTTAGCGAACGGTGTCGCCGTATATGCGAGGTACGCGGATTTCTCGAACGTGCGAAGAAGCCGCCGAATCCAGCCATTGATCTTGGAAGGGTCATAGTCATCGACGGGCTGGCCGTTCTCATCGATTGGACGCGCCTTGGTATTGACCGAAGCGTAGTCGGCCTCATCGTCGATCACCAAGAGGGGAACGCCGCGCACGATGTGAACACCGGTTTCCGGATCGATTTCCTTCTGGACATCGGTGGCCCAGCTGTACAGATTGCGCAGGACAGAGGCGTTCTTCTTCACCACCAGCAACACAGGATCGCCTCCCCCGGCTTGGACCCATACCTGATCGGCGACTCGCTTCTTAAAATCTCCCCTCTCATCACTGCTCGTCAGAGAGTGCGCATGCAGAAAAGGTCCCTTCATAGCTCCTACCCCTATGCGCGCATTGCCCTGGTCGAAGCTAAGCCGACTCCGGGTGTCGAAACCGAGGAACTCGCGGTCAAGCCGTTCCTGCGTCTGGCTGCGCAGGCTGTTGTGAAGTCCCGCCAAGACGATGATGAGCCGGTAGCCGGCATCGGCCGCCTTGCAGATCAGCCCCGTGTAATTCGCGGTCTTACCGGATTGCACCTGTCCGACCACCATGCCCCGTCTGTCCCATTTTCCTGGGCGGGTTGGCTTCTCAAATCGCGAGAGGATGAAATCGGTCACATCTCCGAGCTTGCGGGCCTGTGCTGGGGCCCAGCCCTTGTCCATCTCGAGATAGCGTTCATAACGGCTCCAGAAATGCCATTCGATCGTAGAACGAGCAGCCTCCAGCCACTCCTGGTGGTCGTCGTCACCCTCAAGGGTCCGCTCGGAGGGTACCCACACATTACAGAGGTCTTCGACTTCTTTCCGGAGCAGTTCTTCGTCAATTTTCTGGTCGGGATACATATTATGGACGAGGCCAACAGTCAGAGTAACAGCTCTGTCGACATCCTCAGAAGTAACGATTTCAATCGGACGCAGAAGCTGCAACGCAATGTTCTTTGCTTCGATGTGAGCATCACTCATGGGGTCTCCTTGTTGAACATTTTGACAATCAACTCCGCGTAATTGCAAAACGGCTCCATGTAGGACAGGCGCTTAGCGACCTCATTTGGCTCGAGGCCGTTATCCTGCAAGGCCTTGGCCAGTCCCTGCATGACCTTACTAATAGCGGCAGGCTCGGCGGCCTCGAATGGAGCGGCTAGTCGTGACTCGCCGCCTACGTGATCGAGCACTATCAGCGGAACCGGGACCGTCTCCTCGACTAGCCTGAGCAGCGCCTCGACCAGAGGCCCATCTCCAGGGCGATGCAGCAACGCGTCTACCACTGGGTGCTGTCGATTGATCCGGTACGCTATCTTGCCGCTGCGAATTGTCTGTTCCCAGGTGTAGGCAACATCGCCATCGGTTGACCGCTCAATGACCTTGCCTCGGTGGCGGTATACCTGAGCCGAGCCACGCCGAGCGACTTCGGCGATACGGCGCAACTGAGGCGCTAGTACGGCCGGCGGCCGTGCTACCGATTTACGTACGTCGAGCTGCCAGTCCTGATCCATGTTGTTCGGCAGATCTAGTTGAATTCGGGCCAACTTCGTCGGTTCATCACGCGCGAATCCGAGCCCCAGCCAATCACCGGCCACGATCAACCGGTGGTTGCGATAGACGTAGAAGCCTTGATGCGCCGCCCAGCCGCGGGGACCCCCTGCGGCTGCGTATTCTCCCTGGCTGAGCCTGGTGACATGCGGAAGCACGAACGATCTGACCCCGATCGAGCGTCCCCGGTAGGTCAGCGCCTCATCTCCGAGTGCCTGCGTGGCATGCGAGTCCTCTAGGAACGGGTCCCATGGTCTGAGTGGTCTTCCGTTGACCCGTAGCGACAACCGCTTGGGGCCACGAAGAAAGCGGTGGAAGATCATGCCTAGGTGCTGCGCTACGCGATCGGCTGCAGCGTAGAAGTGCCGCTCCGCGAGCTCATTGACAGACGTCTTAGGGTCCACGAGCCGATCCAGGTGACGCCAGATCACCATGGTGCCCTTGCCGACAGGATTGATTTCCTCCCAGAGGCGCGCGTCCTCGGGACGGTCTTCCGTCAGCAAGCGCCACTGACCTGTACTGCCGATGAGGTCAAGATCCCAGGTGCGGGCCGCCGGGCGCCCCATCTCGACTGCTGACATGACTGTTAGCCGTCGACATTGTGAAAACGACGCTGTCTTGAGGCCGAGACCGAACCTACCGAGGTCCTGTTTGTCTCGGGTGTCCAGCGGATTCGCAGATCCAGCGCGCATCGCCTCGCGAAGAACCTCCTCGCTCATGCCGTCGCCGTTATCTAGGACGGCGATCCAGGAGTCATGGCCGTCCCACCGGAAGTGGACATCGATGATCGACGAGTTCGCGGAGACGCTGTTGTCTATGAGGTCAGCGATGGCTGTCTGCGGACTGTACCCAAAGGCCCGCAGGGACTCCACGAGTGCGCTCGCCCGGGGCTCAACGATCTCGAAATCGTTGAGGTGCATTTCGGGCATCCATCACCTACAAGGCCAACATGGGGCAATCATTACAAGAAGAAAGCAGCTAACGTTGGACGCGGTTTCCTCGGACGCTGGCCCATATACAGGCTACGTTACAGCATTCAAAGTGTGACTTCCGCCAATGTTAGTGTCAAACCAGTAAGAGTATCTGTTTCCTGACTGATGGTAGCGGCTGGGTGGGGCACGGGTTCAGAGTGCTGCGGCCCGACCGGCGGTCGCAATGACGTCACCGACCTACCTGCTGTCTGTAGCCAGCTTGTTCTGTCCTGGTACGGGTACAGATGTCCTCTCCGGCTTCGGGCGATGGCAGTCGGCCACAGCGTCGGCCAGACCTAGGCGCTGGCCGCTCGCGCTTGGTGTCCAGGCTGGCACCAGACTTCGCCGCCCCTGTCGACGTTTCGCGACCTCCCCAGCGGAGAGAGTCATCACTTAGCTGTGACCGTCCCACCGGAACCATGGACTCGCGTGTTCGTCGTCCAGAGAGCAGAGCTGCTCGCCTCGGCGGTGGATGGCCATGATTGGGTAATCATTAACACGAAGACTTGCGATGAAGCAGCTGGAGCATCTACTGCACTGCATGTCATTTCCGAACCGCAGGTGGCAGCTAACGATAGCGACCTCCCGAAAACAATAAGTCTAAGGCCGCCAATAGCTGTGCATTATTCTCTCTCACCGTTTAAGTAATCCTCGGCTCTTGGTCATCTCAGGGGCCATTGCGGATCCGGCACGGACGATCGGCGGATCGTGACTATAGCTCATATGGACGCGCGGTCTTGCCATCCGACTGCTTGCTGGCAGTAATTTCCTCCAAAGCAACCCAGTTCCAACGAAAGCGGGTTGCCATCAGCAAACGCAGGACGCTGACCGCCAAAATCTCGAGTAAAACGGCGATGCCGCTGTTAACCAGCGTAGCGGTCGCGGCACCTACATGGATCGTGACAACAGATTGAATCTACTAACCTGGTCGAATAACAACCGCGTTTGACACGCCAGTCGGCGACGCGCCGGCCAGTGTGCCGGCCTCAAGGCTTAACGTGTGAGATCCTGGTGGATGTCCCCAACAACTCTGGAAGGTTGCCAGGATGCCAGCATTCAAGTCCGCGGCCATCACACCGTCCGCGGCACGACTGACTGAGTCCCTGAGGGACATCGGCTACGACTTCCCTGCGGCTGTGGCTGATGTCGTGGACAACAGCATCATGGCCGACGCATCGCGGGTGGACATCGTGATCGAATTCGACGGTGAGGACTCGTCGGTCGTCATCGCTGATGATGGTCGAGGGATGACCGCCAACGGCCTGATCGAAGCGCTGCGCTACGGATCTAGGCGTGATTACTCGCCCAGGGATCTTGGGCGCTACGGGCTCGGCCTGAAGACCGCTTCGCTGTCACAATGCCGTTCGGTGACTGTGGTCACCTGCAGGTCGGGGGTGGCCGACCGCATGGCGGTGCGCACGCTCGATCTCGATCTGATCGCCGAGTGGGATGAGTGGCTCGTGGTGGAGCCCGCCCACGATCCGACCGTCACACAGGCCCGCGAACGGCTCACGGATGGCTCTGGGACGGTGGTGATTTGGCGCAAGCTGGACCGGGTGTTGCCCGAGAAACGGCCAGACGGAGGATGGGCGCGCCGCCGTCTGCAGGCCATGGCTGTCAAGACCGCTGAGCATCTCGGGATCGTTTTCCATCGTTACCTCGAGGGTGCGGGAGGCCGCGATCTGGTGGTCACAGTTAACGGGGAAAAAGTACAGCCGTGGAATCCTTTCGCGCCCGGCGAGCCGGCCCGAGCAGAGCTGGCGCTTCAACGTTTCGAAGTGGTCGTGGGGGACGTGACCGGGACGGTTTCTCTTCAGCGGTACATATTGCCAGCTCGCGACCAGTTCAGTTCCGCAGGGCAATTTGAAAAATTGTCCGGGCCACTGAACTGGAACAGGCAGCAAGGTATCTACACATACCGTGCTGACCGTCTCGTCCAGTGGGGTGGCTGGAACGGAATTCGCGGAATTGACGAACACACCAAGCTTGCACGCGCCGCGCTCGATTTTGACACCGAGCTAGACTCCGTCTTCAACATCAACGTCGCCAAGATCCGCGTGACGATCCCTCCGCAGATACGCCAGATGCTTGAACGGCCGATCAACGAACTGTGCGCGCAAGCAGACGACGCCTACCGGAAGACGTCGCGCCACGCCGTCACGGACCAGTCCCCGAAAGTACCCGGCCGAGAAGCGGGCAGGACAGCTCCCGATGTCACGCACGCGACAATCGGAGATGATGCCGGACTTGCCCTACGGGCTGCAGCGATGCAGGCGGGCGAATATGAGGCCTTCCGTCGCATCGCCGCGACCTTGAGCCAGCAGGCTCCTGAGATCGCCGCTGCGCTCGGTCTTCGCAGCTGACTCATTCCTGTAGCCACTTGCTCAGAACAGGATCTCCTGACGCTCAGCGGCGGTCCGTGATTCCAGGCACATAGCGTCGAGCGGACATTCCGCACACATTGGCCTCTCCGGACGGCACGCAGTTGCCGCGAGCTCGATCAAGCCGAGATGGGCGTCTCTTGCGTCGCGCCCGTTGCCGATCATGCGTGCTACCCCGAGGCGGCCATCGCTCATCCTGTTGCGTCGGTCCACCCGGTCGCCGGTGAAGCGGGCAACGACACGCAACACCCCTCGGCCCGCTAGCACCGGCTCCTCCGAATCGTCTTCCGCTCCAGTCGCGACAGTAAGGATGGCCAGGTCTGCCAGTGTTTCGTTCACCCCTGAGATCCGGCCAATGGCCTCGTCATCGTCAAGCTGCCCTGTACATTCTTTCAGCGAATCAGCCAATTCCAGGATTCGCGCAGCCCTTTTCTGGCGAGCGACCCAAGTCGCGATCTCAATAAGCTCATCCTTCGCTGCCAAAGTAGCGGCCGGATTTTCCCAACGGGCGAGTAGCGGCCACAATGAACGGACCTGAGAGGCAGGAAGGCGTTCCAAAAGTGTCTCAGCAAAGATCACCTGCCATCTGCTGCGCGCATGAAGCCATGGCACTGACAGTACCGATAGGGATGTGAACCACTGCGCAAGTGTGGCCGCGACCTCCTGTGTGGATGGCCCGGCTGGTTGCGGATCTGCCAGGCAAGACCGTATCGCCCCGCCGAGGCGTTCACCTAGGACAGGCGGCACCGCATTACCGATCTGCCGGAACGCGGCCGATGGTGGTCCGGCGAATCTGAACCGGTCCGGGAACGTCTGCAACCGTGCCGCCTCCCGAACCGTCAGGGTGCGGTTCTGCCGGGGATGGATATACCAATACCCGTCTTTGGCGATGTGAGCTGTTATGGTCCGTGACAGGCCATCTTCGTCAAGCCGCTTGTACTTATCGTCGAAGATGTCGTCCCGGTACCGCTTCATTTCCGCTGGCAGATGTGAGTAAAGGGTCGTCGCGTCCATGAGCTGGAAGGCGCGCTTGTCGTCCTCACGCACTGGCCGGGTGATGTGATCGTGGATCTTCCCCGCGTCGGCACTATCGATCCCCTGCCGCATTCGGTGCTGGAATTCCGACTGCGGCCCGTCGTACTCCTTCCAGCCGCCGGCTCCGCCTGGGGGTCTCCATCCCCCTTCCACAGCAGGGAGATCACCGATGGCGTTCCATACGGTCACCTTATCCGGCGTCTCCTCAGGCCACTTGAAGCCGATGCCATCGCGCAGCGCGACGAGGATGAGCCGTTGGCGGAATTGGGGAACGCCGTACCGGGAGGTGTTAACGACCCGCTCCTCCACGGCGTAGCCTAGGGTCTCCAGAGAGTCCACCATGGTCCGGAGGATGAACATTTCGCGGTCCAGCGCCATGTCAGGGACGTTCTCCATGACCACGGCCGGCGGCTTGGCACGCTTTATTACCTCCAGGAATGACTGCCAGAGATCCCGGCGTTCATGACCCGGATCAGGGTGGCCGTGGCGGACACGGTGCCTGATCTTGTTCCGCCCCGCTCTCGAGAAGGGCTGACAGGGCGGACCTCCGGCGAGGAGCTCTACATCGGCAGCCGCTATAAGCTCGGCGACCTCAGCCACGCGATCCGGATCACTCAGGTTCCAGTCCAAGGCAAGGCCGCCGAAGTGATGACGGTGCGTCTCGACTGCTTCAGGATCGCGGTCAACAGAGAGAACCACACGGTAACCCGCAGCTTCCAGCCCGAGGCTCAGGCCGCCTGCCCCGCTGAAGAGGTCCGCTGCTAGGTGCGCACCTTCGGTGCGCAATCTGGTCGCATAGGACAGGAATGCCTGGGTGTCTGCGCATTCGTCAGCATGCGCGGCTAGCCGAACGAACGGCCCCCTCACTAGCTTGACCCCGTAATGCCCCGCCAGCACAGCTTGTGGCGTGCCCTCCCCCATACGGCCCTCCAGTCTCAGCGCACTGGCAGGCTAGCGCCTACCGCCGACAAAACGGCATCGAAGTATCGTGTCTACCCCTCTACCTCTTCGGAGTTCCGCCAGCATCGTTGGCGGAAGGCTGGTCCCGGTGATGTTGAACAACACCGGTACCCAGCTCACCGGGGCAATCACTGATACCCGCACGACGCTACCCCGCGGTCGCGCTCAGGCGGCTGCTTTTAGTCGCATCACAGCTATCCGCCGACTGTCAAGGGGCATTGGTATCTGCCCTGGGGCGGGCGTGAGAGCCGCCCGGTGACGGTCGCGGGATCTGCCCAGTGGTGGCCACCGCTGGCCGGGCAAGTCAGGTCAGTGGGAGCACCCCCTGTTCGGCGAGATCCTGGGAGAGGCGGACGGAGTCGCTGGAGGTCCGGCAGATGTGGGTGTGGCGCAGGAGCCGGTCGATAGTGGCGGTGGCGAGGGTCTTGGGCATGAGCTCGTCGAAGGCGGCCGGGTGCAGGTTTGAGCCGACCGCGACAGAGCGTCTCTCATAAGCGGCGTCGACCAAGCGGTAGAGGCCTCGGCGGCGGGTCGATCGGGAGCAGCCCGATGTCATCGACCACGGCCAGGTCTGCCCGCAGGACGCGGGCGATGGCTTTGCTGGCGGTGTCATTGGCGCGGTAGCGGCGGAGCACACCAGTGCCTTAGACGTGGCGCTCAAGGATTTTGGTAATGCTTCCCGGTTCAGACTGCCCGGCACCTGCGATGCGCGCCGCGGGAGGGTGCTTTACCCAGCGCAAGCCGGTAAGCCCACGGACCCACTTCCTCCAACTGCTCATAGCCAAAGGGTCATAGCGTTGAGTGCTTTCGCTGGCGAACAGTAGCCGCAGATTTACGTACGGAAAACTGTGATTGCTTTCGGCTTCCTCTTGAACCTGCTTCCAGATTTCTTTAAACGGCTGCTCCTGGAATTGAGTTCGGATACCGTCGGCCCAGAGATCGTAAGTCCGGTCAGAGATGTAACCGTTCCCGCGCATCTCCAGCTCATCTTCGCAGAGTAGGATATAACATCTTATGTTTTTGTTGTCCGCTTCGGGGATAGGATCCACGCATGCGCCTTTAAGTGCATTAAGGGACAGTCGGTCGAGAATATCCCAATAACGGTCAACGTACCTCCCTTCGAACTGCTGCAGCCTCTCCAGGTAACTTTGACGCAACCCGAAAACGACGCCGAATACACCAATTGCAGTTATAAATAGTGCAATATCACTTGCCACTGAGCCCCTCACGTTGCCTGCTATCGAGCATGCCAGTTCCCAGCAAGAAAAAGTGGCTGAATCTCATGAGAGCTAGGAAGGCGCATCCGTTACGCGATGTAATTTATAGCAACTACGCGAGCTCGCATGGGCGAGTATGCATTCTTACGCGCTCTGCGAGCTTGGCGCATGGTTAGGTCCCCAGGAGTGAGGAGGCGGCTGTCCGGACAGCTTCCTCGAGTGCATCGGAATTGGCTTTTACAGCTGCAGGGTGGAATGTCCAGCCTCGGATGGCGCTTGCCTTCGGCTTGGCCGCGCCGGCGAGCATGCCCAGCGTCTGGAGGTAGACGTCAAGTCCTGCCCTCCCCGATTCTGAGACGGCAAACCCGTTGGCGTCTTCGTACCACCCCAGGGTGACGTCAGTGAGGCCCATCCACCGGGGCGGTCCAGGTGGAAATATCCAGCCGATGGACAGAGGACCCCTGCCTGGCACGGCCACCCGAAGCGAGCAGCCGGTGGTGCCCCAGAAGACGGTCAGGCCATCAATTCTGGCCAGCGCTTCGAAGAGGTCTTGCAGGTGATGCCGGTACTCGTCATCAGTGACGGTCGCGCAAAGCTCCTCGGCGCCCGCAAGGGCAGTCTTCGACGACGACCCTCTGACACCCGGCCGGAGCTCCGCCGCAGCGACCACTCGCGCCTCGAACGCTCCGTGATCCCCGCCGCTGAAGCGGACCAGTTCTACGGCAGAAAAACGCGCCGACTTCATAGTCGCATTCAGGTACCGGAGCGTGCGCAGAACGGGCGCCGTGAAGTGCTGTGCTACCGCGACGTAGTGAAAGCTGCCGTCACGAAGCTGTGCCTGCAGACGTTCCCGCCAGTCCACAGCATCATCTACCGCCGAGCCCCACAGTTTGGTGACCGCCTCGTCGAGTGAAGCCCCTGGCGATACCGTTCCGGGCGGGCAATGCGGGCCGTGGAAATACCGCTGAGCGACCCTCGTCTCGAACTCCTCCAGGGTCATTCCCCAGAGGTCTGACCCATAGTCGAGCAGCTGGGCCAGGCACTCCCGGAAGTCCGGATTCTGCGGACCGGTCTTGAATTCCACCACTGCCAGATCGCCGCCGTTGCCCAGCAGCACCAGATCGACGCGACCGGAATCCAGGCTGGACTCGCGCCCCACAACCATTGCGGGACCTACAAGCCCGAGCTCTTCCAAGGGCAACAGCTCAGGATGCCGCTTGAGCTGTTCCTGCAGCTGAAGCTCATGCTCCGCAGGGACCTGCTCAAGCAACTGCCAACTACCGTCCGGTAGCTCGATCGCCAGCTTGTGCGCCATGCCTATTACTTTGCCACGCTGTAAGCAGCCAGTGACCGCAACAGGCTGAACGAGTTAGCACTAGCCAATCGAAAGTCTTCCCCGGCGCGCTCACAGGCAGCTTTGGGGCGCCATGGACCTCGTCGACGGCACTGTCGCTTCCTTGGCGGCGGACTGCATCCAGCAGGTGGTCGTCGGCGTGTACACGCGGGACCCGTCTGGCGCGTCCTATGGGGCAGGGGAGGGGCCGATGAAAATCACGAATGGCCAGCTGCGGCTGTCGGCGAGCGACGTAGCCAACTTCCTAGCCTGCCAGCAGCTAACCCAGCTAGACCTGCAAGCAGCAAGAGGCGAACGCCGCCCAACGCGCGACTACGACATCGGCTTCCAGGACCTAGTCCGCCGCGGCGAGCAACACGAGCTAACCGTCCTCGACCAGTTCCAGACCCAGGGCCACGAGGTAACAGACCTCACCCACCAACAGGATCCGGCCGCGACAAAGGCAGCCATCCAAGCCGCCCCCGAAGTGATCTACCAGCCCACGCTAACCACCCAAGCCGAGCACCCGCTGCTAGGCCGCCCCGACTTCCTGATCCGCGCCGACGTCCTCCAGGCCCGCGACGGCCACCCGCGCCCCGCCGCACGCCACTACGAGGTAGTCGACGCCAAACTAGCCCGCACCGCCAAGGCCCGCGCCGTCCTCCAAACCGCCTTCTACTCCCGCCTGCTAGCCGAACTCCAAGACACCACCCCCCGCTGGATGCACCTAGCCCTCGGCCACGCCGAGTTCGCCTCGTTCCGGGTCCACGACGTCGCCGCCTACGAGCGCCAGACCCGCCGCCGGCTAGCCGAAGTCATAAGAACCGGCCCGCCGCCCGGCCTGTACCCCGAGCCGGCCGAGCACTGCGCCATCTGCCGCTGGAGCGAGGACTGCACCAACCGCCGCAGGCAGGACGACGACCTGTCCCTGGTCGCCGGAATGCCGACCGGCCAGCGGAAGGCGCTGAAGGACGTCGGCACCTCGACCCGCCGCGGTTTCGCCGCCCTCCCGGAACTCCCGCAGCTAGACCGCGTGAGCCGCGATTCCCTAGCACACTCCCAGCTGCAAGCCCGTCTCCAGGTCGCCAGCGACGACGGAGTCACAAAATACGAGCTCCTAGACCCCGAACGCGACAACAGCAGCACCCTGGTCCCTAACCGCGGGCTCCTCGCGTTGCCGGCACCGACAGAAGGAGACCTGTTCTTCGATATCGAGGGTGCCCGCTACTACTCCGAGGACGGCCGCGAGTTCGGCCTGCAGTACCTGTTCGGCGTCGTGGACACGGCCGAGTCCGACGAGGCGGGCCGCCCTCGGTATACGCAGATCTGGGCCTTCGACCGCCCGGGGGAGAAGCGCGCGTTCGAGGAGCTGATCGACTTCATCGCCGAACGCCGTTCCCGCCGCCCCGGCCTGCACGTGTACCACTACAACCACTACGAGCCGACCTCGGTCGACCATCTCACTGAGCTTCACGGGACGCGCCAGGAGGCGGTGGGCGGGCTGATGGGCCGCTTCGCCACCCGCGAGGACGAGGTCGACGACCTGTTCCGCCTCGGGGTGTTCGTCGACCTGTACCGGGTCGTGCGGCAGGGCGTCCGGGCCGGCGTGGAGAGCTACTCGATCAAGCGCCTCGAGCCGCTGTGCGGCTACGGCCGGCAGGTAGACCTAAAAGAAGCAACCGCCAGCCTGATCGCCCTGGAAGCCGCGCTCGAGGACGGGACCGCCGCCACCGACCAA
>Ga0302325_10012958_pt1 | contig 17837 bp, 17 predicted proteins | sample Palsa_T0_2_FD_201948 | JGI IMG/M metagenome (GOLD analysis project Ga0302325, IMG submission 201948) | Peat permafrost microbial communities from Stordalen Mire near Abisko, Sweden - Palsa_T0_2 | ecosystem: Environmental > Terrestrial > Soil > Palsa > Peat permafrost | place: Sweden: Abisko...
CCCCGGAGAGCTGATCCCCGCCGCCCTCCCCCCCGATCGCAGCCCGGCGCGCCCCCCGTGTCGGGCTGTCCCTTTTTCCGCGGTTCCTGATGCTCGGCAACACGCCGTGACCTCCGTCGCGCTCGACGTCGTGGATGCCACCTACCGCTCGCAGGCGCGGCGGGTGCGGGCCACGCTCATTCGGCTCCTCGGTGACTTTGAGACCGCCGAGGAAGCCCTCCATGAAGCGTTCGTGGCGGCTACCGAGCAATGGCCACGGGACGGAGTCCCGGCAAATCCGTACGCCTGGCTCGTCTCGACGGGACGCTTCAGGATGATCTCGAGACGGCGACGGCAGGTGCGACTCGAGGGGGACTTGTCCGAGGACGTCCCCGACGCGGCCTCGACGCTGACGGAAGTCCCCGGTGCCATCGAAGATGGGGACATAGGCACTACCGGTCACTATCGAGGCGGGATGCTGCGACTCGCATCAGATCGGGCAACATGCTCCACTTGGATGAGCTCGTGCAGCGATGGTCGCCGAGGTGGGTCGTGCCCGCGAGCGAAACGGCACCTGCCAAACAGTGCCTCGCCGCGCCGGGCAGTTTGGAGGCTGCCTTAGGCTATTATCGCGCGGCGAAGAGCGTCGGGCCTACTTCCGCACAGCGGAGCAAAGTCTCCGTCCCTTCCGTGGCGTTCTGCGGCTCAGATAGCACCCCTCTCGCCGCCTTCGAGCAAGCCCGACGGTGCTACCAGGGCAGCTACGAGGTCGTACGCGTCGCTGGGGGTCACTTCATGCATAGGGAGAGTCCGGAGGAATTCACGCGTGAGCTCATTCGCCTGCTTGGAGACCATGTAGCGTGATTCAAGCTTTGAACAACGTCGAGGTCATCACGCTCTTCGTCGACGCGCTGGGCCCGGTGAAAGCCTTCTACAAGAGGTCTTCGGTCTGCCGGTGGTCTTCGAGGATCAGTCTCCGCCGTCTTCAAGATTCGGGGCCTCATGATCAACCTGCTGGAAGCTCCAGAGGCCAACATACTCATCGAGCCTGCGAGCGTCGCGAGGTCCGGCGCCGGGTCGCGCTTGATGTTCACCATCGCAGTCGACGACGTAGACGCCGTTTGCGCTCAGCTAGTAACGCACGGAGTGGTGGTCCTCAACGGGCCGGTTGATCGCCCCTGGGGGCGACGTACGGCCGCTTTCGCCGATCCGGCCGGTCACGTATGGGAGATCGCCCAGCCGCTCGGAAGCCCGCAGGCGTTGCTCACACCTTGAAACAATGGCGGCGAAGCCGTCGAATGGCGAGAAGGTCGTCCAAGGCGGGGTCCCCGCGGAAGGGTGGGGGTCCGAGGAGACAGTTTGGACGTTATCGGCGAAACCGTACCGTCCTTCCGTCCACGCTGTAGGGCGGACCCAGTTCGTTCGGCCCAACGTAGCTCGCCATCCACCATTACATCCGAGGAGAGCACGAGTACCAACTTGGGTCGGCCAAATTGCTCCGCACCCCGCTGCCTCACGTGTCCCTATTCGCCGCCACGGACTTGCGTCGCTGCGACTGCGCTTCGCGCCGGGAAGGAAGCTAGGACCTGCTGGACGGCCGTCTGCAGCAGTCGGTCGTCGATCTTCTGGGGGTCGACCACTGCTTCCGCAGTGCCGTGCCACACTTGAGTGTCACTTGACGAATCAAAAGCGTCGATGGCGATTCTGCCCTTTTCGATCGAGGGGGTCGCCGCCAGGCCAGCACCCCCTTGCTGATCCACCGAAGGCGCCGGCCCTTGGGCGTACCCCGAGCCGAATACAATCACGAAATCGGGCTTGGCTTGATCACCCGCTTGCTCCATGTACCCCTTCTGCACCAGCCCGGCAACGATGAGGGGCCTGATGCGTCGCTCCACCTCGAACGACCGGGCCGAAACCTCGAATGGCGCCGCTGGTTGCCCGGCGGGGCGGAATCCGAACGTCCGATAGTTCGCGAGGGCCGATGCTTCGGAACTCTCTGTGTGAACACGCCCCTCGGGCGCACGCGCCGCCCCACAGGCGGCCACTGTGCCAACGAGTACGAACAAGAGTATCTCTCTCATGATTCTCTCCTTGTGTCTTTCAGGTTCTGTATTGCACCCTCGAGCGCAGACTCCGTATGCCCTGGGATCGCGAAGGCAGAACGCAGGACTCGTGCCGGGCAATCTCCCGCGCGAGGGAGACTCGGGGCCAGCCGGCCCGGGAGATAAATTGGTCACGTGGTCAATTGTCGTCCCACGGGGAGATCTCTGTGGGTCGCCGCAATCAGCCGGGTGCAGACCGTCCTCGCGTGACTGGAAGACCGCTGGGCGCAGGGTTCCGCAGTGCGACTCCCGCACTCGTCGCACTGCGGAACCCGCACCGACTCCGGAAGCGCGCGCCTCTCGGAAGAGCTCAACGTGACCCGCACGCGTGTACAGGAAGGTTTCTTCGGCTCCCGCTGCGGGCGTGCGGCTGGCAATTCCGTGAGAGACGATGACGCTGGCCGCTGCACGGCGGGAGAGGACGGGGACGTTGCGCAGCACGCCAGGACCGGCGGGCGATCCGAAGAGTGCAACGAGGCCTTGCATGATCCGCTCGCGGCCGTCGAGCATCGGCCCCCACTCCGTCTGGACCGTGGCGTCCCCGGCGAAGAGCCGCGCGAGTTCCGAAGCGTTCGCAGCCGAGTAGGCCCGTTCGTAGCGTGCCTCGATCTCGGCAACCATGGCGTCGATGTCCGTGGTGGTCATCCTCGTCCCCTTCGGCTCAAGCCAGCCTCCCTCGAGCCTGGCTCAGACAATCGCTCGCAAGCTCGCGGGTATGTTCAAGACAATCCGCTCGCAAGCTCGCGGGTATGCTCAAGCCAGCACGCGCCGGAGGAATGCGAGGGATCCGCCGATCGCCGAGTCCGTGAAGCCTTTCGCGTGGGCGGTTCCCGGCACAAGTTGCACGATCGACTCGACACCCATGCCCGCGAGCGCCCGTTGCATCTTGATCGCGCTCTCCGGAGGGACAAACTCGCCCAGCGAGTTCGCCATATACATGGGCCCGCTGCGCGCGCTCGCTCGGAAGAGCGGCGTCGCCTCTCGAAGCCTCGAGCGGTCCTTGCCGACGAGCTCGAGGATCACCCACCGCAGGAGGGCGTCGTTGCGGCCGCCCTGGTTGATGGCGGCGCTCGAGATGTGGGCGAAGTCCTGCGTTGGGGCGCCGGACGCCTCGGCTCCGGCGTCCGTCTCCTCGATGAAACTGGGGACGAAGACGACAAAGCCCTCCTGCGCCAGGCGCGTCGCCACCTGTTGCAACTGCACCCGGTCGCCGATGACCCTTTGGATGAGACCTCGCTCGTGCATCTGGCGGATCGCGGCCACGAGTGGAATGGCGATGTGCAGGAACTGCGTCACCTCGAGGGGCTTGCCCAGGAGTCGATCGAGCGGCTCGCCGCCGGGGTCCTCGAGCCGGGTCCGGAACGGCGTCGCCGCGATCAACGGGGGACGAGCGCGCGCAACCGTCCCTCGAAGAACCGCCGCTCCATCGGATTTCGCGCCCTCTCGAGCGCAGCCTCCAGGTGCCTCCTCGCCGCTTCGATCCGCCCGGCCCGCAGCTCCAGATCGCCGAGGGCGGCTTCGTAGAAGGGGGTTCGCGCGAGCCGGCCATCGTGCTCGATGGCACGCACGGCGAGCAGGCCTGCCTCGGGCCCGTCTCTCTCGCCGATCGCGATCGCCCGGCTGAGTGCGACGACGGGCGAAGGACGCAGCGCCATGAGCATGTCGTAGAGCCCGACGACCTCGGCCCACGGGGTCTCGTCCGCGGTCTTCGCGTTGGCATGCACTGCCGCGACGGCAGCCTCGATGTGATACTCGCTGAGGGTGGCGCCGGTCGCCGACGCGTCGAGGAAAGTGATCCCCTCGGCCGTGAGGGCGGCATCCCAGAGGGTGCGGTCCTGCTGCCGGAGGGGGACGAGGTCGCCGGCGGAGTCGAGCCGCGCAGGCATCCGCGCCGCGTGCAGGGACATCACCGCGACGAGAGCACGCGTGCTCGGGATCGCGCACGCCGGATGCTCGAGGAGCATCCGGGCGAGGTGCAGCGCCTCGCGGCACAGGCTGACGCGCACGGAGACCTCGGGCGAAGCGCCGTGGTATCCCTCGTTGAACAGGAGATAGAGCGCCCGCTGCACCGCAGGCAGGCGCTTCTGGAGCTCGGCGTCGTCGTGGAGCTCGAAGAGCCGCCCGCTCGACGCGAGCGTCTTCTTCGCACGTGTGATGCGCTTCTCGGTCGCGGCGACGCTGCTGAGGAGTGCCCCGGCGACCTCGGCGTTCGAGAAGCCGCACAGGATGTGGAGGATGAGCGCGACCTGCGCTTCTTCGGGAAGGCCTGGAGCCGAGCACGAGAACATCATGCGCAGCTCGCCGTCGGTCACGGCGCGTGGTTCGAACAGGTCGATCACCGTGGGCGCGAGCGTCCACTCGCTGTCCAGAAGAAAGCCGAGGTCGGGGGCGAAGCGACGCGCGTTGCGGTCGCGGCGCAGAATGTCGATCGCGCGGTTGCGTGCCACGGCCATGAGCCATGCGGCAGGATCGTCGGGGACGCCCGAGAACTGCCAGACGGACAGCGCCCGGCAGAGGGCGTCCTGCGTGACGTCCTCTGCCAGCGCCACGTTGCGGACGCCGAAGATGCGCGTCAGGGCGGAGACTAGCCGCCCCGACTGCCGCCGGAAGAAACCCGGTTCGGGCTCCACCCCTACATCTGCATCTTCATGACCGGGCGGACCTCGACGGACCCCCCGATCGCGAACACCGGGCACCCCATCGCGAGCTCGACGGCGTGTGCATGGTCCTTTGCCTCGACGATGGTGAAGCCGCTGACGAGATCCTTCTCGGCGAAGGGTCCATCCGTGACCGCCTTCTTGGGGCCGCTCACCACCTTCGAGGCCTGCTCGAGCGGCGCTCCGAGCGTCTTGATGTGGCCCTTGGCGCCGAGCTCCTGCATCCAGGCGCGCCACTTGCCGAGCTGCGCCTGCATCTCCTCGGGCGAACGCTCGGGCTCGCCGGGCGTCTTGTACATGACTCCACCGCGATACAGAAAAACGAATTCACTCATGGTCTGTTGCTCCCTTCTTCTGAAAGACGACCGGGCGGGCACCGGGCGGACATTTCTTTCGCGCGACTTGTCGGGGCGTATCTGAGGGCGCCTTCTTGGTGGAGGTCGAGCTGACGCGGGCGTCCTGGAACGTCCGGATGCAGAACCCTGCGCCAACATCGTCCTTCGCGCGGCGCGTACTAGCCAAGAGCTCAGCCAAGAGCTAGCCGCCCTCCCCCAGGGCCTCTTCGGCTTCCTTCGCCGCCTTCAGCGCGTCGCTGCGCGGCGTCTTCGATGACCGCCAGATGCTCCTCTTCGCCGGGCCTGGCGATCTGTTCAACGACGGCGCCGGCGAGGGACGCTTGGCCGTTCGCGCCCCTGGGCAGCGTGCGGAGGACGGTCTCGAGGAGCGCGTCGCGCCGCTTTCCACGCGGTAATCGCGCGAGAAGACGCAGAAGCTCCTTCACGTCGTTGCCCTGGAAGACGACGCCGCCGGGAAACCAGTGCTTCGACACGCTCCAGTAGACGAACGGCGGGTCCTCGCTTCGTTCGAGCGGGACGCCGCTGGCCTGCAGCTCCTCGAGTCGTCTCTTGGTCGCGGGCACCGAGAGATCCACGACGCGCGCCAGGTCCGATTGCTTCCACGCGCGCTCGCGCAGGAACGCGCTCAGGATCGCGGCGACGGATTCGCTGGCGCTGCGTTGACCCACGAGGACGAGAATACGCTCGAGTGCGATGGCCTGGAGGGGAGCCAGCGCTGCGCGCGTGCGCAGCCGTGCCCATCCGCACGAGCCGTTCGCGCGGACTGCCGCGTCACGTTGTTCGGGTACGCTGCGCTGTCCACGCCAGGCTGATGGCCGCGAGCGATCTGCACCCGGTATCGGACAACGCCGCCGAGGCTGAGCGCCGGCGTTCATGATGGATGCGGCGCATGATGGTCGGCGGTGCGTCGCGCGGGCCAGCTCGCCGTCGTAGGGCCACCGACACGGCGAAATGTCTTCGTTCGCCAGGGGATGGTGACGACGGCGGAGGCGGGGACGCTGGGCGTTCGGCGAGGTTTGCGCTGACGGGGCCGCTGCGATGAAGGATGGTCGGGCTCTCGCGGGTGATACGCTGGTGGCCGCAGATGGCCCTCCCATATTGGCACGCTGACACCAGTCGTTACCCGCTGATCTTCGTGCACCTCGTCGGCGCAGACGGCGTTCGGCAACCTGACGTCGAGTCACTCATTCGCATCGTCGACGGTCTGATGGAGAAGCGGGAGCGGGTCGTAGTCGTCTATGATATTACCGATTCCAGGCCGGACGCGCAGCGCAGACAGCTATTGGTGACCTGGCTACGAGAGAACAATGAGAAGCTGTCGCGCTACGTCGTGGCGTCCGCCATCGTGGCTCCCACGGCGTTTCATCGCGGGATACTCGTGGCCACTTTTTGGTTCATCAAGCCGAAAACGCCGGTGGAGGTCTTTAGCCACCGCCCGGCCGCGATGCACTGGGCGATCACCCAGGGGCAGAGCGCTGGCTTGAGCGGATTGATAAATGAGCCGCAGTCCTCGTAGCTACTTCGGGCGGCGTCGTGCTCTCGACCGTCCGGCTCGCGGCCGACGCCGAGCCCGATCGAATTTGAATTGATGTTGAAGTCGAGACGAGAAGCGGCGTAGCAGACTGTCCACTGCAGCGGGGACCGAGCCAGGTAGGCGATGCCTGACGCTGAGGACCCATGCCATGCCATGCGCGGATGCGCACGACGCGCTCAGGAAACAATGGCGCGAGCGCGACGATTTAATAGGCGGCGCGAAAGCGTTCAGCTCAGGCCGAACACCTTGGCCATCAACGGCGCATCCACCATCACGTGCGGCGCGATGGCGTGGTAGCCGATGGCGTGGACCCAGGCGTTGCCGGTGCGTAGGGTCAGGAACGTCTTGATCATGCCGGGACCGAAGTAGCCGAGCAGGACGAAAATAAGAGACAGCGCGATGTTCCGCGAGGTCGTGAAGACGGACCACCCCTCCACGAAGTGCATGGCCGCGTAGGTCAGTCCACCGAGCATGACCGTCGTAACGGACGAGCCTGTCAGCTTGAGGTAGCGCGGAACGAGGATGGCGTAGATGAGGACCATCGTGGGCAGAACGGTACCGATGGCAAACACAGCCAACGTGAGCGGCGCAGCCACCAAAAAAGTGCGCAGGCCCATCTTGAAGACGCCAGGAAACGTGACGACCTCGACCACAACCTCGATCACTCCCACCACGACGATCACGAGCAGGTCGTTGCGCCGGTCGGTCGAGCGGAGGTTCAGTTGGGTCGCGGAGTAACGCCGACGGAACCATAGAAAGGGCACGACGGCGAAGACGACGAAGTTGTAGATCGCCCAGGTCCAGACCTCTCCGACGCTGGGCGGAGTGCTGCAACCCACGAGGGTACCGGCGATGTGAAAGCTGAAGGATCGGTAGCCGAGAGCCGGACCGAGAAGCCAGCCGCCGACTTGGCCCAGGCCAGCGTAGCCGAGCAACGCCGCTGTCTCCCGTCCAGCCAGCGAGCGCTCGGGGGCCCGCGCCGCGAGATCGGGGATCACGCGCCGCCGGGTCAAGAAATAGACCACGGTCATGAGCACGAAGACCTCGATCAATCCCACGCTTGGGAGCGCGACCTGCTGGGCGAACGGCAAGCCCGCCAACGCAGGGCGGTCGAACGGCAGGCGACCGTCGGCCAATAGCAGCACGACTACGTTTGCGGCAATCCAGAGGAGGACCGCGACAAGGACCGCCGGTTGGCGAAGAACGTTGCCAAGAAGCCGACCTGACCAGGAGACCTGCGCCTGGGCTACCGTCACGGCGGGCTGCGACGGATCTCGCTCTCCGACGAGGACTGTGTGTTCGCTGTCGAGCGTCTCGTCACGTTGGTCGGGCTCCTTGGGGCTGCGAGCAGAACCGGGAAAGGCAACGGCGTCAACGGTCGGCATCCCACGGCCGATCACGAACCACGCATCTTCTGGTGGTTGCTCGCGTGTGCTTCGCGGCGCGAGACATCGAGTCGTCAACGCCGCTGTCCTTGGGGCGATCCGCGACGGCAGCGTCGAGCCAGCCAGCTGCGCGCCCCTTAGCCTTCCTTCTCTCGCAACCGTTCCCAGTGGGATCGTGCTGCCCGACGTGATCCCGCTCCCGAACCTGGTGTTCACGTACCTGCCGAACCTCTACCTGCTGATCTCGTATCAGCTGGAGACGGCGGCGACAGACGTGGAGTGGGACGCCTACATCGTCACGATGGCGACGGCTCTGCGATCGGGCCAGTGCCGTAGCCTCGTGGTCACCGAGGGCGCCCACCCAACGCGCGAGCAACAGCAGCGGATGATTGCGCTGGTGAAAGGCAAGCCGGGCCGCACCGCCGTGCTTTCCGCGGTCAGCGGCGTTCGCTTCGTCGTTTCGGTCTACGCCCTGATGAAGCGGGATATCAGAGCGTATGCGCCGAGAGAGTATGAGGCGGCGTTCACCTACCTCGATCTGGCCGCCGTGGAGCGCCCTGGCGTGCTGGGGATCATCGACCGGCTGCGCGAGAAACTCGACCCGCCGGAGCCGGTCACCGTCCGACGCAAACGCTCGGAGCTTCGATAGCAGCGGCCTCGAGCGCTCACCCAAGGTCGCCTTCGCCCTGCTGCTTCACCTTCGCGACCTCCGCGCTCGACGAGCTCGTCGTCGCGCAGAAGGTGAGGTGAAAGCGGCGGGCAGGTCGGGCGACACAACCCATGCAGCGATGGCGCATCGGAGTTGCGGGTACCATGAGCCCGGAGAAGATGAACATCCTCGTCATTGGCGCGTCGCAGGGAACAGGTGCACTGGCGGTCCGAGCCGCGCTCGACAAGGGGCACCTTGTCACGGCCTTCGCGCGCAGCCCCCAGAAGCTCGCCTTTGACCACGCCAAGCTCAAGAAAATGGCCGGCGACTTCCATCAGGCCTCGTCCGTTGATGCCGCCGTGCCGGGCCACGACGCCGTGATCGTGACCGCGTCGGCTACGCGACTCAGGGCCTTCAAGGAGAACCCTCGCTACTTCTCCCAAGGGACCGGCTATGTGATCGAGGCGATGAGCAAGGGCGGGGTCAAGCGCCTCACCGTGCTTAGCGCACTGGGCACCGGCGACAGCCGGTCGCTCTTGAACCCGATCGTGCGGGCGCTGATGGTCGGCTGGCTGCTCAAGGTTCCGTTTGCGGACCACGAGCGGCAGGAAGAGCAGGTGCGGGCGAGCGGCCTCGATTGGGTCATCGCACGTCCGGGTCGGCTCACGAACGGGCCCGCGCGGCGTCACTACGTGACGAAGACCGCCATCGAGTCTGTACCGAGTTCGATCTCCCGCGCCGATGTTGCCGACTTTCTCGTCGGGGCATGTGAGGTACCCACCTGGGTTGGGCACGCGGTGCAACTCGGGGGCTGATCTGCCGCTGATCTGAGTCGAGCACCGGGGGTACGCTGGAATGGGGCCGCCTGCGCCGGAACTTGACGCTGCCACCACCCGGGCCATTCCCTGCTAAAACGGGTTCGGTGCGGGGCTGGGAAACTGGCACACTACTCCGTCTCTCCAATGGGAACAGTGAAGAGCGGCCTCGAAGACCTGGTAAGGGCAGCGTTGATGGCTGCGGCGTTCTCGACGGGGTGTGGGTCGGCCAGCTTGGGTCCCGACACCAGAAGCGATGCGAACACGGCAGGCGGCGCCTCCGTCGACGGCGCCCTGGAGTCGGGCTCGCTCGCGGAGAGCGGTGGTTCCGCCGACGGGTCTACGGTCTCGATGGGCGATGCTTCGATCGAGTCTGGATCGACCGACTCGCCTTCGAGCGATTCAGGCGGAGACGCCTCGGCTTCGACCGATTCGGCCGAGAGTGAATCGGGGGACGGACCGTCGGTCGCCATCGATTCCGAGGGCGGCGCGCCCGAAGGGTTCTTTGTGCGGTACGAGGCCGAGTCCCCATTGAACACGCTGACGTACTTTGCAGAGGTGCAAGACAACGATTATGGGCTGAACGCGACCTGCCCCGGAACACCGGGGACGAGCTCGGACGGCGTCAAGGAGGGGGCCATCTGTGCGTCGTCCGGCAAGATCGTGGTTCAACTCCTCGGGCGCTCCCCGTGCACTTCCCTCTACGGTTCCCCGTATGTCGGCTGCAAGGATCTAGGGGCGGGGGTCCAGTTCAACGCCGTCACCGTTCCCGACGACGGCACCTACGACGTGACGTTTTGGTACCACAGTGGGGAAGGGAAGACCGCCGGCCAGGCGGACACGTTTGGAGACTCGCAGTGCGGTGGAGTCAACTACGACACCGGTCCGGGAAGCGGATGCCGGCCGTGCATGATCGCGGTCAACGGAGTCCAGATGTCCGGGACCGTAGGCGGACAGGATGCCGTTTACTACGAGTTTCCGGCTTACGGCGATTCTTTCACCATCCTCCACGGTGCCGTGGCCGCACTTCCGCTCAAGGCGGGATCGAACACCATCGCCCTCAAGGCGCCCGGCTTCATGACTTCCGATGCTCCGGACATCGATGCGCTCGACGTGCAGCCGTCCGGGCTGGGTGCCCCTGTATTCCAGAAGTCGGGGGCCGGTGGCGCACCGACGCTCCCCATCGGACTCATCACGCCGGTAGTGTACTGGAATACGCTGAATTCGAACTAAGAGGGCTGGCGAGCGCTTCCTGCGTACTTTCTTCCGGGGTCGTGGACTTGGCCGTCTCACTGCGTGATCGCAGTCATCCCCTGCACGCAAAAGTCCCACGGCACGGGCGCCGCGGTCGAGGAGGGGATCTGAAACTGCACGAGCATGACCGCCGTGGGCTGGAACGCCACCTTGTCGGTCACCCAAGAGCCTTGCGCGGTGTCCGCCGAGTCACTGGCCCCTCCGCCCGAACCGTCCAAACCGGTGGGTGTCACCGCTCCGTCCGGAGAGCCTTCGTCGCCGCTGAAACCTGTCCGGCACCCCGAAGACCAGGGCAGCGTCAACGATGCCACCAGAAGCGCATGCCTGTACCCGAGGACTGGACGAAATGTCATGGCTCCCGCTCTCTCCACTCCTTCTAGCAAGAAACCCGCGCGTCGGGGTAGTCAAGCCGCGGAGGTGGTGCGAGCGCTCAGTGGTAGGCCGGAGCCGCCTGGTAAGCCATCCCGAGCGTCGTCAGCGTCCCCGCATCGACATTGAAGAGCTCGTTGTAGGTGATCCACTGATACCAGGCGTACCGAACGAGGCGCGGGTGCTTCGCGAACATGGCCAGCGCCCCGGCGTAGAACGCCTCCACGGTCGCCGCGCTCGTGTTGCTGTCGTTCCCGCATCCCCATTCCGTGAGCCAGATGGGGCGATTGCCAGGAATGCCCTCGATGCCCGCGATCCATGACTCGAGGGTGTTGGCCGCGGGGTCGCAGGATCCGGCGTTCCAGCCGTACCAGTGAGTCGCGATGAAATCGACGCGCAGCGTGCCGGTGGTGTCGGCATTGACCTGGGTCATGAAATCCTGAATCCAGGTCAGTCCGGTGGAGTTGCCCTGGGTCGCGGGGCTACCGATGAGGATGTCCGGATTGTTGAACGCCGGCCAGAGGGAGATCGCCGTGGCAACAGGGATGTTCGATTGGGTGCTGTTGTCCGGCTCGTTGAACCCCAGGACGTACTTGTAACCGGAGCTCACGAAGCCGCCGACTTCGGTGGTGATGGCCGTGGAGGTCGATGACCCCCAGACCATCGGGACGAACGGAGGAGGCTCGGCGCACCCCGTCGGGTTGTTCCCCCAGTCATACCACCACGAGACGCCAAGCGCGGGGAGCGTCGGGCAAGCGCCGCCGGCGACTCCCTTGAAGGGCTGCAGCGCTGCCGCGTCGCTCGCGTCGCTGGCGTCGGCCTTGGCGTCGGACTTCGCATCTGTCGTGGCGTCCGTGCTCGCGCCGTCCTTGGAAGGCGCTCCTCCGTCGCCCCCGTCTTGTCCGCCGCCGCCCCCGTCCTGCCCGCCGCCCCCGTCCTGTCCATCGCCCCCGTCCTGTCCACCGCCGCTCCCGTCGCGCCCGGGAGATCCTCCGTCCTGATTCGGGCCGCCGGGTTCCTCGGTCCCACCCGGGCTCCGGGAACACGCCGCAGCGATCGCCGCGAGGGCGACGAGAAATGCACGGGGAGGAGGTGCGCGCAACATGGCGGAGAAGGACCCAACTGGTAGTGGCGCTCTCCGTGAGCTGAGGGGTCATCCTTCGTTCGCGGCCCTGGGCGGCGCCTTGGTCGCGCATCGGACGAGATGCGCCGACATTGCAAAAGTGCAACGCCCGCCGAACGGCTACTCGAGGGCGCGAACGAGCACCGCGCTCGCGGGCGGGACATACACGGACACGGTGTCGCCCGATGTGGCTTGGATGTACGGCGGCCTGCGATTCCAGGCGCCGTCAGCCGTCACCTGCGCGCTGGCGAGGGTCACGTCGGTCGCGGCCGCCGTCAGAGAGCCGGCCGGCGTCCCCAGCAAGTAGATGGCGCTGGCGCTCTTCACGCCGGTCCCGAGGTTGACCGTTGCGCTGACTCCAGTCGTGTCTTTGTTGTCGAGCACGACGCTCGTCCATGCCTCCCCCTGGAGGGCATAGGCCGTAAAATAGGCGCTCGAGGTGGCGACGGTCGTGGAGAGCACCGAGCCTTGTCCGGCCAGGTAAAGGAGTAGCATTCCATAATAGAGTGGCTGCACCTGCACTACGACGCCATCCTTCTCCATAATCGGCTCGTAATAGAACGGCGACGTTCCATCCATTCCCGTTTCGCCGCCGTGGTAATTGGCGCCGCCGCCGCCGTGCTCGGCCGTCACGAACATCTCATCGATCGCCCACAGGGCCGAAATCAACGTATCGCTCAGCCCCATCTGGCCGTGATGGGAGAAAGTGTTGGTCTCACCCAGCCGGTATCCGCCGGGGATCTTGTTGTTGACGGCGGCGGTGTTCATGGTGGTGTCCATCCCCAAGAGGCCGTCCGGCGTCGTGTCGGAAAACGGCGTCTCGAGGCGGCCCACAGTCGCATCACTCGTGCCGGCACTGGCCGTGTAAAAATGCTGCGTCAGGAGCACGAGCTTGTCGCCGAACTTCGCCGATTCGGCTGCCGCAAACGGGGTGGAAAAGCTCTGTGCATTTCCCGGGGAGGCAGCGGGGCCTATCAGGAGAGCGCCGGGCGTGGCCACGATGGCCGACGCCAGCGTCTCCCACTCCGACTTGAGGGACGTCCAGCTTCCGAAGGCATTGATCTCGTTGCCGAGCTCGATTCCGATGACGTTCGACCCGCACTTCCCCTGGACATACGCGGACTCGGCCCCCACCTGCGTCACGTTGTCCGACTCGAAGTTGACACCATAGATGATCTTGGCTCCGGTGGCAGTCAAGAAGCTGCAGAGTTCGTCGACCATGCCAGTCACGACGTTGAACGTGAAAGGTTGGCCGGACGGCGCCGCCGGCGCCGGGCCCGCGCCAGACCAGTTGCAGTGGTCGACGTCGTTGGCTCCGAGCCGCATCACAGGGGATCCAACGAGCTTGTAGAGGGCAACCAAGGCGGCGTTCGTACTCGTGAGAGAGTCGTTCGTGATGTGCGTCTTCTCGTAGCTGAAGCCGGCGAAACCCGGGCCGACGGTCCCGAGGGTCACACTCGGATTCACGGTCACGGTGGCGGCGGCGCCCGTGCCTGTCGGACCACCGGTGACGGGCGCACCCCACCCCGAGTCCGACGACATGCCCGTATCCCCTCCGGCGTCCGCTCCGGTGCCCGAATCCCCGCCCGTCGTCCCGCCCGCGTCCGTGGTTCCGGTCCCCGAATCCTCGCCCGTCGTCCCGCCGGCGTCCGTTCGGGTCGAGCTTCCGCCATCCGGCTTCGTTTGGCTCGGTCCATCTCCTGGCGCCGCAGCATCCGTCGTCGCGGGAGGAGCCTGACTGCCCACCTCCACGAGCGTCGCGCCTGAGCCCTGGCATCCGGCCGCAAATACCGCGGCCACGAACACCGAACCCGTGAAGACCAAAACCAGGGGCCCGTGCTTGCGCAGGAGGGGGCGACTCACTGAACCCATGCATCGAAAGGACATTTGCAATGGATCGTACCGCCCCAGAACAGAAACGGGTCACGAGCGGACTCCCCACGGGAGCCGCGCGGCTTCGAATCCCGCACGGCGAGTCTTAAGTCGCAGTCCACCGAACGGGTAACCGCGGTGACCCGCCCCATCGCTTCCTGGCGTCACACGAACGGTCGTACTATATTCGGCCCGTGAGTAAGGGAGCGTCCACCCGCTGCGCCGTGCTTGGCCACGCGCTCGCACTGGCGAGCGAGGTCGGCCTCGAAGGGGTCACCATCGGGACGCTGGCCGAACGCGCGCAGATGAGCAAGAGCGGGCTCTTCGCACACTTCGACAGCAAGGAGGCGCTGCAGATCGCAGTGCTGGACGAGGCGGTCCGCCGTTTCGTGGAGAGCGTCGTCGCCCCGGCCCTCCGGCAAAAGCGGGGCGAGCCGCGGCTCAAGGCGCTCCTCGACAACTGGCTCGGCTGGTCGAACGCCGACTTCATGCCCGGCGGGTGCGTGTTCGTCGCTTCGATCGCCGATCTGGACGACCGCCCAGGACCGGTCCGCGATCGGCTGGCCGCGAGCCAGCGCGACTGGTTGGACACGCTCGCTACCGCCATCCGCATCGCCGTCGAAGAGGGTCACTTCCGCGCCGATCTCGATCCCGCGCAGCTCGCCCAGGAGCTGCTGGCGCTGGCCTACGGCACGCACTTGATGACCCGCCTGCTGCGCAACCCGAAGACCGAAGCCCGGCGCCGCGTTGCCGTCGATCGCCTCCTCGCGAGCGCTCGCCGCACCCCGCGCCGAACGGAGCCACTGCCATGACCGCCTCGAGCACGTCCACGCGCCCCGATAAGAGCACGACCGTTCGTACTGAGAAGCCCGACCCCATTTCGCTGCGCGCGATGCGGCAAGGGATGCGGCTCCTCTCCCGGGTCTCGCCCGAGGGAGCCGCCGCTGTCGCCGAGCGGATGTTTCTCACGCCGCGGCGACGCCCGCGGCCGGACGCGGAGGCGAAGCTGCTGGCGGACGCGCGCCGTCACCTCCTGCCGACACGGCATGGTCTTCTTGCCGCGTGGGAGTGGGGAGAGCCGTCGTCGACCGAGAGACCGACCGTCCTGCTCGTGCACGGCTGGGAAGGACGCGGGGCGCAGCTCGGCCCGCTCGTGCACATGCTCACCGGCACGGGCTTCCGCGTCGTCACCTTCGATGCTCCGGGCCACGGGGACAGCCCGGGCCGTCGTTCCTCGTTCTTCCATTTCGCCGACGCTGTGGAGCGCGCGGCGGAGAGGTTCGGCCCGCTGCACGCGATCGTCACCCACTCCATGGGGGGTGCCGTGACGCTCTGGGCGAGCCGCCACCGACCGCTCGCTGCGCGCCTGGTGATGATCGCGCCCCCGGTTGACCTGGGCGACTTCACGCGCGCGGCTTCACGCACCCTGGGACTGCCCGACGACGTGCGCGCGCGCGTGCATCGCCGCCTCGGCGCCCGGTTCGGCGTGCCGGTGGAAGAGGTGCGCGCCGTGCGGCTCGCCCCCGCCATGCATGGAGCTTTGCTCGTCGTCCACGACGAAAACGACCGCGAGGTCCCGGTCGCGTGCGGCGAGGCGATGGCCGGCGCGTGGCCCGGAGCCGAGCTCCTGCGCACGTCCGGGCTCGGACACCAGCGCATCCTGCGCGATGCGGCGACGCTTCAGGCGGTGGCCCAGTTCGTCGGCGACGGACCGCGGGCTTGATCCCCCGCTCGTTGTGGTCGGCTGAGGCTTCCCACTCGTCGCACTGCGGAACCTGCATCTACTCCGGAAGCGCGCGCCTCTCGGAAGGGCTCAACGTGATCCGCACGCACTTGTGCGCCGGCTGATTGCTCCGGTTCGCCACCGAGCGGACGGGGACCAGGACGTTGGCCTCGGGATAGTAGGTGGCGGCACTCTTGCGCGCGATCGGGTAGGGCACCACCCGGAAGCGTGGAGCGACGCGCTGTTCGCCTTCGAAGTGGCTCGTGATGTCCACCCACTCTCCCGCCGTGACACCGAGCTCCTTCATGTCGTCCTCGTTGAGGAGGATGACCCGGCGGCCTCCGAAGATTCCGCGGTAGCGATCGTCCAGCCCGTAGATCGTCGTGTTGAACTGGTCGTGAGAGCGGACCGTGGTCATCAGAAGCTCTTTGGGGCCGAGCGCATGGTCGGGGAGGCCGCACACGCTGAAGTGGGCCTTGCCGTCGGACGTGTGAAACGTACGCTCTCGCGCCCCGTTCGGCAGGTAGAAGGGCCCCTTGCGAAGGCGCGCGTTGAACTCCTCGAACCCCGGGATGACGCGCTCGATATGCTCCCGCACCCGATCTTGCTGGAGCATGGCCCTCCAGTCGACCGGGCTCTCCTCGCCGAACGTGGCGATGGCCATGCGGACCAGGATCTCGACGTCACTGCGGAGATGCTCCGAGATCGGGTCGAACGAGCCGCGCGTCGGATTGACGATCCCCATCGAGTCCTCGGCGGACGAGAGCTGGAGCTGGCCCCCCTGAACCTCCCTCTCCGCGCGACCGATGCACGGCAGGATGAGCGCCTGCTTACCCGTGACCAGGTGGTTGCGATGGAGCTTCGTGGAGACGTAGGTGACCAGGTTGCACCGGGAGAAGGCCTCCGCGGCGTAGTGCGTGTCGGGGGAGGCGGACAGGAGGTTGCCGCTGATGCCGAAGAAGACCTTCACCCGGCCGTCGTGCATGGCGTGGAGGCATTCGGTCGAGTCGTAGCCCGGCTCGCGAGGGGCGCGGATGCCGAGCTCGCGGTCGAGGGCCTGCAGGAACGCCTCGCGCGGTTGCTCCCAGATGCCCATCGTCCGGTCGCCCTGCACGTTGCTGTGGCCGCGCACGCAGCACGGCCCCGCGCCTTCGCGCCCGATGTGACCGCCGAGGAGGAGCAGGTTGATCACTTGCTCCACGTTTTCGACGCCGTTCGGATGCTGCGTGAGCCCGAGGCACCAGCAGATGATCATGCGCTTGGCGCGCGCGACGACGTCGGCCGTCTTCTCGATGGTGGCGCGGTCGACACCGCTCCTCTCCACGATTTCCTCCCACGACGACCCGGCGACGCCTGCCGCAAACGCCTCGAACCCGCTCGTGTGCTCCGCGATGAACGCGCGATCGACGATCCCCGGCGCAGCCTCGTCCCGCTCCAGCAGCGACTTCATCACCCCCTGCAGGAGCGCCGCGTCGCCGTTCACGCGGACCGGCACGTGCAGAGCGGCCAGCGCGGTCCCGGATCCGAGCAGCGCGGGGACGAGCTTCAGCGGGTTGGAATAGTCCTGCGGGTTCGGGTTGATGACGCGAAGGAGCCCCGTCTCGGGCATCGGGTTGATGGCCACGATGGTCGCGCCCTCGTGCTTCGCCGCCTCGAGCGAGGTCAGCATCCGGGGATGGTTGGTTCCGGGGTTGTTGCCGATGATGAGGATCGTGTCGCAGCGCTCGAAGTCGTCGAGCTTGACGGTCCCCTTGCCGATCCCGATGGTCTCGGTCAGCGCCAGGCCGCTCGACTCGTGACACATGTTCGAGCAATCGGGGAGGTTGTTCGTGCCGTACTGCCGGGCGAAGAGCTGGAAGAGGAACGCCGCCTCGTTGCAGGTCTTGCCGGACGTATAGAAGACGGCTTCGTTCGGGCTACCCAGGGAGCGGAGCTCGGAAGCGAGCAGGGCGAAGGCGTCATCCCAGGAGATCGGTTCGTAACGGTCCCGACCGGCGCGCAGGACCATCGGGCAGGTGA
>Ga0302325_10012960_pt1 | contig 17837 bp, 12 predicted proteins | sample Palsa_T0_2_FD_201948 | JGI IMG/M metagenome (GOLD analysis project Ga0302325, IMG submission 201948) | Peat permafrost microbial communities from Stordalen Mire near Abisko, Sweden - Palsa_T0_2 | ecosystem: Environmental > Terrestrial > Soil > Palsa > Peat permafrost | place: Sweden: Abisko...
TATTTTTTCCTCGGATATGCTTCCTACCTCTACTACACATGGTTCTACCTCTATTTGGTACAGGTCCGACACCTCACGGTAATTCAAGGCGGGGTTTGGGGATCGGCCCCATTTCTTGCCATGGCGGTGCTGACGCCTGTGGGCGGACTGGCTTCAGACGCGGCCGTCCGACGCCTGGGCCGGCGGAGAGGCCGGCAGAGCGTCGTCTGGTTCGGTTTGATCTCCTCGTCCGCGCTGCTTTGGTTGGGAAGTCATACAGCCGACAACACGCTCGCAATTCTGGCCCTCGCACTCGCCGCGGGATTCATCGGCTTCGCCTCAACCGGCTGGTGGGCTGTATGCAATGATCTGACGCGAAATTTCTCCGGATCTCTTTCCGGTCTCATGAACATGGTAGGAAATCTTGGCGGATGGATCTCGCCCGTTCTTACCGCCTACATCGCAACCCACTTTGGATGGACCCGAGCTCTTGATTTTGCGGGTCTGCTCACTCTGGCAGCGGGCGGATTATGGTTTTTTGTAAATGCCGATCAGAGGTTAGAAGAGGGTAATCCCTTATTACTGCCACACTGAGGACCTTGTTTTTAATTGTGCGCGTTTGACGCTCGGAAGCACCACACCTCAGAGAGGCGAAGATAGAGCCCGAGTCAAGTTACAAAGGAGAAAGAGATGCCCCTCAACGACTTCGTCACGCTCGGCCATTCTGGGCTCCGTGTGAGCCCTTTCTGCCTTGGCGGTATGACTTTTGGCGAAGAGTGGGGAATTGGATCTAGCGTAGAGATCTCACAGCAGATCATTGATCGGTTTCTCGATCGCGGCGGCAACTTCATTGATACCTCTAACGTGTACACGCGCGGTCACTCGGAGAAAATCATCGGCGATCATATTGGCCGTCACCCGGCGCGCCGTGACCGCGTCGTCATCGCCACGAAATTCTTTGCCAACCTGTACCAGGGTGATCCCAACAATGGCGGCGCTAGTCGAAAAGCCATCGTTGCTTCCTGCGAGCACTCGCTCCGGCGTCTCCAGACTGACTACATTGATCTGTACTGGCTGCATTGCTGGGACAGGTTCACGCCCGTCGAGGAGACGATGCGCGCGCTCGACGACCTCGTCACCGCAGGCAAGGTGCGCTACCTTGGTTTCTCCGACACGCCTGCATGGAAGGTCGCCGAGGCGCACGTGACTGCCTGCCTTCGCGGCTGGACGCGGCTGATTGCTCTGCAGATTGAGTACTCGCTCCTGGAGCGCACCGTCGAGGGCGAGTTGATTCCCATGGCGCGTGACCTTGGGTTGGGCGTCACGCCGTTTGCCCCACTGAAAGCTGGCCTGTTAAGCGGCAAGTACATGCGCGCAAACGCTGCTCAGGCGCAACCTCGCCGCGGCGCATCGCTGGCGAAAGCACTCAACGAGCAGGCTTTGTGCGTAATTGACGTCCTCTTTGAAGTGGCGACGCAACTCGGCGCGACTGTGCCACAGATCGCGCATGCATGGCTGCGTTCGCGACCTGGCGTCAGTTCGGTGATCATGGGAGCGACCACGGTGTCACAGCTGGACGAAAACCTGAAGGCGCTTGACGTGCAACTGCAGTCCGAACACCTCACCGCCCTCGACAAGGCGTCGCGACCGACACTCAACTGGCCGGCCGATGCTCTCGCCAATGTCGGTGTGTTTGGCTACGGCGGGACAACGATCAACGGCGAAACCTTCCCCGTGAACCCGAGGGCGCCGCAGAACGATGACGAACGCTACTAGTTCAGGCAGAAATGAAAGCAGCGGACAACACATCGACTAATAAGGAGCCAAGTTGAGAAGAGAAAGAGGGAGCAACATTAAATGCCGCTTGCGGCTCATGCTGGCCGGGTTGATGGCAGCCGGCCTTCTGGGAATGACGGCGCTGGCGCAGTCAGGCACCGCAGCCGGACCACAGTCAGACAGAATGCCGCTGCTCATGCCGGACGATTTCAGCGAGCTGCATCTGGTTGCGTGGCGAGTCGAGCCAGGAACACTGGATCCATCAAACCCGTTGGTGGAGGGAGAGATGCCATGGGACTCCGGAGGGGTAGGCATCCATGGCTCAGTTTTCCACGATCCTATCAGCGGGAAGTGGAGAGCCTACCTTGTCTGCACTACTCCCGAGGAACCCTCCAATGACTGGCCTGAGCCATGGTCCTCCGAGCAGGGACGCAAACGCCGTCTCTGCCTCTATGAGAGCGTCGATGGGATTCGCTGGACCAGACCGGAGCTTTCCCAAGTTTCATTCGGAGATCACAAGACAACCAACATCTTGTTTCGCCTGGACCAAGGCACATCTGCCTACTCTTCCATTCTGACGGACCCATCGGATCAAGCGGCACCCTACAAGATGTATCTCCTCCGGGAACGTTCCTTGGAAGGGGACCCTCCTGCCGGAGTGAGTGGCTACTATTTCTATCAATCCCTCGACGGCTACAAATGGGAACTTGCCGGTGGTCCAGTTAAAGATCCCATGAAGGGTGATCTGGCTTTCTTCTATCACCTGAAACCTGACGAATATGTGGCCTACTACAGGCTCGCGGGCCAGCCGCAGCCTGGCGACCATTTACCTCTCTACGAGAATGCTGCTCGCCGGTCGATTTACCGGGCGACCAGCACTGACGGAAAAAAATGGATCAAAGATGAATCGATGATTCTCACTGCAGATGAACTCGACCACCGAGACACGCAGTATCAGGAGTTGGTTCCGATCAGCGTCCCCGGCGGATATCTGGCGACCGTCACGATGTACCATCCGCTCTCGCAAACTCAGGATGTGCGCATCGCGGCGTCTCACGACGGCAGTCACTGGTGGTTTCCGGATCGGCGTCCCGTCTTGGGGAATGCTCCTTTGGGAGATTACGGCGGCGGGATGATTTGGCAGAGCCAGAACCTCATCGTGCAGAGCGGCCGACTCTACATGTACTACGGAGCGTCTGAAGGTACCCACCGCCAGGTATCAGACAGCCTTGCGCCTTCGAAGACGGTGGCCTATCTCCAAACCGTCATCGATGGTTCGGGGCATTTTCTCCCATTCAATACGGCACTCTGCAGGGCCTATTGGCAATTCGATCGGCTCTATGCCCTTATCAGTTCGGCGGGCGGACCGACCGTCGGAGTCGCTGCCACCAAGTCTCAGGAGCTTGGGGGCCAACAATTATGGGTGAATATCGTCACCCGCCCAGCGAAAAAATCCTCCATCTCGGGATTCGACGAAGGTTACCTGCAGGTGGAGCTTCTTGATGCCAATGACAAGCCCCTGCCGGGTTTCAGCCGGCAGGACTGCATCCAGTTAAAAGGTGATCACCACTCGTTGAAAGTAAAGTGGGCTGGAGGAGACAGAGCTCCCAAAGAAGCGACCAAGGCAAAATTCTATTTGAAACGGGTCTTTCTCTACGGGTTCCAGTTTAAAGGTTAGCGCTGGGAACTTGGACCTGTGAAGAAACGGGATGATGAAATCAATGTTTCTCGATAACGCTGAAGATCTCTCCCTCCAGCCTCCATCGGTCAATGCGCGGCCCGGTGAGCAATATTCGACTGCGGGCCGTGTGTGGCAAGGGATTCCTGGGATTGAGCGCACCCAGCAAGGCCGGTTGCTGGCGACCTGGTACAGTGGCGGCGCTACGGAAGGGCCCGAAAATTACATTCTCCTGGTGACTAGCGAAGACGATGGCCGGACCTGGTCGCCTCCGCTTCTGGTCATCGATCCTCCCATTCCAGTGCGGGCATTCGATCCGGTCCTGTGGCACGATCCAAACGGAGTGCTGTGGTGGTTCTGGTCGCAAAGCTACGGGTTGTTCGATGGACGCGGCGGTGTTTGGGCCATTCGATGCTCAAATTCTTCAACATCGACGCTGACGTGGAGTGAGCCGCGACGCCTTTTCGATGGCATCATGATGAACAAACCCACGGTGTTGCGCAACGGGACCTGGTTGGCGGCTGGTGCTGTCTGGAGCCACGTGCATGCAGGCTTCGTTGCACGTGAGGATATGCGTGAATTACGTTTTTCCAATGTGTACGTTTCCGAAGATAAAGGCGAATCATGGAGTTTGCGGGGTCAGGCTGACGTGCCTAACCGGCAATTCGATGAGCACATGATTGTTGAGCGACATGACGGAAGCTTGTGGATGCTGGTACGCACAATAACCGGAATTGGCGAAGCGGTTTCGCTGGATGGAGGGAAAAGCTGGACCTCCTCACGGGGCAACGTCCTGGAGGGACCGTGCTCCCGCTTCTTTATCCGCCGGTTGCGCTCCGGGCGCCTGTTGCTAGTCAATCACTATCGCTTCCACGAACGCAATAATTTAACCGCCATGCTTTCCGAAGACGAGGGAAGAACCTGGTATGGCCACCTCGTATTGGATGAGCGGCCGGCGGTTTCCTATCCGGATGGGATTGAGACCTCCGATGGAGTGTCTTACATCGCTTACGATCGCGAGCGTAGTCAGGCAAAAGAGATTCTGCTAGCCACATTTACAGAAGCGGACGTTGAGGCCGGGAAGCCCATCAGCAAAATCTGTCGACTGAAACAGGTTGTCAACAAAGTGCCGGCCCAGTTCTGATTCTGAGTTTCCGCGGCAGCCCCTCGCGCTGCGCCTTATCGGTTTGCTCAGGCACAGAGTGGATGATCGGAGTCCCATCGGCTCGAAGGCTTGACCCCCTCACCTGCTCCCAAACGAACCCGCGCCTGCAACCAAAGATCAGCCCACTTCGCTGGATCTCTCAATTCAGTCTCCGGGTGAGACTTGCTGCGAGCTATGAAACCCGGAAGCCAGGGACGGCCCGTTGGCTCGCCCACCGTGTTGTATCGAAGATCGAAACTCCACCGGATGCCATCGCTTGTATTCGGTAGGGACGAATGCATTAATTTCTTGTGAAAGAACAGTACATCTCCAGCTTTCATCGGAACGGGACAATGGTTGGGACCCACAAGCTTATCCGGAATATTGACTTGGAAGTATCGTCGCTTCCTTTCATCGTAGTTGCAATGCAGTGCCAGATCGCCGCGATGACTGCCTGGTACGACCTGCAGGCAGCCATTCTCAACCGTGGCATCCACAACCGCGATCCAAACTGAGATCATGGTTGTCGCATCGGCTTCCGCATTCACCACCCCCATATCCTGATGCCAGCCCACCGCTGCCGTAAGGCCGTTCAACAGCGCTTCAGGGACGATTCTTTCCGGTGTCTTTATGCGGATGTGCTGGACCGGATTCGAATAGATTTCACCGCCAATAAAATTCTCCAGAACATCAAGAATGCGAGCATTCCGCAGAAGGCTGAACACCGCGGGCCCCAGATGAATCGGCGTGTCAGCAGTACAGTTCGAGGGCAGGATGATATCGAAGTGACGCAAGTAGTCCTGGCCCTCGGAGGTAAATTTGCACAGCCGCTCCGCGAAAGGAAGGTCGCGATACGTCGAAGCAACCTTTCCCTCCTTGTGCCACTCCTCCGCCAGAGAATCGAGGAGAGACGAGTATTCCTCTTTGATGGGGAGAAGGTCCGTTTCCGGATCCAGAAGGTTCCTCGCGACAAAGTACCCCTGCGTATCGAAGTGTTGCAGATCGACCGTCACAGATTGGTCATTCATTGCCTCTCCTTTTTTGTCTCCCCACCCGGCAGACTACAAGATGGTTAACACTTCTCAGATTAACCCTTACAAATCGAATCCATACAGCCGGGCACGCCGCAAGTAGAAGCGGATCTGCACATTCTCTGTGGGGCAGCGGCTTCCGCCTTTCCATCGAAGAAGGGCAGCGTGGTGATCTCCGCGGATTGGTTTACAGTCGGCCCTTGTGAATCCACGAACCGGCTTCCCGTTCTTCACGAGTTCCGCCGTGAGCGTACCCTCCTTCATGGTTGCGACATTTACCGTCACCTGTTTGCCGCCGGCGCTGAGAATCTTGGTCATGAGGGTGCCCTCCATACTTCCTCCTGTGGCCGTAACTGCGGCCCATAGCCGGCCAATCTCCCATGAAGCGCGACAGAGGGATCCGAAAAACCACAAGACTCCTCGCACCGGACTGTAGACATCCTGGTTCAGCACGAGCGGCTCCCAGTAGTGGGGCCAGCGCGGAAATTTTGCCGCTTTCATTCTCTCTACCGGATCTGTGCTGTGAAAATCATTGTGCAGCCCCTCGCATCCGGAGTAGTAGAGGTAGATGCGGCCCTTATGCTGAATCATCGGGTGCATCGGCCAGATCATTCCCCCGCCGAGCTCGCCCAAGGAACGCAGCGGAAGACAGGCGCGGCGATCCGGGCGCCACCATCTTTTGCCGTCGCGTGATCCGGCAAATTGAACGTCGATGGTTTGGTTCAAGAGATGGTAGACCGTCACGAGCCCTACCATTCCGCCGCGTTGATCGAGGTGCGTCAATTCCATGAACTGGGTATCTTGCGCATCGAGCCAGTCGGGAGTGATTACCGGTTCGTACTGCGACCATCCCGTCCCATCACTACTGGTCCGCCGCACCATGATTCGGCATGCACCAGCCGCAATGTCATAGGGAACCAACCCTCCGGGTGGGGTGGGAATAATGCTCTTGTGATAAGCCACATAGGATTGGTCGGCTGCCTGGGAGATCCAGCCGCTATCCGATGTTTCCAGATTAACAACTTCCCACGGTTTCCATTTCTTTCCATCTCTCGACCGATAGCGAAAATAGCCCGGCTTGAACTCACCCTTGCCGCCTCCATGACTAGAGCGGTCGTCCGGCAGCGCGAAGCCCTTAACGATTTTCTGCGGGTGTTCCCAGCCCGGAAGCCGAATTACGAACATCTCGTACCTTGCATCAGGCGGAGCGTCAGGATGTACGATTACCGACGCGTGCTGGGACGACCCTCCCGACTCAATATCGAGAAGAATGTTGGTGCGCGGGAAACCGGGGTAGGGGCAGATGTCCAGCCTGGGCCGCGTCCAATTGAGTCCGTCCACCGACTCCGCGTAACAAAGTCTGCGTTCGGCAGAGGACTGCAGCTTGGTTTGCTGGCAGGAGATGTACCAGGCTTTCCAAAGCCCATCGATTGGATCTACCATCACCGTGCCGTGGCTGAAGACCGCCGCGCTCTCCCAGGGAAATTTCGGCTCCATGAGCGGATTCTTAGCCTCTTCTTTCGCCAACTCCACTCGCCAAGCGACGTTGTGTTTCTCGACAAAATCCTCCCCCAGCAGAAAAGAGAACTGTTCTTTGCTATTGGGAATGTAAGCCGGCAAATTTTGCGCACGGCTCCCACTCCCGGACGATTTTCGAGGATCGCTCTCCGCTCTTTCTGAAATGACTTTGTGGTCACCGGACGTGACGAATTCCACGCGCCTGGGCGATTTTGGCATGAGTTTGCTCTTCTTCTTGTGTGGTGTGGATTGACCGACCATCATATGAAACCCCAATCATCATAAACAATAACGATATCTCCATACAATTCATAATTGAACTATATAGGACAATAAATGCACACTATGCCCACATTTTATTATCTTCATAAATTAAATAATTGACACTTCGGGCCTCTCGCAAGTATACATATTGTTCGCGTCGGCTCGTCCGAAACCGCACAGAAACTCAAACCATTCATAGTCCCGGAGTCTTCGTTGAAAGCAGCAGAGGCCGTTATGGCCATGGCACGAGAAAACGGACTAGAGCATTTCTTCGGAATCCCCGGCGGTGGGTCTCCGCTGGAGCTGATCGACGCCGGCCGCCAGGCTGGCGTGCAGTTCGTCAATGTCAGTCACGAATCTTCCGCCGCCATCGCAGCTGCCTATTATGGGTTGTTGAAAGGAACAGCCGGCCTTGCCATGAGTATTCGCGGGGTTGGCGCGGCGAATCTAGCTGGAGGCGTAGCCAATGTTTACTTCGAGCGCCTTCCTTTGGTGGGGATTTGCGAAGCCCCGCCGGTCTCGAGTGTTCCCACAGAGAGCGTCCAACAATGCGACCAGCCACGCCTCTTTGAGGGTATTTCCGGATATCAGTCCATGCTCACGGCCAATGGCGCTCCGCAGATGATTCGGGAGGCATTTGCGCGAGCGGCTGAAGGGCGCCCGACTCCATCCATCCTTCACTTACCTGCCGGCCTGGGCGAGGTGGAAGACTCGAGAAGTTCTTCGCAAGAACATTTGCCCGAAAGCCATTCCGTCGACGAAACTGCATTTGCCGACCTGCGGGAATTCGTCAAGAAGCACCGCCGCCTCGCCATACTCGCTGGTGCCGACGTCATCCGATGTGGCGCCATGCGTGAGTTAGTGGCTTTTGCCGAAGCTACAGAGGCGGCGGTGCTGGTGACGATGGATGCCCGTGGAGTGTTCCCGGAAACCCATCCCCGATGGGCGGGCGTGTTTCTCGGTTTATTCAATCCCAATGTTATTGAAAGCAGGGTCTTCCAGCAGTCGGATGCAGTCGTGTTTATAGGCGTCGACGCGATGATGACGCACGCGCCGTGGAAGGTGGAATTACCCACCTGCGAACTATCCGCGAGGCCGGGCTATTCGTCCATGTCCTCTCCCGTCGTACGGGTGAATGGCGATTTGAAATCGACGTTGCAACGATTGGCTGATCAGCCAAAATCTGGATTTCCGGAGGCGCAAATACAGGAGCTGCGGTCTGGCATTCTGCAGTATTTCAAGCGCCCGCCAAAAGCCCGCCTCGCCGCACAGGACATTATTGAGATTACTCGTGAACTTCTCCCAGACGACGGATTGCTCATCTCTGAAACGGGAGCTTTTATCTGCATGCTCGAGCACCTTTGGTTGGTCGATCGTCCCGGTACCTATCTCGGCACATCGGGCGGGAGGACGATGGGGATAACGGTTCCGGCGGTTCTTGGAGCTCGTTTAGCCGATCGTAAACGTCCAATGGTGGGAATCGGCGCGGACGGAAGTTTGCTCATGCGCCTCGGTGAGCTTGAGGCCTACGCCCGGAATGGCATCGCCATTCCGCTTGTCATCATTAATGACCAGGCCCTTGGAACCATGAAAGCCCGGCAGCGCTCCAGAGGTTTTGCCGACTATGCTCTGGACTTGCATGCCGTAGATTTTTCCGCGATTGCGCGGGCCTGTGGCCTGGAGGGTGTAATTGTCGATACCCCGGAAGCATTCCGTCGCGAACTGGCACGAGCTCTAAAGTGCGACCGTACTACCTTGATCGATGCGCGGGTTGATCCCCAGAGCTACCAGGATAGCTTTGGTCCGACAATTGGAGACCTCAGCCGGTGGTCTCAGGGATAAAGCCACTAAGGAGAACTCGTTGAAGCGCTCATCCCAGCGTTCGCTCAGTCGCGGGTGCCAAATTACAGAATTCGCTCATTTGGGCTACGACGCGCTGGTCCTCGAGAATGACGAGTTACGAATTATTTTGCTCCCCGGTAAGGGTTCTGATGTGATCCAGTTTATCTACAAACGGCTGGAGATGGACTTTATGTGGGCTTCGCAACCAGGTCTTCAGCCCGCGGGCGTTGTGAACACTTCAGTTGGATCGGACATCACGTTCCTCGATAACTACCCGGGCGGTTGGCAGGAGATTCTGCCAAACTTTGGAGATCCATGCCAATACAAGAACACGACGCTTAGACTTCACGACGAAGTCAGTATGCTTCCCTGGAACTACGCCATCGTCGAGGATGAGCCACAATGCGTGTCGGTTCGGCTTGAGGTGCGATGCGTGCTCACGCCCTTTCGAATCCGTAAGACATTGACCCTGCGGCCCGGTTGTGTACTTGAGATCGCAGAAAAAGTCACCAACGAGTCGACGGAGACGATGGACTGCACATGGGGCCATCATCCGGCATTCGGAGCCCCCTTTTTGGATGAAACCTGCCGGGTGGTCGTACCGCCGTGCCGACTAAGAACCCAAGAGGAGTACGTGTCCCCCAATTCTCGCCTGGAGAAGGGCCAGGATTGTGAGTGGCCAATCGTGCGAGGCCGCAATGGCGAAAAAATTGATCTCTCTGAAGTCCCAAACAAGGCAGCTCATTCTCATGACATGGCGTACCTTTACGGTTTTGATCGAGGATGGTACGCACTCTTCAATGAAGGCCGCAAGATTGGCTTCGGAATGAGCTGGGATGCGGAAATCTTCAAGCATCTCTGGTTCTGGCAGGTTTATGGGGGCTGGCACGGCCCTCCCTGGCATGGCAAAAGCTACAACATCGGTCTGGAGCCGGTCTCCTCGTATCCGCAGTCTCTGACGGGCGCGATCAAATCCGGCTCGCAACTGGTATTTGGACCGGGTGAATCGATACAAACGGACTTACAAGTAACCGTGATTTCGAACCTTGAAGAGTTCATCAAAGGTCGCAGAGCGATCTGAAAGTCGGGAAAACGCCGCACAGTTAAGTTCCTGGCAAGGGGCGTGGACTAAGTAGCGGCGGTGCGCAGCTTTATCGAGCGGAGTATCAACGACATGCGAATCACAGACGTTGAAGCGATTCATATACGAATGAATGATGTCAAGAAGCAGTGTGATAGCGGCCAGGACACGCTTATTGTCCGTGTGCGGACGGATGAAGGAATCACTGGGATCGGTGAAGTCGACTCATCACCTTTGGCGGTGCAGGGAGTTATCAACGGCGCATATTCACACCAGCTGTGCTGTGGCCTAAAGCAGTTGCTGATCGGGGAGGATCCTTTTCAGACCGAATATCTGTGGCAGAAAATGTTTCGCAATAATATCTACCTCGGGCAGTCCGGCATATTGTTTCATGCAATAAGCGGCGTCGACATGGCCCTCTGGGATATCAAGGGCAAGAAACTCGAAATGCCGATCTGGAAACTCCTGGGCGGAGGATTCCACAAGAGGCTGCGTTGCTACGCGAGCGTTCTCTTCGGAGACACTCCGGAACAGACCCACCTTGAAGCGATGCGACTGCGTGACCTGGGTTTTACGGCCGTCAAGTTTGGCTGGGGACCGATGGGAGAAGACGCGAAGACCGATGTGGCGTTGGTGGCAAAGGCCCGCGCAGGTTTGGGCGACAATCTCGATTTGATGGTAGATGCTGGGTTGGTTTGGGATACTAAGACGGCCATTCAACGAGCTGAGGCATTTCAAGAATACAATCCATTCTGGCTGGAAGAGCCGCTCGCTCCTCACAATTACGAAGGCTACAGCCAGCTTAGCAAAGCAACCAGTATTCGCATTGCCGCGGGAGAAGAGCAGGATAGCCTCGAAGATTACCGCCGGCTCATCACCGAAGGTCAATGCGACGTAATACAGGTGGACCTCACTCGGTGCGGCGGTTTCACCGGAGGTATGAAAATTGCTTCGCTCGCCGCTAGCTACTACCGTCCGGTAGCCAACCACGGATTTACTACCTACATCAACGTGGCAGCAGCCCTGCATTGGCTCAACTCCATACCCAATGCACTCATCGTCGAATTCGCGGCGCAGGGTAACACCGACCTGAGAAACATCCTGACCAAGCAGGTAATACGCGCTAAAGACGGTTACTTGGAGATACCCCAGGAACCAGGTCTGGGGATGGATTTGAACGAAGACACGGTCGCAAAACTCCGCATAACCTGAGCTATGTGCGTCTTCTCGCATGAAGTCGCACTTAATTATCGAAGGTCGACACCATGGGTGCAGAGCTCACGGTGAGCAAAAGTAGGTCGTTCGGGTTGAGAAGAATTCATGACTAACGATGAAAAGCCAACCTTCGATCAGGTAGCGAAGCGCCGCTATGAGGTCACATACGACGAAGTGGCAGCGCACTACGACGGCCCGATGTCGAAACACCCTGTCATCAGCGTTAAAGGCCATCCTGAGGTGATTTGGGTCAGGCCTGATATGAGTGTGGGAGCGGTGGCAAATTCCTTTTCATTCGCCGTGGGTTCTCCCGCCCGTGTAATCCCATGGCGTGAGGTAAAGTTTTCGCTGAAGCGTGGATATCTTCCGATCGTGATCAGCACCTGGCAAAGAGGCCCGGTCCTTCTTACACAAGTGAGTTTTGCCGACCTTGTTGGAACTCGCGAGGTACGGACCGGCCACGAGAAGCAAGTGGCCTTCGTAGAAATAAGTATTTCTAATACAGATTCTGCGGAATCTTTAGACGAGAGTCTATGGGCGTTTATTCCTGGCTCCATGCCCGCCAAAGGGGTGCCTCCATTTCCGTACAATACCTATGACCTTTTCGAGATTGTGGGCGAACTGCCCCCAATCCAGGGCCATCCAATTGAGCCAACAGACAGCGTGATTCGAGATGGTTCGCGTGCCATCGGGATCTTTTCCGCAGATCGATCCGTTCACACGCATACCTACAACCGAGTCTTGCACTTTGCGATGAACCTGCGACCGAAAGAGACGAAGAGCATTCGTCTGATCGTCACGAGTTCTGCGCGCGGGCTCACGTCCCACGAGTTGGCACAATTGCATGAAGCGGATTTCTCTTCGGCGCTGGAGCAGAGAGTCCTTGATCTGGAATCTATTCTCGAACAAGGCACCCGGATTCAAGTGCCCGACACCGTGGTGAACAATATTTATAAAGCCCAAATCCTGTACAACCAAAGCCAGATATTGCAGGCAGCTGACAAGGATTATTGCGTGCCTGTACAAGGCTACCAGGGAGTATGGCCTTGGGAAGCGATGAAGATGACTGTGCATTGGGATTCGATCGGCCACCATGAAGACGTCCGAAAATGTCTGGAGTATTTCTTGAAAGTACAAGGCAGATTCCCGCCCCACGGCAATTTCAAAAGCAAAGAGGGAACCTTTGGCGGCACCTATGCTTTCGAGGAGAGTGGCTGGGAGAAAGACGCGGATTCTACGCTGTACGGTCAACTCGCCGGAATCCATGCCGGGAAGGAGGGCGAGTTTCCGAATTGGATGAATGGCACAGGATCGATGCTTCACGCTTTTGCCTTGCACTATCGCTATACAAGAGATCGCGAATGGCTGCAGCGAGTCGCTCCGGCCCTGATTCGTGCCTGTGATTGGATCATCACGGAACGGCTGGAGACGAAGAAAAAAGATGAAAACGGAGATAAGGTTCTTCACTTTGGCTTGCTACCGATTGGTAGAGCATACGACACGGCGGACGAAGCGATCAGCCAACTGGCCTCCGACGGTGAGTTGTCAGGCGGTCAGATGGACGATCGCCACGCACCCCTCGGTACCTATTATCCCTGCTGGACCGATAGTTACAGTTCGCAGGGCTTGAGCGGCATTGCCCAGGCGCTAGCAGAAATCGGACATCCTGAAGCGGTTCGCCTCGTCAAAGAGGCAAACAACTACCGCGAAGACATTCTCGAAGTCATGCGACGAACGCGTAATTCGGATCCAGCCGTCGCACCCTACCCGGAGCGCCTCTATCGGCCGCCGGCGTGGGCGGAGTTCGCCACCGGCGCCCTGGCATATCTGGATACCGGCTTCATGCAGGCGAGCAGTGAAGGTTTTGAGCAACTGGAAAACTACATGAAGTTGAAGTGGAACCGGGGCGTCTTGGGACTCACTGGTGGCATGGAAAAGAATGGAGATCCACACGGAACCAATTCCTTTTACGTGGACTTCTCCGAGGACATCTGGCATCGCACTTGGTTGTTGCGGGGAGAGGTGGAAAAGGCCCTGCTCGCTTTCTACTCCATGCTCGCTTATGGCTTGGATCGACAAACGCTGGGGACGGTTGAAAGGTTTCTTCTCAACGACCGGCGATACGCACCCTTTTTCATGGATACGTCAGGCAGTGCCCGGGTGTGCGGACTTATCCGTCAGGCGCTCGTATTGGAAGAGGGTAAGGTACTCCACCTGCTTGCGGGGGCTCCACGAAGATGGCTTGAAGAGGGCAAGGAAATTCAGCTCACGAAGGGTGTTACAACCGCCGCAAGACTCGACTTCAGCGTGAAATCCCATGTACGTGAGGGGCAAATCGTTTTGGATCTAACGTTCACTGAGTTGCGTTCGCGTGAGTTCGAAAGCTTGCGCGTCCGCCTACCTCACCCCTCGAAACAGCAAATGAAAAATGTAATGGTGAATGGAAAGCCATGGACCCGCTTCAACCCGGCGGACGAAACGATCGAATTAACGCCGACAATTGGCCGAACTGAAATCGCAGCGTTGTACTAGGTCCGTAGGGAGGCAGCTTCCACGGGAAAATATTATGAGCTTGGAACTGAAGGATAAGGTCGCGATTGTCACCGGAGGCTCGCGAGGAATCGGCTTCGGGATTGCGCACGCTCTGTTGCTGGCGGGGGCTAGGGTCTTCATCTGTGGTAGGCAAGAAGCGGATTTGAAGTCGGCGCTGCAAGCTCTATCATCGGGCGGTGAGGGATCGATCGATGGCATCGTCGCGGATGTAAGTCGCTATCAAGACTGCCGCAAGTTAGTGGAGGCGGCCGTCGAGCGTTTCGGCAGACTCGATATCCTGGTAAACAATGCCGGAGTTGGGCACCCTTACAAGCCCATTGACCAAATCTCACCGGAGGTATGGGACGCCACTATCGGGACGAATTTGTCGGGCATGTTTTATTGTTGTCGTGAAGCCGTACCCCTGATGCGTAAAGCGGGCGCAGGCTACATATTTAATATCTCCAGCACAGCGACCATTGTCTTGTGCCAGGGCGGAAGTGCCTACAATGCTTCCAAGACGGGAGTAAGCGGGCTGACCGAGACTTTAGTTAAGGATGTCCGATACGACGGAATTCGCGTAAGTGAGATTGTAATCGGTAGCGTGTCGACCGCCGACAGAGGGTATGAGAGATGGAAACTGGCGGTCGAAGATGTGGCCCAGATCGTAATCGATCTTTACAAATTGCCGGCGAGGGCGCTGATTAGCCGGGTTGAGCTTTGGGCTTCCCAGCCTCCGCCGAATCGGTAATGGCCTGTGTATTTGTCTGGGCCGACAGTCAGGAGTTTGGACCAGTGAATGAGAAGAGTGGTTTGGTTCTCTTATTTTTTGTTTTTTTCGTGACCGCGGTGAATGCCGAATCCGCTCCGGAAGTCCATCCGATCAAGATTGAGCGGGCGGTGCCGGTAACGATGCGAGACAACACGGTGCTCCGAGCCGACGTTTATCGACCTGACATAGAAGGGCGGTTTCCGGTGTTACTCGAACGCACACCATATAATAAGGATACAATCTCCGAGTTTGGCATGACCGCGGCAGCCCGTGGCTATGTGGTAATTGTGCAGGACGTCCGTGGCCGGTACACCTCGGAAGGTGATTGGTATCCCTTCAAGTATGAATCGCAGGATGGTTATGACACCGTGGAATGGGCTGCCGCCTTGCCAAGTTCCAATGGAAAGGTTGGGATGTTTGGTGGCTCCTATGTGGGCGCCACCCAGCTTCTGGCGGCGATTGCTCACCCCCCTCATCTCGCCGGATTATGTACGTACGTCACCGCCAGCAACTACCATGACGGATGGACATATCAGGGAGGTGCATTCGAGCAGTGGTTCAATGAATCATGGACGTCGGGTTTAGCCCAGGACACACTGAACCGTGCCGTCAAGAAGACTGCCAACGCGATCGAGGGCGTACAAACGCTTCCTCTGAGCAGTTATCCGTTGTTCAACGCACCAGCACTGCCTGGTGGTTCCGATCTGACCAAAGCACTCGCGCCATATTTTCTCGACTGGCTGGATCATCCCATCTACGACGATTATTGGAAACGTTGGTCGATCGATGAACATTATCCGGATATCAACGTACCCGTCCTGAACATTGCCGCTTGGTATGACATCTTTCAAGGAGGTTCCCTGCGCAACTACGTGGGCCTGAAGGCTCATGCTGGCAGCGAACCAGCCCGTCGTGGCCAGAGGTTGTTGGTCGTCATCGGCGGTCACGCCGGTCAAGGACGGAATATCGGTGAGATGGACTTCGGTCCAAAAGCTGTCGAGTTCAGCGAGTACGGGACTACTCTTCGCTGGTACGACTATCTTCTGAAGGGTATGGCAAACCAATTCACAACAGAAAAGCCGGTGAAGATTTTCGTGATGGGTAGCAACGTTTGGCGGGAAGAGGATGACTGGCCTCTGGCGCGTGCCCGCAATACGAAATACTATTTGCACTCGTCAGGGGGAGCAAACTCGGTTCGCGGTGACGGCACGCTGTCGACTGCAATTCCGAATTCTGAAAGCTTCGACCATTATCTTTACGATCCCGCCAATCCGGTGATGACGATTGGAGGCCCTCTCTGCTGCGACCGTGACCACATGGCTGCAGGGCCGCGCGACCAACGTCCCGTCGAGGCCCGAGATGACGTACTGGTATACTCCACGCCCCCAATGGACCAAGATGTTGAAGTCACCGGCCCCATCGGGCTGGAATTGTACGCAAAATCATCTTCGGTCGATACGGATTTCACCGCCAAATTGATTGACGTGTGGCCAGACGGATTTGCGCAGAACTTGACCGAGGGTATCGTACGGGCTCGTTATCGAAATTCTCAAGAGCGAGCCGAGCTGATGAATCCCGGCGAGGTTTATAAATTCATGATCGATCTTTGGTCAACTAGTGATCTGCTTCGGAAAGGGCACAAATTGCGGCTTGAGATCAGCAGCAGCAACTTCCCCAGGTTCGACCGCAATCTCAACACGGGCGTGGACGATAGACTCGGCTTGGGGATGATCAAGGCAACGAACTCGATCCTCCACGACCATCAGCATCCTTCGGCATTGATTTTGCCGATTGTGTCTGATCGGTAGGTGATTGCAAGGTGCCAACTCAGAATCGGCTCCACCAGCGATTGTGTAAATTGGATACGGAGGAATACCCGACGTGCTGTTAACCGGTAAAACGTGCCTCATCACTGGCGGCGGGACAGGAATCGGTCGAGCCACGGCATTTCGTTTCGTAGAAGAGGGAGCGTCAGTCTGGATCGCAGGGGTCGATCTTGATTCGCTCAAGCGCACGGCGGCAGAAGTTGGCCCGAACTGCCTGTGGCGGCCTTGCGATGTGACCAGACAGGAACAAATACAGCAGGTCGTCGATGAGATTCCCCAGCTCGATGTTGTGGTTTCGAACGCCGCTGTTAGCAATTCAATTGATCTGTTGTCCGATCCCCTGGCTCGCTGGCGGGAGATGGTCGAGGTCAATATGTGGGGCGGAGTGCTGACTTGCCGTGCGGCAGGGCAGAAGATGATCCGCCAAGGCAAGGGCGGGCGGATCATCATTATTTCTTCGATCTTGAGCACCATCGCCGAGCCCGGCAGCACCCACTACGCTATGGCCAAGGCTGCCTTGAATCAGCTCGGACGGCAACTTGCGGTCGAATGGGCGAAAGATGGAATTCTAGTGAATCTCATCGCACCGGGATGCGTTCACACGCCGATGAGCTACGTCAGTGGTTCCAACGAGTTTGAGAGTGAGTGGTTCAAGGAGTTTTTCATCAATCCAGAGCGACCTCGCGTTCCGTTGATGCGGCCCGCTCAGCCTGAGGAAATCGCTGAAGCCGTTCTGTTTTTTGCCAACCCCAGGAACAGCTACTGTACCGGAACCATGTTGGTGGTTGATGGGGGACTCACGATCAAGTACTAAGGGAACCCAATGGGAGAGTCAGTCAAGATCAAAAGTATTCGCGCAATTCCATTGTATGGAAAGGCCTACGATGATTGGCCCCATCGTTTCGGCGATCTGGAACAGACCAGAACGTTGGTGGAAATAGTCGCCGACAACGGCATCGCCTCTTTGGGGAGTACTTACACGTCGGCACCTCTGGTCGAAGGAGCGCTCCAGGTTCTGCGACCACTTTATGAAGGCGCGTCAGCGATCGATCCCGCGGCGACCACGGAACGGCTTCATCAAAATACCTTCTGGCAAGGACGCGGTGGCTCCGTGACCCATACCATCAGCGGAATTGACATGGCGCTTTGGGACATTCTTGGAAAAGTCACTAATCAGCC
>Ga0302325_10012962_pt1 | contig 17835 bp, 16 predicted proteins | sample Palsa_T0_2_FD_201948 | JGI IMG/M metagenome (GOLD analysis project Ga0302325, IMG submission 201948) | Peat permafrost microbial communities from Stordalen Mire near Abisko, Sweden - Palsa_T0_2 | ecosystem: Environmental > Terrestrial > Soil > Palsa > Peat permafrost | place: Sweden: Abisko...
GACCTGGCCAGGGACGACGCGCACCCCGGCCGCGACGGCCGACCGCTTCGAGGCGATCTTGTCTCCCATCGCTTCGATGGCTTCGGGGTTGGGACCGATGAAGACGACGCCGGCCCCGGCGCAGGCTCGGGCGAACTCGGCGCTCTCCGAGAGGAAGCCGAAGCCTGGATGGATCGCTTGCGCGCCGGTGGCCTTCGCCGCCTCGAGGATCGCCTCGCCGCGGAGATACGACTGGCTGGCCGGAGACGGTCCGATGAAAACCGCTTCGTCGGCCATCTCCACGGCCAGGGAGTCGGCGTCCGCGTCGGAATAGACGGCGACGGTGAGGATCCCCATTCGCCGGCACGTCTTGGTGATGCGGACCGCAATCTCCCCGCGGTTCGCGATCAGGATTTTCGAGAACATCTGGTTTCGGCGACCGGTTTGCTCGCTATATCTGATGCCGGTTAGACGGGACCGCCGCCGATGACAACGGCGACCCGCCCAAGCCCCATCGTGGAAAACCCCAATGACAGATCTTGCCACCACCTCGAGCCGCTCCGCCAGCGGCTTCGATCTGACCCCACCCAGTGACATCGAACGGGCGCGCCTGGAGGCCGGCCTCAGTCCGGCCGAGCGCGACGTGCTGCTTCGCCATGGCACCGAGGCGCCCTTCTGCGGCGGACTGTTGGATAACAAGGAGAACGGAGTCTACTGCTGTCGGCTGTGCGGCCTGCCGCTCTTCCGCGCCAAGACCAAGTTCGAGAGCGGCACCGGTTGGCCGAGCTTCTGGGCTCCGTTCGATCCGGCCCACGTCGCCTCCGTCCGCGACCTCAGCTACGGCATGGTTCGCATCGAAACCCGGTGCGCGCGATGCGGCAGCCACCAGGGCCACCTCTTTCCCGACGGTCCGGCTCCCACCGGCGATCGTTATTGCATCAACTCGGTCTCGCTCGTTTTCGTGCGCGACGGCGAGCCCTTACCCGATCCTCTCAACCGCGGCGACCATGTCGCCGATCGGCCGACCTAGAGGGGAATATTGTCGTGTTTCTTCCAGGGGTTGGAGAGGGTCTTTCCCTCGAGGCTCGATAGCGCCCGCACCAGCCGCCGGCGGGTCTCGCGCGGCATGATCACATCGTCGATATAACCCCTGGCGGCGGCGACGAACGGATTGGCGAAGTGCGCCTTGTATTCCGCTTCCCGCGTGGCGAGCTTTTCCGGATCGCCGATATCGGACCGGAAGATGATCTCCACCGCCTGTTTAGGCCCCATCACCGCGATTTCGGCTGTCGGCCACGCATAGTTCAGGTCGCCGCGAATGTTCTTTGAGCTCATCACGTCGAAGGCGCCGCCATAAGCCTTTCGAGTGATGACGGTGATCTTTGGCACCGTGGCTTCGGCGAAGGCGAAGAGCAGCTTGGCGCCGTGCTTGATGAGGCCGCCCTGCTCCTGCTTCGTGCCAGGCATGAACCCTGGGACGTCGACGAAGGTCAGGATCGGAATGCCGAAGGCGTCGCAAAAACGGACAAACCTCGCGGCCTTGCGCGACGCGTCGATGTCGAGAACACCGGCGAGAACCTGCGGCTGGTTGGCGACCAGACCCACGCTCTCGCCGTTCATCCGGCCAAACCCGACGATGATATTCTTCGCCCAGTCCGGTGAAATCTCGAAGAAATCCGCTTCATCCACGACCTTGAGGATCAGCTCGCGCATGTCGTAGGGCTTGTTCGGACTGGTCGGGACCAGGGTATCGAGGGAAGCCTCCTCGCGGCCAGGATCGTCGAAGCTCCGCCGAGCCGGCGGCCGCTCGCGGTTGGATAAAGGCAGGAAGTCGACGAGCCGGCGGACCTGGGTCAGGGCCTCGAGATCGTTCTCGAAAGCGCCGTCGGCGACGCCGGACTTGAGGGCGTGGACGCGGTATCCGCCCAAGTCCTCGTGGCTGACGTCCTCGTTGATGACGGTCTTCACCACGTCCGGACCGGTCACGTACATGTAGGCGGTGTCCTTCACCATGAAGATGAAGTCGGTCATCGCCGGCGAGTAGACGTCGCCGCCGGCGCAGGGGCCCATGATGACACTGACTTGCGGGATGACGCCGGAGGCGAGGACGTTCTGGAGGAATATGTCGGCGTAGCCGGCCAGGGAGTCGACCCCCTCCTGGATTCTCGCCCCGCCGGCGTCAAAGAGGCCGATGATCGGCGCTCCGTTGCGCGCCGCCATCTCCTGAACCTTGACGATCTTCTCGGCGTGAGCCTTCGAAAGAGAGCCTCCGAAGACAGTGAAATCCTTGGAAAAAACGTAGACGAACCGACCATTGATCTGACCTCGGCCGGTGACCACCCCATCGCCCGGAATGCGCTGGTCGCCCATGCCGAAGTCGTGGCTTCGATGTTCGACGAACATGTCGAACTCCTCGAAGGAGCCTTCATCGAGAAGGACGTCGAGACGTTCGCGGGCGGTGAGCTTGCCCTTTGCGTGCTGGGCCGCGGTGCGTCGCGGTCCGCCGCCGGCAACGGCCTGGGCGCGCCTCTTCTCCAGCTCTTCGAGAATGTGCTTCACGACGCCCCCGCTACAGGATGAGCAGGCAGGCGTAACGGTGAGTCAAAGTCCTGACAAGCTGGGCGAAATTCACGCGGGGTTCAGGTTGAGGGCCTATCGATCTCTCGGGGGCGCGCAAGGAACTGAACGTGGCCATCGACAAGGACCTCGAGGCGGCCATCGCCGTCACCCGCTTTGGTCTGGGGGCGAAGCCGGGAGAAATAGGCCGGGCGCGGGGCGATCCGCAGGGCTTCCTCGCCGATCAGATCCGCACCCAGGGCGCCGAGCTCGCAGATTCCAGCGGGGCTGGGTCGATCGCGAGAATGGGCGAATTCCTCGCCTACCAGCAGGAACGCAAGACCGCCCGTCTGGACGGCGATCCCAAATCAGATCCGGTGAAGATAGCGGCCAAGCTGATCCGCCAGGACACCGGCGCCGATTTCCTCGCGCGCGTGCGGCTGGGCGCGGCGACCGATGCCGGATTTCGCGAGCGCTGGGCCCTCTTCTGGGCAAACCATTTCACGGTCTCGGCCAACAAGCTGGCCACTGCGACCCTCGTGGGACCCTTCGAGAGCGAGGCGATCCGACCCCACGTCTTTGGCCGCTTCGAGCCCCTTCTCGTCGCCTCCTCGAGCCATCCGGCGATGCTGATCTACCTCGACCAGGCGCAATCGATCGGGCCCGGCAGCCGCCGCGCCGCCTTCGCCGCGCAGGGCGGCAGACGCGCCGGTCTCAACGAGAACCTGGCGCGCGAGATCATGGAGCTTCACACCGTCGCTGTCGACGCCGGCTATACCCAGGCCGACGTCACCGAATTCGCCAAGGCCATGACCGGCTGGAGCGTCGCCGGCGCCAGGGAGCCGGAGGGGCTTCGGGGCCGCTTCATTTTCCGCGAGGGCGCCCACGAGCCGGGCGCGCGAACGATCATGGGCCGCAGGTACGCCGAAAACGGAGCGGGACAGGCCCTCGCCGTGATGAAGGACCTCGCAGGCAGCCCGCACACCGCCCGCCATATCGCCGTCAAGCTCGGCCGCCACTTTGTCGCCGACGACCCGCCCCCTTCCCTGACCGCGCGCCTGGAGCGCGTCTATCTGTCCACCGACGGCGATCTTGGCCAGGTCGCCAGGGCGCTGATCTCGGCGCCGGAGTCCTGGGATCCGCAGGCGCGCAAGTTCAAGATGCCCTACGAATTCATGGTCTCGAGTTGGAGGCTTGCGGGCGTCGACCCCGACCGGCTCGAGGTGGTGGCCCCGACAATGACCGCGATGGGTCAAAAACCGTTCAGCGCTCCATCGCCGAAGGGCTGGTCGGAGGCCGCGCAGGATTGGTGCGCCCCGGACGCGGTCATCAAGCGAATGGCGTGGAGCGAAGGCCTTGCCGACAAGGCCGCCGGCGACCGCGACCCAAGCCAGCTTGCCGTCGAGGCCCTGGGCCCGCGGCTCACGTCGGCGGTGGCCAAGGCTGTCTCCCGGGCGGAGACGCGCTCCGAAGGCCTCTCCATTCTTCTGATGAGTCCGGAGTTTCAGCGCCGATGACCAATCTGACTTTTCCCCAGCTTTCCCGCCGAAAGGCCCTGTTAGGGGCCGTTGGCGTCGGCCTTACAGTCGATTTCCTAGGCTCGCGCACTTGGGCCGCAGTGGACGACGACCTCGCCAGGAAGAAGCTGGTGGTGATCGTCTGCCGGGGCGGCCTGGATGGCCTTTCGCTCTCACCGCCGGTCGGCGACCGGAACTATGCCAACCTCCGCGGTTCCATCGCCATCCCCTCCTTCGGTCAGGCGGGCGGGGCGCTGAGACTGGATGACACCTTTGGTCTGCATCCGTCGCTCGCAGCCGTCCACGCGCTTGCCGACAAGGGCGAGGCGCGCATCGCGCCCGCCGTCGCCACCCCCGACCGCGAGCGATCACACTTCGAGGCTCAGGATGTCCTCGAGAGTGGCGCGGCGGTGGTCTACGGGACAGCGTCGGGGTGGCTCAATCGCGCCCTCGAGACCATGGGCCCGCCGGGCAAGGTGAAGGCCATTTCCATAGGTCCCACCGCGCCCCTGATCCTTCGCGGCCGGATCGAAGCGGCCTCATGGTCGCCGGGCGGCGGCGCCCAGCACGATTCACGCCTACCTGGCATCCTTCAGGATCTCTACGCAAACGACCCCTTGCTCGGGCCGGCTCTGGCGAGCGGCGTCATGACCCAGGCCATGGCCAAGGTCGCGGCTTCGGACGGCGCGCCCCCCGACCCTTCCCCCGCGGCGGGTGACGCCATGAGCGCCGGCGCTGGCGCATCCGGGGACGCCATGCTTCGGCCGGTTCTGGCCAGGGGTCTGCCACAGGCGCGCAAACTCGGCGCGACGCTGGCGGGCTTCATGGTCCAGCCGGGCGGCGAGCAGATCGCGGCGGTCTCCATCGATGGGTTCGACACCCACGCCAACCAGGGCGCAGCGCAGGGTCAACTGGCGACGCGCCTCGGCTACGTCGATGCGTTCATTGACGCGCTCGCCAGCGGTCTGGGTCCGTCGTGGAGCGACACCGTCGTCGTCATGACGACCGAGTTTGGCCGCACCGCGCGGGTCAACGGGACGGGTGGCACCGACCACGGCACCGCCTCCACCGCCCTCGTTCTCGGCGGCGGACTGAAGAAGGGCGGGATCATCGGCGACTGGCCAACGCTCCAGCAGGCGCGGCTCTTCGAGAACCGGGACACCGCCCCAACTCTCGATATGCGCGGCCTTTTCAAGGGTGTCCTACGCGACCATCTGGGCGTCGATCGCGCCGCCCTGGACAATACCGTGTTCCCGGGCAGCGCCACCGTCGCGCCGGCCGCGAACGTCGTCTGAGGCCTTGTCAGGCCGCCTCCGCCGTGGCGGCGAGGCGTTCCCAGGTCGTGGCGACCATGCTTGGGCGAGCGTTCATCCTCTCGACCCATCTGGCGAGGTTTGGGGTGGCCGCAAGCAGATCCGCGCCCTCAGGCGCGTCGCCGAAAAAGGCCAGCTGCGGCGCCAGGACCAGATCGGCGATCGAAAGGCGGTCTCCGGCCATGAACGCGTTCTCGCCAAGCAGTCGGTCGAGTTCGGCGATGCAGACCCTGGCCCTGGGAAGAGCCTCGGCGATCGCCGTCTCGTCGACCGGGAGGCCGAAGCGGGGCGCGACGAGGCGGGGAAAGACGATGGCGGCGCTGACGTCCTTCATCACATACCAATCGGCGATCCCGCAGATCTGGTTCATCCGCGCTTCGGCGCGCGGCTCGGTCGGGGTCAGGGGCGGCGCGGGGATGATCCGGTCGAGGTAGCGTAGGATCGCCTGGGTTTCATAGAGCACGAAGTCTCCGTGTTCGAGGACGGGGATCCGACCGAAGGGATGGCGCCCCAGATGTTCGGGACTCCCGAGGCTACCGAACGCGAGCGGCGCCAGCCGCCAATCGGCGACCTTCTCCTCGAGGCCCACAAGGGCGCTGCGGACATAGGGGCTGCCCGGGACGCCATAGAGGACGAATTCGCTCATGGATCAGCTTCTCCCTCGGTTCGATCTCAATCCTCGGCAAAGGCGGCGAAGGCCTGGAGCAGGCTGGGCCAGCCACCGCCGAGTTGCTCGGCGTGCTTGGCGGCGCTGTCGCCGAAACGCTCCAGGTTCCGATGCTCGAGGCTGACCAGAGTCGAGCCATCGCCCTGGGCGGCGAAGCTGATTTCCACCTCGGTCACCAGTTTCGCGTCGTAGCTCCAGCCCGCGTCGATTTGCCAGGCCAGGAGCACACGGCGAGGCGGATCCCAGACCAGGACCTTGCCCCAATCTGTCTCCGATCCATCCTCGGCGCGCTCGAACCAGCGCCCAGCGACGCGTGGTTCGATGACGATCTCGGCGTGGGGATTGTCGCCGATGGTCATGCCCTTCGGCCACCATCGGCCCATGTCTCCGGTGAAGGCCGCGAATGCCTTCTCCGGGACTACTTTCACCCGAACGCTGCGTTCAATTGGAGCGATGGTCATCGGCGCCTTCCATGGTCTCGATGTGTTCGGCGAAGGCTGCGAGCGCTGACGCCCAGCGCTCGTCGAGCCAGCCGCGCATGGCGCCGATACCCCTCGGATCCAGCCGGTAGATCCGCCTCGAGCCGCTGGCCCTCTCGGTGACCAAACCCGCGTCCTTCAGAACCCGCAAGTGCTGCGAGACTGCGGGACGGCTTACAGGCAGCACCTTCGCCAGCTCGCCCACCGCCGCCGGCCCCCGGGCGAGTCGCTCGAAGATCTCCCGCCGGGTGGGATCGCCGAGCGCGCCTATTCCCGCCAAGGCAGTTGCGTTAGCCATGACTTACCGTAAGTCATAACGCACACGAACGCAACCTCGAGCGTACTCCGCGCCCGCGACGGGTCGACCCGAACACCGTCCGGAACAAATCGAAGGCGGACTTGCGGGATTGCCCTGGCCGCGGGGTGACTTGGCCAGACATATGGTCGACAAGCCGATGCCCGACCATCGCGACCCTGGCCGAGGCTCACTCTCGTGCGGGGACACAGTCGATGCGCTCTCGAGCCCTGACCTTGCTGTCAGCGTTTGCTTTCGCCCTCCCCGCCACCGGCGCACTGCCGCAGGCCCAAGCGACCCAACCTATCGCCGGGAGCGCCTTTCCCCACGCTATTGTCGTTGCCGCGGAGCCGGATGCAGCGGAGGCCGGCCTGAAGGTGCTGCGCGCCGGCGGCAATGCGGTCGACGCGGCGGTGGCTGTCCAGGCGGTCCTGGGACTCGAGGAGCCACAGAGTTCGGGGCTTGGGGGCGGGGCCTTCATGCTCTTCTACGACGCCAGGAGCGGCCGCACGATCGCCTACAACGGTCGCGAAAAGGCGCCGGCTGAGGCGACGCCGAAACTCTTCATCGGCGTGGACGGCAAGCCGCTGGATTTCATCACCGCCGTCCTTTCGGGACGCTCGACCGGCGTGCCGGGAGCGCTCGCCATGCTCGCGCTGGCGCACAAGGAGCACGGCCGGCGCCCCTGGAGCAGCCTCTTCGGGGATGCAATCCGCCTGGCCGATCAGGGTTTCGTGGTGCCGCGGCGGATGGGCGCGGCCATGAACCTCAGCTTCTTTCCTCAAACCCACACGCCCGACGCGGTCGCCTATTTCACCAAGCCCGGCGGAGGTCGCTACCAGGCTGGCGACACCATGCGAAACCCCGCCTACGCCCAAACCCTGCAGGCGATCGCCGCCGGCGGGCCAAAGGCCCTCTACGAAGGCAAGATCGCGGCCGACATCGTCGCCAAGGTGCGGGAAGGCGCCCTTCCCGGCGCCCTCGCCGCCGCCGATCTCGCCGCCTACAGGGCCGAGGAAGGCCCGCCGCTGTGCCGGCCGCACCAGGTCTACCTGGTCTGTTCGACGCCCCCGCCCTCCGGCGGCCTCGGGGTTCTCGAGCTGCTGGGAATCCTCGAACACACCGATATCGCCGCGCTCGGTCCCGCCGATCCGAAAGCCTGGCGCACCTTTGTCCAGGCAAGCCGGCTGATGTACGCCGACCGCGACTATTACGAAGGCGATCCCGAGTTCGTGAAGGTTCCGGTCGCCGGCATGCTCGATCCCGCCTACGTCGCCGCCCGCGCGCGCCGGGTGGACGAGACCGGCGTGCCCTCCCCCGGCGATCCGCCGGGCGGTCCCGGCCACGGCGCCGACGTCAATGTCGAGAGCCAGGGAACGACCCAGATCGTCATCGTCGACGACACCGGCAATGTCGTCTCCATGACCACCACCGTCGAGAGCGTCTTCGGGTCGGGCAGGATGGTCGACGGCTTCTTCCTCAACAACCAGCTCACCGATTTTTCGTTCGCGCCCAGCCAGCCCGACGGCCGCCCGGCCGCCAATGGGCCCGCCGGCGGCAAGCAGCCTAGGTCGTCGATGTCGCCGATCATCATCTTCGACAAGAAGGGCAGGGTCGCGGCCGCCGTCGGATCGCCTGGCGGCAATTCGATCGTCGCCTATGTCGCCAAGGCCCTCGTGGGTTTCATCGACTGGCGCCTTCCTTTGCAACAGGCCGTCGCGTTGCCCAACCTCGTCGGACGCGGTCTCACTGTCGCGGTGGAGAAGGGCGCCGACGCGCCAATCGTCGACTACCTCAAGGCCAGCGGGCTGCCGGTGCGCGCCGGCGCCGGCGAGAACTCCGGATTGAACGGCACGACGGTGACCAAGGCCGGCTACGTTGGCGCCACCGACCCGCGCCGCGAGGCCGAGGCCGTCGGATACTAACGCGGCATTGCGCCGCCCGGTCTTTAGCGCTTAGGTCGCCGAAGCAATGTAATCGAAGGCTCACGAACCCATGCAGACCGCCACGACAGCCGCCAAGCCCAGCTACCTCGGCCTCCTCAACGCCATCTCGCTCGCCGAGAGCAATGCCGGAGTGCTGCTCACGGCGTGGGCCGACGCCACGCCGAACGAGGATCTAGCCTGCGTCCTGCGCCTGGTCGCGGCCAGGGAAACGAGCCACGGCGCCCTCTTCTGTCGCCAGCTTCGCGAACTCGGCTTCGATCTTCGGCAGAAGACCGATCCTCAGGCGGCCAAGCGCCTGGCGAAGTTCGCCGACCCCGATGTCACCGACCTCGAGAAGATCGGACCGGAGCGGCGGGAGACCGGGGATGAGTTCGCCGAGATCGAGCGGCGCCTCGCCGACGGTGAATTCGATCCGATGACCGCCAATCTCCTCACCTGGTACATCGCCGAGGAGCGCGATTCCGGCGCCCGCCTGCGCGAGGCCTACGACTGTGTCCGCGGCGCGGCCAAACACGGAGCGCGCAAGGCCAACGGCCACGCCGCCGCCGGGGACTCCGGTCCGAGCGCCGACGCTCAGGCGATCATGGCCTGCATGACGGCAGGCTTCTCCCGCCTCGAAAAGTCGATGGAAAAGCTCGCCAAGGCGGTGAAGTAGGGACGTTCGCTCGGCCGGCGCTGGCCTACTGGCCAAAAGGTTGGATCCTCACTCGGGGCGTTGTTCCCAGGCGATCGCCTGCGCCATCAGTCGCTGGGTCATGGTCTGTAGCGGCGGGGACTTGGGATCCATCCGCTGGATCATGCCGACGAAGAGTAGGTCGTTGGCCGGGTCGATCCAGAACCAGGTGCCGGCGGCGCCGTCCCACTGGTAGGTCCCCTTCCCCACCGGCACGCCGACGAGGTCGGGATCGGTGAAGACCGCGCCGTTATATCCATAGCCGAAACTGGGACGAATCGCCTGGTGGCCGACGCCGAAGGCGCCGCACATGAGGTCCTCGGAGAGATGGTTGGCGGTCATCAGCGCCACCGACTGTGGCGTCAGGAGACGGGCGCCGCCCAGGACGCCGCCGTTCAGCAACATCTGGGCGAACCGCGCATAGTCGGCCGCGGTCGAGATCAGGCCGCCGCCGCCCGAGGCCAGGGCGGGAGGGGCGCTGTGCAGCGGCAGAATCGAGCCCTCCATTACCTTCAGGCCGCCGGTCTCGCTCATCCGGTAAAGGGTCGCCAGCCGCTCGCGCTTCTCCGGCGGAACGTGAAATGCGGTGTCGGTCATCGATAGCGGCGCAAAGATGCGCTCATGCATGAACCGGGGGAGGCTCATGCCGGTGAGCGCTTCGACGATCGCGCCCTGAATGTCCATCGAGACGCTGTAGAGCCATCGTGTTCCCGGCTGGTAGGCCAACGGCAGCCCCGAGACCCTGGCGGCGAACTCCGCCAGAGAGGACGCGCGCCAGATGTCGGCGGCCCGGTAGAATGGCGTCAGAGAGTCGGTCGGATCGAATCCGTAGCTGAAGCCGGCGGTATGGGTCATCAAAGCCCCCAGCATGGGGGCGTGGACGGCCGGCTCGAAGACCGGCTTTCCCTCCTCGTCCGGACCCGCGAGCACCCTCATCTCATCGAAGCCCGGCAGAAACTTGCCGATAGGATCCGTGGGCCGCCAGCGGCCCTCCTCGTGCAGCATCATCATGGCGACCGCCGTGACCGGCTTGGTCATCGAGTAGATGCGGAAAAGGGTGTCCGTCTTCAGCCGCTCGCCTGTCGCCAGGTCCTTCAGCCCCATCGCGCTCTTGCGCACCATGCATCCGTGGCGCGCCACGAGGGTCACGGCGCCGGCGAGTTCCCCGGCGTCGATCAGGCCCGAGAGCGCGGCGTCGATGCGATCGAGTCCCGCGGTCGAAAGCCCGACATCCTCCGGTGTCGCGGCGGAGAGCGCGACGGTTCGCTCCATCATCATCTCCTCCGCCATCGGGGCGCGCTCCTTCAAATGGGACGTCGCTCAGAAGAACTCGTCCAGCGTGCGATAGAACTCGAGCTTTGCCTCGTCCAGACTTGCGAGCCGGAAGGTTGCCCGCAGAAGACCAACGCCGTCCAGGCCGGAGCGTTGAGGGGCCGGAACGCGGCGGGAGAGCGAAGTCCTGATAGGGACCGGCGAGCCGGCCCTGCCGAGGTCGACCGCCCAGCCAGAGGTCAGCTGGGAGCAATCACCGCCTCTCGCGCCTCTCCGAATGGGTCGGCGGGCACCGAGCTGACATTGAAGCCGAACCGGGCGATGCCCGCCTCAAGCGACGGGCCGATCGGCGCAACGACGTCGATGAGACCGCCTGAGGGGTGTGGCGCGACGAGGCGACGCGCATGCAGCTGCAGCGGAAGGCCATCCGAGGCCGCCAGCGATCCGGCCGTCCCGTATTTATGGTCGCCGAGGATTGGGTGGCCAATGGCGGACAAGTGAGCCCGGAGCTGGTGCGTGCGACCGGTCATCGGCCGCAGCGCCAGCCAGGCCGCCCTCCCGCCGGCGCGCGCGAGCGTGGCGTAATTGGTGGTCGCGCTCAGCGACCGCCGATCGCCGTAGGCCGCCGGCGCCATCCGTTCGCGATCGCCAAAGCCGGCCTTGGCCAGGGCCATATCGATCGTGCCGCTCGGCGGCTCGGGATTGCCTTCGACGATGGCCCAGTAGGTCTTCTCGGCTTCGCGGTCGGCGAAAGCGCCGGCGAAGCTGGCGGCGGCGGCCGCCGTCTTGCCAAGGACGAGCACCCCCGAAGTGTCCCTATCGAGGCGGTGGGTCAGGCGCGGGCGCTGCTCGCCCTTCCCCCACGCCCCAAGCAGCCGGTCGATGTGAAGGCGGGTTTTGGTCCCGCCCTGAACCGCGAGGCCGGCCGGCTTGTTCAGGACCAGCACCAGGGCGTCTTCGAAAAGAACGAGGCTCCTGGCGAAGTCCGCGTCGCGCTCCGAGACCGGCTCGGCGGTCGTCGCCTCGGCGGCGGGCGGCAGCGGCGGCACGCGCACCTTGGCCCCGGCGACGAGCCGCGTCTGCGGCTTCACCCTGCCGCCATCGACCCGCAGCTGGCCGCCCCGGGCGAGCTTGTGGATGTGCCCCTGGCCCAGGTGCGGCCAGCGCCGGCGCAGCCACCGGTCGAGGCGAACGCCGTCTTCGTCGGCCTCGACGGTGACCAGCTTGACCTCGTTGGAGTGCGTCGGCATCGCCCCTCCTATGCGCCGGGGGGCCTCAAGACGCCAAGCGGGGCGCTACGCCAAAGTGAGCCGCAGCGCTCTTGGCCGCCAATCGGACCCGCGGAGCACCAGCACCACGAACACGATGGAAACGATGGCGCTAACGCCCATCGCAATGACCGAGGCTTCGGGGCCGAAGGCGCCGCCGGTGAGTAGCTCCGGTCCGTGCAGGGTGGCGCGAATGAGGCTGTGAGGCGCCGCCCCGCCCGAAACCGGGACGCCGAAGAGATCGCCCTCGGCGAAGTTCCAGCCCGCGTGAATTCCAATGGCGAACCAGAGATTGCGGGTCACGGCGAAGGCGAGAGCCAGCATCAGACCGGCCTCGATGGCGATGGCGGCGTCGCTGAAGAGAGTGGCGCCGGGGTTGAAACTGTGCGCCAGGCCGAAGGTCGCCGCCGAGACGGCCAGTCCCACCGTGGTCCCACAGGCCTGCTCGACAATGCGGAAGAGCACGGCCCGAAACAACAGTTCCTCGAACACCGCGGCCAAGAAGGCGGCCGCGCCGGCGACCAGGCCTCCCAGGCCGGTTCCCGGCCCGAACGCCGCCAGTCCCAGCATCCAGAGGACGAGTTGGACCGCCGCCATCATCGCTACGCCAAGCGCCGCCCCGGCCGGCAACTGTGCGGCGCCCTGGCGCAGACCCAGTTCGGTGGCGCTTCGGTGCTCCATCCACCTGATCAGCAGGGCGTAGAGACCCAGCAGCAGACCCGCCTCGGTAAGGCGCCTAAGCACGGCAAGTCCGGCGGACGGCGCCGCGGGCGGAAAGACCGGGTTGAGCAGTCGAGAGGTCACGATGATCGTGACCAGCAGAGCGCTAGCCTGGAACAGGATGCGCGCGAGCGCCCAGTGACTGATGCGGACGAGAAGTCCGGCTGGACGGCCTTCGTCGGGAATCCCGGCGGGGCTCTTTGGGGTCATGGCGGCGCCTCGCGTTTCTGCTCCAGGCGCAGACGGGCGACGAGCTCGACCATATCGGCGGGTATCGGCGCGGTGACCCGCGTAACGCCGCCGCCGGGGTTGGGGAACTCGACAGCGAGGGCGTGGAGCATCAGGCGGGGAACCGGGAAGCCTCGGAGGACGAGGGCGCCGCCGTAGCGCGCGTCGCCGGCGATCGGGCGGCCGATCGAGGCGAGGTGGACGCGGAGCTGGTGCATCCGGCCGGTGATCGGAGCGAGCTCGACGAGCGCCGCCTCGGCGTTGGCGGCCAGCGTTCGATAGCGGGTCGAGGCGCTCTTGGCGCGCGCGTGGTCGGCGGCAGAGACGCGCACATAGGCCTCGCGCCCCTGCATCTCGCGCCGCAGCGCCGCTTCGATCAGTCCGGCCGGCGGCGCGGGCGCCCCCGGGGCGACGATGGCGAGGTAGGCCTTCTTCATCCGCCGCCCCATCATCGCCTTGCCAAGGAACGCCGCGGCCGGCTGACTGCGCGCCGCCAGGATGACGCCGCTGGTGGCTCGGTCGAGGCGGTGGATCAGCCTGGGCTTGACCCCGCTCTTCTTGGCAAAGGCCGCGAGCAGATCGTCGAGAGTCTTGGCGGCGATCCGGCCCCCCTGGCTCGAGAGTCCCGCAGGCTTGTTCAGCGCGATCACATGATCGTCCCGATAGATCACCATCGCCTCGGCAAGTTCGATTTCTTCGGGAGTGCAACTGAAAGCCGTATTCGCTGGCCCGCGCGCGCGCCGGTCACTCACCCGGCTTCGCCCTCAGGGCCGCCCAGCGGGCGAGGCGTTCCTTGATCTTGGCTTCCGCGCCCTCGCCTTTGGGGTCGTAGAAGGTTCGCCGCTCGACGCCTTCGGGGAAATAGTCCTGACCGGAAAAGCCCTCGGCGGTGTCGTGATCGTATCTGTAGCCCTTGCCGTAGCCCAGCGTCTTCATCAGCCGGGTCGGGGCGTTGCGGATGTGGGCGGGCGGCATCAACGATCCGGTCTCCCGCGCCAGACCCTGGGCGGCACCAAAGGCGGTGGTCACGGCATTGGATTTTGGGGCCGTCGCCAGATGAACGCAGGCCTGGGCGAGGGCGAGCTCGCCCTCCGGCGTTCCGAGGAAGTCGTAGGCGTCCTTGGCCGCGACCGCGAGCAGGAACGACAGCGGATCGGCCTCGCCGATGTCCTCGACGGCCATGCGCACCAAGCGCCTGGCGACGAAGAGCGGATCCTCGCCGCCGGCGAGCATCCGCGCCAGCCAGTAGAGGGCGGCGTCGGGATCCGACCCACGCACCGACTTGTGGAGGGCCGAAATGAGATTGTAGTGCTCCTCCCGGTCCTTGTCGTAGGCCGGGCTGCGGCGCTGGAGCACCTGGGCCATGGCCGCGGCGTCGAGCGGCTCTGCCGAAGAGATGTTGAAGAGGGTTTCGGCGAGAGAGAGCAGGTAGCGGCCGTCGCCGTCGGCCATGGCGATCATCGCCTCGCGCGCGCCCGGCGTGAGCGGCGCCGGGCGGCCCTCGAAGGCTTCGGCCTTGGCAAGCAGGGTTTCCAGCGACCGCTCGTCCAGCCGGCGAAGGACGAACACCTGGCAACGCGACAGCAGGGCGCCGTTGAGCTCGAAGGACGGGTTCTCGGTCGTCGCCCCGACCAGGGTCACCACCCCCTGCTCGACGAAGGGCAGGAAGGCGTCCTGTTGGGCGCGGTTGAAGCGGTGGATTTCGTCGACGAAGAGCAAGGTCGCCTTGCCAGAAGCGCGGCGCAGCCGGGCGGTCTCGAAGGCCTTCTTCAGGTCGGCGACTCCTGAAAAGACCGCCGACAGCTGCTGGAAGGCGTAGCCGGCCTCGTCGGCGAGCAGGCGGGCGATGGTGGTCTTGCCGGTTCCCGGGGGTCCCCAGAGGATCATCGAGGAGAGCCGGCCGGCGACCGCCATCCGCCGGATCGGCGCCTCGGGCCCGAGCAGATGGTCCTGGCCGACGACCTCGTCGAGACTCGTAGGCCGCAGCCGATCGGCCAGCGGCGAGGGCGCCTCGGGAGAAAGCCCCGCGGCCTCGAAGAGATCGCTCATGGACGCGAAGGTATCAGAGACAGGCGCGACCGCCATTGCCTAAGCTCGGTCGAAACCGCCGGCGCCTTGACCGGCGACCGGGGCGGTCTACCGTTCTCGCCGGCAGGATCAGGATGGCGGCGGAGCTGGAAACAATGGCGGAGGCGCGGCGGGGCAAGGTCCGTTCCATCTATCTCACCGCGGCGCGGATGATCGATCCGGTGGCCGGCGAGATCGTCGAGAGTCCGGCGGTGGTGATCGAGGGCGACAGGATCGCGGCGGTCGGGACCACCTCGACGCTGCCCGCGCCGGCGGGCGCGCGGAGGATCGATCTGACGGGAGCGACGATCCTGCCGGGACTGATCGACATGCACGTTCACATCACCTCGCGCGCCGACACCTTCGGCTATGCCGGCCTGGCGGTGAGCGTGCCGGCCCAGGCGGTCAGTGGCGTCGCCCACGCTCATGTCACGCTGCAAGCCGGCTTCACGACCCTGCGCAACGTGGGCGCGAGCGGTTACGCCGACGTCGCGCTTCGGGACTCGATCAACAACGGCGAGACGGTGGGCCCGCGCCTCTTCGTCTCCGGGCCGCTGATCGGGGCGACCGGCGGCCACTGCGACTGCAACATGCTGCCTGCCAGCTACAAGGACATCGGCGAAGGCGTCGCCGACGGGCCTGAGGGCCTGGCGCGAAAGGTGAGGGAAATCCACAAGTACGGCGCCGACCTGATCAAGCTCTGCGCCACCGGCGGCGTGCTTTCCAAAGGCACGAGCGTCGGGGCCCAGCAGCTCACCTTGGAGGAGATGAAGGCGGCGGTGGACGAGGCCCATCGCCTCGGCCTAAAGGTGGCCGCCCACGCCCACGGCACTTCGGGCATCAACGATGCGATCCGCGCCGGCGTCGACACGATCGAGCACGCCAGCCTCGCCGACGACGAGAGCCTGTCCTTGGCGAAACAACGAGGCGCGGTCTTCGACATGGACATCTACAACGACGACTTCATCATCAGCCAGGGCGCGAAGATGGGGATGCTCCCCGAGAGCCTGGCCAAGGAGGCGAGCATCGGCCGGGCGCAGCGGGAGACATTTCGCCGCGCGGTCAAAGCCGGCGTCACCATGACCTACGGCACCGACGCTGGGGTCTATCCCCACGGCGACAACGCCAGGCAGTTCGCCAAGATGGTCGAGTGGGGGATGACTCCGATGCAGGCGATTGCGGCGGCGACGACGACTGCGGCCAAGGTGCTGGGCGCGCTCGGCGAGAATCTTGGCGCGATCGCCGAAGGCGGGTTCGCCGACATCGTCGCCGTCGACGCCGACCCGTTGAGCGATATCGCCAGGCTCGAGCGCGTCAGCTTCGTGATGAAGGCCGGTATCGTCTATCGCGAAAAGGGCCGGTCCAAGGTCCGATGAGCCCGGGGGAGATAAGCATGGCCGAAGACTTCGCAGAATCCGCCGCGCTGCCGGGCGTAGTTCCCTATCTCACCATCTTCGGCGGCAGGGGCGAGGCGGCGGTGGCGTTCTACACCCGCGCCTTTGCCGCGAAGGAGGCGATGCGCCACCTCGCCGACGACGGCAAACGCCTGCTTCATAGCCGGCTGGTGATCAACAAAGCAGTGGTGATGCTGTCGGACGACTTCTCCGAGGGCGTGACGGCGCCGGCCGGCGTCACCCTTCACCTTCAGGTCAACGACTCCGACCTCTGGTTCAACCGCGCCGTCGAGGCCGGCGCGAAGGTGACGATGCCGCTCGACAACCAGTTCTGGGGCGACCGTTACGGCCAGATCACCGACCCCTTCGGCCACTTCTGGTCGATCGGCGGGCCAAAGAGGTAGCAACTAGCCGCTGAACTGGGCGGTGATCAGCCGGCCGCCCCGCTCGATGCTGAGGATCCAGGCGCCGCCGCCCGAGGCGAGAGCGGCCTGAAGCTGGGCGGTGGTGTCTGTCTTGCGGCCGTTGACGGCGCAGATGAAGTCACCCGGCCGGATGCCGATCGTCTGGGCGAAGCTGCCACCGACGTTGGTAACGACGACGCCGTGGCCGGCGAAGGGATCGACGCCGAACTCCGTGGCGCTCGCCGGCGAGATATTGACGACCGTAGCGCCGGCCAACGGATTGGGTCCGGCGAGGGTGCGGGCGTCGGCCGCTGGTTCGGCCGGCGGGGCTTCGACCTTGACCGCGATGGTCCTCGCCGGGGCGCCGTTTCGCCGAAGCGAGAACTGGAGGCTCTCTCCCGCGCCACGGGTGGCGACTTCGTAGTTGAGAGCGGCGTTGTCGTTCACATCCTGCCCGTCGACGCTGACGATCACATCACCCTGAGCGATGCCGGCGCGGGCGGCCGGGCTGCCCGGCCAGACGTCGGTAACCACGACCCCCCGCGGCGAGGCGAGCCCCAAGCTGGTCGCCATCTCGCCGGTCAGCGCCTGTGATTTCACCCCCAGCCACGGGCGCACGACCTGGTGGCCGCCGCCCAGCGCCGCATCGACGACTTGCTTGGCCATGGCCGCAGGAATGGCGAAGCCGACGCCGGAGGAGGTCCCGCTGCCCGAGACGATGGCCGTATTGACGCCGATCAGGTCGCCGCTCATGTCGACCAACGGTCCGCCTGAGTTGCCCGGATTGATCGCTGCGTCGGTCTGTATGAACGACGAGCAGTCGGTGATGCCGACGTCCGATCGCGCCAAGGCCGAGACGATGCCGTTGGTAACCGTCTGGCCGACGCCGAACGGATCGCCGATAGCGAGGACGAGGTCGCCGACCTGGGGACGATCGCGATCGTCGATGGCGATGGTCGGCAGGGCCTCGCCCTTGGTGTCGATCTTTAGGACCGCCGGGTCGGCGCGGGGATCATCGATCAGGACCCTCGCCGGCCACTCGCGGCGGTCGGCAGTC